>Ga0315543_1003693_pt1 | contig 13504 bp, 11 predicted proteins | sample SalMarSW160210MG_2_FD_203098 | JGI IMG/M metagenome (GOLD analysis project Ga0315543, IMG submission 203098) | Salt marsh sediment microbial communities from the Plum Island Ecosystem LTER, Massachusetts, United States - Salt Marsh Sediment SW1601-210 ...
ACAAAAATTATAAGCTAACAAAAACCGGAGTGTCACCTAGAATTGTACCAGGCCAGGGACCTTTTGCCAGAGCTACTAGCTATGAGCACGATGAAAATGGATACACAATAGAAGATACGGACATGACAAAAAAGATGAACGATAAAAGATTCAGAAAACTAAAGTACATTAAAGAAGAAATAGAAAAACTAAATCCTGTAAACATCTATGGCAAAGGAGACAATTTAATTATCAGTTGGGGTTCAACAAAAGGAGCTATCCTAGATGCACTTTACGAACTTAAAAATTTCAGATTTATGCAAATATCATACATAAAGCCATTTCCTCAAAATCAAGTAAAAAAAGAGATTGAAAAATCTAAGAATATTATACTAATAGAAAATAATGTCTCTGGGCTTCTTGGCCAAATAATAACTGAGCAAACTGGCTATTTTATAAAAAATAAAATCTTGAAATATGACGCAATGCCCTTTACTCCTTCTGGTATTGTCAACAGAATTAAAAAAATAACAAGATGAAAATTCAAGAATTAAACACAAAAGTAAAAAATACCTGGTGCCCTGGTTGCACAAATAATGGGATTTTGTTCGCAACTAAGCAAGCCATTGTTAATTTAGTAAACAAAAAAAAGATAAAGTTAAAAAACATTGTTGATGTCACGGGCATAGGCTGCCATGCAAAGATTTACGATTATTTGAATGTCAATGGTTTCTATTCAATCCACGGCAGAGTGCTGCCAACAATGCTTGGAATTAAAGTAGGTAATCCAAGTTTGACTGTGATAGGATTTAGTGGGGACGGAGATACTTATGCCGAGGGAATTGCCCACTTTGTACATGCCTGCCGATATAATACAGACATGACCATGATTGTCCATAACAATCAAGTTTTTGCTTTAACTACTGGCCAAGCAACACCTACAACAGAAATAGGATTTAAAGATGGCTCAACACCTTTAGGCACCAAGGAAAAACCTTTAAACCCCATAGTTTTGGCTTTAGCTAGTGGAGCTACATTTGTTGCAAGAGGATACGCTCAAGATTCAGTCCATCTGACAACACTCATTGAACAAGGAATACTACACAAAGGTTTTGCTTTTATAGATATTCTACAACCCTGTATAACATATCACAATACAATTCCTTATTTTACAAAACAGATCTACAAATTAAATAAAAATAATCACGACCCAAGCAACTTCGAGAAAGCGTGGATTAAGGCTAAAGAATGGGATTACTGTTTCAAAAATAATAGCAAAGTTCCAATAGGTATTTTTTATAAAATGAAAAGACCAGCTTTTGAAGCGCAGTGGCCACAATTAAAAAAACCTTGGTATACTATCAAGAGGAAAATAGATTGGAAAAAGATTGCCGATGGATTTAGATAATCGTGAATAATGGCCTTATGGTTAAATAGTTTTATAGCTATTAAACTATTAAGCTACTAAGCTATTTAGCTATCCAACTATTCACCAATCAAAAAATCCCTCATTAAAGGGATTATTTTTAATCTTTGATTTTGCTCGATCTTTAATAAATATACCCTAGAATAAAGCTTGAATATGTAGAAATTGTTCGGCGAGAAATCCTTCCCCAACCAACATAATTCATCTCAGAAATAGTTACATAATTACCAGATATTCTCTCTACATAAGCTACATGCCCCCACCAGCTTTCTCTAGTAACCATAATGGCACCTACTCTAGGAGCAGATCCAGTGCTAAATCCATATCTTCGAGCATTATACAGCCAAGTTCCTGCATTTCCTCCCCAAGGGACATACCTGCGAGAAGCAACATACCAGGTACAATAACCATAAGGGAAACTATGGCCGCTTCCTCCAGAATGACTAATCACATAGCTTACAGTCTGAGGAGCGTAGCTCTTTCTGACTACTGGGGTGGGAGTTGGTTTTGGTTTCGCTTCAGGCAAAGTAATAATCTGACCTACTTTTAATTTACTCCCATCTCCCAATTTGTTAAAGGTTAGAACTTTATTTTTATTAACATTTGTGAATTTACCTAAAATCTTACCCAGACTGTCACCTCTAGCTACAGTATAAATTACGCCATCAACTTGAGGAGTAATTAATTTATCACCTGGTCTTATCACACTATCTTTATTCTTATTGTTAGCCCAAAGCAGAGTTTCTGTACGGAGTCCAAATTCCAAGGCAATGCTACTTATTGTATCTCCTGACTCTACAATATATTTCACAATACCCTTCCTCATTTCGTCTTGAAAAGTAGTTTGGAGAATAGGAGGGTTGACCAGAGTTGTGTTTCCATCTATGGTCATAAATGTTCTTTCCGATTGCCATGCACTAATAGCTGGACTACGAGCAAAACTTGTTGGTCCCCCTAAAGCCGAATCCTGATTTGCCTGTTCGCGGGCATAAGCTATCTCCACAGGCCCGTAAATGTCTTCCTGATGCATTATTTGTCCTCTATCTTGCCCAAATCCTTCTGTAATCATATCAAACAAAAGGCTGTTATTTACAGAAACATCAGGGGCTCTGTTATAAGTTTTAGCTAGAACGCCACTAAAGCTTATTCCTAATACAAAAACAACCAGAACAATATGAATAGTATACCGTTTTGGTTGAAAAAATACTGGTCTAATAAGACTTGTAACGCAAGAAATTAATTGTCTTTTTGTTTTAATGTAACCCCAAGTAATTTTGATCTTTTTAACAATGGTTCTTCCTAGCCTATTTATAATTCTACTCGGGGGGATACTGTTATTAGTTTCAGTACTAATATGATTTACCCTTTTCACGAATCAAACACGAACAATGGTTTTATAGTTTTATAGCTCTATAGTTTAATAGCTATTTAACTATTTAGCCATTTAGCAATATTTATCCGTGATTATCCGTGTATAAACTAAATAATAATGATATTTTTCAATTATATCTTAGCTTTCAAATGCTGGTATAGAGACTAGCATACCGTCAAGACTATGTCAAGGATTTTGTCAATATTTTCCACTTTATGGCTTATATAAGCTATCTTATAAATTTTTCAATCCTATCTTTCTCTGAATTTTCAAGATTACATCCCGAGTATATCCACAGACTAAAATTACCAATTTTACTTGATTTTTTGTTAAATACTGGTAAGATACAAAATAGCCGAGGTGGTGAAATTGGCAGACACGTTAGGTTTAGGACCTAATGAGGAAACTCTTGTGGGTTCGAATCCCACCCTCGGCACCAGTAAGAACTAGCCAATGATTGGTTGGTCGCCTCGCTCGGCGATCATGATCATATTGTACGGAATTCCCCAGCTAAAATTTAATTTTTGGTTTTGTGTCTCGCAAAGCGGGATAGTAAAAGAAAATTTTAAAATCATTATGAAAACCGTAGGAATAATTGGAGGTTTGGGTCCGGAAACCACCTCTAATTTTTATCTAAAAATTATCAACAAATGTAGGATAAATGATACTCTGAGTTATCCTCCAATCATTATTTACAGTTTGCCAGTACCTTATCAATTAGAACAAGATATTGTTAAGTTTGGGAAAAATGAAAATCAAATTTTACCCTTCCTTATTGACGGCATACAAAGATTAGAAAAATCAGGTGCTGATTTTTGTGTAGTGCCATGTGGTACAATTCATATTTTTATCAATGAACTAAGAAAATCGGTATCTATTCCTATTCTAAGTATCTTGGAAGAAACTGCGCGACACATTAAATCTTTAGGAATGGTAACAGTTGGCTTGCTTGCCACTACTAAAACAGTTGAAACAAATCTCTACCAGCCAGAATTGCAGCGCCAAGGAATACAGTTAATAATCCCAGAAAGTATTGAGCAAGAAAAAATTTCCGAAATTATTTTCAACATACTCAATGGTGCAAAAACGGAAAGTGACAAAGCTGAACTGTTAACAATTATCCAAAACCTACAAAGTAAAGGCTGCAAAGCTGTCATACTAGGATGTACAGACATTCCACTTTTAATTGACCAGAAAGATACCAGTATTCCTTTACTTGATACGGTTGAGATTTTAGCTGACTCAAGCGTAAAAGCAATTCTGAAAGATTAGAAAAGAGTTTGCCGCTAAAGGAATTTGAAATTGTCCCCGAAGTATAAAGCTTCGCTTTAACTACGGAGCAAGCCTATAAAAAATATCTGCCCCTGCAAAGCAAATTTGTTCGGGGTCGGCTCGCCTGTCCGCCGTAGCTTTAGCGAAGGCGGGAACCACATTTTGGGGAAAGAAAAATTTTTGATATTTAATAGAAATCTCAGCAAAATTTCTATTCGGTCTTGACATTTTCTTTAGGATATGCTATCATTATTTGTTGAATTAAGAATTTAACAAAAATTTATATCTTAAAAGAAAGAAAAGCGAGGAGGAAAAAACATGGACTTGACTTTGTTGCCGCTTTCAGGTTCAGACGAGCTCGGCAAGAACTCAGTGCTTACCTATGAGCGTCTTGAGGTTAGACCAGCAGATGGCAGAATCTTTACTCAGCTAACCACCAGGCTGGGTGGTGAGAAGCCTACCATCGAATCACAGGCACTACCACCCCAGATGCAGGTAGAGGTATATGAAGATGATGGGCTTCGGTCTACGAGAAAGGATGTTCATAATGAGCTGTTGAGGTTTGTTTATGCACGAGACTTCAAGAAACTAGAGTTGCCCGAAGATGCATCATCTCATAATAGGGCTATTAAGGCCTTTGTGGATGCTCTTCCAGATAGAATCCCCATTATTCTTTACTGGCAGTAAGAGTATGCCACAGGGCTAGGTCATACGTGGGTCAGTCATATGTGGGTCAGCACAATACGAAATTGTTCTGACCCATTCTTTTTTTTGATTTACAAAAGAATCCCCCGTCAAAGAAAAACTTGAAACGGTCGCTTCCTTTCAGGAGGTAAAAACTGCCAAAGAACCCCGAAGTATAAATCTTCGCTTTAACTACGAGGCAGTCCTGCCCCGTTAAATTTGTGAAACAAATTTGTTCGGGGTCGGTTCGCCTGCCCACCGTAGCTTTAGCGAAGGCGGGAACCATATTTTGCCTGCCCCGTAGTTCCGCCAAAGACGGATACTACTGGGGTAAAAGAAAATTTTTTCATATCATTTGTTGCAGAAATTCTGGGGAATTTTTGTTTTTTTGTTTTAATCTTGCTTTTTTCTTTGATTTGTTGTAATTTATCCAAAGGAGGTCAAGTAGCAGTTTGGCTTGATTTGTACCGAAAACCAAAATACGGAAAAAGGAGGTAATTGTCATGCCTAAAAAAGTAGTAATAGCTGTACCGAAGAGTTTGGATGAGGCAGCCGAGTTTTTGGCTCAGATAGGGGAAGAACAGCGCGCCACCGATAAGATTCGATCAGACATCAATACAAAGGTGGAGAAACTGAAGGCCAAAGCAATGGCTGACGTCAAGCCGTATCAAGAGAAGATCTCTCAACTTGTCGAAGGACTCTTTGCTTACGCTGAAGCCCATCGCAATGAGCTAACCGATGGTGGCAAGCGCAAAACAGTGGAAGTACCAACTGGTACCTTTGGCTGGCGTATGACACCGTCAGCTGTATCGCTTCGTGATGTCGAATCAATTCTGAAAAGCCTCAAGTCGCTGGGACTGGAACGTTTTATCAGAACCAAGGAGGAAGTAGATAAAGAAGCGATGCTGAAGGAACCTGATGTAGCCAGTACGGTTAAGGGTGTATCTGTTAGCCAACGCGAGGAATTCATAGCCAAGCCGACAGAGTTGGAGGTAGAGATAGCGACCAAAGTCGATAAGCTCAAGAGGGCTGCGGCTTGAGAAGTTTCTCAATCAACGAACTAAGCAGACCAACTGCTCCCCGCCATGTCGCAAGACCTCTGGCGGGTTTCTTCTTTTTATATTTTTATGAAAGAGCAATTGTATGCGCTCCGCGAATTCTTGAATTTAGTTGTCGTCACCAAAGAAAGACTTGATACTCTCAAAGTAAATGAGGCTGTAGACAAACTACAGCCTCATTAAATCTCTTATCCCCTGTTTCAATAATCTACCTATCCCTCTTATTAAATTCTTAATAGGTCGGGGTATTGCTCTCCATGCTAGCCATGCAGCGATGAGAATAAAAATTATAGCCAAGACAAAAGAGCTGAATGACACGTTATTCAATTTGCCCTCCTCATTCTATTTTAGTACTGACTCTTCCTTATTTAATCTAGATATTAATATTCCTATTCCTACAATCACCCAAAAAAGACAACTTAAATCATTTTTCCAATAGGGAACATCCACTAAGCCATGGACAAGAACACAGACCATAGCTGAGGACAGACCAACTGATAGAGAGCGAGTGAAAAAAGATGGGTGTTTTTTAAAAATAAGAGATTTGAAGAAAAAAACTAAAATCCATAAAAAAGCAATGAGCCCCAAAATTCCTGTTTCAGCCCAAAAGGCAAGGTATAAATTATGAGGTTGAGAAGCTAAAGGAGGCGCAAGCTTGAAAGAAGAAAGTTTGATATATTGCCGATAAACTGGCTCAAAAGCTAGACCAATACCTGGGATAGGATGTTCTTTTATCATCTGCCAACTGACCTTCCAGATTCCAATTCTCGAATAAAAAGAACCGCAGGATTCATCTAGACCAACTGCACACCTGAATTTTGGGGTTTGAAAGTCCAAAGCAATAAATGTTAAAGCAATCACTCCAACTAGAATCAGATAAATCCACTTTCTTTTAAATTTAAGGAAGAAAAAAATAAACCCCAGCCCCGCTCCAACCCCAAACCAACCACCATAGGAGCGAGTAAGAAATAAAGCTATAATGCAGATAACAAGTAGCAACAAGGGTATAAGATATGAAACGCAAGATGTTTTGATTTTCTTGTCATACTTCAAAACCAACATTCCTATTGCAAGACAAATAATTGGCCCAATATATAATGACAAATAATTAGCCGGGATAAACACAGAATTCACCCTGCCAGATGTAGGTAAACCGAAACCAAAAATCTTTTCTATAATGCCATAAATAGATAGAACCGAAGCAGATAAAAGTAAACTCCAAATAATCATTAAAATCTGCTTTTTTGTTTTAATTAATTGGAGTATTAAAAAGAACAGTATCAAGGGGACTATAAACCAGGCCTTAAATACTCCCAAAGCTATTTGTCTGTCTGAAGAAATGTATACAGAAATGATACAGGCAATAAACAGTAGAATAATTGGTATGAGATATGACGTACGATAGAACATGAGAAAACGAGCATGATTCTTCTGTGTTAATCCGTGATAAATCCGTGAAAATCCGTATTTTAATAGCCAGACAAGAAATACTGCATAAATACTCAATTCCAACATCGTTGTCGGCATAAACCAAATTTTTGTTCTGATTAAATAACTCGGCAAAATGAGGCAGATTAAAAAAATCCCCCATGGAAGTTTTCTCCACGAAACATAAACTAGAATTGCTAACCAAGATATAATTATAAGGTTTATCATAAGTTCAAGGATAATTCAAATAAAAAGTAATAAGAGTCTCATAGCTCATATTAATTACTTAGTTTTCCTTTTATAAATAACTCTTTCAAAACTTCTTTTTTAATTCCACCCACTAAATAAAGCATCCCAAAGTATAAGATAGAACTTGAAATAATTAAAACAATAAAATTAACTTGAGAGAAAATAGTCAAAATCGGTATCATGGCCAAAGAACACAAAATTGATTTAACTAGTATTTTAAGATTAGGCAGGAAGCGGATGGTTTTATAAATAATTATTCCTCCCCAGATCACTACAACTATTTCTACAAATACAGTCGTAACAGACGCCCCAATATAAGAAAATGGGGGAATAAAAATCAAATTAGTAACAATTGAAAGAAAGGCTCCGGTAATATAAACCCACATCATCTTCTTTTGCTTGTCTAGTGCAACAATAGTATGACCGAATAAGTTCCCAACAAAGATTATGGCAACAGCAAAAATCAAAATCTGAAGGGGGATTCCTGAGATGGTAAATTCAGCCCCACCGATAAAAGTCATGATTGGTCGAGCTAAAAATAAAACGCCAATCACTAAAGGGCAAGCAAGGGTAACCAAAGTATCAAATGATCTCTGAAAAATACTCTTAAATCTTTCGGGATCTGAATCTTTAAATCTTGATAAAAGTGGCAATACTAAACCGCAAAAAATAGCTGAAAAAGCAATTAAAACCTCCAAAATTTTATAAGCTGCTCCATAAATTCCGACATCTTCCGCTGGCTTCATAATCGAAAGCAGAATAGTATCAAATTTGAAATAAATAAGAGTAAAAATTACGGAGATAGCTAAAGGCCAAGCTTTCTTTGCTAAGTCTTGCCATATTGAAAAATCAAATCTAAGTCTAATCCGAACATACTTCTGGGCAAACAAAAAGGCTGTTAAAAACTGAGCCAGGCTCCCTAGTGCTGCTGCGCCTAAGATATAAAGTAAATGAAGTTTTAAGAAAATTGCTAAAACCACCAAGCCCAGGCTCACCCCTTTACCCAAAACTTCAGCTAAAGCTATTTTTTCTGTGTGTAAAAACTTTTGAAAAAGCCCTCCTAAAACATATCTTAAAGATAAAAAGAAGAAAGATATCGCTCCAATCAAAATTCCTTGTTTAACAATTGCCGGATAGGGCATAATCAAAGCAATAATCGGAGCCAGTCCCATAATCAAAAGAGACGTTAATATCCTTAAAGTGAAAGCATTGCTCATAATACTACTTACCGGAGCATCTTTTTTCGAAACCTCATTAGTCACTACTAGATAAAGCCCTAAATCAGCCAAAATACTAAAAAAACCAGTCCAGGCAATAACTATAGAATACTGACCGAATCCTAGCCTTCCCAAGTAACGCGTAATAAAAGCAATGGTAGCTAAACCTATAGCGACAGAGAATATCCTCCCTATAGATTGAATTATTGTGTTTATGGCAACTTTTCTGGTTAAAGACATAAGAGATAAATGTAAAAAGTAAGTTTTTCTCTATAGACGAATCTTCCACTCACAAGACGAATGCGCCCCAGAAACAAATTGAGCAACCTGAAAATACAGTGATGAACTAAATATAACATTTCTAAATGTTTTTGGTCAAACAAAAACTGCTTTTGAAAAGCAGTTTTCACTTCTTATACCTCAAATTATTTATTCTCCTTTTCAGATCTTCCCTTCATCTCCCTATAAATAGATCCCAAAACACCATTGACAAACCTTCCGGAAGACTCACCGCCAAATTTTTTAGCTAACTCAATAGCTTCGTTAATAGCTACTTTCGGTGGGACATCACCACTAAATTTCATCTCATAAATTCCTATCCTCAAAATATTTCTATCAACAATGGTAATCTGTCCGATAGGATACTCCGGAGCTAATTTTTCAATGAAACGATCAATTTTATCTTGATTATCCAAAATTCCAGAGATCAATTCCTTAATAAAAGAAATATCTTCAAGTCCTGGAGCAAAATTCTTGATGTTATGCTCAACTATTTCAGAAATTTTAGACTTATCTCTGCCCCCGAAGTCCCACTCGTAGAGACTCTGGAGCACAATGGTACGCGATAAATGTCTTGAGGACATAAGAATAGAAATGTCAAATGTCAAAACTCAAATGTCAAAATTTAATCATTTGACGTTAGACGTTATCGGCATTTGAAATTTGTCATTTGGATTTATTAAATTAATCAAGTAGCCAGTTTCTAGTCAACTTTTTTGATATCTGACTTTTTTGACTTCTTTGGCTCTTTCTTCTTTGGTTTATTTGTCTCTTTTTTCTTTCCCTTTACTTTTTCCTTCGATACTTTTGGCACATCTTTCATCTTTCCTTTTGATTCCTTCTTTTCTGTCTTTTTTGTCTTTTCTTTTTGTATATCAATCTTCCATCCTGTCAACTTCGCCGCCAATCTTACGTTCTGGCCTTTCTTGCCTATAGCTAAAGAGAGCTCATCTTCTTTTGCCTCACAAAGGGCAAAATGAGATCTCTCATCCAATCTAACATCTAGAATATGGGCTGGAGCTAAAGCATTGGTAATAAACTCAGCCGGATCCTGAGAATATATAATTATATCTATCTTCTCTCCTGAAAGTTCATTAACTATAGTCTGGATACGCGTTCCTCGCTGTCCCACGCATGCTCCTACAGGATCTATACCTTCCTCCTCAGATACAACTGCTACTTTAGAACGTGAGCCTGCTTCCCTAGCAATAACTTTTATCTCTACTTGTCCCGAGTAAATTTCAGGCACTTCCAACTCAAAAAGCCTTTGAAGTAAAAGAGAATGAGAGCGAGAAAGTAAAATCGCCGGGCCTCTAGGCAAGTCTTTTACTTCTAAAATAAGTACTTTATATCTCTGAGAGATAGAGTAATTTTCGTCTCTTATCTGTTCTTGAGGAGGGAGTATACCAATAGCCTTTCCTAAATCAAAAATTACATTTTCTCTCTCTGAACGCTGAACAATTCCATTTACTACTTGCCCCTCCTTTTCCTTAAATTCAAAATACAAAGCATTTCTTTCTGCTTCTCTTATCCTTTGGATAATTACTTGCTTAGCAGTTTGAGCAGCAATTCGTCCATACGATTTTGAAGGTGTAATACTAAGAGCAATTTTATCTCCGATTTTAATATCTTTGGGTTTGACTTTAAAATTATATTCTATTCCTTCAGTATCTTCATCTTCTTTAATTTCCTTCCCCTTTTTGTCTTGTTTAGTTGGCTTAACACTCTTTTCAACCTTAGCGAATTTTTCCTTTAATTTTTTGATCTCCTTTTGGTCAATCTGTATATTCTCGTCTTCTACTTCCTTCACCACTTCTAATATTTTAAAAATCTTGGCTTCGCCAGTCTTAGGATCAAATTGCACAGAAATTTCTTCTTCCTTCCCACCATAATCTTTTTTGTAAGCTGCGGCCAACGCTTGCTCAATAATCTTTACCACTTGTTCTCGAGCAATTCCTTTCTCATCTGAAATTTGTTCTATAACTTGAATAAATTCATTTTTCATTATATTAATGATTTGCTAAATAAATAAAAACTGTGGATTTGTTATTGATTGCAAAATTTAAAAAAATCAACCTCAATAATTATAGCTCTTAAACTTCGATAATTAGTTTCGTTCTTGAATTTCGCCAGTTAACATCCATTATTACTTTAGTCCAAAATAAAAAAAGAATCAAGCCAATAAAGTCTAGAATCCATACTTCCTACTTTAAATTTCAGATTCATGTCCCAGTTACGGCATTCTTAATATGCTTTACTCTAGCCCGTCTATAATCCTGATCTATTTCAATTCCCATTACGTCAATTCTGAAGTCCATGTCAGCAAATTCTCTCTTTTCTTGAAGATAAAATAAGACTGTTTTTATTAATTTTTGCTGTTTTGAATAGATAACACTTTCTTCAGGAAGACCGAAAATGTCACTCATTCTAGTCTTAACCTCAACAAAAACAAGAATATCTTCTTGATTATCCCTTGCGATAATATCTATCTCTCCAAATCTTGAACGAAAATTCCGATCCATTATTTTATATTTATGGAGCTTGAGAAACCTACAAGCAACATCTTCCCCTAACTTGCCGAGTTTTTTTCTGTACAAAGACATAAGAATAGAATGTCAAATGTCTAATTGCTCTAATGTCTAATCAAATCCCAATTCTCTAAAATCCCAATGTCCAAATAATAGATAAAATGACCAATGACTAATGATCAAATGTCTAATGAATGACAAATGTCGAATTTTTCAATGACAAATTGCTTTTTGACATTTGACATTTAGGCATTAGATATTGATTTGTCATTTGGATTTTGTCATTTGTCATTACTATAGTCAGTCTTACTTTCTAAAAATCAATCCATAATGATACAACCCTGTCTCTAGATTCTGCTCAAATTTTAATCCAATCTCTTCTGTTATTCTAATTATACCATCTTTTTCAGGACGGTCTTCTAAACGAGGACCAAAAGATGTTTTAACCTTATCCCAATCTATAATTACTAATTTTCCTTTGGGCTTCAGAATTCGGCTTGCTTCTTCGATTACCTTATCATCTCTTTGGGTTTGGCTTAATGTGTTTGAAATTATAACAATATCTACTGAGGCGCTAGGAATGCCAGTGCTCTTCTCCACTTCTAAATCAGCCTGAATATATTCTATATTCCAAAGGCCGTAAGTTTTTGCATTCCCTTTTATCTTTTCAAGTTCTGAAGATAATATATCCACTGCATAAATCTTTCCTCCTGAATCCACTATTGTACTTGCTGGAATAACGAAAAAACCAGACCCACATCCTAGATCTGCTGCTACGTCTCCTTTCTTGACCTCAATGTCCCTCAAAATTCTATCTGGATTCATAAATCTTTTAGATAATGATCGCTTAGAGAGAATACTAGTTTGTCTATCAAATTTATACTGCATAATTATTAGTGAATATTAGCGATATAATTAGTATTTATTAGTGACTACAATACTGTTATCGAAGCTGCTTTATCATTTTCGTTAAGCCGCATCACTCTTACTCCCTGGGTTGCTCTTCTTAAAGTCGGTATTTGGGTTAAAGAGAGTCTAATTATTTGAGCTTGTTTAGAGACAACGATTAAATCTCGATCTTCTGGGTTTAAAATACAACCAGCGATTAGCTTTCCGGTTTTCTTAGTTATCTTAGCTGTATTTATACCTTTCCCTCCTCGATGCTGAACATGATATTCTTTCAAATTACTCTTCTTCCCATAACCATTCTCACTAATTACCAGAAGCATTCTATCTTTATTACTTTTGATTTTTGATTTTTGATTTTTGATTTTTCTTATCACATCCATACCACACACCTCATTGCCTCTGCTTAAATTAATTCCTCGCACTCCTCGAGCGCTTCTCCCCATTGATCTAACATCTTTCTCCTTGGATCTAATACATTTACCATTTTTAGTAATCAAAAATATCTCATCTTTTCCTGAAGTCACTTTAACCCAACGGAGTAAATCGTTTTTTCCAAGTTTGATAGCAATAAGACCTGAACGTCTTACTTTTTGAAAATCTTGGACTCTTGTTTTCTTAACCACACCCAATCCTGTAGTCATAAACACATATTGAGAAGATTCAGTAACCTCCAAATTGACTAGAGTGGTTACTTTTTCATCTGGTTCAATTTGCAAGAAATTAACCAAAGCTTCGCCTCGAGCTGTTCTTCCGGCCTCAGGAATTTCATAGGCTTTAAGTTGAAAAACTCGACCACGGTCAGTAAAAAACAGAATTCTCGAACACGTAGTACAAGCTAGAATCTGACAGATTATATCTTCCTCTTTTAATCTATTTCCTATTACTCCCTTACCACCGCGACCTTGAATCTTGTAACTAGTAATCGGCATCCTTTTTATATATCCTCCTTGGGTCAAAATAACTATACAGGGCACATCTTCGACTATATCTTCCTTGCCTATCTCTTCTACGGGATTTCTGTAAATTTTGGTTCGTCTCTGATCTGCATATTTATTTTTGAGTAAGACAAGTTCTTCCTTTATTAGATTAGAAATTTCTTTAGA
>Ga0315543_1003695_pt1 | contig 13502 bp, 9 predicted proteins | sample SalMarSW160210MG_2_FD_203098 | JGI IMG/M metagenome (GOLD analysis project Ga0315543, IMG submission 203098) | Salt marsh sediment microbial communities from the Plum Island Ecosystem LTER, Massachusetts, United States - Salt Marsh Sediment SW1601-210 ...
TTTGTTAGGGTGTATTTCCACTGAAAAACTTATTATCAAATTACGCATTATATTGATAGAGAGCAAAATAGTAAACGTGATGGGGGATCGAGGAAAGAGGTGTTTTAATAGCTCTCTACCCTGCCTCGATTCCCTCCCCTTAGCATTTCATCCATTGAATTTAAGATTATCGAAATTTTCTGGAGATTATCCTCGAGAGAGATCTACATCAAGAAGGTATAATCAACGCCAGCCCTCCTCTTCGTGAGAAGCCCCGCCATTCATGGTGCATCCAAATTTACGGGTAAATTTATGATAATATATTTAGTAAATCATACTATTTTTGCAGTTTAATTTTTCTGTTTTTTCTCTTAACTGGAGATTGATGATTATTGGATGGGGGGAATTTAGCATAATTTTAACATTAAAAAATTAGCAAATAATTTATGATATATGTGCTGTTTAAGAATTGCATACCATCATATAAAATTCGTTTACTACCCGTTTACGATGTGTTTACGAACCGTATACTATATCGTTTACGAATGTCGTTTACGACTAAAATTGCACACGTTCTCACGTGCAATTATACAATGTATTACAATACTATAATTTTGCTAGATTAAGCATGGTTCTGCATCAATTCAACATAGAATAGTTACTAAAAACAGGGTAACTATTGCTTAACACCAACACCACAGTAACATAGGACTTATGCAAAAGCATGTTTCATTAACACCAACACCACAGTAACATAGGACTTATGCAAAAGCATGTTTCATTAACACCAACACCACAGTAACATAGGACTTATGCAAAAGCATGTTTCATTAACACCAACACCACAGTAACATACGATTTATGCAAGAGCATGTTTCATTAACACCAACACCACAGTAACATACGATTTATGCAAGAGCATATGATGGGCAGGAATACAGCAACATAGATCCAATAATGGTTAAAGTAAACAATGAAAAAGGTGGTGGCGGTGGAATTCCGGGCTTTGAGATGGTGGCACTGCTTGCTGCCATGGGTGTTGTTCTATGGTTGAAGAGAAGAAAGTAGGGGGTTCGTGACACTGCAACCAGTGAACAAACGGTATGGATATTCAATCTGTAAATGATAACCCTAAAATGTACCAGGTGCAATGCAAAAGTCTTTCGATATGTGAAAATTGGGAAAGGAAAGTTATGGCACTGCTGGAAGAGCAGGATAATCGAGGATTTCAGCATTCACAAGGGGAATGAATGCAGATGCCAGTGCGGTAATCTCATCGGGATTGATGAAGGAAAGTGGATCAAACTTAAGCAGCATTCATTTGTTTCCTCTGGTGCAAAGGTGAAATAACGGGAGGGGCTACAGCATGTGATAAGGCAGGTAAACAAAACAGTACGGGGATAGAAGTATAGATATTCAACCTCTAATCCCTATTTCTTTCCTTCCTTTACCTTCTTGTATTTATCTACCTTAAAAGAGGCAAGAAAGGTCTTGTAATCCATATTTGCAACTAAGACATATCTTTTATTCAGTACATCCTAAAAACACATCAGCATTGAGATATGAAAGCTGGATTCTAGAGAATAACAAAACTTAAAGCAGGGTTGAAGCAAGGATAAACCTTGGAATTGAGGGGGAGCAGGTGTATGGGGTTGATAAAATAATCCTCTGTTATGACAAGTTATTATTAAGTTCTCACCGGTTTTTGTGAATTCTCTTTGTACCACCATTAGCCATAACCAAGTGGTAAAGTGCCAGGATATGAATCATAAAGCTGCGGCAAGGGGATTGCCAAATGACCAGTTGCATCATATGCCACTAACTCAAAAAGCATGATGACTAATATAGAAAATTCAAAGGCAAATAACAACCCTCCTATGAACCCCTTCAGAAAATCAAGATTCAAATCCATATCTCCAAGTATAATGCTCCCAATCACTGTTTGAAGACCGACGAATATACCCCATACAAAACTTAAATAAGCTGGAATGAAAACATACGTAAAATAAGTTTCAAATTGCGCAAAACGAAATACCTCTTCAACTGTCAACATGCCATCTGCAAAAAAGGGAAAGCTTTTGTTGGTAGCGTCTCCCAGATAAAAGGAGGTTGGTGATCCAACATTAGGCCAACACAGTGAGAGTCCATCCCCGTATGCCGAGGTCAATATGATCCGCTTCTCAGTTTCAATATCTCTCAGGAGCTCAAGCTCATATCCCTCAAACACCTCAGCACGATGAACCCCTAAAAAATCTGCTTTTTTATTTATAAATTCGTCGCTCAAACAGCAATCCAGCACAATAGCTATACCATCAGCAGTCATGGTATCAAATTTGTCAGCCAGCATGTCGTCAGTGATGCATCCATCAATCGTTACCTCCCATGCCACAATTGCCTCATCAAATCCATCAGGTTCATCTCCATCGTCATCGGGGAGCTCTGTCCCATGTCCCTGATAACAAAAAACCACCACATCATTTTCATCAGATACCGTTGCCAGCCAATCCAATCCATCAAGAATATGTGTCGCTTTCGCCTTGTCATTCACTAATACTCTCATATTTTCTTCGTTCCAGTTTCCATAGGTCATCAACTCATCAGGAATCATCGTTAAAACTTCATCTGCTATTAATAAATCGTGTTCTGTACCATTATAATCAGCAATACACACAAAAACACCCCAGTACTCAATATCGTTTTGTTCCAATAGCTGTTTTTCCCCATTCGATGTCTTTTCTGATATAATGCTCGTCACAAATTTCGCTTTGTTAGCATATGACCCTGTTATAATCGGGTTCAATACTAAGAGAAATAAAAACATAATTACACAAATCGATGTTTTTTTCCACTTCAAAGTTCCCACCTCTTATAGAAAATTAATTGCATTTCTAATATAAATAGTTAATTGCTTAGCGATTTTGAATTTTTTGGTGCAGTACTGCAACCGATGAGCAAACGATATGGATATTCAATATCTAACCCAACCCTCTTTCTTTCCTTTACCTTCTTGTATTTATCTACCTTAAAAGAGGCAAGAAGTGTCTTATAAACCATTTTTGTGACCGAGACATATCCTTTTTCAGTACATCCTAAAAACCTGTCAGCATTGAGATATGAAAGCCGGATTTTGAAGGATGGCAATTTAGAAAGTCTAAAGGATTTGTGACACAATTGAATATGAGTTAATCTTGAAGTCTCTTAAATAATAGAGATAGTTCACATACATAACAAAAATCTATCTTATATTCTGACAGGAGAAGCACTACACGCCCCTGAGTAATTAAAATTTCACATTAGTATATACGATATATCTATATATATAACAAAAAAACTTTTCAAAAATTCCTTAAAATTCTTTTGTTGTAACCAAAGTAAAAGGGCGTGTAATGTTTTTGATAACGAATTAATAATTTTATATTGGTGGGTAAGGAAATTGGTGTAACCCCTTTTATTCTGTTTTGAAACTGGAGGAAAAAGGTCAGTCTTGATAGGTAAGGCATTTTGAGAAGGTTGGTATAAGCATATATTCCCTGCATTTGAAAACCATTACAACAACTTTTATTTCGTTTTAAATTTGAAAGAAAAGGGTTGGTCTTTCAGTAAAATGCTTTTGCAGTTCCCCTTTGAATCTTACATTAGGATTCAATATATTTTGGGGAGTAAAATTTATTGCCATAAGAAAAGGATTTTAGACAGCCGATTAATATCCTTTGGCAGAAACACTTATATATTCCTGTGATATATAGTGATATATGGTGTTATAAATGGTCAAAATTCAAATAGACCTTTCGAAAGAAGAAGATAAAATCGTTGAAATATTCAAGTTAGCCAACGATTTAAAAACAAAACGAGAAGCGATTAAACAGATGATAAGATACTTTAAAGCAGATATTAGACCTAAACACCTAAAAGAAGAAGATTACTATTCGGTATAGGAGGTAAAAAATGGAAATAAATGAATTGCTACCATATGCCGCTGCAATTATTGTGGTGATTATTGCAGCATATATAATAAAGAAATGGATTTCTACATACAACAAATTTCACTACTGGTATGAACGGTCAAAAGAAGCATTCTCTGGTATTGATGTAGTAATGCAAGAGAGAATAGATAAGATACATGCTATAGCACAAATTGTCAAGAAATACGATATTCACGAGTACAAGGCACTAAAAGGAGTAATCGAAGCAAGAAGCAAATGGAGTAAAGAACTCTCTCTCAATGAAAAAGTTAAGGCTGCTTCACAAGTTGAAGATAATTTCTTTAAACTGCAGGCAGTTTTTGAGAAATATCCTGAGTTAAAAGCAGAAGTTCTTCATAATGAGTTGCTGAATAAAGATTCCCATATGGAATCAAGGCTTAGAAGAACTAGAAAGAATTATAACAATGTGGTAAGAAAATATAATTACAGGGCAAAAAAATTTCCACGGAATATTGTCGCAAAGGTTCATGGATTTAAGCCTTTAGAGTATTTGACGTTTGAAGAAAGAGAAATGTATAAGCCCAAAGAGATTTTCGATGACAAATAATACTAAAAAAAGAAAGCGAGCTACTGCCATTGTTGAAACAGATGAAGGCATATTGGTTGTCAGTCATTCAAGGCATGGTGAAATTGTATATATGTTACCTGGTGGAGGAATTAAGCGAGGAGAACATTCTATCTGTGCTGCAGTGAGAGAACTGCATGAAGAAACAGGATTACACACAGTAGAAGCAAAATATCTTTTTGATTTAGTTACCGAACATAATGAGCATAAGGTATTTTTGATTAAACCGTCTGGCAAATTAAGAAAGCGACATGAAACAACACATATTCGTTTCTATAATAATTCTACAAAAGATAAATATAAATTAGCTTGGCATGTGATACCAATTATTAAAAAATATCGAAAACTAAGAGAGAATACATGATACATTATCTCATAGAATTTAGACTTAATGGATATGCAAAAAGGTATGCTAAAAGATTGATTTATGATGTGTCTAAAAAATTTAAAGTAAAAGGTGTTACCAGAAAAAGAGCGGTTCCACATATTTCACTGTTTGGACCTTTCACAGCAAGATATCAGAAGAAAATGATTACAGAAATAGAAAATATTGCAAGCAAATATACTTTAGTACCTTTTAGAATCAAAGGATTTAACTATTTTGATAATCCCAATAACAAAGTTATCTACTTGGATATATACCCCTCTGAAGAATTAAAACAATTAAGATATGAAATCGCAAAAAAGTTGAGGAAATTATCTTCAAATGAACCTTTCCAGGATAAATACAGTAAAAACAAGTTTAAGTTCCACGCTACGATTGCATTCAAAGACATTAACAGAAAGTTTGATAGAATATGGAACTACTTGAAGAGTAAAGAGGAGCCAGATATTGAACAATATTTATTGAGAATAACAATCCTAAAAAGTAGCAAGATACTTTACGAATATGACTTGCTGCAAAAGAGGTTATTATCGAGAAGACAATCGCTTAACAAGTATATTTATCAAAAAACCATAGAGATATTGAAGGAAGAACAAGAGGGTACCAAACATTCATTACCAAAGAGAAAAGAAAAGGGTTGGCGGCAAAAACTAAAGTCAATTTTACGAGTATAGCTTCCCATAAACCATGCAAAACGCCTTTCTTCTTGCTCTTCCTAAGCCATGGAAGGAAAAAGCAATACCTAGAAGGGTCTTTATCTCTATGGGGCTTTGTGCCCCTATTTTGATACTAATACAGTTCTGTCGAGTTCACGGGTCGTTTGAGGCGGGAGTCTAATACGGGTCGCAAATGATTATAAATTGATTTTTGTCTATATTATATGAGATGCCAAAACAAATTATGAGAAAGACAGGCAAATGCGGCAGCATAAAAATGGAAGTTATCACATAAATAATGTTAATATCAGACCAAAAAGATTAAAGAAAAAAGTTGCCATAATAGTAGTGTTCATACTACTTGGAGTGACATTTTATTTTTTTGCAATCCCACATTTATCTGATTTACCTGATTTTGGGTTGCCCTTTTTTAAAAAGTCAAATGATGCCCCCCTAAATTTTAGTGCCATCACTACCAGTAGCTCCTCAGTAATACTTGAATGGCAAAAGCGATGGCACGCTGATAATTCTCAAAACAATTATGTCGCATATACATTGATTAAAAGGAGAGAAGAGGCATACCCAGAATCAATATCCGATAGTAGTGGAATAACTGCATATAACGGAACTGGCAATTATACAGTTGACACTAACTTACAGCCAGGAAAAATATACTGTTATAGGGCTTGGCATCTAAAAAAAGAAGGAAATAAAATTAGTTACTCCAATAACTACGCCCAAGCATTTAACCTCACAAAACCTTTGGCACCGCAATCCCTTATTGCACGATCAATTAACGAAAATCAAATTCGATTGATATGGGAAAAAGGGCAAGGTGGCCAATACACCTATATTGTGAGAAAAGAGGGAAGTATACCTGAAAATATGCATGACGGTTATATGGTAAGAAATTCAATGGAAAAATCTTGTATAGATTCATCGTTAGGAGCGGGCAAAGTTTACTGTTATAAAGCATGGCACTATGCTACCATACAGAATATCACGCAATGGTCAGCTATAGGCACAAGCGTGGAAAATCTTACTATGCCCAATGCCCCTACATCCTTCACTTCCGAAGCAATCGACACTTCCACGATTGATTTATCATGGACAAAGAGGGGCGAAGAATATATCACAATTGTTGTTCGAGGGAAAAATACCCCCCCAGAAAACATTGACGACGGAGTACAGGTATACCATGGAACAGGAAATTATTTCCAAGATAAACATCTGCAGACAGGTCAACTATACTGCTACAAGGCATGGCACATATTGAAATTAGGAAAATTTTCCCAAATTTCAAATTCATTCGTTGTAAGTAGTGTCCTTACCAAACCACACGCCCCCTTAACACTTTCTGCAATTCCATATGATAATAACCAGATAAAATTACGTTGGCAGCAAGGAGATGGAAGTGACACTATTTATATTGTAAGAAAGACTGGAGGTATGCCAGACTCTCCGAAAGACGGAGTTGTTGTATACCACGGAAGTAATGAGATATATTACGATAAGAACCTTGCCAAAGGTACCCTATATTATTACCGAGCATGGGACCATGTGAGCCAAGGGCAGCACACTCAATTTTCTGAAAACTTTGTCTCTGCAAGTGCTTCCTCTGTTGCACCAACCTATAGTCAAATTGTAGATTTTGTAAAAAGGGATATAACAGATGAGCATGAATATATTAACGGCAGTAACGGCTATGTGTGTCACAATTTTTCTGTCGATGTTATCAAAAATGCTGATGAAGAAGATATACATGGGGGTTACGTCCGTTTAGATATCCAACCACTTGGTCATGCAATTGTTGCGTTCAACACTAGCGATAGAGGACTGATATTTTTGGAGCCGCAACTTGATGTATTATTTGACCAAGATAGAATGGACAGTATGATAGACAGAAACAGATATGATATCAGTGTAACCGACCCGGATGGTAGAGTGAAATATTTTGATTACCCGCTGTATGGTTATGAAATTACATGGAATTATTTAAACAATTAGAGTTTTATTAAAACGTAAAACCACACCCTGTAGTCTATTCTGTGGCTATTTACTTGAATTCATATTGCATTAGTATAGCAATGTCCAAGAGCAAAGAGAAATTAAAGAAGGAAACTGATATACTAATCAACCAGGGATACAACGAAATCCCTGATCATGAAATGATAGGTAAAACACTTCGCATGATAAGGGAAAGTAATATTAAAATCATACCCATGTTATACTGATATGATGAAAAGATATCTAATATTGGTGCTCTCCGTTATGCTGATAACAATGCCTCATGCATTAACTGGTATCAATAAAGATGATACATGGAGAAGTTCACAAACCCCAGATATAGACATTACTAGTAATCAAAGAGGATACACCTCCACAGAATCAATACCCAAGACTGAGTTAATAAGCGGTGAGAGATTCAGTTTCATATGGCACGATGGTAGACTCAGAAGCTACTGGACCCATATACCACCTGGTTATAACGGAACACTACTTCCCCTTGTGATAGTGCTGCACGCTGGGGGAAGTTACTCCAGATATATGCAGGAGAAAACCGGCTTCAATGAAAAAGCTGATAAGGAAAACTTCATCGTCATTTATCCCAATGGTGTCTTCCGGTTTATGCCCTGGTGGCGCATGTGGAACGGCGGGTACTGCTGCGGCGTTTCATATGAGAAGGATGTCGACGACGTTGGATTTATTCGTATGTTGATAGAAAACATTTCACATGAACTCCCAATAAATCCTCATCGAGTATACATAACCGGGCATTCTAATGGAGCAATTCTTGCATACAGGGCAGCAGCTGAGTTATCACATCTTATCGCTGCAGTCGGTGCAGTCGCTGGGACAATAGGTGGAAAAGCAAGTGAACATAGCTCACTCTATATTATCCCTGAGCCTCATGACCCTGTGCCAGTTATTCACTTCCACGGTATGCTTGATGAAAACGTACCGTATGATGGAGGCAAAGGTAATAATACGTGGGGAACAGCTATTGATCTATCGGTCAACGAATCAATAGCTTTCTGGGTCTACAATAACGAGTGCAACTCCACTCCGCAGACATGGGTAAGCGACAGCGGGAACATAATTAGAGATACATATACCAGCGGACGCAATAATTCAGAGGTAATCCTCTACACCATAATTAATGGTGGCCATGGATGGCCTGGGTCAAATACTGGAGATAGACCAAGCAAGGAAATTTCCGCTACGGGCATACTATGGGAGTTCTTCGAAGCACATACCAAGTGAGAGTTACTGATAAAAAAGGTGTAATCATACCAACCCCCTTTTCCCACCTCACCTTTCCCAACGCTATACTACACAGAACCCCCGTATTTGTAACACTGCCTAAACATATTAGCAAAGCATATACCCTCAGTTTAACTATATTAACGGGGTAAAAACGAAAAAAATAATTGGAATATTGGTTTGTGCATTACTCGTGGCCACCCTATTTTCCGTAGGTACACTAGCTGTAGGCGTTGTCCAATTTTTCGCCGTTGAGATCGACATGGAAAAGCTCGATTATATTCTTAAACGTTTGCGTGTCGAGCTCGCCTGTGAGGTACCAGTCCATGACCTTCTTCAGCCTATTTTCTACATTCCAGCTTTTTAATAAATACTAACGAGCACAAGATAATGGACATAAAAATCATGAAGAACACATTAAATCCTTGGGTATGTATCAGCCATCCACTGAGCATAGAGAAGCTAGCCGGGATTATGCTTCCCGCACCTGCAGCACCCGCATATATGACTCTGTTCTTCTTGGTGGATATCTCGAGTAAGATACCGCCCATAGATATTACATAGATAGCAGAGAGCATACCCCCTATAAAAAAAGTAAATATGAGCAAACTATAAGAGTCTGAAAAGATAACCAACATTGGAATACTTAACGCTAACAACGCTGCGATATACAAAAGAATACCGTACCGAAACCTTTTTGAGAAATAAAGTAGCGTAGAACTAGTGATCACAGCTCCAATGATCTTCAGAATGAGCATACTTTCAACCTGCAGGTCGTACATAGGAAAGTTCTCTTTAGCATAGAGCACCAGAAAAGCCATGAGACCAAGGGCATTACCCAGTGTGCTTATTAAGAGAAGATAGTTACGTAACTGTCGGTTCTTTCGAACCTCCTTTTTTATGAGCCTCATAAAACCCATGAAACGCCTAATAGGCTCTCCAGCACTTTCCACTTCTCGGAGATACCAGAAACCACCAGACGCTGTTAAGAGGAATAGCGACGCAAATAAAAATAACAGCCCATAATTTAAGGGAAACTCATAAATGGAGAGGATTCGATAAGCGGCAACTGCAGAAACAAGGATACCCAACGAACTGATGACCTGCTTCAGCGAAAGCATTGCTTTCCGCTTACCTTTACTTACAAGCTTTCCCATCATATCAATATAACTAATGTTAGCAAAGGCGCCACTGAAGGAAAAAAGAAAAACAAGGGCCAATATAAGCCAGACCCTCCCATTTCCAAAACCCTTCAGAGAGAAAAAAAGCCCTGCTAGCCCTGCTAACGCAAGTACCCTTAGATTAATGCCAAGCAACAAGAACCTTTTCTTGACCCTTTTATTATGAAGATACGAGGCAAAGAAAAGCTGCGAGATGCTTGAACCCCCAATCATAATAGTGACTAACAAACCTATATGAAACGCCCCACCACCGGTCTCAGCCACCATAGAGGGCATGACCGTATCCACATCCATAAAACTAGAGGCCAACGCAAGAAAGCAGGCGTGCCATAAAAAACACCAGTAATTATGTCTCGACGTGCTTTCTGTTAACTCCACCATTTAAACTGGTTTATAACGTTTGAGGGATGTATAAAGTTGCCGCAAAAAAGTTGGTGGAACTTGAGTTTAATTTGTTTATAACCCAATTAAACTAATTTGAAGAAGAACATATGACATATAACGCATTAACTGCCATATTTATCGGGCTTGGCAAAAAGCAATACCCGAAAGGGTCTTTATCTCTGAGGGGCCGGAAATGGCCCTGTTATTTTTAATATTCAGACGAAATGATATTGCCCTCGATCCTTTCTGTGGTGTCGGCATGACATGTCTTGTTGCTAAAAAACGTGCACGCGATTCATCCCCTACCTAAAGGTTGGGGATTTCTCGCTGAGATGAGATTAAGATACAAGAATGCCAGCACAACACAACCACCACGTCAGCGCCCTAATGAGTAGCCACTATTAATCTAAATGTTAAGGCTATTACCAGCGCTTACTCTTAAGAATTCCTTTATACTAGGGAGCTTGTCTAGCAAGGAGGGTTTCTTATAATAACAATACTTTTATTATCCTTTTTATTGTGAAACTTTTTGTTCCCCTAGGGCTGAATGCTTCTGCAGAAACCTCCAGATTGGCTTTAATATGTTTGGCATAAAAAAATTCATTGATGATATCGCCACGGCAATATATTTTACCAGGATAATAAGTCTGGAGTTTAGTATAATATACTCCATTTCTATAGACAGTCCAATCTACATGACCCACTTCCCCCCAAGTCACTTCTAACTCAAATGCAAAACCCACGCCCAAAAATTGAATCATAAAAGGCTCCCTAAAAGGAACTATTTCCCTACCATTTAAATATATCGCATTTTTCGGATAGTCCCATTTTACCCTGACATCTTCCTCCTCTGGAGGTTGAGGTTCCTCCTCTTGTTCTGCTGTTGCAACATTGGCTTTTATATGATAATGGTCTGTCTTAAAATCAGCTTTAGAATCTACCATGTCGCCTTTTCCACTTGCGATAACAAAAGCCTCGAATGCTACGTAGTAGTCATCACTGGTGATTTCATCTCCTTTTATAAGTTTTGATTCTTCAACAGTTTCATCTATATATCCTGAAGTCTCCCAAAAAAGATCCCATTCTCTCCACGGGTTATCATGTGAGTATGTATGTTTATATATTTTCATCCATATGTGTACCATAGCTACACATTCGAATGAACTCAACAGAAATCCATTAAGGTCACCAGACACAGTAAAGGTTGTATTTTTGCCACTTTCGAGATGGTATTTATTGTAAACCAGACACCATCCTTTTCCACCTGATAGATAATTATTAGCACTACGATATGCATACAATTCCATATTTCCATTTAAGTCAACTTCGTGATCAGACCTACCCCAGCCATCATCATCTTTTCCATCAAAACTATCGTAAGAATAAGTACCTTGTTCTATTCTATCTTCAAAATCGTTTCCAGAGGATTCATCTTCTTCAGCTAGACAAGCATTAGTACTTTCATCGGTATCTATGGCCACAGTATGGCTGTACGAAAACAGCAAGAAAAAAATAGCTATTAAGGATATGGTTTTTTTTCCACCACTCCCCATCTGCCCCATATTTTTCATTTTAGTCACCTCCAATTCTTATCATGATTAAATCTCTCAAGGCATCCGTAGCAGCAGGATCTGTGTTTTGATTGGCATCGATGTTTGTAAATGCTTGGACCTCGAGTTTATACCAGCCATCTGGAAGGCTAAAATCGCATGAGAAACCATCAGAGGCTGATCTGTCCCAAACAGTGTAGGTATTACCCGTATTCCAATCTCTCGCCAAAAATGCAACCGCATTTACTCCTCCTTGAAATCTTGTAATAACTCGCGTCTGTTTATTGATAACTACTGCTACACCAAAAAATGATGGTAACGGTAGGGTAGTGCCCCTCCAATATAGATAATTTATTTTTGGCGTAACTATCTCAATTGAGATATCTTCATTATCACCTGCATAGACAGTTATTTGTTCGACATGCGAATCCGTGTCTCCGTTATCGTCCTCAACCAACAGAGTGATATCATACGTGCCTTCCTTATTGAAAATCAATGTGACCATTTTTCCGGTCTTCTCAGTAGAAGTCCAATCATTTCTGATATCCCATGAGTATCTTCGTATTGTACCCCCATCTGGATCAAAACTATCAGATGCATCAAATGCAACAGGTTCTCCCACTTTAGGATTAAAAGGCCTCCAGGTAAAATCAGCTATTACATCGCCCTCACCACTTACAACATGCACAGTCTGGATGATAGTATCCTCACTGCCATCGCTACACTTAACCCAATGATCAACCGAATAGGTCCCTGGCTGCGTATACACATAGGTTACTTCTTCCCCCCACTTATCATCGGTACCATCATCAGTGAAATCCCACGCCCAACTGGTCCCAAATGCACCAGGGGGATACTCGCTAGTATCAGTAAATGTCACTGTTTCTCCAGCTTTAGGATTTTGTGGACCCCATGTGAAATCAGCTAGCACATCCTCGCCTACAACATGCACAGTCTGGATGATAGTATCCTCACTGCCATCGCTACACTTAACCCAATGATCAACCGAATAGGTCCCTGGCTGCGTATACACATAGGTTACTTCTTCCCCCCACTTATCATCGGTACCATCATCAGTGAAATCCCACGCCCAACTGGTCCCAAATGCACCAGGGGGATACTCGCTAGTATCAGTAAATGTCACTGTTTCTCCAGCTTTAGGATTTTGTGGACCCCATGTGAAATCAGCGACGATGCCATCACCGTCACAATCAATGGTAACGGATTTAATAATCGTGTCTTGACTGTCGTCATTGCCCCTCACCCAGTGATCAACCACATATGTGCCAGACCCAGGATACGTATGCGTTACAGGAGAACCCCAGGCATCGTCAGGTCCGTCATTGGTGAAGTCCCAAGCCTGATGATTAACACCACCGCCACCAGTGCTCGTATCAGTAAATCGAACAGTGCAATCGCCAAGATACTCCCATGTGAAATCAGCGACGATGCCATCACCGTCACAATCAATGGTAACGGATTTAATAATCGTGTCTTGACTGTCGTCATTGCCCCTCACCCAGTGATCAACCACATATGTGCCAGACCCAGGATA
>Ga0315543_1003696_pt1 | contig 13494 bp, 10 predicted proteins | sample SalMarSW160210MG_2_FD_203098 | JGI IMG/M metagenome (GOLD analysis project Ga0315543, IMG submission 203098) | Salt marsh sediment microbial communities from the Plum Island Ecosystem LTER, Massachusetts, United States - Salt Marsh Sediment SW1601-210 ...
CTCCAGTCAACCCGATCAGCAAAATGAATGGTAGAACCAGCATGCAGATCGACTTTGTACTGCTAGGGTTAATCCGTTTCATTCTGTCCGCCTCCTTTTGCGGTGCGTCTAGTACTCAGTATAGTGACGGTCGTCTCTTCGTCCAAATGTGAAGGGTGATCACTGCGTGAGCTAGCGTGGTACCTACTATGTTCGGCTAAGTTGGACCCCAGGCTTCATGGCACAAGTCTTCTCAGTGCACCAGAGCTCAGCTGGCAAACCTGTAGCGACAAATGCCACCTATCGCTGTTTCCTCTTGTGTACACAACATAATTACTGTAGTAAGAGACGTATTATGTTGAGTAGTCTGCCAAGTGGATGACTTTGTCTTTGGAGAGCTATCCAGCGAACTGTCTTTCAGAAGGACAAGAAGCCAGTTTGATGGTCTTGCGAACTCATCCAACACAATGTGTATTGTGTTGGATAACTGGCCATTTGCTTTTGAAGCTCAATGGTGCTAGGGTTGCTTGGTTCAGATGATAGTCTTGAAGATGGTGAACTCACCGGAAGGTGGTGGCACAAAGCTGCGGATCCTAGAAGGATGGCCGAGCTGCCAAGGCTTAAGATGAATAGTGTTAGTGATTTAAGAGTTTGTGGTTATTGTGTGTTGTTGGTACGCCTTCTAGGGGGCGTTTTTTATTGTTGAGGAGAGCAGGAAAGGCGTAGAAGGAGACGGTGAGGAAGTGAAGAGGGAGAAGTAAAGAAAGTCATGCTAAACTCTTTAGGAGGCGGCGCTACCGAAAAGATGGTCATCCTGCAAAGTAGAATAGGGCATCTTAGGTCCACTGCAAAGTGCTTTTGGGTACTAGCTATCATGGGGGTGGTTGTCTCTAGCTTTTTTCTTGGTGTCTGTGCTCAAAGCAGCGATGAAAAAAGAAGTCACAGCCCGGCTTCACTGTCTCCTTATGTACCACTCCAGGCGCAAACTCAGCCAGTTAATGTCAGTATTGCTCAGATTGACCCCTCCAAGTTTCCAATCATAGAGCTCTACGCGCTGGTAACAGACCAAGACGGGAATAGCATTTCCGGGCTCACCGCTGGTAACTTCCTTGTTACCGAGCAGTCTAACCTTGAAACAACCAAAACAATAGAAACAGTTAGTGTAGCTCCAGTTACCACCACCGGGAGTATTGCTGTTGCCCTGGTAATTGATCGCAGTGGAAGCATGTCGGGAAGTAAAATAGCAGATGCTAAGACCGGCGCGAATAGTTTCATCGATAATCTGGCCACTCTAGACCGAGCTGCAATAATATCGTTCAGTTCTTATGTAACTGTCAATCAGGCATTTACAAGCGATAAGAGCGCTCTACACACTGCGGTCAATTCCCTTTCAGCGGGAGGGAATACTGCTGTCTATGATGCTATCTATAGAGCAGTTGAAGAGGTAACCGGCGAGCTTGGAGTCAAGGCGGTGGTTATCTTTACTGATGGTCAAAGTAACTCTGATAGTCATACTGTTCAGGAGGCGATCGATCTTGCAAAGGCTGGGGGTGTACCTGTTTACACGATTGGTCTAGGATCGGGCGTTAACGAGAGTATCTTACAGACAATTGCCAATGAGACGGGCGGCTATTACACATATGCCGCAACAGCAAGTGAATTGCAGCAGATCTACAATGACATCGCTCAGTCAATAAGAGATCAGTACTTGGTGACTTATAGCACCCACAATCCCAATTACGATGGAACTACTCGAACCGTAGAGGCAACAGCGACCGTGGGAGCCAACTCTGATTCTGGCAGTACAACCTACTCCGTCACCCAGCCCCCTCAAATTAATCTCACCCAAGACACTGCTGACCTCATGTCCCAAGCTCAATATGCGGGGCAAGCACTTACTATAGGTGCTATTATCACGGACGATGTTCTCGTAACTCGAGCCAAGCTATTCTACAGGCATTCAGGAAGCGGGGATATCTATACTGAAGTTGAGATGACAAGTTCCTCAGATCTTTACACGGCTGATATTCCCGCCTCGGATGTAGTTACCCCTGGAGTGGACTTTTATGTCACTGCAACTGATGGAACACTGACTAGCTCCGCGCCCCAAAATAACCCTGCAACCTATCCCTATCAGATAGCCATCCTGCCCAATGAAGCACCGGTGATAGACCACATACCCGTTACAACGGCCGCTGAAAGCACGGACATACCCATATCTGCTAAGGTTACCGATACCACCGATTACGTGGACCATGTGAAGCTGTTCTATCGAACGACTGGGTACGTGTTGTACGATAGCCTGAATATGCTTTCCTCGAATGATACATACACGGCAACTATACCAGGGGCCAAGGTTATTTCCGCGGGTGTTGATTACTACATTATGGCTTCCGATAACCACACTGTGAAGACATACGATGGCACTGACGTCAGCCCACATCATATCAATACTGCTAATAAGCTTCCTGTTGCTAATGCTGGCCCCGACCAGACTATCACCGACACGGATGGTGATGGGCAAGAGGATGTTGCCCTTGACGGTAGCCAATCTGATGACCCTGATGGGACTATCGCTAGCTGGGTGTGGACGGAAGGTGGTACTCAAATAGCGACAGGAGAGACGCCTACCATAACGTTATCCGTTGGCACGCATACGATAACCTTAACAGTTACCGATAATGACAGCGCAACAGATACGGATGAGGTAGCAATCGTTATTGCTTCAGGGCATGCGGTTAACAGTCCAAACGAGCCCTCCGGTCCCCAATCAGGTGAAGTAGACGAGCTACTAGAGTTCTCCACCAGTAAATCAACCTGCAGCAAAGGCCATTCCGTTGAGTACCAATTCAACTGGGATTCTAGCGGAGAGGATGACCTATCCGAGTGGAGTTCTTCTACAAGCGCGTCTCATAGCTACTCTGAGGAGGGCACGTACCAAGTAAAGGCCCGAGCCCGCTGTGCGAGCGACACCTCAGTGGAGAGCGGCTGGTCAGCAGCTAAGACAGTAATTATCGGCCCGCCTTCAGACGAACATGCTCCAACCGCAGACGCTTCAGATATAACTGGGCAGCCGGAAACCATGCACCCCGACACCTTTTATACGGTGACTGCCAAGTACTACGACGCTGACGGAAGGGATGATCTTAACATCTGCTACCTCAGGCTCAACCATCCCTCAAAGCGTCTCACCATGATGTGGTACCAAGTAGATGGTAATTACGGTTACTATGCGGGCGAGGGAGGAGAGCGCTACCTTACTATAAACCGTGTTCACCCCACTGAAATACCCGGTAGCCCGGAAGGCTACGAGTTGTCCTGGACTTTCAAGATAAGCAATGACTGGCCTGAGGTAGAGAATGCGATTGATTTTGGGGTATTCACTTCCGATGATGATGGCTTAAATAGCGGTGATTGGCATTATGATGATACCAATGCGCCCTTCATACTTCAAGAAACCGGCACAGTAACGGGCCGGGTAACGGATGCCAGCATACCGGGACCGAGCAATGGAATAACTGGAGCAATACTGCTTTTGCATCCGAATCCCTTTACGTATCCTCCTGTCACACTTAATCAGGGTTACTTCTCTTTCTCTGCTCCAGCAGGCACATACGATATCACGGGATCCGCAGAAAACTACGAATCTCAAACGAAGAGGGTAACGGTCGCTGCTGGCGAACCAACTGAGGTAGACTTTGATCTATCACCGGACACAGGCACCTTACTAACAGTTCCTTATTACAACCAATCCGACACGGGTTGGTGTTGGGCAGCTAGCGCGGCAATGTTACTTAAGTATTACGGGTTCGACGTCGAACCCTGGGATATTGCTGCTGCCCTTGGGAAAGGTCCTGATTCCGGCATCATTGAGAATCCAGTCATTGGCTCCTCTGTCTATCGCTATATTGAGAGGAACTTCAAGGGGCTGTGCAAAGACAATTGGGTATTCGACTTCTACCTGCTATCTCATATAGATCCCTCGCCTCTAAAGGCTCGGATCATATCCCTATTATCCGAAGATTCACCAGTACGTATGTCAGTATGGACTGACACCTTGGAAGGTCATGATGTTGTTATTGTGGGGTATTCAGACGCTAGTGACACAGTCTATTTCCATGATCCATCCAATGCTCTAAAGGCAGGGCGTGTGCAAGCCGGAATGCCATGGCAGGACTTTGTTGATAGGGCGGCGCCTGACAGTATACGCATTCCAGTCTTCATCGTTGGTAGGAGTGATTGTCTCTCCGAAGACGGGAAGTCTCTTACCATATCCGTGCTTCCTCTACAGACGGGGCCTCCCATGCTCCCAGCGTTCACGTTCAAAGATGGTGCCTCATCGTTGAACTTCGACTGGGACGGCAGAGAAGAATATGGGTACAAATACAGAGCAATGGGCTCTATCTTTCCGGAAGATCCTTTATTCGGATACGCAACGACTTTGAGCAGCAACATCTCTATCACAGCTTTCGTAGCGAATGCAGGCCCTGTTGCGGCTAACGCGCGAATCAAAGTTGAGATCTTTTCGGCACCTTCAAGTACACTGGTTAATCAGATTGCCCCGGTAGAAACAGGCCTGTCAGGGCGCAACGATAAGGAAGTCCTTCTACTTGATGCAATTCCTTTATCTACCTTCATCACAGAGCCCGGTACCTATAAGCTGTCGCTCTCTATCATCAATACAACAACACAGGATGTAAGCGACGACACGTGTACCATTCGATTCAGAGTCGCCAGTGAAACTCCCATTGGACAGGGTATACAAGAATCCTTCCCAGATGGCATGGGCTCCATTACCTTCAACAACGTAACGAATACTGGCTACACCAACATCGTAGAAACTGATACTGCAGGACATGAGACTGGCAATATCCAAGTACAGGATAGAGCTTATACAATTGATACTACTGCTACCTTCTCAGGCAACGCTACTATCACTATCCATTACGACGATTCAGGTCTTACTTCCTCCCAAGAGAAGAATCTGAAGATGTACAAGGTAGTAGACACCCCTTGGTGGAAATGGTGGGGCGATCGAATTGACATCACCCAAAGCGTTGACACTACTGCAAATGTCATCACCGGAAGAACGGACTCATTCTCCGCTTTCCTCCTAGGCTACGAAACTGGAACCATCCCACTTGATAACCCGATTAACCATGGCCCCAACCCTGTCCCCGATACGGGTACTGCTTTCTTCTACTCTCTGCCGGTAGGTACAAGCACGGCCAAGCTCATGGTTCTAAGCGCTACTAGCGGCCGTCTTCTGTTTGAAACATCGATCGATGTTGATGAAACACGCTTCCCGGCAACTGGCACCTGGGATCCTGTAGATAGCGATGGCGTCAAGCTTGCCAATGGCCCATACCTCTATGTCCTTATCGCCAATGGCGAGCTCATCGGTCAAGGAAAGATGGTGATCCAACGGTAACAAGGAGAACAGATGCTCAAACACCGGATTATTAGGGGTTGGTGGATAACTGTTGTTCTGTTATGTCTTTTCGTCCTTCCCCTCATAGCCACCCCTTATACCAACGTTGGAGAGGCGTATGAGCTGGGCATGGGGGCTCGTCCCCTTGCAATGGGAGGAGCCTTTGTCGGCCTTATTGATGATAAGAGCGCCGTCTTCTCTAATCCAGCAAACCTTGCCTGGGGAGAGAAGCTCACCGTTCTCTCAACATTACAAACAAGACTGGCTACAGCTTCTTGCGGGAACATCTTGGCATCATTTAACAACTTTGCGATTGGCGTCCATTACTTTGACTTTGGGGATGTCCCTGAAACGGATGAGTTAGGCAACCTCACCGGTTACTTCTCCTATCGGAACTACACCTTTGTCGCAGGGGCAGGGTTAAAGATCAACTTACCTTCCCTGGTACGAATGGGACTTGGTGAAAACCTTGGCTGCGGCGTCCGGGCGAAGCTGTTTAAAACAGAGACATTAACCCCGGGGAATACAACTGGGGTTAGCGTTGATGTGTCCCTTCTTTTCCATGGTGAGCTCTCCAATACCAGAGGAAGCCCTATCGAAGGCTATGCCCTTGGCCTACTCTTTGAGAATCTAGTGGGGACACCAATCAGCTACGGTAGTGGTCATCAAGAAGAGCTGCCCAAGAGAGCCACTATTGGAGGCTCCCTACTGTTAACAAACCACGCAATCATCTCAGTAGATCTTACTAGCACACAAGATGTTCACTTAGGTGTAGAGTGGACCCCGAACCCAGCGCTATCTATTCGAGGCGGGGTTAAGAATGAAGGTGTATGGACATGGAGCGCAGGACTGGGCCTGTTGGTTAGAGATTTCACTTTGGACCTCGCCATTGTCTCCCACCCCTATCTGAATAAGCAATTCCGCGGATCGCTTGGGGTGAGTTGGTAGGGGATGGAAACTGGCCGCACCCCATCTGTGTTTTGAACCAAGCCCTTTCTAGGGTTCTAGGAAGGGATAAGTTAGTGAATTACTAATCTCAAGTATCAGAGGAGGAGAAGATGGCACACGGAGTTTTCGAGTTCAAGGGAACGGGCTCAGGTTTCCTTTGGGTGTATATCTGGACAGGATTGCTCACAGCGGTAACACTGGGTTTGCTCTGGCCTGTGGCCTATGCAGCCCAGCAACGCTGGATCGCCGCCAACACATTCATTGATGGAAAACAACTGGTGTTTGTAGGCACTGGATTGGGTATCTTTGTGGTTTGGCTGAAGATCCTCATCCTTTCCCTGCTCACTCTGGGCATCTATGCGGCTTGGGCCTGGTGCAACATAAAGCGCTGGCAGACTAACAACCTTTACTTCTCTGGTTCAGGTGATGTTGTCGAGAAGATCTAGGAGAAGTACTACATCGGTCTGTATGTTCCTCCAAAAGCAATTGGGCTCCATTGTCTGCGCAAGGGATAATTGACGGATTTCGAGGCACAGCGGGTGCTTTCTGTGCCGAGAAACGACAGGCGCACCTTCTGAGGCGTCGCCAGTAAGGAGAGTCGATAATGGGCCACATGGCTTGGCTTGCCCTGGATCTGTTGAGTGGCAACGCAAGCTTGGGTGTTGAAAGACTGGAGGACGATCCGCGTAGGGCAAAAGCTCACATTCAGCTGAGTCTCGGGGTGTGTATGTAGACTTACGGGATTTGGTTTTTAGCAGAAGGTATTCTCCAACAAAGGAGGCGAAGAATGAGAGGTCAATTCGCCAGAAACAGTCTGTTTGCTTTAGCTTTATTGCTCTTACTTGTGGGCTTGTTTGGTTGTGGTGGCAGGATGTCTCCGTCAACGGTAGTCGAGAAATATTGGACGTTGGTCAATGAAGGGGAGTACGAGTACGAGAAAGCACTTCAATACGTTGCTTCAGGGGCTGAAACACAAATGATGCTTGCAATGAGCATGTCTCAGATGATAAGTGGCATGTTAGGCTTAAGCTTTACGGATGTAGTAACTTGTGGAGAGAGCATTAGCGGTAATAGAGCAATAGTCCTCTTCTATTTCCGCTTAAGCAACGGGAGCACTACAGACACAGATGAGATAGAACTGGTCAAGGAGAATGGACGATGGAAAATCGGACCGCCGGAAACGGAACTCTGGTGAGCCCACTTAGGACAGCGTGATTGGAAAGAGACTTGGTGAGAAAGTGAATGTGAGTCTGCGCTACTTTATTCTATATATAACAGTGCTGGTTGGGATAAGTCTTTCAGTATTCTCTGTATGGGCTGTTGATGAGCATGCTACAATTGGCGAATACATCAATCCTCTAAACTCCGATGACTGTTTAGAGATCAATAAGGATGGAACATGCTACATAGAGACCCTGGGGCTCAACCAGGGTACTACAGGACAGTGGAAGCTAGAAAACGAGCGGATCTCATTGCTCTTTCCCTATGGCGAAACCTATAGAGGCATGGTGAAAACCGATGCAATCCTTCTTGACGAATCTGGAATGACTTCCGTGGTTTGGATTAAGCCGACAAAGAGTCCACCAAGACTTCGTGACGTAGCTGGAAGGTATGTAAAGGAGGGTCACCCCGATGAGTATCTCGTACTCGATAGGCATGGAACATACACGCAAGCGGAAAGAGGCATGCTTAATGAACTATATACCATTTCCGGTGAATGGGACCTAGATGGGCACGTGGTTACTTTGTTCTATCTAGGAGATAGGGCCTCGGGAATATCTGTAGCGGTGTTGGGGGGGTGTCTTTACTCTACTGGCCTATTCGGGACAGACATCTGGATAGGAGAGCTGTGTGAGGAGCCTGCCGTAGAGGAAGCTAGCTCTGCCGAGGACTCTCCGAAGTCATTTGCCAGCATTGATACTAGTGGCACCCATGATGACGCGACCATCACACAATTGGAGGGACTCATTGATGATTTAATAGAAGACTATCGCAACAGGCTAGACGAGATAAAAGGATACACATTGAGCAACGCTGAGTCTTTTGCCTACTTCGACAACTGCGTAAGCAAAGATAAGATCGACATCAAGGTCGATCTCGGAGCGACGCTCTTTTCACTTGCTCTAAGTGGGATGACATCAACAGCAGAGGTTATCTACTACAAGCATACTGCTGTATTGAGCGTGATCGAGGAAATCACCTGGGAGGCGAAGTATCCCGTTGCCTATGCGCTACTGGAGTCAGTTGGCGGGATAGACAACATCGTCAAAGCATCGGCAGAACTGACCAAAGAAAGCCTACAAATTGTGGCTGGAGAAGCGCTAGAGGAGATTTCCTACCAGCTTACATCTAACAAGTCGGCATTCAGCAGAAAGCTCATCGATCATCTAGGGCAGCAAATCGACAAAGACCAAGAACAACTGAAGAGCCTAGCGGAAGAAGTTAAACTAGGGCTATGGTCGTTGACCCCAGAAGAAGCAGAGCAGTATGTAGTGGCACTTCAAGCGTTGAAGAGAGGCAATCTGTTCCTTTTTGACAACTACTCCCGGAAGTCAATTCTAACTAAGACAATTGCAGAGATTAGGAAGATCGATGAAGAGGACTGGAAATTGAAGCTGGCGGATCTCCTGTGGGGTACAAGCGTAGGGCTATTGAAGGTGTCCGCTCGCTTGGCAACGGGCGGGTTTCTGCTTCCCGCAACGATCACGGCAATTGACGCGGCAAGAGAGCAGTTCTTCGAGAACAGCCAGAAACTAAGCGTAGATGCCCAAATGGCGGGACTGGCAGTTGAAACCCTAAGCGAAGGGTTTACCATTGGTGGCACGATCTACAACAATACACAGCAGGCACTTAAAGATATTAGGGACAGAAACCATCTCTGCATTCCACAGGGTAGCATATCGGTCGAAAACAAGAGAATCCGCAGGATCTTCGAATCCGGCATTGCGAATACGACACCTATGTACTTGGGAGAGGAAGAGGTCTCAGATGTCTACGTGATGAAAGATGAACAATGTGGGGAGGAAACCAAATATAGTGTGTCTGTCTTTTACAAAGCTCCATACACGTCCTTTAGGCTGTTTCCGGGTGTGGACGTCACATACGAAGACCTATTGCCAGTACAGAAGACAAGTGAAGTTCACGATGGCTCTGTCAGATTTCAGTACGACGTTTCTCCAGACGGGAGCGATCTAACATTCTACTTGTTTGGAGAAAGCGAAGGCAAGCTCTACGGACTGCAGGACTTAAGCATTAGGGAATGGGATCCTATTGAAGTTGTAGTGAAGGAAAGCAGGGATTACCTGGGTAGGTTCGTTAGCTCAGCAATCGAGGAACAGAACTACGAAGCGCTGTCGATCTACTACGACAACGATACAGATGAACTCATATACAGACTCACGGAAGTGGCCAGGATCAAAAGCCCAGGCGAACTGAGGATGTATGATTCACAAGGGAGAGTTACCGGTGTTGTAAATGGTCGCGTAAGGGAAGAGATTCCAGGGGCAGTATATGATGACGTGAACAAGCTCGTTATTGCACCTAGTGTAACTGGCTCCTGCCGTTACGAGATAGCAGGCACAAAGAGAGGAACATACGAATTACAGGTAATCTCCATCGATAACGGTGAAGCTACCACCTTTTCCGCTGTTAACATGCCAACCGCGGCCAGAACTGTTCACCGGTATACCATTAACTGGGATGCTCTTGCCAAGGGAGAGCAAGGTGCCTCCCTTGAAGTGGACAGTGAGGGCGATGGTAGTTTTGAGACCGCTTTTAGTTCTCAGGATAAGTTTGATGGAAACTGGGTGTCTCCTGAAAAACTTGCCAATCCCAAGGGAGGCTCACTCTTGTGGTTGTGGATTATCCTCGGAGTGGCCGCTGCAATTGTCGTAACGATTGCGATTGTAACAAGCATGAAACGGAAGAACTCCTGGATAACATTGAGCAGTTAGAAAGAACACATATCCTGTAAACAAGGAGGTAAGAGTGATTGAGACGAAATGGGTGAAGATTCTAATTGGAGTAGTCCTGCTCGGTATTGGCTTGGGTGTTGCCTTGCCAGTTGTCGTTAACTATCTGGATGTCTTATCTTATGGCGCAGGTTATTGGTGGAGATGGTCGGCAAGCGATATAATACGGCTGGTAATAGGAGGGGTGTTGGTACTCGCTGGACTAGGTATTGGCATACAAAGCTTGCTCCGCAAAAGTAGCCGCTAGCGAAAACTATAGTGTAAGATCTTCATCGCATGCCTATAGGAAGTATCGTGGGAGCCCTTGTGGGGGCTGTTTCCTTCAAGCTCATCTCGCATTTCGCCTATGATCTCTAGCCCTATAGACTATGCTTCCTTATAATGGCTCACTGCTACCGAGGCTTGTGGGGCGGCTTTATCCAAACGGGAGCGTGCTTATCCCAAGTATCATCTAGCTCCGGGTCTCTAAGCCGACATATTGAAGTGCTTTCTCGTACTCCCCCTTCACCTCTCAAACTAGCCTGGCCTAGAAGAACTCTTCAGTTCCTAAGTTGTTGGGATCAATCTTGAACTCGAAGCGCTGACTCCCCACAGCCTGGGTCGCTGAAAACCAGAAGGGCTTATCCGGATCAAGATCCTTGATTTTCAATCTGCACTCGAGCTTGATTGCAACCCCCTCCTCCCACACCTCCATGTCGTAATCAAGGCTACTCTGAAACGGGTGAATAACGAGATCTCCTTGAGTGATGACCGCCTCATAAGAAGTATCTAAATCCCAAATTGTCCCCTCGAAGATTAAACTAATGATAAGTTCGTTGCTAAACTGTGCTCTTACGTCTACTAGCGTTTCCTCATCTAGTTCGCCGCCAACGTAAGCGCTCACAGCTGTAATAGCCAGAGGAGTAGCAACGTGAATTTTGGGCCCTCCTCTCCAGTCAGGTGAAACTCGACACGGACCGCTCTCACAAACAGTCCACGATTTGGCTGGTTCCTCTTCTTGCTGTGCCCCCCACTCTGAAGCCTTCCGAAACTCAGAAAGAGTCGGAGCCTTCCAACTCGATTGGGGCGCTGTTGCTTTTCCACACCCCGCAAGCATAAGCAAAGTGACGAGTGTTAAGCTCATCAGTAGCTTGCTAGTACTCTTCAAGAACACGTTCCTCACCTCCTAAATTCTCATCTTCGCCGACTCATTATCAGTTAACATCCGAGTAGCTTACTGTTCACTGTAGGCAATATAGGAATAGAGTCAAGTATGGGACTTGGTTTTTGTTCAATCTAATATGAAGCTATATGATTGACCAACACAGGCAAAAGGAGATGATTGGTATGTTGGGTATTAACCAGAGGCGGTCTTTAAGAGCAGTAGAAGCTATCGTCGCTTTGCTCATGGTGGGAGCGGTGATCTTTCTCCTAGGAGTCTATGGAAGGATCAATAACCAAGTAGCGGAACTTGAAGAGAAAAGCTTAGGGTATCAAGAACAAGCAAGTATGTTAGGGTCTGAGCTTGAAAAAGTTCGTGAAGACTACCTCACAACAGTTACAAAACTGGAGTCCCTGGTGGACCAAGCCCACAAAGACAACACCACGCAAATAACCGAACTGAAAATCCAGGCAGAACAGATTTGGAGTACCGGAATAGAGCCACTTAAGAAAAGGCTGGTGGAGCTGGGGTCAAGGCCGACCTACGGACCTAAGCTTGCTTTCATCAATGCAGAGGATGTATTTACCGTGTTCACCAATGAGGTGCAGGGCGAGCGCCAAAAGGCATTCGATAAGCAAGGAGAAATCGTCGCTCTGCAGAGGCAATATGTGGAGAGCACCATGTCCAAGGAAGAATACCAGGACACGTATGACAAGTTGCAAGTTGAGCTCTTACAGGAGCAAATCAATATAAGTATGGGAACGATCGACGAATTTATGATCTCTTCGGGTTTTTCCAATGTTCGCGGTGACCTGGAACAACTACGAGAACAAGCACAACCAATTGTTGATGAAATAGAGAGCTTGGCAGCATCAGTAAGAGTTGGGATAATTGGCTCAGAGGAGTTTGATAGCCGTTTCGCGCAGGCACGAAACGCATTCACCCAGCTTGACGAGTTGCTTACCAATCTGGCGACTTCAAGAATCATCGAGGCAGCGAACAAGGTTGCTCTGGCAAACGGCTACGATCTGGTATTACGAGCTAAGAACGTGATCATCTACCGCAATACGGCCCAAATCACCGACATTACTGACATAGTAAAGGCCGAACTTTCTAGATACCTGTAGGCTTTAGCAGTAAGAAAGATCTTTGGCGAGGAAACCAACTGGCTAGCTACCTAACACAAGAGATATTGTATTGAGTAGCGCTTGGACCCACACTTCGCCATAAAGACAACCACAGATTGCCGCCATTGAGTGGATTTAATGGTTCTTCTTTGGCCCACTTATAGGCGTCCGGTAATCAGAACTGGTAACCAGTATCCCTAATTTCGCTCCTTCAGATATCACAGTTCCATGTGCAACTCACGCACGGCGGAGGCCTGGACAGTATTGATGTAACGTTCTGCCTGAATAATGATTTTCCCAGCAGTTATTGGGTCCGGGGCAAACACCACGCTATCAACCCTCTTGTCTCGACTGGCTTGAGCTGCCCACAAAATGCAGTACTCAACTTGTGTTGGACAACTCCCTAAATCATCAATTGCCGCACTACTCCAAGTATAGTATGATATATCTTTTTTTGCCGTTCACACCTCTCCAACTGGGATCAGCCTCTCGTAGAGGACTACCTTCAAACCCTCCACAACCTCTTCATTACATCTTGAGCTTATTGCTACCTGAAAGGTCAGGCTACACACGCTCTCCGTGTTCCGTATCAGAAGAATTCTTGCATTGCTCGGAGGCCATTTGCTATTGAAGCTCAATAGTGCTAGGGTCGATTGGTTCAGATGTTAGTCTTGAAAATGGTGAACTCACCGAGAGGTGGTGGCACAAAGCTACGGATCCTAGAAGGATAGCCGAGCTACCAAGGCTTAAGATGAATAGTGTTAGTGATTTAGGAGTTTGTGGTTATTGTGTGTTTGTAGTACGCCTTCCAGGAGGTTGGGAGGCGTTTATCTTTGATGGAGGAAGCGAAGGCGTAAAAGGAGGTGCTGATACATGCCCAATAACACGAAAACCGAA
>Ga0315543_1003698_pt1 | contig 13486 bp, 16 predicted proteins | sample SalMarSW160210MG_2_FD_203098 | JGI IMG/M metagenome (GOLD analysis project Ga0315543, IMG submission 203098) | Salt marsh sediment microbial communities from the Plum Island Ecosystem LTER, Massachusetts, United States - Salt Marsh Sediment SW1601-210 ...
TGATGCCCTTCCGCAATCACATCGAGAAGCACCTGGATAAGCTGAAGGATTATAAGATTGATATCATCGCCCCCAGCCACGGGCCGATGTACGATAAGCCCGATTTTATAATCAAAGCCTATAACAGCTGGGTATTCGATAAGCCCAAAAATAGGGTGGTACTGCCCTATATATCAATGCACGGCAGCACCCGCCAGATGGTGGCCTACTTCGTTGAGGCACTGGCCCAAAGGGGAGTCACCGTGCAGCAGTTCGACCTCAGCGTTAGCGACATCGGCAAATTAGCCATGGCGCTGGTGGATGCGGCTACGGTGGTCATCGGCGCCCCTACCGTTCTGGCCGGGGCCCACCCCAACACCGCCTACGCCGCTTTCCTGGCCAACGCCCTGAGGCCGAAAGTTAAATTCGTCTCCATCATCGGCTCCTACGGGTGGGGCGGCAAAACGGTGGAACAGATTAGCAGCCTGATCCCCAACCTTAAAGTGGAGGTGCTGGAGCCGGTGTTATGTAAAGGACTCCCCCGCGAAGCCGACTTCAAGGCACTGGAGAGGCTGGCCGATACCATAGCTAAAAAGCATAAAGCCGAGGGCTTTGTATAGCATTTTTTATAGAAAAAAGAAGGAGGACTAAAATGGAAGAGGTTAAAGAGCAGGTAATAAGCCTGCCCCGTCTGGGGCAGCCGGCGCCGCCCTTCGAGGCGGTGACCACCCAGGGTCCGCTCAAGCTGGATGACTACAAGGGAAGCTGGCTCATCCTATTTTCACACCCGGCCGATTTCACCCCCGTATGCACCACCGAGTTTATCGCCTTTGCCGAAATCTATCCCGAACTGCAGAAGCGTGGGGTGGAGCTGCTGGGCCTGAGCGTCGACAGCGTCTCCTCGCACATCGCCTGGGCGCGCAATGTGGAGGAGAAGACCAAGGTCAAGATACCCTTCCCCATCATTGCCGACCTGAATAAAGAGGTCTCCACGGCTTACGGCATGATTCACCCCGGCCAGAGCAAGACGGAGACGGTCAGGTGCGTCTTTATCATTGACGACAAGCAGGTTATCCGCACCATACTCTACTACCCGCTGACCACCGGCCGGAACATGGACGAGATAGTGCGCATCATCGACGCCCTGCAGACCACCGACGCCAACGGCGTGGCCACTCCGGCTAACTGGAGGCCGGGGGATAAGGTGGTGGTGCCCCCGCCCAACACCCAGGAGATGGCCGAGGAGAGGCTCAAAGAGGGGTATGAGTGCGTCGACTGGTACCTGTGCCAGAAGAAGCTTTAGCCAGATAGGAGGCGAACATGGCTTGCATTAGCCCTGACGGTAAACCGACTGCGTCCGGAGCCAGGATGCTCCGTGCTCTTAAAACCAAAGCGGGGTCGGCGGAAGAGGTTTCCCAGAGCGCCGGCCTGCCCCTGTTCCGGGTGAGGAGCGGGCTGCGTGAGCTGACCCAGGCCGGACTGGTCAGTCAAAAGGGCGAGCAGTACCAGCTTTCTGCCCAAGGCAGTGAGCTGGCCGACAGCCTGCCCGCTTGAATACTGAATAGCTGGATTGTCCTCCATACTGGACAGCCGTCGCCCTAGTAGTTATAGTATTGGTACATCTTATTCTGCGCCGGGGATGGATTGTGCTCATTACCCGGTAATACTTCAGGCAGAAATAATCAGCGGAGGGAGTAATGGACAAAAAGAAAATCATCGAGATGCTTAATCAAGATATCGAGGGGGAGCATGCCGGCATCATCCAGTACTTACAACACGCCTATGCCATGGGCGAGGGCGAGATGTCCTGCGAGATTGAGGCTATGGCCCGGGAGGAAATGCGCCACCTGGACTGGCTTGCCGAGACAATCGTCGAGTTGGGCGGCACCCCCAGCCTGAAGCGGGGGATGATGCGGACGGGGGGCAAGGCGGTACCGGACTGGATGAGCAATGACATACTGCAGGAAGACGACGCCATTAACCTTTATAAAGAGCACATCAAGGCCATCGACGACCCCAGGATAAAACGGCTGCTCAAGCGTATTCTCTCAGACGAAGAGTCCCACCGGGGCGATTTCGTCCACTTCGTGGAGAAAGCCAGGAAGGAGGGGGCTACCGACCACCGGGGCGACAAAGAGGATGAGGTCACCAAGGTGCTTAACTGGGGCATCGAGCACGAGTACACCGTCATCCTCCAGTACATGCTTCAATCATATCTATCACCCAATGCCGAGGCCAAGAAGGAGCTGGAAGACCAGGCCATCAACGAGATGCAGCACCTGGGCTGGCTGGCCGAGGAGATAATCGGCGGCGGCGGCCGCCCCCTAATCGAGCATAGCAAAGTCGACCGCTCCACCAAGACCGCCGATATGCTGCGGGCTGATATCAAGATAGAGAAGGAAGTGGCCGATGCCTACGACCTTGCCGCCAGGAAGGTGAAAGACCACGGCCTTAAGAAGCTGCTGCTTCGCATAAGGGACCACGAAATCTACCACACCGATGTCTTTACCGACCTGCTTAAAGAAGAAGAAAAATAACCTGACCTATATCTAAGAAGGGAGGCAACGACCAAATGTCAATCTCTTTTTCCGGCAGTGAGCTGATTAATATCGCCATCGGGATTGAGGGGCGGGGTATCGTCTTCTACGATGTCATGGCCAAGTCGACCCAGAACGAAGCCGCCCGCGAGGTCTTTAACTACCTTGCCGACATGGAGCGGGACCACATTGAGATTTTTAAGGGGATGCTGGAGGGAGCCGATAAATTCCAGATTCCCGCCGACGAGAGCGGGCAGTATACCGCCTACCTCAGGGCGCTGGTCGACAGCGCCGTTTTCAGCGACGACCTGGTCACCAGCGAAATGGCAGCCCAGGCCGAGAGCGATGCCGCCGCCCTGGAACTGGCCATAAGGTCGGAGAAGGACTCGATACTATTCTACTACGAGATGAAAGAGGTAATGCCCCAGCGGGTGCAGGCGACGGTAGATAATATAATCGCCGAGGAAAAATCACACCTGAGACAGCTCTCCGAACTTAAAGCAAAGCTGGCGGCTCTTTAATCTCGCCGGGGCTAGCGCATCCTGACGCTTACCTTGTATCCCTTAGCCTCCAGTTCGGAAACAAGCTGGCTGACATCTTCACTGTTAATATGAACACAGACATCCCTTGCTTTAGACTCAGGTAACTGTTCGATGTGGACAGTGGTAATCTCCAGCCCAAGCCTATTTGCCGTGGAAATTATTTCTTCCAGCGCTTTACCATTACCACCGCCGGTAATCTCAACACGGCTGCCGGGCTCGCCCAGACCGAGAATGGGATTGACAATCTTGTAGAAGAAGTCATTAGTGGTGGCTATGCCCACTACCCTGCCATCTTCAACCACCACCAGTGCCCCCACCTTGTTACCTTGAGCCACAGCTAGCGACTCCTCAGCACTCATATCCGGCGAGACGGTTATCACGTCCCGTTCCATGATTTTCTTCACCGTGGTCTTGTCCAATAGATAGGTCAGCTCCCAGACAGTAAGCGAGGTAGCTTTGGACGGAGACACGCTTTCCAGCCGGTGCTCGGTCACAATACCAACTAACTTCCCCTTGTCCACCACCGGCAGGCGGCGGATGCGGTGTGCTTCCATTATCCGTTTGGCATCAGCAATGCTGGTACTGCTGGGAATAGTGACTACATTGGTGGTCATGATATCACAGACTTTCATTTTATCCCCCCTTTGGCAACCCGATTACAGATTTGATAATACAACAAAATACGGGAAAAACTCAATAGCGGCACCTATTGAACGGCTGTTGTATAATCAGATAAACATCAAGATTATGGAAGGAGAAAGTATGATGGATGGCTTATTACCCATCGGTGGCCTGGTAGCCGGTATTATCAGCATTATTGCCGGGGTCGTGGTACTTATCTGGCCCAAAATACTGGCCTATATCATCGGTATATATCTTATTATTGTTGGCCTGGTGGCCGTAATAACCGTACTCACATGACCGGGCAGGCACTAATCAAACTGACTGATAGTAACCCCGGCCAAGTCTCTCGTCCCTATCCGGAAAAAAACGCGCCTACAGCTCGCCCTGTACCAGTGTAGAAGTATCCTGGACACCCTGAACACTGCGCACTTCGCCGACGATTATCCGGGACAGTTCAAAGAGACTCTTGACTTCAGCCGTGGCGATGGCATCCCAGCCCCCGAAAACCAGGTTCAAATCGGTGACGCCGGGAATGGCGCGAATCTGGGACAGAGCGCTGGGCTCCAGACCGGGGACCAGCTTGATAAGAAGATAGCCCTTTACCATACAACGATATTATATTCCCTATCGGGCCGGCTGGCAAGCAATAAATCCTTTGACAACCACCTGCTATAATGGTAATCTATTTTCAATACATGGCCAAGGGCAGAGCAAAATCAAAACCATCCCCGAAAGCCAGCCGCCGCGTGGCTACCAGCGGCGATATCGAGGTCTCCACCTACCTGGAAATCGCCAAGGAAATAGGCGGCGTGCAGCCGGCAGCGGCCAAAGAGGCCATCCCAAGCGGTGAGCGCGAGGCTATCATCGTTATTGACTTCGGCTCCCAGTACAGCCTGCTCATCGCCCGCCGGGTGCGCGAATGCCAGGTATACTGCGAACTGGTCTCCGCCGATACCCCCTGGGAGAAGATAGCGCCGCTAAATCCCAAGGGTTTTATCCTTTCCGGGGGGCCGGGCAGCGTCTACGAAACCAACGCCCCCATGGCGCCGTCTTATATCTACGAGAGCCGCCTGCCCATACTGGGCATATGCTACGGGATGCAGGTCATCACCCACCAGATGGGGGGGCGGGTGGCGCCGGGGACCAAGCGCGAGTACGGGCACGCCCTGCTTCACCTGGGCGGGGTTGATTCGCCCCTCTTCGCCAATGTGCCCCAGTCCACGGCGGTCTGGATGAGCCACGGCGACAAAATCGAGGCGATGCCGCCCGACTTTAATGTGCTGGCTTACACCGATAACTCGCCCTTCGCCGCTATCGGCAACGATAAAAATATATTCGGCTTACAGTTTCACCCCGAGGTAGTCCACACCCCCGAAGGCAAGACTATTTTAAAGAATTTCGTCTACCGCATATGCGGCTGCCAGGGCAACTGGACGATGGGCAACTTCATCACCGATAGTCTTACCAAAATCCAGAAAGAGGTGGGTAAGGGCAAGGTCATCAGCGCCCTATCGGGCGGGGTTGACTCGGCGGTGGTGTCCACCCTGATTCATAAGGCTATCGGCGACCAGATTACCTGCATCTTCGTCAACCACGGCATGCTGCGCCGCGAGGAGGTGGAAAGAACCTTTAATACCTTCCGCCTCAATATGGGCATGAATATCGTCTACGTGGACGCCAGCGAGCGTTTCCTCAGCCGTTTGAAAGGGGTGACCGACCCCGAGACCAAGCGAAAGATTATCGGCGAGGAGTTTATCAACGTATTCGAGGAGGAAGCCAAGAAAATCGGCAAGGTGGACTTCCTGGCCCAGGGGACGCTCTATCCCGATGTCATCGAGAGCGCCTCTTCGGGGAGCACCGCCGCCGCCAAGATAAAGTCCCACCATAACGTGGGCGGGCTGCCGTCCAAGATGACGCTGAAGCTACTGGAGCCGCTGCGCTACCTGTTCAAGGACGAGGTGCGCCAGGTGGGGCTGGAGCTGGGCCTGCCCGAAGAGATGGTCTGGCGGCAGCCCTTCCCCGGTCCGGGATTGGCCATCCGCATCATCGGCGAGGTGACTGAAGAGAAGCTGGAGATACTGCGGGCGGCTGACTGGGTGGTGATGAACGAGATTAAGAAAGCCAAGCTCTACCGCCAGCTCTGGCAGAGCTTTGCCATACTTACCGATGTCCACAGCGTGGGGGTGATGGGGGACTACCGAACCTACGGCTACCTGGTGGCAGTGCGCGCCGTCACCAGCGACGATGCCATGACCGCCGACTGGGCCCGCCTCCCCTACGATGTCCTGGCCCGTATCTCCAACCGCATCGTCAACGAGGTGCCGGAAGTAAACCGGGTCGTCTATGATATAACCTCCAAGCCTCCGTCCACTATCGAGTGGGAGTAAATAAAAGGGGAAGTTTGTTATGCCGAACCGGAGGGACGAATACAGAGGCAAGGCAATTCTTGACCTCTTGAAGTATAGACAGTGGAAGTCTTGCTTTATCGCTACCGCAGCCTACGGGACTGATACCGCACAGGAAATAGACATCTTAAGGGAGTTCAGGGACGAGATTCTACTACCCAATAGTCTGGGTGCTCAATTCGTATCTTTCTACTACAGAACCAGTCCGCCCATAGCCGACTTCATCTCACGGCATGACGTTTTAAGAGCCATAGTGAGAGAGGGTTTTGTAGATCCGATTGTAGCTGTACTAGAACTGTCTAAAAATCTATGGGCAAATTAGGTAGCTTGAAATGGCAAAGCCTTCGTCCACGATTGAGTGGGAGTAAAAACGAAGGGGAAAAAGCCGGGAAATAATTCAAAGCTAGTTAGATAGGAAGAGTTGTTTTTATAGTTATGTCAAGTGGAGAGTGGGGGGTGAAGACTAATAGAATGGGCAAGGCATATATTATAGGCGTTCTGCTGGTAGCAGTGTTGCTTGCTCTTGGCGCATGCACCCATGCCGACAACCAGCAACCACAAAGACTTGAAGTAGAAATTAAGTGGGTAAATATAGACGATTATAGTGTATCTTACGACCCCCAGGGTAAGCCTGAACTTAAAGCTACCCTCAACTGGGAAACCAACAAGCCCTGCTATTACTGGTTTGAGGTCAAACCAATTGACCAAGATTATCCGTTGAATAGTGGTGGCATCAGCCCATTTGATGTTGCCCAGCCTCTTTTACAACAGGTTGTGTACCATCATGAGATTTTGCTTTTACCCAGCGAGACTCATAGCTATTGCCTTATCGTTTGGGATGAACAAGAGAACTATGCCAGGGCAGAGGCTACCTTCACTACACCCGTGGTTCCATCTGGACCTCCGCCAAGCGAACCTCCAGGCGAATAAAAAGAGGGGCGACCAAATACATTACAGGGAGTTAGAGGGGCGAAGCCCCTTAATAAAACTTTACTCCCCTTCCCCTTGTTAAGGGGAAGGGGATACAGGGGATAGGGTCACCATATAAACTAATGGGGGTGGCTGAAATTAAAATTCTCGTTATCGGGGGCGGGGGCAGAGAGCATACCCTGGTCTGGAAGCTCGCCCAAAGCCCCAGGGTTAAAGAAATCTACGTAGCACCGGGCAACGCCGGCACGGCAAGTATTGCCCGTAATCTGGATATCAAGCCCAACGATATCGAGGCGCTGGCTAAAACCGCCTCGGCAGAGAATATAGACCTGACCGTGGTCGGGCCGGAGGCGCCCTTAGCCGAGGGCATCGCCGACCAGTTCCTCATCCGGGGGCTGCAGATATTCGGCCCCACCAGACAGGCTACCGAGATAGAGTCGAGCAAGGTCTTCGCCAAGGAGCTGATGCAGAAGTACAAAATCCCCTGCGCCAGGAGCGTCAGCTTCTCCGACTACAGTAAAGCCAAGGATTATGTCAAGCAGCAAAAGCCCCCTATCGTGGTCAAAGCCGACGGGCTGGCGGCGGGCAAGGGGGTAATTTTAGCCGAGTCCGTCCCCAAAGCCCTCGAAGCCCTCTCCCGGATAATGGAGGCTAAAACCTTCGGCGCCGCCGGTGACCGGGTAATCATCGAGGAATATCTAAGCGGCAGAGAGATGAGCACCTTCGCCTTCACCGACGGCCACACCGTAATCCCGATGACCGCCGCCTGCGACTACAAAGCAGCCTACGACGGCAACCGGGGGCCCAATACCGGCGGCATGGGCAGCTACAGCCCGCCGCCTTTCCTGACCCCCGCCCTTGCCCAAACGGTCAGAGAGAAAATCATGGAGCCGACGGTAGAGGCGATGCACGATGAAGGCCGAGTCTACCGGGGCGTCCTCTACGGCGGGCTGATGATTTCTGATAGCAATCCCAGGGTGCTGGAGTTTAACGCCCGCTTCGGCGACCCGGAAGCCCAGGTCACCCTCCCCCTGCTCCAGACCGACCTGGTTGATATTATGCTGGCGGTGAATGATAATAAGCTGGACACGCTTAAAGTAGAGTGGAGCCGGGACGCCTGCGTGGGGGTGGTAATGGCCTCGGGCGGCTACCCCGCCAGCTATAAGACCGGCCTCCCCATCAGCGGGCTGGACGAGATGGATAAGGACATAATGGTCTTTCACGCCGGAACTAAACTGGAAGGGGGCAAGGTCGTTACCAGCGGGGGCAGAGTGCTCACCGTGGTTGCCCGGGGCAAGAGCCTTGCCGAAGCCAGAGAGAAGGTCTATAACAATATCACCCGGATAAACTTTGAGGGCTGCCACTACCGCAAGGATATTGCCCTGATTAAAGAGGGAAGCTAATATTACTGGGGGTGGGGGGATAAGGGGAGGAAATAGCCTGATTTTTAGCGGGTGTTCTTTCTTCCCACCCACCCTCCCGATAGAGGTTAGACCTCTCTTCACTCTCCTTTCGGGGGGTGGGGCAAAAGGGCTTTAGCCCTACATTAAGGGCGGCGGGCGGGAATAGATAATATACAGGGGGTGAGGTAAATAAAAATGCCACTAGTTGCCGTAGTCATGGGTTCCAAATCAGATGCCGAAGCGGTACAACCGACACTCGATATTCTCACCGAGTTGAATATTGACCACGAGGTAAACGTAATCTCCGCCCACCGCACCCCGGAGAAGGCAAAACAATATGCGCAGGAGGCTAGGGGCAGGGGCATCGAGGTTATTATAGCCGCCGCCGGTATGGCAGCGCACCTGCCCGGCGTCCTGGCCAGCTGGACGACCCTGCCGGTTATAGGTATCCCCATTGCCAGCGGAGAGTTAAAGGGGGTTGACGCACTTTACTCCATCGTTCAAATGCCACCCGGAATTCCCGTTGCCACTGTGGCGATTGGATCCGCCGGCGCCAAGAACGCCGCCTACCTTGCCGCCGAGATTTTAGGCATAAAACACGATAAAATACGGCAGGCCTACGAAAAATATCGCCAAAAGCTGCAGGGGGGATAAGGGTTCTTAATTGGGGAGTCTGAGAGGGGCTTCGCCCCTCTCGTATAACTTCTCTTCCCCCTCTCCAAGAGTGGAGAGGGGGATACAGGGGGTGAGGTTGATACCGATAAACAGTCTCAAGGAGAAAAACAATGATTGAGCGCTACTCCCGACCCCGAATGAAAAGAGTCTGGGCCGACGAGAATAAGTTCCACAAGTGGCTCCAGGTAGAGATTGCCGTCTGTGAAGCCTGGGCCGACCTGGGCGTAATCCCCCGCAAGGCGATACCCAAGATAAAGCTGGCCCGGCTCAACCGCAAGCGCATGGAGGAAATCTTAAAAGAAACCCACCACGATGTCACCGCCTTCCTGGGCTCGGTATCCGAGAGCCTGGGCGAGGAATCGCGCTTTATCCACCTCGGGCTTACCTCCTCCGATGTCATGGATACCGCCCTCAGCCTGCAGCTAATCGAAGCCTCCGAACTGCTGAACCAGGATATAAAAGAGCTTATCTCGGTGCTGGCGAAAAGCGCCATGAAATACAAATATACCGTCATGATGGGGCGCAGCCACGGCATCCACGCTGAGCCAATCTCCTTCGGGCTGAAGCTGGCGCTCTGGACAGAGGAGATGAGGCGCAACCTGGAGAGGCTGAGCGAGGCCGAAAAAGCCATCGCCGTGGGTAAGATTTCCGGCGCTGTAGGCACCTACGCCACACTGTCTCCCGAGGTCGAGGAGAAGGCCTGCGCCCGGCTGGGACTGTTGCCGGCCCCGGTTTCCAACCAGGTGCTGCAGCGCGACCGCCATGCCCAGTTCGTGACCACTTTAGCCATAATCGCCAGCTCGCTGGAGAAGTTCGCCACCGAAATCAGGGGCCTGCAGAAGACTGAGACGCGGGAGGTGGAGGAGCCCTTTGCTGCCGGACAGACTGGCTCTTCGTCCATGCCCCACAAGCGCAACCCAGAGCTCTGCGAGCGCATCAGCGGCCTGGCCCGCCTGGTGCGGGGCTACGCCCTGACCTCGATGGAGAACATCGCCCTCTGGCACGAGCGGGATATCAGCCACTCCTCCACCGAGCGCATCATACTGCCCGACGCCTGCCTGGTGCTGGACTACTCCTTAAGTATATTCACCTCGGTAATGAAGGGGCTGCAGGTCTACCCCCAGAAGATGAAGAAGAACCTGGAGCTTACCAAGGGTCTGATTTTCTCCCAGCGGGTGATGATTGCCCTGATAAACAAGAACTTAAGCCGGCAGCAAGCCTACGAGCTGGTGCAACGCAACGCCATGAAGGCTTGGAAGGGCAATAAAAACTTCCTCACCCTGCTTAAAGCTGATGCCGAGGTCACCACCGTCCTGCCCGAAGCCGAGCTTGAGCCGCTGTTTGACGAGAAGTACTACCTGCGCTATATAGACGAAATCTTCAAGCGGCTGGGGCTGACCGAAGTCCAGTGGCGGGAGAAAAGCGTGGGCGGGTCCAGCGACCTGGCGCCGAGGTCAATATAATATAATGAGTGACAAGGTCCTGCTGAACACCGACCTGCCCCTGCCCTCCTTCGTCAAGGGCAAGGTTCGCGATACCTACGATTTGGGCAACCTGCTGCTAATCGTGGCTACCGACAGAATCTCCGCCTTTGATGTTATCCTGCCCTGCGGCATCCCCAACAAGGGGCGGGTACTGAACAAGCTTTCCGCTTTCTGGTTTGACCAGACCGGGGAGCTGCTGCCCAACCACCTGGTGGAGGTGCTGGATGATGTCAGCCGCCTCGACGCCTACCTGCCCCCCGAGAAACGCTTTGACTACCCCGCCTACCTGGCGGGGCGGTCCATGGTGGTCAAGAAGGTCAAGCGCCTGCCCGTGGAATGCGTGGCGCGCGGTTATCTATCCGGCTCGGCCTGGGAAGAATACCAGCAGCACGGCACCATCTCCGGGCTGCCGGCGGCTAAAGGGCTGAAGCAGAGCCAAGAGCTGCCCCAAGCGCTGTTTACCCCCACCACCAAGGCGGAGAGCGGGCACGATGAGCCCATGTCTATGGAGGAGGTGGGTAAGCTGGCGGGCAAAGCCCTGGCCGAGGAGATGAAGCAGAAAACCCTGGCCATCTATGAGTACGCCAAGGGCTATGCCTCAGCCAGGGGCATTATCATCGCCGACACCAAGTTCGAGTTCGGGCTGGAGGATGATAAGCTTATCGTCATCGACGAGATGCTGACGCCGGACTCATCACGGATATGGGAGACCGAACTGTACAAGGTGGGGCAGTCCCAGCCCAGCTACGATAAACAGCCGGTGCGCGACTGGCTCAGCAGTTCGGGGTGGAACAAGGAGCCCCCCGCCCCTATGCTGCCGCCAGAGGTCATCGAGGCTACCAGCCAGCGCTACCAGCGGGCCTACGAGAGGCTGACGGGAAAGAAGTTAGGGTAGCCGCCCTAGCGGTAAACTGAACTACGCTTCTCCAGGCCGAAACCAGCCAGATTTTCCTCGGAGAGATAGAGCCTGCCGTCTTCGGTTACCTGTATTACCCCCGCCTGCATCAGAGCGTTCAGGGCATGCGGCTTATAGTCGCGCCGCCGCATCATCCTCTCCAGGACGCCGAGAGGCCTCAGCCCCAGCTCGTCAACGGTCCGGGCGGTCTTGCTGTCGGTGGCGTTACTTTCGCGAAAAATCCTGACTACCTGGCGGGCAGCACGCCTCATCAGCCAGCGGGGAACGAAGAACAACGCCAGCAGCGACAGAATGATGAGCAGGACGATGATACCGATACTGGTTATATCCAGGGCTATTCCTCCAGACGACCCTTGGTGCTGGGTAGCTCGCCGGAAATCCGCCTATCCAAGGTGGTGGCCATATCCAGTGCTCTGCCCAGCGCCTTGAACAGGGCTTCCGCCTTGTGATGGTCGTTGGTGCCGTAGAAGATATTAGCGTGGAGGTTGAGCCTGGCTTCAATAGCCAGAGACTCAAGGAAATGGCGGATGAGGTCGGTGGGAAAACCGGCCATGTCATTACCGGCAAAGGGCAGTTCCAGAACAGAGTACCCCCGCCCGCTGATATCAACCACTACCGCCGCCAGGGCGTCATCCATGGGCACGGCGGCATCGGCCATGCGGATAATGCCGCGTTTATCCCCCAGCGCCTCGCCAAAGGCCTTGCCCAGACAGATGGCGACATCCTCTATCACGTGATGCTCATCGTCACCACTGGCCGAAACCCTCAGGTTGAAGCGGCCGTGCTGAACCGTCTGGGAGAGGAGGTGGTCAAACATCTTTATCCCGGTGCTGATCTTGGCCTGGCCGGTGCCGTCAACAGCCAGCTCCAGGCTGACCTTGGTCTCCGTGGTCTCTCTTTTAATGGTGGCTGTCCTTGATTTCATCGTAATTCTCCTGCCGTAGTTTAACACATGAAAGAGGGATAAAAAAGAGGCTAATCCAAGGGGGTGTTCAACCGAGGTTCTACTTCCCACCCTCCCACCCTCATAAGCTTTTACCCCAAAAAAACTTTGTTTTTTCGGGGGCCCCGTATGCGCTTCTAACACTTTCTGCCCAGCCCCACTACGGGAGGGGAGAAGAGGGGCTAATCTCTCCCCTATTGGGGTCGAACTCCTTCCATATAAGGGCGGAGGGCGAAGGCTTTTTACCCTCCCCTCTTTAGGGGGTAGGTGGGGTTACAGATTCCTTAAAAGGTGTAACCTTTTGGGCGGGAGGGTATGGGAAGAAACCCTGGTGAAATGGGGAGAGGGGCTTAACGCCCCTCTTAAATTAGTTTCTGCCTAAGCTAGGATAGTTTAAGCTCTCTCCGCCTCTATATCCCTGATTGCCTTAACCAGGATATCGGTATGCTCCGGTTTGCCCGCGCCAATGCGAATGAAGTCCTTAAGCACAGAATTACCAGCATAGCGGATTATTATACTCCTGTCCATCAGCCCTTCGTAAATCTGCCTGGCCGTGCCGTTAAGAACCTTGCAGAAGATAAAGTTGGCTCTGGAAGGGAATGGCTTGAGCCACTCTATCTTCTTGAGTTCCTCAAACAGGCGGTCTCTTTCGGCAACTATCTTCTTCACCCTCTCCATCAGCATGTCAGCATCCTTCAGGGATTCCCTGACCGCAATAGTGGAAGCGGCGCTGACGCTATAGGGCATCTTTATATTCATCAGGTAATCGGCAATCTTGGGAGGGAAGAGGCCGTAGCCAATCCTGAAGCTGGCCAGGCCTGCCCATTTGCTAAAGGTCCTCAGCACCATCAGGTTCTCGTACTTACTGACCAGCTGGGTTACCGTCTCGCCGCAGAACTCAACGTAAGCCTCGTCAGCCACCACCGGCACGCCGGTATCCAGCAGCTCCAGTATATCCGGCTGGGGGGTGGGGTTGCCGGTGGGGTTATTGGGGTTAGCCAGCACTATCAGCTTGGTTTTTTTGGTTATTGCCTTCTTTGCCGCAGCT
>Ga0315543_1003699_pt1 | contig 13485 bp, 10 predicted proteins | sample SalMarSW160210MG_2_FD_203098 | JGI IMG/M metagenome (GOLD analysis project Ga0315543, IMG submission 203098) | Salt marsh sediment microbial communities from the Plum Island Ecosystem LTER, Massachusetts, United States - Salt Marsh Sediment SW1601-210 ...
CCCCTCATGCTGCCGAGGGTCCACGCGGGAGCCCCGGATTCGGGGAAAAAACGCCCGAGGCCTACCACTTCTCTCGAGGAGAGTACGACCATGCGACCGTTGGTCCGTACGGCGATTCTATCGTTTCTTGCGTTGCTGGTGCCGGCCATCTTGAGTCTGGCCGGCTGCGGTCAGAGCTCGATGGTGCTGCAGGGACAGGTCCAGAAGCTGCAACAGCAACAGATTGCGCTCTCGCGGCAGAACGAGCAGATTCAGACTCGGGCCAACTCGTTGGATCGGGACAATCAGGAATTGGAGACGCTGCTGGCCCAATCGCGCCAGAAGGAGAAAATCCTCGAGGACCAAGTCTCGGCCGTCCGCGACCAGTTGGCCGATGCGACCACGCAGTTGACCAAGACGCGTGAAGAGAAGACCAGCACCGAGAAGCAGGTCAAAGCGATGACCGCCTCGATGCAGCGGCAGGGCCGCGTGTCGATCAGCCCCAACAGCAGCGTCCGGAGCATGTTGCCCGACATCAATCTGCCGGGCATCGACGTGCGCCGCGACGGGGAGGTGATCCGCATCGCGCTGGGGGCCGATCGCTTGTTCAACCCGGGCACGGCCCAGCTTCGCGCGGAGGCGACCACGCTGCTAGCGCAGGTGGCCGCGGAGGTCAATCGCATCTATCCGTACCAGGTGGTCGGCGTGGAGGGCCACACGGATCGGAATCCGGCTTCCATGGCCGGGTATCGCAACAACCACGAGTTGTCGGTGGCCTGGGCCGTGGCCGTTGCGAACCAGCTGACGACCCAGACGCGCCTGCAGCCCGGTCAACTGACCGTCACCGGCCACGGGAGCAACTACCCGGCCTATTCCAACGCGTCGCCCGGCGGCGCGCAGCGAAACCGCCGCGTCGAACTGGTTGTCTATCCCGAGCGAACAAGCTAGTGCCGCGTCAAGGCTAAGAATGAGGGTGCCACTGCTGGCTTGTCCAGCAGTGCCAATGAGTTACGTTGCATCAAACCCATAATTTTAGCTTTGACACAGCACTAGGCTTTACGGAAGCCGGTTGTCCGCATCTCGCCGAGCGGCCGCACCTTGCCGGAGGCGGCCGGTCGACTTGCTGACCGGAACCAGTCTCGTGAGTACTTCACGCGACCCTGACCCACCGTACATGGATAGTCCAGGTTAAGTAGTTCCAAGTTTGACTGGCTGACACCTCAGTAGGTCATCCTGAGCGTAGCGAAGGATCTCGATTGTCCAAGGAGATTCTTCGCTACGCTCAGAATGACAATGCCAGGTCTCAATAGAATCTGGAACTACTAAGGTTAAGACATTAAAGGTAAGACTCATGACAAACGACCATGTCGAGAAGCACCCTGATATACCGGAGAAATGCGCAACTGCGGATCGCACGAACATACACCACAATCACAAAGGAAGATCCTCAGAAAGCCGCGTCGACAAAGGCATCATACTGGAAGCGTTGGACATCCGGCCCGGGCAGACCATTCTTGATGCCGGCTGTGGAAACGGCTATATGTCGAAAGAGTTTTCGCGATTGGTTGACCACAGCGGAAAGGTCTATGCCCTCGACCCCGACCAAGAGGCAATCGAAACGCTGCGAGCAGAAACCATCGGGACCAACATAGAACCCATACGGGCGGACATTACCACAACGACAGCAATAGAAGAATCCTCGGTGGACCTGATCTATCTCTCGAATGTCATCCACGGATTTACAAACGATCAACTCGAAGGTTTTCGGCGCGAAGTGAAGCGCCTGCTGAAACCCAATGCCAGATTGGCCATCGTCGAAATAGACAAGCAGGATACGCCCTTCGGGCCTCCGCTGGAAATAAGATTCTCTCCAGACGAATTACGGCGGGCAATACCTCTTGTGCCCAAGGCTACCGTGGAAGTGGGCCCGTTCTTCTACATGCAGGTTTTCGAAAACCGAGAATGAAAACAGCCGGTTTCAATAGTCCCAAGTTCTATTGAGACCCGGCACTGTCATTCTGAGCACAGCGAAGAATCTCCTTGGACAATCGAGATCCTTCGCTGTGCTCAGGATGACCGGCTGGGATGTCAGCCAGTCAAACTTGGAACTACTGGGGTTTCCATTTTGCTCAGGTTGTTTCACCAGATTGCACCACAGTCGAATTGACCAACAAGCCGGGCTGTTTGCTCCTTACCTATAGAACCACGCCTCATGATCGCCATCATCGACTACGGAATGGGCAACTTGCGGAGCGTGCAAAAAGGCTTCGAACGGGTCGGCCATGAAGCCGCCGTGACCGGCGACCCGGCCCAGGTCGAGCAGGCCGACAAGATCGTCCTGCCCGGGGTCGGGGCCTTCGAGGACGCCATCGCCGAGCTGCGGCGGCGGAAGATGGTCGATCCGGTGCTTCGGGCAATTCGTACGGGCAAACCCTTCCTGGGCATCTGCCTCGGGTTGCAGTTGCTTTTCGAGGAAAGCTTCGAGAACGGGCGCCACGAGGGACTCGGCGTGCTGCCGGGCAAGGTCGTCCGGTTCGAGCTGCCCAAGGAGTACACCGTACCTCATATGGGCTGGAACCAACTCCTGATTCGCCGCCGGGCGCCGATCCTGGCCGGTATCGAGGAAGGGACCCAGGTCTATTTCGTCCACTCCTACTACGTCGTGCCGAGCGACTCCGGCGTGATCGCCACCGAGACCGACTACCACGAGCCGTTTTGTTCGATGATCTGGCATGAGAACGTCTTTGCCACCCAATTTCACCCCGAAAAGAGCCAGGCCCAAGGGCTGAAGATCCTCAAGAACTTCGCCGAATTGTGAACAGCGTGTCCGGGAATTCAGCCCCGAAAAACAGGGCAATTCAACAAGTTGGGTGCCATGGCCATCCCGGCGCGCCGGGACCCGAATTCCCGGACGGCCTCACGCTCTACGAGAGCATGCCACCCTTACGCGGCACCTTGCGGACGGGGTCGTTCTCTGGCATATTACAGGGTTTGTCCGTCCCCTGCGAGTTTTGGTGGGCAGTGCCCACCCTACGGTTTTTCGGGTGCCCTGAGCGTGGAAGTCTGGCCGGCCATCGATCTTCGCGGCGGTAAGTGCGTTCGGCTCCGCCAGGGCGATTACCAGCGCGAGACGGTCTTTGCCGAGGACCCCAGCGCGATGGCCCGGCACTGGGTCGCCCAGGGAGCCCGGCGGCTCCACCTGGTCGATCTCGACGGCGCCCGAGAGGGTCGGCCGGCCAATGCGGACGCCGTGGCGGCGATCGCTGCTGCGGTCGACGTGCCCTGCGAACTGGGTGGCGGGATTCGCAGTGAGGAGACGATCGCCGAACTGCTCGAGTTGGGGCTGGCCCGGCTGGTGATCGGCACGCTGGCTATAAGAGAGCCCGACTGGTTTCGCCGGATGTGCCGGCGGTTTCCCGGCCGATTGGCCCTCGGCGTCGACGCTCGCGGCGGCCGGGTAGCCACCGACGGTTGGCTCGAAACGAGCGACCTGGCGGCGCTGGACCTGGCCCGATCGCTGGCCGACGAGCCGCTTGCGGCGATCAACTATACGGATATTGCAGCCGACGGAATGATGACGGGGCCCAACATTGCGGCGATGGCTGATATGCAATCAGCGGTCGACGTTCCGGTGATTGCCTCGGGCGGCATCAGCACGGCCGAGGACGTCGCCCGGCTGGCCGAGATCCCGATGGCTGGTTGCATCATCGGCCGAGCTTTGTACGAGCGTGCCTTGACGCTGCCGGAGGCACTGGCCGCGGCGGGAGATCGGTAGAAACACATACTCAGCAGTTCCAAGTTTGGCTGACTGACACCGCAGCAGGTCATCCTGAGCGTAGCGAAGGATCTCGATGGCCAAGGAGATTCTTCGCTACGCTCAGAATGACAATGCCGGGTCTCAATAGAACTTGGGACTACTGACACTAACCGTTTCGGTGGGCACGGCCCGCCACACAAAATCAGAAGGACGTTTCGATGGCCAAATACGAAGTGGACAACATTCGCAACTGGGTTCTTTGTGGTCACGGTTCGACCGGCAAGACCACGTTGCTCGACGCGATGCTGAATCAGACCGGCGCGGTCAAGCGGCCCTCAAGCGTAGACGATGGCACGAGCATCTGCGATTTCGACGAGGAAGAAAAGAGCCACAAGTATACCATCGAGGCAAAGGTCACGCATTTCGACTACGCCGGCAAACATTTCCACGTGCTCGACACGCCCGGCTATCCCGACTTCATCGGCCAGACGATCGGCGCAATGCGCGGCGTCGACACCGCGGCCATCCTCATCAATGCACAGGCGGGCATCGAGGTGAACACGCGGCGCGTCTTCGCCGAAGCGGAGAAAGCCGGGCTCGGGCGGATGATCGTCATCAGCAAGATGGACTCGGATAATATCGACTTCCCCAAGCTGCTTGCCAACATCAAGGAGCTCTTCGGCAACACGTGTGTCCCGCTGAACATCCCGGTCGGCCACGGCGCGGATTTCCAAGGCGTCCTCGGCACACTTGCGGTGCCGGAGGACACGTCCGGCGCCCTGGTCGATCCGGCTGAAATCAACAAGCCACTCATCGACTCGATCATCGAGGTCGACGAGGAAGTAATGGAACGTTACTTCGAGGGCCAGCAGCCCAGCGATGAAGAACTCAGCCGGTTGATCGTCCGGGCGATCGCCGAAGGGAGCTTGATTCCGATTGTCTGCGTCTCGGGCAAAACGGGCGTCGGGGTCAAGGAGCTGTTGGACGCGATGGCCATGTGCGGTCTGGCACCCGGGGTGGTCTCGCGATCGGGCAGCGGCGCCGACGGCGAGCCCGTTGAAGTGAAGGCGGATCCGGGCGGCCCTCTGGTCGCCCAGGTCTTCAAAACACGCATCGACCCGTTCGTCCAGAAGCTGAGCTTCGTGCGCGTTTTCTCCGGCACGCTCAAGAAGGATACGACCGTGTCGGTGGTCGGTTCGCGCAAAGGCGTCAAGATCGGCCAATTAATGCGCGTCCAGGCCAACGAGACGGAGCCGGTCGACGAGATTGGCCCCGGCGCCGTTGTGGCGATGGTGAAGATGGAAGAGTTGGCCACCGGCGACACGCTGGGCGAGTTGGCGATGCCGCCGATCGCGTTTCCGACGCCCATGGTCGGCCTGGCCGTAACGCCCAAGAGCCGCAGCGACCAGACGAAGCTTTCCGGCGCGCTGGGAAAGATCGCCCAGGAAGACTCGACTTTCCGTCGCGAGTTGGATTCCCAGACCAAAGAGACCGTGATCAACGGGATGAGCGAGCTGCACTTGCAGATCATCCAGGAGCGGCTGAAGCGGCGCGAGAAGGTCGAGGTCGACACGAAGGAGCCGAAGATACCCTATCGCGAAACGATCCAAGCCAACGCCGAGGGAATGTATCGGCACAAGAAGCAGACCGGCGGCGCCGGGCAGTTCGGCGAGGTGCACATCCGCATGTTCCCGCTGCCCAAGGACATCAACATCGAAGAATACGCCACGAAGGCCCATTTTGCCTCGATGAAAGAGCCCCACTACGATTCCCAGTGGAACTTCCTCTGGATCGATTCGATCGTCAGCGGCACGATCCCGAGCAACTTCATGCCCGCCGTGGAAAAAGGCTTCCGCGAGCGGATGGAAAAGGGCGTCGTCGCGGGTTACCACGTGCAAGACGTCTGCGTCGAGGTCCATTTCGGCAAGCACCATCCCGTCGACAGCAACGAACAAGCCTTCAGAACGGCCGCCTCGATGGCGTTCCGCAACGTCTTCCAGCAGGGCCGCCCGGCGCTGTTGGAACCCATCGTCAAGATCGAAGTCACCATGCCCGGCGCCAACGTCGGCGACATCAGCAGCGACATGTCGGGCCGGCGCGGACGTGTGTTGGGAATGGACTCGGCCGGCGGCGACATGCAAACCCTGACGGCCGAAGTGCCCCTGGCTGAAGTGACCACCTACGCCCGAAGCCTCTCGAGCATCACCGGCGGTCAGGGCAGCTACTCGATCGAGTTCAGCCATTACGACATCGTGCCGGGCAACGTCCAGAAGGAGATCATCGAAAAAGCCGCACTGAAGGAAGACGATGATTAGGTTTTGTTTGAAAACTCAGTAGTTCCAAGTTCTATTGAGACCTGACATTGTCATTCTGAGCGCAGCGAAGAATCTCCTTGGACAATCGAGATCCTTCGCTGTGCTCAGGATGACCTGCTGCGATGTCAGCCAGCCAAACTTGGAACTACTGAAACTGGCATAACGAGTTGGGTGGTGCGGGTCTGAGTCCCGGCGCGCCGGGAAAGGCCCGGTTTTTCACGCTCTCTCGCCACCGCTTCGCTATCCCGGCGCGCCGGGACCCCAAACTTGAGTTTTCGAACAAAGCGTAGTAGACCATGCCGGACCCAGCCTCCAAACCAAGCGCTGCCGGCGTGAACCCTTGGACGCATCGCGTGGCTTGGATGTTGCTGGTGGCCACGCTTGCGATGATCTGGATCGGCGGCCTGGTCACAAGCTACCAAGCCGGGATGGCCGTGCCCGACTGGCCGACCACCTTCGGCCACAATCCCTTCCTCTATCCCCTGCAAAGCTGGCTGGCCGCCTGGGACGTTTTTCTCGAACACGGGCATCGGTTGTTCGGCGCCCTGGTCGGCACGCTCGCACTGGTGCTGGCCGCGATGCTTTGGCGCGCCGAGCGGCGACCGTCGATCCGCCGGCTGGGGCTGCTCGTCGTGCTGGGTCTGTGCCTGCAGGAACTCTTCGGTGGCCTACGGGTCTTGGCCGACGAGATCGTTCTGGCCAAGATCCACGGCTGCGTTGCTCCACTGGTGTTCGCACTGGCCGCAGCGATCGTCACGTGCACTTCACCCGGCTGGCACTGCGCAACGACAATCCCCCGGGGGGCCTCCGCCGGGCGTCTCCACCGGTTGACCGTGGCCACGCTGGTTGTTGTCTATGCTCAGATTGCCTTAGGTGCCCAACTGCGTCATCTTCCACCCGGCGCGGCAACCGGTTGGTTCGTGCTCTGGGTATGGCTGCACCTGATCGCCGCCGGCGCATTGGTGGCCATGGTCGTGGCGGTAGCAGTAATGATTCGGCGCCGCCAGGCCGAGCAATCCAGACTGCGTCTCGGAGCACGATGGCTTGCGGTGCTGGTTCTCGTCCAATTGGCATTGGGGGCGACCGTCTGGGTAACCCATTTCGGCTGGCCGGTCTGGTTCACCGATCTTGTCCGCCCGTGGGACTACACCGTCGTGGCCGAAGGCCGCATCCAGGTACTGGCGAGTACCACTCACGTGGCAGTCGGCTCACTGTGCCTGGCTATCGCCTTGTCGCTGGCGATCTGGTCGCGTAGGCTGGCCGGCACGGGGAAATCCCCGGTTGATGTTGCCGAGCCGCGCAAGCCCGGCCGCTATTGACCCTCAGGTAAGTAATGTCGGGAGGCCGACCAACGGAAGGCCGGTTTTGCGAGGGAAAAACGCTAGATCACCACGACATCGCTTTTCTGACAATCAATAAACAGCGGATGGCCATGGACATCTCCGGGTCCCATCGTGGCTTGGCCTCGCATTGCCGTCCTTTCGCCATGTGACTCCGCAGCATATACTTATACCAATTATGTTGAAGCAATGTCTTGAATCACGCACATCCGGACCGGGTCTGTCTCGGAAGCCGATTCCCAGAGTCGTGCATCGCCGGACGCCCATGATACGAGCGGTCGATCAACACGGTTGGGGCCAGCGCGCAGGGCATCTTGCTTCTACGTGGGCGCCTTGGGATCGGTGTCAAAATGGCCGGATCCCTTGTGTGCTCGGCATGCTGAGCTTCTGGGTAATCTGCGCCGGCGGCAGCGCGTGTCTTGCACAGCCAGGCCACTTCGCCTCCGACAACCAGTTTGAATTGTCCGAAACGGTCGGACTCGATCGGGCCGACAGCCAGGTGGCCGCCGAATTGGAGCGAGTGAAGGCCTACGTCGCCGACAGTCAATGGAGCGAGGCCGTCGAGGCACTTCGCCAGGTGATGGAACGCTCGGGCGAGCGACTCTGGGCCGTCACGCCACGACGCTTCATCACGGTGCGCGACTATTGCCATCTGCAACTGGTCTCGTTGCCGCCGCCGGCGCTGGCCGTCTATCGGGCTCAGGTCGATCCCCTGGCGCGGCGATGGTATGAAGAAGGCGTGGCCAACCGCGATCCGACGCTGCTGGGCAAAGTCGTATCCGAGGCGTTTGCCAGTCGCTGGGGAGACGATGCGCTGTTGGCGCTGGGCGAGCTGGCGTTGGACTCGGGCGACGCGGCCGGCGCACGCGCCTGGTGGGAACGAATTCTCCCGGTTGACCCACCGCCCGAGGTGCCGCACGCCTGGCTGGCTTTTCCCGATACGGACCTCGACCTGGCGGCCGTTCGGGCGCGACTCGTTCTGGCTTCGATCCTCGAAGGTTCACGATCGAGGGCCGCCGACGAGCTGATCCAGTTCGAGCGGCTCCACCCGAAGGCCCAAGGACGGCTGGGCGGCCACGAGGTGAACTACGCCGAGGCGCTGCGGAAGTTGTTGACCGAGAGCGTCGGCTGGCCCGCCCGACGCCCTAGCGGCGACTGGCCCACCTTCGCCGGCGCGCCGTCGCGGAACCACGTCGCACCGACGTCGGTCGACCCGGGCGGAGTGGCCTGGCGGTTCACGCTCGACGGGTCGCCCGCGGCCGAGGCGCCGGCCCGGGCTGCCGGTTCCGGCGCAAGTGGTCTTGATGTCTGGCGGAGCACAGGCCCCCCTTTTCATCCGATTCGCGCCGGCGCGCTCGTGCTGGTCAACGATGCACGGAACATCTGGGCGTTGCGGTTATCCTCGGGCAAGCCGGCTTGGGGCGGCTCGGGGCTGGTGTTTGCCGAAGCGCCGGGCCGACCCGATCCGTGGCAACAGTGGCCCGGTTGGACGCTTGGACGGCCGCAGTTCACGATGACCAGCTTTGACGGCAAACTCTATGCCCGAATGGGCAACCCTTGGACCGATCAGCCGCGACGTGAGCAGGCGTCGGCGGAGGAGGACAGCTACCTGGTTTGTATCGACCTGAAGAGCGAAGGGCGTCTGCTCTGGAAGACGTTTCCACAGCCCGGCCCTTGGGCCTTTGAAGGATCGCCCCTTTCCGACGGGCGCAACGTCTACGTGGCCTTGCGGCGAAGCGACGTCCGCGCGGAAGCCCACGTCGCCTGCTACGATGCCGAGACCGGCCGCCCCCGGTGGCGACGTTTCATCTGCGCGGCCCAGACGCCCGGCCAGAACATCTACGCCGAGATCACGCACAACCTGCTCACGCTCGACCACGGGACGCTTTACTACAACACGAATCTTGGCGCGGTGGCCGCCTTGTCGGCCGACGACGGCCAGGTGCGCTGGGTCAGCCTCTATCCGCGTCGGCGCCAGGGAAACCGGATACGTCTGGCGGCACATTGGGGCCGCTCGCTCAACCCGTGTGTCTACTGCCGAGGCACGTTGCTGGTGGCGCCGAGCGACAGCCGGCGAATCTTCGCCCTGGACGCCCTGACCGGCCAGATCCTTTGGCAGACCGGCTCGCAGGTCGAAGACGCCGTTCATCTACTGGGCGTGGCCGACGACCAACTCATCGCCTCGGGCCGGCGCCTCTACTGGATCGGCCTGGGTCGCGACAGTCAAGGACGCATCCGACACGTCTGGCCGCCCACGCGGTCGTTGCGACCCCAGGGTAGAGGAGTGCTGGCCCAGGGCCGGGTCTATCTTCCGGCGGATGACCGAGTCTACGTCTTTGATCAGCAATCGGCCGAGTTGAAGCGGATCATCGACCTGCGCAGCAAGGGCGTCGCCGGAGGCAACTTACTGGTGGCCAACGGCCAGTTGCTGATCGCCACGCTGCACGAACTGGTCGCGCTGGGGCCAGTCGCTACTCGTCGCCAATCGCCGCGTGACAATAGATCGGACGTGACCATGCTTCGTCCTCGGGCTTTGTCCTCGGGCTTCCGCCCGAGGCTATAAACTCGAAATCCCTAAATCTCCAAATCCCTAAATCCCCAACAATCCCATGCTCCACGAAGACGACGTTCAAGCCGTACGAGAACTGAGCGAGGCCTACCGACTCATCACCGATCAGTTGGCCCGCATCATCGTCGGCCAACAACAGGTCATCGAAGAGTTGCTCGTGGCGATGTTCGCCCGGGGACACTGCCTCCTGGTGGGCGTGCCCGGACTGGCCAAGACACTGATGATCCGCACGTTGGCCGACACCCTCTCGCTTGCGTTCAGCCGGATTCAGTTCACACCCGACTTGATGCCCTCGGACATCACGGGCACGGAAGTGATCCAGGAGAACCGCACCTCGGGCCAGCGCGAGCTGGTGTTTATGCAAGGCCCCGTGTTCGCCAACATCGTCCTGGCCGACGAAATCAACCGCACGCCGCCGAAGACCCAGGCGGCGCTGCTGGAGGCGATGCAGGAGCACCAATTGACGATCGGGGGCCGTCGCCACGTGTTGGACGAGCCGTTTTTCGTGCTGGCCACGCAGAATCCGATCGAGCAGGAGGGCACCTATCCGCTGCCCGAGGCCCAGCTCGACCGCTTCATGTTCAACACGTTCGTCGACTATCCCGACGAGGACGAGGAATTGGACATCGTCCGGCGCACGACGGTCGACTTGGAGGAGAGAGTCGCTCCGACGCTCGACGCCGAGCGGATTCTAGCGCTGCAGCGGATCGTGCGTCGGGTGCCGGTGGCCGAGCACGTGGCCCGCTATGCCCTGCAGCTTGCCCGGCTGAGCCGACCCCACAAGGGCAACCCGCCCGGGTTCATCCGCGACTACGTCAACTGGGGCGCGGGTCCCCGGGCGAGCCAGTACCTAGTGTTGGGCGCGAAGGCCCGGGCCGTGCTGCACGGCCGCTTCCACGCGAGTGTGGACGACGTTCGCGCGGTGGCCTATCCCGTGCTGCGCCATCGGATCATGACCAATTTCAACGCGGAAGCCGAAGGCATCAAGCCCGACGATATCATCCGCCGGCTGATGGAAACCGTGGCCACCCACCAGGACAAGGTGCTCGGTCGTGGACAATCACCAGAAGTATTTGGACCCAAACGTTCTCGCCCGGCTTGAGGGACTCCGCCTGAGAGCGCGACACACGGTCGAGGGCTACGTCTCGGGAGTCCATCACAGCCCCTATCGCGGCTTCTCGATCGAGTTCGCCGAGCACCGGGAGTACGCGCCGGGCGACGATCTCCGCTATCTCGACTGGAAGGTCTTCGGCCGGACCGACAAGTACTACCTCAAACAGTTCGAGGAAGAGACCAACCTGGTCTGCTACGTGCTGCTGGACATCAGCCGGAGCATGCAATATCGCTCGGACGCCGCGCCGCAGTCCAAGCTGGACTACGCGCGGCACCTGGCCGCCGCCCTGTCCTACCTGGTGTTGCAGCAGCAGGACAGCGTGAGCCTGGCCACTTTCGACGAAACGGTTCGCACGCACCTGGCACCCAGCGGCAACCCCTCGCACCTGAAGGACATTCTCCAGGTGATGGACGAGTCGAGTGCCGAGCGGAAGACGGCCACCGCGGCGATCTTTCACGAGCTGGCCGAGCGTTTCAAGCGACGTGGCGTGGTCGTCGTCATCAGCGATCTTCTCGACGACGTGGAAGCGATGATGACCGCCTTGGCGCATTTTCGCCATCGCCGCCACGAAGTGATCCTTTTTCACGTGCTCGATCCGGCGGAAGTCGAGTTTCCGTTTGAAGAGACGACCCGGTTCGACGGCTTGGAAGCGGAGCCGTCGGTGCTGGCCGAGCCCCGCGCGCTGCGCAAGGCCTATTTGCGACAGTTTGAAGGCTTCGTTCGACAAGTGCAGCGAGGATGCCGGATGCACCAGATGGACTACGTGCCGATGAGGACCGACCGGCCGGTCGACGTGGCGCTGTCGAGTTTCCTGGGCGGTAGGCGGTAAGCAGTAGGCAGTAGGCAGTAGGCGGAGAAAACCATGGCGGGAAAGAATTATCGCGATCTGTTGGTGTGGCAGAAGGCAATGGACCTGGTTGAAGACGTCTACCGAGTGACGAAACCATTTCCGCGAGAAGAAATTTACGGCTTGACCGCGCAGTTGCGTCGCGCGGCCGTCTCGATTCCTTCGAATATTGCCGAAGGCCAAGGACGACGTTCGGACCGTGAGTTTCTGAATTTCCTCTCGATTGCGCACGCGTCGCTGCGTGAGGTGGAGACCCAGATCCTCATTGCCCAACGTTTGAAGTATGTCAACGAAGATAAGAAGTCCGAACTCTTCGAACAGACATCAGAGGTGGGTCGGCTTTTGAACGGCTTGATGCGATCTCTGGAGAGGAAGCCATGATTCTTGTCTTGCATAGGAACGACCGACGAAAGAGCCCACGCGTCGTTTTGGAGGAAACGGGTGAATCGTCCTTCACTGCCTACTGCCTACCGCCTACCGCCTACTGCCTACTGCCTACTGCCTACTGACATGAGCACGACAATCGCAATCCTGGCTTTCGGATGGACCAGCCCGGCGATGCTCGGCTGGTTGGCGGTGGCGGCTGCGCCGGTGCTGGTCCACCTGTTGAGCCGCCGGCGCTATCGCCAGACGGATTGGGCGGCCATGCAGTTTCTCTTGGCGGCCGTGCGAGAAAGTCGGCGACGCGTGCGGCTCGAACACTTGTTGCTGCTGTTGGTGCGAACGCTCGTCATTGTGCTGGTGGTGCTGGCCGTGGCCGATCCGCATCTTCAGTCGAGCGGTTTCTTTGTCGCGCCCGCCGGCGTTCGCACCCATCGCGTGTTTGTGCTCGACGGGTCCTATTCGATGGCTTACACCCCGGCCGAGGCGAGCCGGTTCGCCGAGGCCAAGGAGTTGATCGCGAGGATTGTCCGAGCCAGTCCCGAAGGCGATGGTTTCTCGCTGGTGTTGGCCGCCGCGCCGCCTCGCGTGGTGGTCGACACGCCGGCGCTGGAACCGGCCGAGTTTGTTGAGCAACTCGAGGCGACCATGCGAACCGACACAACGATCGATCTGCCGGCCACGCTGGAAAAGGTCCAGTCGGTCCTCAGCCGTGCGCGGCGCCGGCGGCCGGGCCTGCGGCGCCAGGAAGTGTATTTCCTGACCGACTTGTGCCGGGTGGGCTGGATGCCGCGACTCGGGCCGTCGGCCGCCGGCGCATTTCTCAAACGGACAAAACGGCTCAGCCAACGGGCGCGCCTGGTCGTGATCGACCTGGGCCAGCCCGGTGCCGACAACCTGGCGATCACTCGGCTGCAAGCCGGCAGCTCCTACGTAACGTTGGCTCGACCGGCCGAACTGGAACTCACGCTGCACAACTTCGGACGCCAGACTCGCGAGAACCAGACGGTTGAATTGCTCGTCGACGCCCATCACGTGGCCCGGCGGACGGTCGACCTGCCGGCCGGAAAATCGAGATCGGTCCGTTTTTCCCACCGGTTCGACTCGCCCGGAGGGCACACGATCGAAGCACGGCTCGAAAAGGATCGGCTTCTGGTCGACAATCATCGGTGGCTCGTGTTGC
>Ga0315543_1003705_pt1 | contig 13477 bp, 9 predicted proteins | sample SalMarSW160210MG_2_FD_203098 | JGI IMG/M metagenome (GOLD analysis project Ga0315543, IMG submission 203098) | Salt marsh sediment microbial communities from the Plum Island Ecosystem LTER, Massachusetts, United States - Salt Marsh Sediment SW1601-210 ...
GACAAGCAGATATTCAAATGCTTCGCGTGCAGCGCCGGCGGTGATGTAATCAAATTCGTTCAGATGCGCGAGGGCTTGAGTTTTATGCGGGCAGTCGAGAGACTTGCCGCGAGGGCAGGAATAAAAATCAACGTCACAAAACAGACGTCAGACGGCATAGACTCCGATATCGACCCCGCCGACATAGAAAAAGTCAACCGCTGGGCAGCAAAATTCTGGCGAAAGAATCTGCTTGGGCCGATGGGAGACAAGTGTCGCGAGTATATAAACAGTCGGCAGATAACAGAAAAGACATCTGAGGAATTTTCATTGGGATTTGCGTCTGAACTGTGGGGCGATTTTTTAAATGCCGCAAAAAAACAGAAGATATCCGAAAAGCTAATGCTTGCGGCGGGTTTGATTGTCAAGGGCGAGGGGGGTTATTATGACAAGTTCCGCAACAGGCTTATGTTTCCGATTATAGACGCTTCTTCGAGAGTGATTGGGTTCGGAGGCAGGACGCTGGGCGACGACCCTGCTAAGTATATGAATTCGCCTGCGACGATTCTTTTTGATAAGAGCAGATGCGTTTACGGGCTTGACAAGGCAAGGCACCAAATCGTCTCAAGCGGGACAGCGGTTATTGTTGAGGGTTATACGGATGTGATTATGGCGCATCAGGCCGGGTGCAAAAATGTCGTTGCGACACTCGGCACAAGCTTAACGGCAGGACACGCCCGGCTGCTGCGAAGATTCGCAAAGGGCATCGTATTGATTTTTGACAGCGACGCGGCAGGAGCGACGGCGGCAGAAAGGGCGCTGGAAATATGCCTGGCTGAAAGGATTGATATTCGAGTCGCGGCTGTGCCGCAGGGCAAGGACCCATGCGATTTTGTGCTGTCGGCAGGCGGCGAGGCCTTTAAAAAGCTTATCGAAAAAGCAATCGACGTTATGCAGTACCGCTGGAACAGGCTTTCGGAAAAATTCGCAAAAAGCGACAACCTGACTGAAAGGCGGCAGGCCATAGAAGAATTTTTGCGGACGATTTCAATGGCGATGGCAGGCGGAACGGTTGACGCGATAACTCAGGGCCTGATAATCAACAGATTGTCACGGATACTGCAGATTCGGCCTGAAGATATAAGGAGAGAGATCCAGAGACGCAGCATTTCATCGGGCAGGACTATAATAAACACAGTCGATAACGCAAAGGTTTCAAAGATTGAATCGAGCGGCTTCGGCCAAAAAGCACAGGAAGAGATAATAGAAGTGATTTTAAACGAGCCTCGTCTTTTTGAATCGGCTGTGAAAAAAATCAGAGCCGATAATTTTGACGTGCCTTTGCTGAAAGAAACGTGGCAGCTTATTGCCGGGACGCTGGCGGAGAATACGGAGTTTTCGCTGACTAATCTGCTTGCGCAGACTGAGTCGAAGGACGTATCCAGTCTTGTAGTCAGGTTAAGCGATAACGGCCAGGATATCGAAACTCTCAAAAACCGCCTGAGCGGGGCAATGAATGCACTTGAAGAATATAATAATAAAAAACTCAGCCAGGGAGCAAAAGTGACGGATGACCGGCATCTCAGGAAAATATCGTCTGCCGGCGCAAAGCCGGACAGGAGAAATCCGGGACTTATGAATTTGTAATTTTTAGAAGTTTCAGGGAAAATATTTGTGGCAAAGAAAAAAACAGAAGGCAAAACGAAAAAGAGCGTTAAATCACCCGTAAAAAGGGCGGAAAAGAAAACCACGGCTGCAGAAGTTTCCGGGGCCACAGAGAGCCGGCAGCAACAGCCGCAGACAGCGGGACAGATCAAAAAATCAGGCGACATTATTGAAGAAAAAATCAAGCTCATTATCGAAAAGGCAAAAAAGAAGGGCCATATAACCTACGAGGAAATGAATAACGAGCTGCCGGACGAGTCGATTTCGCCGGCTCGTCTCGAGAGCCTGATTATGACCCTTGATGAAATGGGAATAAGCCTGCTCGACGAGGCTGAGCTCGAAAAGCAGCGGGAGGAAGAAGATGCCTTCGATGTTGATGATGATGTACTTGTCGATGAGGAGGCGGCAGAAGAAGAAAGCGAAGACCTGGTACTCGAGACCGAGCTGTTTGGGGGCACCATCGGGAGAATAGACGACCCTGTCCGTATGTATCTTACGCAAATGGGTGAAATACCGCTGCTTACGCGGGAGCAGGAAATATCGCTTGCGCGCAAGATTGAACTTACGCGAATGGCGTTTCGGCGAAAGGTGCTGGAGAGCGATTATTCTGCTCGCAACGCAATTGAAATTCTGCAGCAGGTAAGTGAAGGGTCGCTGCCGTTCGACAGGACGATGAAGATAAGCACCGCCGAAAATCTTGTTCGCTCCGTCGTCAGGAGCAGGCTGCCTGAAAATATGAAGACAGTCAATAAGCTGCTTGCCAATAATGTGAAACTTTTTGCGGATTTTCTAAAGGAGCGGGACGAGACAACGAACAAAAAAATGACCAAGCAGCTTCGGCGGAACCGCCGAAAAGTCGCCACCCTGCTTGAGGAACTGAGCCTGCGAACAAGCAGAATACAGCCTATGATGAAAAAGCTTGAGGGAATTCTATCCAAGATGCGGCAGCTTGAGCAATACATAACAACAGGACCGACTGCCGATTACATCCAGGAAGATATCGATGATATGAAACAGGAGTTCAACGGCATGCAGGAAATGGGGCTCGAAACGCCCGAGCAGCTTGAAAAGCGTTTGCGTGCCGTGCGAGCGGTTTTTGCACAGTACGAAGAGACAAAGAGACTGCTTTCGAGCGGCAATTTAAGACTTGTAGTGTCAATCGCAAAAAAGTACCGCAACAGGGGACTGAGCTTTCTCGACATAATTCAGGAGGGCAATACCGGCCTGATGCGCGCGGTCGATAAATACGAATACCGCAGAGGTTACAAGTTCAGCACTTATGCAACCTGGTGGATAAGACAGGCTATAACCAGAGCTATCGCAGACCATGCGCGGACTATCAGAATTCCGGTGCATATGATTGAAACGATGAGCAAGCTGCGGCTGGTAAGCAAAGAGCTTATGCAGAAGCTGGGCAGAGAGCCTACGATTGAAGAGATTGCCGCAGAAACCCATCTGAGCGTTTCGGAGGCGAGGCGAGTCCTGAAGATTTCAAAACATCCGATAAGCCTTGACAGGCCGATAGGCGAAAGCGAAGACAGCTACTTCGGCGATTTCATTGAGGATGAAACGGCTGAATCACCGGTGCAGTCCGCAACGCATGGAATGCTCAAAGAACGGATTGACGAGATTTTAAAGACACTAACCTACCGTGAGCGCGAGATTATCAAGCTGCGATACGGTCTTGGCGACGGTTACACCTACACGCTCGAAGAGGTCGGCAGGATTTTCAAAGTTACCAGAGAGCGGGTAAGACAGGTCGAGGCAAAGGCAATACGAAAACTTCAGCACCCCGTAAGATGCAGACGGCTCGAAGGATTTATGGACCAGAATAAGACTGCCGTACCGTCGTAATGCGAAATTATTTTGCCAGCGGTTCGTAAAAGTTTTCCGGTTCGGCGCCGAGAGTGTTTGTAAGAGTGCCGATTTTTTCAATTGTGCATTCGATTTTATCGCCTGCCTTCAGGAAATTTCCCGTCGCCATTGCCACGCCTTGCGGTGTTCCTGTTGCAATTAAATCGGCAGGCTCAAGCGTCATCATATAACTTAAAAACGACACTGTCTCGTAAACGCTGAAAATCATATCTGAAGTATTTGCATTCTGACGGATTTCGCCGTTGACTTTTAAGGTCATTTGCAGGTTTTGCGGGTTTTGAATTTCATTATCGGTAACCATACAGGGGCCGAGGGGCAAAAAGCCGTCGGCCCATTTGCCGTTTAGCCAGTCGTAAAATTCATCCCAAGGTCTTTTCGCTCTTGCCTGTTTGAAGGTTACGCTTCTGGCGGAGACATCATTTGCAATTGTGTAGCCGGCGATTACTTCCTTTGCTTTTTGCGGGCTCACACATTTTGCAGTTTTGCCGATGACAACGGCAAGCTCGATTTCATAATCGATTTGGCTGCTGTAAACCGGCCAGGGGATAATGCTATTCGGATGATTTATTACTGTATTTGGTTTAAGAAAAGGACGAGGCACTGTAGTTTTTCGAGGTGACCGGCTCAGACCCAGTTTCAGGCCCGCCTCGACGATGTGTTTTGCGTAATTGCCTGCAAGGGCGAGAATTTTGCCCGGCCGCAGAATAGGCGCCAGCAGCTCTATACTTGTCGGGTCTATAAATTTTGTACATTTATTAACAACAGTTTGAATTTTTCTGATACTTTCATTACCGCCTGCGATTATTTGTTTTGCGCTCTGAAAATCGCCTGTCAAATCCACAATACCGCTATCGGTCAGTGCGCCGCAGGAAATTTTCGTATCTCTTTTAAACGTAACCAGTTTCATCTTTTTAATTTAGCCTGATTTTACGCTTTTTTTCTTGCTTTCACGGAATTTATGAGTAATTATACTGAATATATCAGCTTAATGGAAGAGTTATGGCGATAAGGGAGTTTATTTCAAGGACAGGCAAATGGTTTTCGGCGAGGAAAGAAAGCCTGTATGAGCCTTTACGAAAAAGGGCGGTTTCCGGAAAACCGCTCGATTCCAGCGGCGCTATCCTGCGCAGGAACGAATCTATCGACCGCGTTGAAGCAATCCAAACGCTCCAGAATTCGTTTGAGCAGCTCGTCGAAAAGCTTGGCGGCATAAATGAAAACATCGACCGCCAGATTAAACAGAACGAGCAGCTTATAGAGCGGATAGATGAATTACCGAAATTTTTGCAGAATTTTCCCGAAAGTTTGAAAAATCAAGAGGTCGTTATTGATGTGCTTGTCGAGCAGCTAAAGGCGCAGGCGGTTAAAAATCAGCAGTTTGTCGAGACGATTGAAAAGATTCCTGCCGCTGCAGAAAAACAGACCAATGCGATTTCGGAAATGGCGGTTCAGCTCGCTGCAGGCGCCGATGTCGATGCCCAGCTTGCCGCGGGCTTTGCAAAATTTAACAGCATAACTGATAAATTAAAAGACAATGTTGAAGGTCAAACCGACAGCATAATTCAGTTAAGCAGGACTTTTTCAGCGTCCGACAGGTACCTCAAATACATCTTAAATACGCAGCATAAGCGCTTTATGTGGGTTTTTGTCGCTGCTTTGGCTGTTTGCACACTTGCAATTATAGCGATGCTGGTTGTAATTTTTATGCTGAAATAAGTTTTTTGCTTGCGTATTTTTTTATATGTATTAAATTACGGTTGCTCTTTTAAAAAATAAATAGCCGATTGCAGAAAAGGGAACACGGTGAAAATCCGTGGCGGTCGCGCCGCTGTAAGCGTTTGTCCTGATTGTATCGGGAGACCGAAAGAAGTTGTCCCACTGTTCTTTTTGGATGGGAAGGGTTCTTTCTGGTGGAGCGCAAGTCAGAAAACCTGCCTGTAATTGGTAATTTGTTGAGGGTTCTCGCGTAAGGAACACTAATGAATGCGCCCGTTATGGGTGTTATTTGTGGATTATTAAAGCCGCTGTTCCTTTTGCAGGAACAGCGGCTTTTTTATTGTCGGTTTCGAAAAATTATGGAAAAAGGAGAAGAAAAGTATGAGTACAAGGTTTTTTACAGCTTTATTGGCGGTTTTAAGTCTTGCTGCTGTCGTAAATGCTTCAGTTGTAACTTTCGACGATAATCCGCTTGAGCCGGAAAGTCACTGGGGCGGTGCAGGCTCAGGCCAAACCGGCTTTGTCAGCGGAGGAGTTAATTTTTATCACAATGACGGAGGGTACAGCTGGGATGGATTTGTCTATTCAAATATGACCGATACGACCACGGCAGGTTACACAAATCAATTCAGCTCTTTCGCCGGCTCAGGTGCCGGCGGTTCAGCCAATTATGCCGTCTCGTCTTTAAGCCTTGACTGGATGCACTCTTACGAGGTTATTCCAGTCTCGATAACTTTCGAGACTGCTTATGAAGTGCAGGGAGCGTATTTCACGAATAATACATATACCGCATTGGATATGCTTGAGGGCTCCGGATTCAGCAAAAAATTCGGTGGGATAGCCGGCAGCGATGAGGACTGGTTTTTGCTGACCATTACAGGCAAAGATGTGTCGGGCTCCGTAACCGGCTCGGTTGATTTTTATCTTGCTGATTACCGTTTCGAAGATGGCGGCAGTGATTATATTGTTGATAGCTGGCAGTATGTGGCTTTTGATTCTCTCGGTGTTGTAAAGACGCTCGAATTTTCACTCAGTTCCAGCGATATCGGCGACTATGGAATGAATACGCCTGCATATTTTGCTATGGACAATCTTATCATTCCCGAACCGGCAACTTTAATTTTGATGAGTTTAAGCGGATTATTGTTGTTTCGAAACAGGAGAGTAAAATGTTGAAAAAAACTATTTTGGTTTTTGTTTTTTTCTGTCCTGTTTTACTGGCTGGTCCTTATGCGCCGCCTGCCGGCCAGCCCGGCTCAACGGCAATTTATAAAAACGACCCTAATATTGTTGCCTGGGCTGCGGCTGCCGTTATTGAGCAAGGGTTTATTGACATCAGCATACCTGAATTGGGATATGTCAGTTTTGGTAATGAAGCAAATTGTCTCGGTCCTGCTCAGTGCGACACTTTTAAGGTGTACGACGTGGTAAGTCTTGGCGATGGAGGAATAGTCACGCTCGGCTTTCAAAATCCGATAACAAACAGAGCCGGTTTCGATTTCGCAGTTTTTGAAAATGGCCATGACGACACTTTTTTAGAGCTTGGATTTGTAGAAGTCAGCAGTGACGGCGATAATTTCTTTCGTTTTGATGCTGCTTCACTTACAGACCCTAATACCCAGGTTGGCGGTTTCGGCAGTGTAGATACGACCAATGTTTATAATCTTGCCGGCAAATACAGGGCCGGTTACGGCACGCCGTTTGACCTGCAGGAGCTTGCCGGCATTGAAGATTTGGATATTAATTCGATTACGCATATAAGGATAATCGATGTTGTGGGCTGTATTCAATCTGCTGATTTTAATAATGACGGGTTCGTGAATTTTTTAGATTACAGCGTACTGACCGCCGCGTATTTAAGTGAAACCGGGAGCGCTCGATGGAATCAGCGATGCGATATTGCCGCCCCTTATGGAATTGTCGACATGGCTGATATCGGGCAATTTATGTTCCAATGGCTCGCCGAATGGTCGAGCATGGATTCTGTCGGCAGCAAAATAAACGACCCCTGGCCGACGCCTTTTCCCACGGGAGGTTTTGACCTTGATGCGGTAGGCGTAATTCATCAAGAGCAGCCGTAGGTTGCGAGTAATTTATGAATATATCGAAAAAAGCATTTACGCTTGTGGAATTGCTGGTTGTTTTAGCAATAATAGCTTTGCTTATGGGTATCTTGATACCTGCTTTAGGCTCGGCACGTTCACAGTGCAAAGCCGTTGTCTGTAAAAACAATCTTTATCAGCTTGTACTGGCAAATACCGGTTATGCGATAGAAAATGAAGGCCGCTTTGTCCTGGCGGCGGTCGATGGCGCCACTGGCGAGGAAAATAATCAGCGATGGCACGGTGTACGGGTCGATAGCAGCAGTCCTTTTGACTGGCGCAAAAGCCCTCTTGTTTCCTATATTGTCGGCGACGATGTCAAACAATGTCCTCAAAGGGTTAACTTCAGAAAAGGCTTTGAAGACGGCTGCGGTGGATACGGCTATAATATGAGATATATAGGCTCAAGGATATGGGGGGGGGAGACTTCCGAAAATTATAAAAAATCTGCCAGAAATTTTGAAGTTGCTTCATCGGCCCAAACAGTAATGTTTGCGGATTGTGCAATGGCCAAAGCAGACGGAGGAACACCCTATTATCTGGAGTATTCATTTGCTGAACCGCCGCGCAATGAATGGGGCTATTACTGGCCATCAATACATTTCAGGCACAGAGACAAGGCGAATGTCGGCTGGGTCGATGGACATATAAGCTCGGAAACAATGACTGATTTTAATATAGTTATTTACGACGGGATTAATTCGTCCGATGTGATGCTCGGCTGGTTTGGACCGCTGGACAACAGTTTGTTCGATTTGAAATAGTAAACTTGAATATTCTTTATTTTATTGCGGCGATTTTTATAATTGTCCGTGTGAAGAAAGCTATAAAGTCGGCTCGAAATTTTCTTAAAAACCTGCGCCAGACTATCTGGCAAAACCGCTGCAGGCTCTGCAATGCCGCTATCAGTGAAGACGACGAATATTTCTGTGCCGGCTGCTGGCAAAGTCTGTCGTTTTGTATCGTCGATTCGCACTGCCTGCGATGTGGAAATGAACTGAGCGCCTTTGCCCGGCTGCCCGACGGCTGCGGTGACTGCAGGCAGGAAAATTTTTGCTTTGATTCGATTGCCTGTGCGGGCGCCTATCGGGAACCGTTAAGAACTCTGATTATAAAATTTAAACTGTCCGACCGTACATATCTTCTGGAGCCTCTTTTAAGCCTTGCACAGGATGCAATCAGCCGGTCTGCTTTTGGCGAGCCGGTGGATTTTATAGTGCCGGTGCCGCTGCACTGGCGAAAAAGATTTCAGCGGGGCTTTAATCAATCCTCATTAATCGCTAAAAATTTAAATCTCGGCAAGGCAAAGTTTAATACGGACATTGTCCGCATCCGTTATACCCGACAGCAGGCCGAGCTTACAACCGCTGCGAGAAGGAAAAATGTCGAAGGCGCATTTGCCGTCAGGAAAGGGCACAACTTTAAAGGTAAAAACGTTTGTCTTGTCGATGATATCAAGACAACAGGTGCGACATTGAACGAATGCGCGAAGGTTTTAAAAGAGGCAGGCGCTAATAAGGTTTTTGCGTTTGTCCTGGCCGTTGCCGGCCAGAAAGATAGTATTTAGCGGCTGCCACTTGTGGCGGCCTAAAACCCCGCACACAATGGCGGGGGCTAAATGAAGGGAGTTAAAATGATAATCGCCTATCATATTGTTTTTACAACTTATGGAACTTGGCTGCCAAATGACCCAAGAGGTTCATTTTCTAAAGAGATATACAATCGAAAACTCGCAATAACCGCTCCCATAAAATACGGCAAACAAAATAATGTGCCGGATAGAGGACATTTAACTAAATTCTGGTCAGATGCTTCAAAAAGATTGAATCGCCAACCATACTTCATAGACGAAAAATCACAGCGGATAATTGCAGATTCGTTTGCGCATACAATCAAAGGATTGAAATTATCAGTGCCGGCTTGTGCTATAATGAAAGACCATATTCACATTCTTGTCTTGCGCTCCGAGTATAAAATTAGCTATATTGTCAACAAATTAAAAGGTACTGCGACGAAGAATCTAAATCTTGTAAAATCTCCATGGACAGAGGGCTACTGGAAAGTGTTTATAGATGATTTAGAAACATTAAAATCGGCAATAGATTATATAAACTCAAATCCTGCTTTTGCAGGGATGCCTTGCCAGAACTGGAATTTTGTTAAACCACTCAATATTTAGCGGCCGCCACTTGTGGCGGCCTAAAACCCTGCCACGAGTGGCAGGGGCTAAATAAATTTTTACTTTTGACTTTTCGCCTTTCGCCTTTTACCTTTTCATTATGTTCAAGGGATTCAGACAGACGGTTTTACTTACGATTATCAGCCGGATAACGGGTTTGCTGCGTGAGATGACGTTTGCCTTCTTTTTCGGCGCAACGGAGCTTATGGACAGCTGGGTAATCGCATTTACGATACCCAATCTGGCCCGCAGTCTCTTTGGCGAAGGCGCCGCTTCGAGCTCACTGATTCCGGTTTACAGTCAGGAGCTTGCCAGAGACAGCAAATCGGCCCAGCGGCTTGCCTCGACGGTGATGACGGTTATTTTTGTGATACTTTCCTGTATTGTTATTATCGGCGAGATAACGGTCTGGGCCTGGTATGTTTTCTTTTCGCCGATGTCCGCGACCGCGCTTAAGCTGGCGCTTACGGGGATAATGCTGCCTTATATGATTCTGATATGTCTCGAGGCGATAGCTGCGGGTGTGCTGCACTCGCATCGGCATTTTACGGCGCCTGCCTTTGCGCCGATAATCCTGAATATCGTTATGGTAGCGTCATTGTTTTTCGGCGGCTGGGTCCTGACGTTCAGCCCCGACGGCCAGGTGTATTTTCTCGCCTGCTGCGTCGTCGGTTCCGGCTTTTTGCAGCTTTTCACGCAGTTTATACCGCTTAAATTCATAGGCGTTCGGATTAGGCCTGCCTGGCAGGTCAGGTCCGATGCGTTTAAGAAGGTTTTATTTCTTATGGCTCCGATGATTCTCGGCCTTACCGCGACGCAGATGAATACCCTGTTGGACAAATTCATTGCATTATGGTTTTCAGGCTCTGCAGAAAAAGGCATGAGCTTTTTCTTTTTAGGCAGGCAGTTTGCATATCCCATGCAGGCCGGAGCGGTTTCGCAGTTGTTTTACGCTCAAAGGCTGTATCAGTTGCCGTTTGGCGTGTTCGGCATAAGTCTTGCAACCGTTGTATTTCCGGTTATGAGCGCCGATGCTGCCAGGAAAGATACTGCGGCTCTTTGTGCAACGATATCGAGGAGCATCAAGAGTGCAATCTTTGTGGCCTTTCCGTCAATGGTCGGTCTGATTATGATTCGCCGGCCGCTGATAAGGCTTTTTTTCGAGCATGGAAGGTTCACTTCCCGCGACACGATTATTACGGCCTCTGTGCTGGTATGTTATACTTTGGGACTGACAGGCTTTTTCCTGCAGCAGATTTGTTCGAAGGCCTATTATTCAACGCAGGACTCCCGCAAGCCGATGCGGACAAGCCTGACAGCGGTCGTGCTGAATTTAATACTTAACCTTGTATTGATTTGGCCGATGGGCGCTGCAGGCCTTGCGCTTTCGACGAGTCTGTGTTCATATTTTCAGGTTGGGGTTCTTTTGAAAGGCCTTGTAAAAAAATTCGGCACGGGAATATTTGATGGTTTTGCGGTTGAGTTTGTAAAAATATTGGTTAATACGGTTATTATGTTTCTCGCCGCCGCCTTTTCAATGAAGCTCGCCTCGCATTTGCCGCAGCTTATTCAAATGCTGATTGTGATTATAACGGCAGTAGCAGTGTACCTTATCGGAGCGGTGGTGTTGAGAATCGAGATGCTTTCGCTTATAACCGGCCGTAAGTTGCTGAAATAAAGTAATTTAAAACCGCTATATATCGCCTGTGCCTGCAAAAATTGCCCCGGCAGCATAAATACTGCATTTATAAACATTTATAGCCGATATAAAGATTAAGGGTAATTTTAAACTGATTTAGAAAATGGCTGGTAAAAAAACAGAAATCCTGCTTTTATTTGTTTTTATAATTTCTTATGCTGCCGGCGCCGCTTGGGCCGTTGAAGTTGATGAAGTTGTCGATACTGGCGCAGCTACCGAGATCGATACAGGTTTAACTGACGCCGTGCCGGCAGAGAAAACCCCTGCGACCGTCAAAGCTGAGCGCGCCGCAATTTCAGAAGGATTGCTTTCTTCGCTGACTGCCAGGACTTTTTACGATATCGGCTATGAGCTTTACACCGCCAAAGATGCCGATTTTCTCTCGGCAAAGCAGGCGATTATATTTTTTAATGCCGCTATTAGCCTCGAGAGCAGGGCAAATTATGTTTTATCTGATATCATTAACATTGCCTGGCAGTACCCTGAAGAGAATTTTTCGGATGCCGTAAAGCTGGCAATCAGAGAATATATCGACCGTTCAGCGGACCTTGAAGTGTCGTCGAAGGCGGTCGGTTATCTGCTCCAGCGACTCAACAGCAGGGAGCAGCGCCAACAGCTGCTGGAAAAGCTGCTTAATCAGTTTAAGCGGAAAAATATAATGTTTGCGTCAGACCTCCTGACGCAGCTTGGGCTTCTGACTGCTGAAACGGGCGATGCCGTCGAGGCTCAAACATATCTTGTAAAAGCTTTTTCAGCGAATAAATACAACCGGCTCGCCTTTGCCAAGCTCGCAGAGCTTGCTGAGGCAGGCGGCCAGCCGCTGCCCGACATCGTTTATCTTCAGAATCTCCGTTATGCGGTAAGGGCCAATCCTCTTGATATCGACCCTGCCCTGAGATTTGCGAAATATGCCCAGATACTCGGTCTTTCTGAACCCGCCTCGGCTGCTTACGGGTACTGTGCCGACTTGCTCAAGTATCTCAGCGGCAGGCAGTCTTTAGGGCCGGATATTTACAGACCGTGGATTCTTAATTGTTATAACGCTCGTCAATACCGTCAGTGCAGTCAGATTCTGCAGCAGCTTCGTGACAAAGACATCTTTGACATGCAGGTCGAGGCGACCGCCTGGGCAGCGGCGAAGCTTGCCGGCGACGAAAAGAATCGCAAGGCGATACTCAGCGGAATACAGACGCGTTCGAATGAAATTCTTGCCGGCCGGCTGAGGGCATCTTCATCGGAGCTTGAGGATTTTGCATGGTTCTACAGCTTTCTCGCCGATGTCAACGCCAACCAGGCCTTAGTCTGGGCGACCAAGGCTTATGATGCCGACCCGAATTCGCTTAATGCCGCCTCCCTTTTTGCTTATGCCATGGTGATAAACAATCAGAACGACCTTGCCGACTCGGTACTCGAAAAAATCGGCACCACAACGCAGCCGGCAGCGATTGCAAAAGCCACGATTCTTCTGCAAAAACAGGACACGGGTTCCGCAACCGACCTGCTTAGCAGGGTAGTTAATACCGACCCGGGAAGTTTCGAAGCACAAAAAGCAAAGGCAAAGCTTAAAGAGCTCGACCCAAATTATGCGTCCGGCATTAATGCCGAAGCGTTTATGACCGCGTTGCAGAACGATTTCGGGCGCAAGATTTTCAGCCGGTTTGTCGAACCGGAAAAGATGGTATCACTGGAGCTTAAGGTGAAGGGCTCTGTGTTTTCTTACGGCAGTGAAATTACAGGCAATCTTGTAATAATAAATAACTATTCAGAATCGATGGTTGTAGGCCCGGATGCAATGCTCAAAGGCAACATAAGAGTCGATGCGAGAATTGTCGGCGATTTCACCGAGCAGATACCGGCTCTTATCGCCAAAACCGTCAGGCCGTCTTATGAAATCAGGCCGGGCAACGCCCTGTTTATTCCGCTGCGTCTCGATACCGGCAGGGTAAAATATATCCTTGATTGTCATCCGCAGGCCCAGTTAACTCTTGAATACACTGCGTACATTGACCCGCAAACAGATGCAAACGGCCAGATAAGAAACGCGCTTCCAATAAAACCTGCGACCGTGGTTGTGAGTCGCCGCAAGGTTGATATCAATACCCGCTATCTCCAGCAGAGGCTTGACACCATAAGGAAAGGCCATCAGGGCCAGAAAGCAAAATCCGCCGAGCTTTTTGCAGGCCTGCTCGCCGAGCAGCAGGAGTTTCGCCGGACAGGCCCTGCTTACAGATTTATTTATGCCGAGCCCCAGATACTAAGCTC
>Ga0315543_1003706_pt1 | contig 13473 bp, 5 predicted proteins | sample SalMarSW160210MG_2_FD_203098 | JGI IMG/M metagenome (GOLD analysis project Ga0315543, IMG submission 203098) | Salt marsh sediment microbial communities from the Plum Island Ecosystem LTER, Massachusetts, United States - Salt Marsh Sediment SW1601-210 ...
TGGTGCCAGCGGTGGACAAGAGATTAGAGTCGGCAACGGTTATCGTGGCCAAGGCTCCTTTATTGCGCAGGTAGATAGCAATGTGCTCTCCCATATTAAACGTGCTGCCTGTGACGGCTACGTTAGCGCCGCTATCGGCCATTATGGCTCGACGCCCATTGTCTTGAAAGAGTGTGCCAGCAACCGTCACGTTGAGCAGACTACCTGAAGCGACGACGCCCTGCTGCTTGCTGGCCCGGACTGTGCAATTGTTGAGCACGTGAGTACCCGCCCCCTCGAAGTGGAGTATGGTATCATCGCCATTCGCTGATGCCCCACCATAAGCGATTTCAACGTAGCGGAAGTAAGAGGTTGTGTTCTCATGAAACCAGATCTTGCGCCAACGGGGGCCTTGATCAGGTTTGTAGCGGGTAATGGTGATGTTCTGGGTAGAGGTGCCCTTAGCGATGATTGACCCGCCTTCGCGTACGTGGACATAGAGTCTCTCGCCGATCCACACCTGCACACCTGGCTCAATGGTCAGTGTGACCCCGGGTTCGATCTCAATGTTGTTCGTGACGTGGTAAGGGCTGTTGGCCAATGTCCAGGTCGTATCGGCTGTGATGTTCGAGTTGATAATTGTCTCGGCTGGCGCCATCGGTCGCTCTTGGTAGACAGCCTGGCTGGACGTCGCCAGGAAGGCGCTTACAATACAGAAGCCCAACAGCAGAATACTGAGTCTTTTCGACATGGGTGTGAAACGATGCAACATAAATACCTCCCAGTGGAAATTTTTTGTAAAAGCGCAGCCCAGGGGCTGCTAACTGCGCTATTTTACCCAACTCTGGCAGATGTGCAAGTTCCGACCCGCCTCTGCGCAACAAGGGGAATCGCAGGAAACCGGAGCAGCCAGTATACGGATGGACATTTGCGGGTAGAAAGCCGACTCCAGACAAGCGTGCCTTCAGCGCACCTGGTGGTCGGAAGTGAACACAGCGCGCTCTGGGATAATGTGATTCTAGGGCGAGAGCGGAATTTCCACGGCGTCACCTTCCGATGAGATCCGCTCCCCGATGACCGGCAAGCGGCGTCCCGACTGGGCGTCGTAGAGCCCGACCTCGAGCGTGGCTCTGCCAGCCAGTTGACGAATGTCGAGCGGGATCACCTGGCTATCTACGACAATATCCCCCGCCGTCCAACAGGTGGTGGGCCAGGTATCCTGGGCCGGGTGACTGTCCCGCTGTCCTACGAGTTGACCATCTATCACAACGTGGCGGAAAACTGTCCAGGGCCAACCGATGCGACTGTCGATCTGCCAGTAGAGGGTCAGACTCACGGCAGGCGAGGCCCCAAGCGATGTCTCGACCTGGTAGCCCAGCAACTCGATCCCCTCATCGAACCGGGCCGACACGGGCTGAGCCTGGGCCGGCAGCGCCGCCACCGTCGGCGCCAGGCGGGGATGATCCTTGTAGCGCGTGTGAATGACTCTGAGACTCACTGCCGCTGCGAATAACTGCAGCCCGAGCAAGACCGCAATGGCTAATGCTGACCTAGAAACCTGGTTTTTTCCCAAAAACCCGGTTTCCAAGGCCTGCACGCCGATCAACAGCGCCCAGGGCACCAGGAACAGCCAGACCCTGGCGACCTCGCCCCGTGAGGTGCCCGACAGGTCAATCACCAGCAGCCCCAGAGCAAAGGCCAGCGTCAATATATGGATAGGCTTTCTCGAACGATCGCGCGACGCCCGCCACAGCCCCACGGCCAATAGGTAGACCAACGGTATACCCAGGAAGATCAGAAAATCGTACAGGTGATAGAAGAGCCACAACCAGTAGGAGCGATCCATCTTCAGGTGGAACGACATCGCCACCAGCCAGATGTCCAGGATGGTGACGCCCCAAAGGAGCCAATAGATGACCCAGATACTGGCCAGACCGGCGGCAAAGGCAGCCCCTTCCAGTGCGATGCGCTTCAGGTCAAGCGGACGGTGAGAGGTATGCCAGAACAGGCCATAGAGCCCCAATATTGCCAATCCGACGACGACCCCCAGGCTAAAGAAAGTCCCCAACGAGACCGCCATCCCCGACGCCAGTAGCAAGGTCAGCCGGCGCTCCTCCAGCCCCCGGACGAACCAAAGAAGTCCCAGCGTGGTGAACAGAGGGATGAACTGGTCCCACGTCGTCGCAAACAGGCCGACCGATAGAATCAACGGGTAGAGCACCACAGCGACCAGGGCCAGCCTCCGGTCCAGCAGGCGGCGTCCCAACCGGTAGAGCGGCAACACGGTCAGGCCCGCCAGGCCGGGCAATGCCATCGAAGCCCAGGCGCTGGCAACCTGGGGATCGCTCAGATATTGCAGCCACATGTTGTCGCATTGAAAACCCCGCAGGGGCAAGGCGACCTGTCGGGCCAGGTGGGGCACCAGCGCGAAGATTTTACGCGCCAGCCAAAACATCAGCGGGATGCCCGGCGGGTGTCGCTTGGGGTGGATGGGGAAATCGGGCATGAGGGCCGGAAAGTGGCGCAAGTACTCGTTGATGTCCTCCACCTCGACGACAGCGCTGAAGTAGCCGCCGCTGTGCAGCGACACCGTGCGGTCAAACAATTCGCGCAAGATGTCCGGATGGCGCAGGTAGACGACAGCGACCTGGATGAGCGGCGTGCCGATGAGTGCCCAGACGATGACAGCCCAGGCCCAACGAGAGCGCTGGTCGTCAACGCGGTGAGTCGCAGCCTGCCTCAACAGCCAAAAGGCGATGACCAGATAAACGACGAGCGCCAGCCCACTGGTGGCGATCCGTCCAGGGTCGGAGGCCAACTCGTATGGCCAGCGCCACTCGGAGGGGCCGCGCAGTGCTGGCACTGTGTCGGCGACCAGCGAGAGCGACCAGGCCAACGTGACTGCAGCCAGCCCGATCAACCAGGCATGACGACGTAAAGTCCTGATGGTAGGCTTCATCGGGGCGGGATTGTAACTCACAAGAGCGGTTAAGGCAAGGCTATCCGATAGACAATCTGCCGCTCGTCAGTGTAATAGCGGGCATAGGCGGGCGACCGGTCAAGATATGCCAGCACTGCCTCCAGTCGCCCCTCGTCCAGGTGATCCGGGTGGATGACGATGTAGCGCACGCCGATGTCGGCCAGCGCCGCCAACCCCGCCACCGGGTCGTCGTCGGGGCCAGGCTGCTGACCCTGCCACATCGCTCGCAGCAGGCCGTTGGCCTCAATGAAGTCATACGTCTCCTCCGGTGGGCGGGAGACGTGGCCGGTGACGGTCGGCCGGCCGTGCACAGTCTGGTAATACATGTAGAGTTTGGACAGGTCGTTGGTGATAGGCACATCCGCGATGGCGAAATCGCCAGGTTCGACGGCAAGTTGGTGGTAAAAGTCGGGGATCTCAGGCTGGATAGTGGGAAAAGGCCAGGCCCAGTACTCCAGCAGCACTAACGCGCCCAGAGCGAGGACGACGAGACCCGCCCGGCGCGGGGGGAAGCGACGCAGGAGATCGCGCACCGCCACGCCCATCACCATCGCCAGGCAGAGCCCTACCAGGATATTGAACCGCTCCGGGTTGCGCAGCGAGCGCACGGGCAGAGTCCACCCGACCAGCCGGTAGGGCAGCGGTATCTGGGGATAGGGCACGCCGTTTATGCGCGGGAACGGCCCCAGAGCCAGCAACCAGAACACTAACAGCCCCCCAAACCAGAACCGGGCCCGGCGCGTACTGGCACGCCACCGCAACAGCCCATAGCCGACCAGGGCCAGGGGCAGGTAGCCCAGGGCGACGGCGTGGTCCTTGTTGCGCAGGAAGCGTTGATGAACCGGCGCCGCGAGGCGGCCCCACAGCGGGTGGTAGAGATTGGGGAGCACATACGCGATCAGGTCAGTCTGCGTTTCTCCCTCCTTGCCCAGGTAAGGGTCCTGTCCCGCTGGGTTCACGAATTGTTCCCAGGCCAGAGGCACGAGGAACGGGCCGGTGAGCACGCCCACCGTGACCGCCATCACCAATAGCGCCCGCCCACTCGTCCCTGTCCACGTCCCCCACTGTGGTCGGTCTCCTGACCGTGCCACCAGCCAGGCGTAGAGGAGCCAGAGGCCGCCCAGCATCCCGCCCAGCGTCAGCAGGTGCCAGCCGGAGAGGCCGGAGCAGGCGAGGAAGAGCCCGGCCAGGAAGCCGTCCAGCGCCCGTCCACGGTGCGCTGCCCGCATCAGAAAGAGCAACGCGAAGGGGATCCACTGCACGCTGAGCAGGTTGAGGTGGTTGCGCTGTGCGAAGTGATAGGGATAGAAGGCGTAGGCCAGGCCGGCGACGAAGGCCGCCCGCCGGTCGCCGACCACCTCGCGGGCCAGCAGGTAGGCCCCAAACCCGGCCAGCGGCCAACTCCACCAGACGGTGAAGTTGTAGGCCGCCACATCGCCGACGACAGCGCGCAGAGGCCACCAGACGAAGGTGTTCAGCCAGGAGAAACTGAGAAAGTAGAGGCTGGCGCCCTGGGGGTAGAAGAGCATCCTGGTGTGATAAGGTGACTGGCCACGGCCCAGCGCGCGGGTGATCCACCAGTTACCCCACTGGAAGACGTACATATCGAAGCCATCCCCAGCCAGGGCTACACCGAAACGACGTACCAGCGGCCAGGCGTAGGCCAGCGCCAGGAGTGCGTAGACCACTGGCACCAGGAAATCCATCCAGCGGTCACGAGCCCTCTCTATCACGGTCCAACCCTCACGCTCTCCAGCTCCACCGCGCCAATCTCAGCGCCCGGCACGTCTGTCAGCACCGGCAGCCGCTCCAGGCTGGGCCAGAGGTAGACGCCGACCAGGAGACGGTAGTCACCAGCCGGTAGATCGCCGGGGAGTTCAATCGTCACCGGGTAGCCAAAGGTGGTCCCCGGAGGCCAGGCGAGGGGAGGCAGGAGCCGCCCCACCGGCGGCGCGTCGTGCTGCGCCACCAGCGTTCCATCGGGAGACAGCATGTGCACAAAGACGACGTACTGGTCGCTCAGTTCGACCGTCGCCTCCCAGGCCAACGTCACGGTCAGCGCGCCGCCCGGGCGCAACGCTGCCCCGTCCAGCCCCCAGCCGCGCAGCCGCATCTGGTCGCCGAAGTTGACGTCGAGCGCCGCGCCGGGGGGCAGGTCGCCCTGCGGGACGAAGGACATGTTATCGAAGACGAAGGTGCGGCAGGTCGTGGGCGCGGCCTCAGGGTCACAGGGAAGCGGGCCATTCCCCGCAGGCGGCGCAAGCAGCGCCTCGCTCCAGCAGCGCGGGTCGTCCAGCACCTGAGGACAGCCGCCGGCCGCATGGAAGCGGAAGACGTTCATCCCCCGCGTGAGGGTGAAGGGGCGCGTGGTGTACGTGGTGCGCTCGCCCGCGACAAAGGAATCCAGCAGCCGCTCTTCCAGGTGTACCTCCAGCACGGGGAACTCCAGATGGGAATCCACAGCAAAGCGGAGGCTGCCCACCTGCTCGCGGGTGGAGTAGACGTACAGTCGCCCATCGTTGTACATCCAGCGCCTCCAGAGATCTCCGTCTCGCTCAGGCGGATGCCAGTCCTGGCGGCTGAAGGTGTAAAGGCAGGGGCTCTCCGGCACGGAACCATCGTCGGGGACAGGGAAGGCGGCCAGGGTCTCATCCTCCACGACCGCTGGCCCCAGCACTTCCTTGATGAAGGGCCGGTAGCGGATCTCATCAGTTGGCTCCACCCGATGAAGCAGCACCCAATCCACATCGAAGTGGTGCAGCCAGGCCCGGCGCTGGGCTACGGTGGGACGTGGGACTACGTCAGGCGCGGGGTCGGCCACGATCAGTCCCTCGATCGTCTCCCACCAGGGTAGAGTCTCCGGCAGCATACGGAGCACCTCGCCGCCGACGATGGGCCGTCCAGTGGCTGTCTGGAAGTACAGGGCGCGGTTGTTGACCCGGCGGCGGCTCATCGGCAGGTGGAGTAACGCGCCGTCGCCAGGCCGGTCCGCGATGTACCTGATGACCGGTGGGATAGTGGCGTCACCGGTGGGAAAGGGCCACATCGGCAGGTACTCAAACAGGATGAGCGCGACTACGGCCAGGATAAGCAGTCCGGCCCGCCACCGGGAAGCGGCGAGACGGGACAGGAGGTCTGCCAGCCCGTAGGCGGCCAGCACTCCCAGGCCGAGCATCCCCGTGGCGTTGATGCGGCCGGGGGTACGGCCCCAGTCGAAAAGGGGCAACTCTCGCACGAGGGCGTAGGGCAGCAGTACGTGAGCACGATGACCGTCCGCTGCATACTCGACCGGACTCCCGCCTGCGACGAGGATCGGCCCTAGCGAGAGCAAGGCAGCGCCCACAGCCAGCACCACCCACGACCAGGGCGATGTCCTGAGCCTGTCGAAGGAGCGCGGCCGGGTGCGCAGTATGCCCCACAGCGCCAGCAGTACCGCAACCAGACCGGGGTAGGCCAGCCCCGCCCGCAGCGCCTCCTGGTTCGCAAACACGCGCCGGGCGAATGGGGGCACAATCCCCAAAGGAGCCATGACGGGGTGGTAGGGGGACGGGGTGAAGAAGGCCAGCAGGTCGGTGGAATGACCCACGATGCCTGAAGTCGAAAGGTAGCCCAGTCCTCCCTGAATCCGTCCCAGGATCAGTGGCAACAGGAACGGCAGCGCGATAACTAGAGAAATCACGAAGGCCAGTCCCAGATAGCGGGCCCGGCGGTCCTCAAAGAAGGTGCGCCGGCGTTGCACCAGGTCGGCCCCGACGATGACGAGCGTCAGCGGCACCATGAGATAGGCGATGTGCATCACGTACACTGTGGAGGCGACCCCCGCCAGCAATCCCAGGCCGATGCTGCGCCGCAACGTCGGGCGGCGCAAGGTGCGGATGAGCAGCAGCGCGTACCACGGGTACAGATACACGGTCATCTGGGGCAGCCAGCCGGCCATGGCGTGTCCCAACCGGTTGGGAGCGAATGTGAAAATTGCCCCACCCACTACTGCCGCCCAGTGATTCTGTGTGAGCGCCAGGCACAAATGGTAGGCCGCCAGACCGCTCAGCACAAAAGAGGCCAACACCATCAAGTTGAACGCCGCCGCCGGCGAGAACAACATCTCCAGCGGCAGGGCAACCAGGCTGAGGCACACCAGCGACCACTGAAAGGGATGCTGTAAGCCGGCGGGATGATTCAGGAGATACAGGTTATCCAGCCCTCGCCCCTCCAGCAGCAGCCGCTTGGCGAACCAGAGCCACCAGGCGTGTTCCCAGCCGTCACGGGCAGTGAAGCCAGCGAGCACGGAGTTCAGGCGGAAAGGAACCGGATACATCATCACAAGCGCGGCCAGGGTGTAAACGAACAGAGCAATCAATGATCCCCGAACACCTGGACGGCGAGCGAGGCTCCGGATGGGACGAAGCGCTCTCTCCATCGTCACCTCACCTCCATCTGCGGCAATAGCAGCCGCGTGCTGACCGGCACACCATCTAGCAGCACTGGCAAGCGCTCCATGGTCTGTGCATCATAAGCGCCGATTTGCACCCAGTAGCGGCCCGGCAAGAGATCCGCTGGCAGCGATAGGGTGTGCAATTGCGCCAGCAGGTCGCCTGCCTGCCATCCGATGGCCGGGACGTCGAGGCCGTCGTACTGAGCGCGCACGCCGCCCGCATCGTCCAGCACTTGCACGAACAGTTTGAGCGGTGTCCTGAGCCTGTCGAAGGGCGGCCTATCTCCGGCTGCCACAACCTGCCAGTAACTCACAATCTGCCATTCCGAGCCAGGCTGGAGCACGTCGGAAGGGGCTCGGTCGGGAGACTGGTCCCAACTGAGGCGGTAGCCCAGCAGGTCCAGGCGGTCCCCGAAGCGCAACGGCGGGCTCACCTCGCGCCGCAGGTCGGGGGCCTCACCCGGGGCAAAGGCGGCCTCATTCGAGATGACCAGCGGCGAGCCGGAAGCCAGTCCCGCCAGCCACTCCTCGCGTGCGGCAAGGTCCACCCGCAGGCGGTAGAACTCGAGCCGTCCCTCACCTCCGCGCGTGGGCATCCGCGCCACCGGTTCCGCCTTCTCCCAGGGCGGGCACAGCAATGGGTCAAATCCTGCATCTGCGTCCAGGACGTACCAGACGTCCGCGCCGGAAGGAAGTATGCAACTGGTCGCAGCGTCGAACCAGCGCAGCCGCAGGTCGTTGGTGTTCCAGAGGGACTCGAAGGCGGCCGGGGGTACGCGGTCAATCTGGGTGCTCCCCAGCGCCACCGTGACAGGTGGGGTCTCGGGGTCAAGCAGACGCGGCACCTGGTATACCAGGATTGAATAGCCGGGCTGGGCCACCGGCTCGCGCTGGAGGAACCAGGAGAAGAGAGCCTTATCCTCGAAGAGAAGGGCCTGGAGGTTGGTGGCGCTGACGGCGTAGGTGCCAGGCGGGGGGTAGTCAGGGTGATAGACGCGGGTGTAGATGTCGCTCAACTCGTCGGGCTTGCTGGGGATGGAGCGGTAAGGGACGTTGTACTGCCAGGGGCGTGATTCGCCGAACCAACTCAGATAGAGCGAGGAGACATCGTGCCCAGCCACGTACCGCTCCAAGGCTGGTAGATCCTGTCCCCAGTCCAGGTTGGAGTCTACCAGCACGCGGTAGCCGCCGCGCGGGCCGACCAACTCGTTGAAGTAGGCCAGGAAGTGGGGGTAGATACGCAACGTGCCAAACACCAGCCAAATGATCAGAGCGCCAGCCGCGTAGCGGTACAGGCGTCGCCCCGCAACCAGACATGGCCCCAGCCGTCCGATGAGGATGGCCAGCAACGGCAGGATCGGCAGCAGGTGGCGATGACCGATGTTGAATGGGTTGAGCAGGCTCAGCGCGTAGTAAAGACCGGCGGCGATCAGGATGAGCAACTCGCCCCGGCGAACCTGTCGCCAGCGGACGAGAGAGACCAATGCCATGCCTAGCAATATCAGCACCGGCAGTGGCGTCTTGACCGCCAGCGTGACCACAAAGTAGGGCCACCAGCCACCGGTGTAATGCTTGCCCAGGAGAAAGGCATCCTGGGGCTTGTCGCGATACGCCAGGAGTTCCTTGAGGTCGTAGAAGTAGGCCGGGGCGGGCAACCGGATTCCCCAACCGGGCACCGGGCCGAAGGTAAAACCGTAGACTGCCCAGACGGTGAGAGCCGCGATGACACCTACCGCGCACCCGACCAGCGCCGCCGTGAACAGGCGGCGCTGGAGGCCATAAGGTTGCCAGAGAGCCATCCAGCACCGGCTCTTCAGGCCGGTGTGGCCAACAGGCCGGGCAGCGTGGGCCAACGTCATCACCACCAACACCGGCACCACAGACACCAGTGTGTAGCGCGTCGCACCGGCCAGCCCCAGCGCCACGCCCCAGGCAGCCAGACGCCGCCACCCCGGCCGTTGCCAGAATCGCCAGGCGGTGTACAGCACCAGGCAGACAAAGGCCGCGGAGGGCAGGTCTAACGTCAACAGCCGCCCGTGTGCAAGCAGGTTGGGCTCAAAAGCATAGACGGTCAACGCCAGCAGCCCGCCCCATTGGCCGTACAGCGCCCGCGCCCAGTGATAGACGAGCGCGCCCAGCGCCACCAGCAGACCGATGGTCGGCAGGCGCACCAGAAAGAGCACCCGGCGCGTATCGCTGTGGAAGAACAGCAGTTCCCGACCACAGCGGCGCGCGCTGCCAGCCTCACACTTTGGGGAAGCCACCGCTTCCGCGAATCCCGGCTCGGTCAGCAGCGGAGTCGTGCCGATGAGCGGTGCCAGGGCTGGATGAGCCGTGCGCAGCCCATAATTGGACCGGAACCAGATTGCCGCGCCCTTGCCGATGTAGGCATCCTCGTCGAAGGTGGCCGACTTGGTACGTGCGCTGGTGAGTGCCAGGCTGAAGGATAGGAGCAGCAACGCCGCCGCGATGTGGCGCGAGACTTCCCCACGTCGCCTCATCGTCATGGCACCACCCGCATCCGCGTCAGCACCACGTGCGTGGTCTGCATGCGACCGCCCTCGGGGATGAGGGGCAGGTGGACGATATTCCCCTCCTCGTCGAAGCGATAGATAGCCAGGCGCACGTCGTAGACTCCAGGCGGCACGTCAAAGATGGTCAGTTCATAAATATCCTCTACCAACTCGCCGGGCTGCCAGGCGGACGTGGGTGCTGCACCACCTACAGGCCAGGTATCCCGCTGCGCCGCCTTGACCCAATCGCCGTCCACAAACTGCACCGAGATGGTGTAGTTAACGTCCATCTGCCGCAGACCTTGCCAGTAGAGCACCAGGCGCACCGTCTCGCCGGGGGCAGCGGCGCGACGGTCCATCCCATACCCTACCAGTTGCATCTCGCCCCCAAAGTTGACCGCCACCGGGTTGGGCAGGTCGCCGGGGCGTGGCTCCAGCAGGATCCGCCCAAAGCGCACGTGGTCGCCGCCACTGCTCGCGGTCAGGCGCGCCCCGCTCGCGGCGTCGTACAGCCCCACCTCGACCTGAGCCGCGTCGGGCGCGCAGGCGGTGGGAGGCACCTGCAGGACGTACCGGTCGGCCCAAGCGTAGCCCGGCTCCAGCCAGGTAGTGGAAAGCAAACCCAGGCCGGGGAAGGTGTCCCGTTGCGCCACCAGCAGGTCATGCTCGCCCAGCAGGTGCACGAAGACGGTGTAGTCCCGGTCGGTGGGGGACAGCGCCTCCCAGTAGAGGGTGACCCCCACCTGCCCGCCCGACTCTACCCCCCCCGCCCCCCCCGATGGTTCGACAGGCTCACCAACCGCGGGGGGGAGTTCCGTCACCAGGTCGTATCCCAGGAGCCGCATCACCCCGCCGAAGTCGGTCTCCAGCCGGTGGGGAATGGCAGCGACCTGGGCGTCCGTCAGCGGCTCGGGCAGCGCGTAGGCTGGCGCGATCCAGGCGAAGGGGGCCAGCGCCGCTGGCAGGAGAACACAGATAACAGGACAGCAACAGATCAGCATAGGAATCGCTTTCAGCCGTGACTTGCTCAACCACTCTACCATCCCAGCCAGCCCATCAAAGCCGAGGACAATGAGGAGCGACCAGACGGAGATGGCGGGGAAGATCAGCCGGCCCTGGGAGGACCAGGTGGTGGAGGCCCAAAATGACCACGGGACGGCGACGCCGAGGCCCCACAGGAAACAAATGACCAATGACCAATGACTAATGACCAAATGTTTATGGGTCGTGAGGACCTGTCTGAGCAGCAGGACAACCAGGCCGAGGGCTGCGACGACGGCCAATGTGTTGAGGACATTGTAGGTCCAGGATGCCATCGGGACGTTGAGACCCCCGAAGTTGCCCCAGTAGCCAGCCAGGAAACTATACCGCTCCCGCCACAATTGTGCCAGGTTGGCCGGCACGTCCCGTGTGCCCAGAATCTCAAAAAAGACGTTGAAACCGGTGAGGTCGCCGTATAGTCGCAGGTTGCGCAGATACCACCACCCGGCGACGAGCAGCAACGGCAGTAAGGTCGCCAGCCCGCCGACGAAGAACTCGACCCACGAGCGCCGCCGCATTGCCCGCACCACGACTACCAGCGCCGTGAGCACCGTCAGCGCCAGCGAACTGGACTTGGTCAGCGCCGCCAACCCCAGCACCGTCCCCAGCGCCAGGTAGCGCCGGGTCATCCCGCGACCTGCAATTCGCCATTCGCCATTCGCCATTCGCCATTCGTCATTCGCCATTCGAATCATCATCAGCAGCGCCAGGCTGCTCAGCGGCACCACCAGGTTGTCGTTGTTGACCGCGCCGGAGATGAAAACGTACATTGGGGTGAAGGCATGAACGGCCGCAGCGCCCAGGGCCAGGGCCGGCTGACTGGGCAAGACCTCGCGCACGATGAGATAGGTCAGGTGAACCGCAACCGCCCCCATCAGGACGGAGAGCAGGCGTACCAGGTGCACCGCCAGCACTGTCCCCCGCCAGGGGAAACGCTCCAGTGCGGGGTTGTGGACGGCCAGGTTGACGTTGCCATCGGGGGTGGCGCCCGGGTCTACGTGGGGGTTGAGGTGGCGCACTTGCTCCATGTCCGACGTATCAATCCAACAGGTCGCCAGCGCGCTGAGAAAGTAGTAGAGTGGTGGCTGGCTGCCCTCCTGTCGCCAGGGGCCCACGTTCGCCGGATCCTGCACGGGCAGTGACCAGTGGTCGGCGATGTGCTTCACCATGGGGTAGTGCCACTTTTCGTCGGAGGCCTCGAAGGGGGGCACCACCACGCTGTAGACGACGCCGAGGACAATGAACAATGAGACAATGAACAATGAACAATGAGGCGATCGAGATATGCCGCAAGATGGTCGCCAGCAATGCCTGCTCATCCTCTCCTCCTCACCCACGGCCACATAGTGACAATGAACAATGTGACAATGAACAATGAGCCAATCGGGTCGGTCATTCTCGCCTCCTGACCCACGGCCACACTATTCCAGCCGCGATGATCGCCAGCCAGGTCGCCGAGAGCGCCCAGCGCCACCAGGGAACCACCGGCCGCACTTGCACCGTCGCCAGCACCACCCGATCCTCCGGGAGACGTCCACCGTCAGGGGCAAAGGCCGGGAGCCGCTCCAGCGTCGTCGGGTCGTACATCCCCACGCTGAGCCGGCAGTTGCCCAAGGGAGCATCCGGCGGCAGCATCAATTCGTAGTAGTCCTCCACCATGACGCCGATCTTCCAGCCACCGGTGGGTCGGGTGCCGTGCACGGGCTGGTTATCTTGCTGCGCCACCAGCCGCCCGTCCGGTCCTTGCAGGTGGACAAAAACCGTGTAATCCCCCTCCACCGGCCCCTCTGCCTGCCAGTAGAGGGTCAACAGCAGTACATCGCCTGGGGCGGCCTCACCCTGCGCCAACCGGTAGCCCACCAGTCGTATGGGCGCGGTTACCGCGCCCATACCCCCCAGCCGGGTGTCCAGTCGGTGCGGGATGACTGGCTCCGCGCCGGGCCGGTGCACCCAGGCGTAGGGCACACCATCGAAGGAGACGGCGAACTCCGGCTCGCGGAACTTGTAGGTCTGCTCCCACAGCGCCCCCCAGCGGGGGTAGATCGGTCCGCGCATCGTGTATTGGACGCCAAAGACGAGATAATCCGCTTCCTCGCCAATCTGCGCGATGTCGTAGACCGGGGCGCGGACGTGCTGGGCCAGCATTTCGTTGGCCAGGAATTGGGCGCCGATGCTCAAGTTCTCTGCACTGGGCCGAGTGTCCACGTATTGCCCCGCCAGGTCCAGCCCCTCGCCGAAATCGGCCGGGGGGAAGACACGCCGCGCCGCCTGGGGGCCGCCCAGCAGTGCGTTGTAGTGCGTGCCGTAGTAGGGATGATGAGAGAGCGCGGCGGCGGCCTGAGCCGTTAGCAGCAGGCCCACCAGAATAACCGGGGACAGGCGCGTCAGCCCGTGGACGCGGTCAGCCCACCAGACCAGGCCGGAGGCGGCCAACACGTCGAGCACGAGCAGGATGGGGAGCATATACCGCCCGTCTTTCCAGCCCCCCAGCGACATCTGCGCGAAGTAAAAAAGCGCGAATCCGCCCA
>Ga0315543_1003707_pt1 | contig 13470 bp, 12 predicted proteins | sample SalMarSW160210MG_2_FD_203098 | JGI IMG/M metagenome (GOLD analysis project Ga0315543, IMG submission 203098) | Salt marsh sediment microbial communities from the Plum Island Ecosystem LTER, Massachusetts, United States - Salt Marsh Sediment SW1601-210 ...
AAAAAATCGCTATCAGGATGAACATCCAGTTGGCCAACGGCAGGCCGTACTTATAGAACGGCAGCCAGAATAATTTGGCATCGGTTATATTGCTGAAGTCAAAGAATAAAAACGAAGCAATCAGGACGGAACCGGCAATCTGAAAGATGAGTTTTTCCCATGCGTTCAATCCGCTTCTGCCGCGATAACGGGTGCGGGAAGTAAGTTTAAGCCAATCGTCCACGCCGCCTAAAGCTGCAAACCAGACAACTAAAAAAATTGCTTTTTGAACAAAGGGATTGTTCAGCTTCGCCCATAACAGCGTTGAAGAAAGAACCGAAAAAACAATAATCAGCCCACCCATCGTAGGCGTATTGGCTTTGCCCTTGGTCAGCTCATTGAGAGCCGTGTGATTAAACTCCGGGCGGTCGCCGATTTTTTTCCGCATCAGCCAGCGAATAATCTTGGGACCTATAAAAAGGGCGATCCATAGGCTGGTCAACAGCGCAGATACACAACGGAACATCACGTTCTGGTAGGCATAGAAATGCAGAACTCTCTCGGTGAAGATATCACGAAAATACCATAATAAATGGTATATCATTTTCGTATCTCATCCTTGAAAACCCCGCAATAAACCCGTCCTGAGCCGGGTCGAAGGATTGCGGGGCTAAATATTTAGCCCCCAAATGGATTCGGCAAGCTCACCACAAGTTTATTTGGGGGTTTTGAGCTTTTCAATAACCATTTCCAGCTTGGCTGTCCGTGAGCCTTTCACTAATATTATATCGTAATCTTTTATGAATTCTCGAACATTATTACAAGCTGAAATCGTATCTTCGAAACAGATTGTTTGCAAATCGTAGTTAGCAGTTTGCCTTGCGGCTTCAGTAGTAGTTGTTGCGTATTTACCCACAGCCAATAAGACCTGAACGCCGGCTTGCGCAATAGCAGCTCCAAGCTCGGCGTGCAAGGCTTGTGATTGCTGTCCCAATTCAGCCATATCGCCGCAGATAAAGACCAGCCTGTTTGTCTCCTTAGTTTTAATATTACTCAAAATATCAAGAGCGTTTTTCATCGAGGCGGGATTCGCGTTGTAACAGTCATTTATAACTGTTAACGTTCCGATTTGCAGCATCTCTAATCGCATTGGAATTGTCTTTAATGTTTTTACTGCTTGAGCGAAATCATCAATGGTCAGGCCAAACCGGCTGCAAATAGCCCAGGCAGCGACCGCGTTCTCAACATTTCCTGTGCCTGGTATCGGAAGTTCAATTTTCTCCGCAGGATGCCTTACGGCAGTATCGTTGATTGTAAAACTGCTGCTGAAGTCATTATATACGATGTTGCTAATCTGGTAGTCAAAATCGTTTGATTTGCCGAAAGTCTTAATTTGGTGATTGGTAACCGGTAATTGGTAATTTAACCTGTCACCATTTAACCATTTAACCAATTCTGCGTTGATTATTAGAACGCCGTCAGGCTGTAATCCCTCTGCTATTGACAATTTTTCCTGTGTTATGGCCTGTAGATCGCCGAGTCCTTCCAGATGTGCGGGATGAACGTTAATTACGACTGCGACATTCGGCTGGGCGATACGCGTCAGGCAGGCTATTTCGCCGGGATGATTGGTGCCAAGCTCAGCGATAACGATTTTGTCTTCTGAGTCGGCGCCGAGCAACGTCAAAGGCAGACCAATATTGTTATTGAAATTTTTCGGCGATTGATAAACGCGGAAGTGTCGGCTCAAGACGTGATAAGCAATTTGTCTTGTCGTTGTTTTTCCTACCGAGCCGGTTATGGCGACGACCTTATAACCTGTCCGTCGGCGATATTCTGCGGCAAAATCACCGAGAGCTCTTACCGTATCATCAACTGAAATAATTGTATTCCCAAATTTTGATTTTTGATTTCCCTCGACTTTGCTCGGGACAGGTTTGATTTTTGATTTTTTATTAACTACAGCGCAAACGGCTTCTTTGGCAAAGGCATCAGCTATGTAATCATGGCCGTCGAATTTCTCGCCGACCAGTGCAAAGAAGCAGTCGCCGGCTTTAGTTGTCCGCGAATCGGTACTTATGCCGGTAAAAAAATCATCGCTCGCATCCTGCCTGGGACATGCTTTTATAATTTGCGCCAGCTTTTCAACAGAGAACTTCTTCATTTTCTCAACAAACCACTCTACGATTATAACGGGGTTAAACGATAAGATTATGATATAATTCTAAAAATGTTCAAGGACTTTGAATTCATTGGTAAAATTAACTACATGGAAGCAAAATTGGAAGCATAATGTTACGTGCTGTGCATCTGTAGCGAGAGACACGCAGGCAACATCGGGTGGTAATGGATTTTATCCTGCCTGGACCTGACGGGTGCACTGGAAGCCCTTGCCCAGCTCGCACCAGACACAAGAACCCGGCAGGCTGTCAGCCATCATTAATTGGCCTTCACAGGCTGAGCAGAGGTATTCCTGACCCCGCCGAAGACCATACTTTACTACACAATACGACCTTGTCACTCCGTGCTTGACACGGAATCCACTTCCCTTTATCATTTCTTTTAGTGCGAGTATCAAGAGGAATACGCAATGCCGAATAACAATATAAAGCTGAGAAAGAAGGATTCCGTCCGGCGAGTGCTATATTATGCTCATAGTTTTCATGGACTTGGCCATGCCTGCCGGCAGGCATCCCCTATGGGATTACGGTATTGATATTCCACGAGTTTTGTAGGGTGGGGTCGCAACCCCACCGTTAACCGAGCCGAACCAAAGTTTCGCAGGCGTTTAATATGGCCTGTCGAGAGCCTCGAGGTCGAACGAGTGGCGCAATGGTATTTGGGATGTTATGCGAAGCAATATAAACAATGTTGGGCAGCAACACACACGACCATCATATAAAGGAGCATAGCATATGGGTTCACTAAACATCCAAACGATGCGGAGCGAGTGCCCAAGCAAATCAGACGTTGAGGCAGCCAAAGCCTTTGCTCAGAAGCATGGTTATATCGTAATCATCCGCTACAAGAGTTCAAGTTCTGCCTCGGATTTCACGAACATTGGCACCTGTCAGATGGAAGATGAGATTCGTGGATATTTGAGTAGCCCATACTGCCACGATGCCGAGGTCATTTACGACGGACGAGCTACGGCACTACGCATTACCGAGGACCTCATTCTTAGAGGTCACTGCGAGTTGTGCGGCAAGCGAGCAACCCGAGAGTCATTGCAGTTGATGGCTGGCAATGACTTCTACATTTGCCCAAAGTGTGGGTTAATGTTCTGCGACCGATGCTACGTTCAATTGCCGCTGACAAGCTCTCCCGGATACGGCATGTGCCCAAAGTGCAGAGTTCAGGTGCAACGGGCGATTCCAGGTTTCTACGGTAGCCAATCGGGAGCGTAATGAAGTTGCTGCCTAAAACAATGTTGGGTACATGAGAAGGAGAATGATTCATGAGTTGGCTGTCAAAACTCTTCGGCAAGCGTGAGGAACCGCGGAAAACCGATCCTCAGAAAGATCACGCGCTGGGTATCATCACATTTGCGATTAGACCTCATGAGCGATTCGCTCATCAGCCACAACGAATGGCCGAGGAATTCTTCGCTGAACTTGTGCGCGGACACGCTCACGTGATAGACGGCCATAAGTGCAGCACAAAGATTTTTTCAGATGGTGTCGTCGCATTTTTCCTCGTGATGAAACCGGCGCCGCTTTCGGAATGCCAAGATTTTGGAAAGTATGCCCGGAAGTGTGCAAAAAACTATGGGACGGTCGTTGACGAAACGTAAACCCTTTGAAACGAAAGGCCCAACACGGATTATAGCCGTTGCGGGCTTCGTTTCGCAGGCGTCTTATATGGGTGGCGCAATGGTATTTGGGATGTTATTTCGAGGAAGATTTTGATATTATTGTGAAATTGAAAGTCTTGGTTGCGTAGCCAGGTCGAGGGGCTTTGATCCGGTTTATACAGATTGTATAATCATTGTTGGAATAACCAACTGTGATGATTATTCAGATATGTTGCCCACGGTGCGGCTGTGAGCAGCCGCATAAAACAGACGGGCTGGAGCGATGCGATCCAGATGGCAGATGCTATACCATTGCCATCTGTACGGTTTGTCAAACGGTGTCTAAGGTATATAAAACCGATGTGAGTTTCCCGAACAATTGCAGCCCCCTCACAAAGCCGGAGGGTCGTACATTATGATTTTCCTTTCACGACGATTCATAATATATTTCACCAGCAGCTTGGGCGTTTGCTGGCTTCTCATTGAAAGCACTTCTTTTTTTCTCAAAGATCACGCTGAGTGTTTAAGATCATCTTGGGTGTTCATTATAGTAATCATGATATCCCTCATGTTGGCGGCTGTTAAGACCTATCCCAAGAGAAAATTGAGACTTCGGGTGGCTGGCACGGACGCTCGCATATCCATCCACTACAGAGATATTCTCTCAGAGACCGGCCATATCGCTATTGCGTCCAGCAACTTTTTCAATACAGACCTGGATATCATCGCGCCAAAGAGCGTGCTTAGTCAGTTTATTGTAAAATGCTTAAACTCGAAAACCAATGCTCTGGATGCCTCGATCTCGCAATCACTAGCGGGTGTCTCAGCAACTAATGTGGCCGTAACCAGGGGGAAACCTCTGTCGTACCCCGTAGGAACTGTTGCATGTTTTGATGTGCCTGACGGAAAGAAAGGATTCTTAATGGCCATAACGCAGGTAAATTACAATGGTGGGCAGGAAACTGTTGAGAGTCAATTGCCATTCATTCAAACTGCGATTAGAGAGCTTTGGCAAAAAGTCAAGACCGAAATCAATGATGAACCGTTAAATATAACACCGTTAGGATCTGGCGTATCTCGTGTATTTCACAAGACCATGGATTCCGTGATGTTCTTGGCATCGGAATTCGTCAAGGAGTGCAAGAGGAAACGCCCGTGTTCTGAGCTTAGGATTTTCATAGGGGAAAAAGATCTACGAATGGCAGATGCAGTCTATTTGAGGGAGTTGTTGTCCGCGATTGTGAGTTAATCGGGAAGTTGGAAATATTTAAACAGAGAAAACGGTGGGGTAAAGACCTCACCCTACAGAACTGATAAAAATCGGCGCCAAAGTGGTATCCGCTGCGGTCGCCACGGCGCCCAGCCAGGGTCGATCACGCTGCTCTTGCCAATTTTTACCCCATCGTCAATTACAACATACGCCATAGGCGTACAAGCCTGCACCTATCGCCACACCTTCCCCGCTCCGGCTCCCCCGTTCTTGCTTTCGCAAGAAAGCACGGGGGCCGAGACGAGTAGCTATCCGGACGTTCTGCCCGACTGTCTCGACCTGCGCCGCTACAACCGGTCTTCTGATTCCGCCCCCTGTTTCTGCTTTCGCAGAAAGCACAGGGGCAACAGATTCTTGAGTGTCAATGAAGTAAATCAGTGTTCTCCTGGCCTTCACCAGCGAAATACGAGATACGACTCACCAGACACGCATTACGATTTAAGCACGATAAAACTCGAGTGTCGAGCATCAAGCCACAAGCCCCCAACTATAGATTCTCTATCTTTCCCAATTTAACAAAATGTTAATTTGTAAAAAGTGCTAATTTTTTGTCAATTTCTGCTAAAAAAACGCGCATTTTTGTAAATTTTTGTTACTTTTCGCAAATTTCTGCTCATTTTTGCACACCTTTTAACACGTTATTTCTTGCCTATTTTACCCAATCCCCACAATCTTACATATGAACCCGAATTTTAGCCTAAAACGAACATCGACTTTGAAAAAATGGCCAAAATAAGCCAATTTTATTAAATACCGGATAATTTAAATTCTCAATCGTGTTAATCTGGGTCGCTATCTTTAACGCAACGCGGCATCTTTGTCGATTACATTTTTCTACCTCTCCTTACAATCCTCATATAAGCTTAGGATAGCTTTTGGACCGACCGGTCAAGGAGCACTTCTATTTACTGCGTGAAACGCTCTTAGCTGTTTATAATCGCCTCGGCTTCTTTCCTGTATGCGTCCATAACGTATGGGATACCTGAGACTTGAGCAGCCTCAGGGGTTAAGGCCATAAGGTCGTCCCTGCTGATTGTCGAAGCCTTGAAGTTTCGGCTGCCGGCCATCAATTGCTGTAAGCCAACTTTGAGCTTATCGACGAATGTATAAAGCCCAATGGCTCCCAGCGGCATTTCCTTGACGGTTTCTTTGCCGTATTTGGCAATAAGGTCCTCGTAGCAAACAAAGATTTCCTCCACCTTTGAGCCAAAGGTGCTAATTGTCTTTGGAAGTGAATTCGCCCCTTCCTGCAACCATAATCCTATATTTTTACCGACCATACCCGGAATCATCAGCGCCCGGCCCATACAGACAGCTTTTGTAAATGGTGCGCCCATTGCCAGAACTTTAAATATATGATCTTCGGTGCTGAAACCACCTGCTGTAGCTATATCCGGCACGAATGCACCTTTAGCCGCCAGCTTTTGGCATAAATCGTAAGTCATTGATTGCAGATAGAAGGTCGGAACACCCCACTCTTCCATCATCCGCCAGGGACTCATTCCGGTTCCACCCGGTGCTCCATCGATGGTCAGCAGGTCCAATTTGGCATCGGACGACCATTTAATCGCCATTGCCAGCTCCCGCATTGGATAGGCACCGGTTTTCAACGTAACACGTTTTGCGCCGAGCTTGCGCACCCGCTCGACCTCTTTCATAAAACCATCCTGGTCGACAAAGCCAAGACGTGAGTGCCTTTCAAAATGTTTCAAAGCACCATCTTTGAACGCAGCCTGGTGTGCTTCGACAGAGGGATCGGGCGTGACTAAGTAGCCTCTTTTCTGAAGTTCAAGGGCACGCTCAAGTGAATCAACCTGAATTTCGCCGCCGATACACTTTGCACCTTGTCCCCATTTAAGTTCGACGCTTTCAACTCCAAGCTCTCCAACGACATACTCGGCCACACCCAGACGTGTGTCCTCGACGTTCATCTGCACAATCATATCGCCGTAGCCCTCATGCCACTTGCGATATTGCTCGACACGTTGAGCCATATTCGGTGCTTTTTTGATCTTGCCGTTCGAATTCAATTCCAGTTCCGGGTCTATGCCGCAGACATTTTCACCACAGACGATAGTAATACCGGCAATGCCGGCACCGGCTGCAAAGTGCTCCCAGTTCTTTCGGGCAATATCGGTGGAACCCAGCGCGCCCGTGAAAACGGGCATACGCATCTTGACCTTGGTCCCACAGCCGTATTCCGTTTCAGTATCGACCATTGGAAACAGAGTGTTGTCCGGATTGCCGACTTGGCCGCTTGGCAAGCCCTCGGCGCCCATAGCATAGCCCTGGATATTAAGATGTGAGTAGTCGATAGGATACTCCTTGTCGCCGCCGGCTGTAAGAGTGCCGAATGGGCCGGGGTAAATCACCTCACGACCGCGGAAGGAAGATTTAAAAACCTCACAATTACCCCTGCAGCCATCAATGCATCGCGTACAGATACCAGAAACAGGAGAAACACTCCTCGAACGGTTTGAAGTCTGCGTAACTTCATTTGAATTGGGTCGCTGCAAATTCATCTTTCACTCCTTAAAAACCTAAAACTTTTTACTTGCTTCTTATTAGGGCTACTAATAATATGGACAATAAGACTAATAATATAATTTATAGTAGATAGTGGATTAAATCCAAAGCTTATTATCCTGATATGCGTTATCACGAAAGCTTATAATGCACATAGAAACGTTAAAGATATTCTCTGATTTGGCTGAGCTGCGAAGCTTCTCACAAACTGCTGAGAAGCATTTTCTAAGCCAATCAGCAATTTCTCAACAGCTTGCACAATTAGAGCTAACTTTCAAATGTCAGCTATTGGACAGAAAGAAAAGACCAATTGAGCTTACCAAAGCCGGTCAATTGTTTTACCAGGCCTCTAAAGATATTCTTGACCGATATGAACAATTGAGAATTGAGCTAAATGCCCTGAAATCGTCAGCGGGCGACAGGATAATGGTAGCTGCAATTTTCAGCATCGGCATGCACACTTTACCGGACTATGTCAAAAAATTTATGGTCAGCTACCCTAATGTTAATGTTCACATTGAATACTTTAGCGCCGGGAAAATCTATGAGATGGTTTTAGGCGGTGACATTGATATCGGCCTTGTAGCTGTTCCCAAAAAAGATAAAAAACTTGAGGTATATGACTTTGAGGATGAACCGCTGGTTTTGGTCTGCAGCCCGAAACATCCTTTAGCAAACGAAACAGATGTTGATATTCATAAACTACAGTTTGAAAGGTTTATCGCTTTTGAGAAAAATGTCCCAACGCGCGTATGGATAGACAATATTTTGGAACGTTATAATATTATTGTCCGGCCGGTGATGGAATTCGATAATATCGAGACGGTCAAACGAGCGGTGGAAATAAATTCGGGGGTCAGTATATTGCCGCGAACCGCAATACATCAGGAAGTTGACAGTGGAACACTAAAAGCGTTAACTATTTCCAACGAAAATTTTGCCAGGCCTACAGGAATAATCATTCGTAAAGGAAAGATTTTTGGCCAGGCTGGCCGATACTTTATAGAACTGTTGCGAAAAAAAGCAAAATAATGTGTTTATCCCCCAAATTTATTTGGGGGTTTTGGGGCGGTTTTGCCGCATGTTATACTGAATAAAGGGCCAAATTTGTCAATTAAAGCCGTTATATTCGATCTTGACGGGACGATAACCCAGCCCTATTTTGACTTTGATGCCATTCGCGAGGAGATGGGTTTGGCTAAAGATTCTGGGCCGGTTCTTGAATCTATGGAGAAAATGAGCACAGAGCAGCGTCGGCGAGCAGAAAAAATATTACATTTTCATGAAGAAATGGCAGTTACAGAATCCAAGCTTAATCCTGGTGCCAAACGAACGCTCGATGCGATTCGCCAAGCTGGTATAAATATCGGAATTTTGACGCGTAACAGGCGATGCAACGCCCTGGCAATCACTGCCAAGCATAATCTGACATTTGATGCTATTGTGGATAGAGAAGATGGGCCGGTCAAACCCAACGCCTTCGGTGTGCTGCAAATATGCCGGCAATTCGGTGTTAAACCGAAGGAAACCTTCGTGGTGGGCGATTATCTGTTCGATATACTGTCTGCAAAAGCCGCCGGTGCAATTGCTGTGCTCCTGACCAATCACAAAAGAGCCGATGAATTTGTCATCCACGCAGATTTTAAGATTGAAAAAATCGACGAAATTCTACAATTATTAAATATAAAAAATATCAACGAAACGAAATTTTAGCGATAACCCGGCAATTTTGAGAAACCAATGAAAATGAATAAGAATATAATCACGATAATTCTTCTGTTGTCGTCGGCAACGGCTTGTTCCTTACAGGGAAACACATGCACAGAAAGCGCAGCAGACAGCCGATCCGGAGAAAAGGACGCCAATTCAGTCGAAGCAATCCTAACACAATTAAAACAAAAAACCACAAAGCTGACGTCCTACCAGGCAGAGCTTGAGTATAGATTCAAACAACCACTGCTCGAATCGGAAACTCTAAGGAAAGGTGCTTTGTATTATCAGAAATCTGATGAAAAGTCGATGTTGAGGGTAAATTTTCAAACGCTCAAACAGGACGATGAAAAAGAGCGAAAAAACCCTGAGCACTTTATCTTCGACGGTATTTGGCTCACGCGCATTGACTATCAAATCAAGAAAGCTGAACGCCGTCAATTGACTGAACCAAACAAGCCCGCGGATCCATTCGATTTGGCCAGCCGGGACCTGCCGGTAATAGGCTTTACGCAAACAACCGACTTGAAAAAACAGTTCGAAATAAAATTGGCTCAACAAAATAAAGGCGAAGCAGAAGCATCTTTTCATCTGCATCTGAAGGTTAAGCCGGATTCCACATACAAAGATGATTACACTGCTATTGATTTATGGATAGATAAGAAGTCACACCTGCCGGCGAAAATAATAGCCGTCACGACCGAAGAGGACATCTATGAGATAAAATTCCTCAAGCCGGTGGTTAATAAAAAAATAGATGCAAAGGTATTTAAGTTTGACATTCCCAAAGACTTTACGATAGAAATAATCCCCTTAAAGAAAAAGGAGGCAGAAGCCCGTCCTGAGCGACCTGTGGTGAGCAAAGTCGAACCAAGCCGAAGGGACAAAAGTTAGGAGACAGCATTCTAAATTCTGTATTCTGACTTATATCTTATGAGTCCGGTGAAGATTTCAGATGATGGTTTTCGCGAGTTAATCGCAAAACGAACGAGAAGATTGCTCGGTCTTGCAAGCCATTTGTCCCACTGCACTACAAACAGCGAGTTTCTTATACGCTCGTTCTTGGGTGAATTTTTTTCACAATCCATGCAGATCGAGGAGCTTCTTGATGCTTATGACGCACGTAACAATTGCAAGTGGTGTCCGTTCAGATTCCTCATAGCTGCTATCAAGCTTTTTTCCGACGTAAGTTATGAGCTGCTCCATATCAGTCACGCACTGCCTGCTTATCGGCTTTTGCCTGTTGAAGGTGACTTCGTAGAGGCCACGAAACAAACACTTAACTTCGCTGGCGACGTCTTAACAAAAACGGCAAAGCAATTACTCCTCAAAGCTTGCAAACTTAATTTGCCTGTTCCTGCAGAGACCGAACGTGAGCAATTTTACTCCGAAGAGCTGCCTCCCGGGCGCCTCGTGCGTAACTGTAAAGCCCGTGGAACTGAGACCGTCTCTGAAACGGTTACTCTCCTTGCTACAGCCTTTTTGAATCTTGCCGCTGAAAGTAAGGATGTCCGAGCCGCCAGCAGAGCAAAACCACAAGAATATCTTTCTTACGCCGAAAACTCTATTACCGAGGAAGGCCTGCGAGCTCTGGAGCTTCGTTTCCACAACCTGCAATCACAATATGATACATACGTCTCAGGCACTGAAGCTGAACAACAGGACAAGGATTTGCTTGTCCTAAGAGGCCACGTGAGCGTGGTCTTTCACCTTTTAGGAACCGCAACGTCGTTTGCACATTATTACGAACGGCATGTAAATAAACAAACATGCAAAGAAATGGGCCTGCAGGAACCCCTGGTAAAGCCGGACGAGCTGTTGGCCGTACTAATGAATTACTCCGTTACATATATCAGCCTTTACATCAACTGTGCTGAAAATCTATGCCGGCAGATGTTAAGACGATATGCCGAAATCGGCCGGATCGAGGTCGGCGTCCCGCTATACCGCGGTTTTCATGTAAGGCCAGCCACTCTGATTTCAAAACTTGTTTTGCATTACGGCAGTGAGGTCCATATGCAATTGGACGAAGAGCTTTATGACGCCAGCTCAGCACTTGAGCTGTTCCGGGCAAACGAAAAGATAAACGCACAAAAACGCAAGTTTTTAGCCGCTGAAATCGTTCGATTAAAGCTCGTCCCCCGATGGGCAACTGGAAAAGACCTTAAAACTATTATTCGTGACACTATTTCAACGCTTGCCGAGGAAAGTAAGCTGATTTTGTATGAGCAACCCCTGCAAATCTCAGATGTACCTGCACAGCAGGAAGGGACGTTGTTTGAAAAAGTCATAGATGAAATAGCTCAGCTTTTAGTTTTGGGTAAAATAGATATCGTCACCGATATGACAATGACATTTATTGGCGACAAGCGAGTCCTGGCAGACATAGAGCTCCTTGCAGAAGCCGGCTATGGCGAAGATAACCTCGGCAATAACATCCCTCTGCCGGAAAAGCTGGCGTACTTGCGGCGATAAAAATATTATATGAATTTTCACTACCAGGTTTTCAACTCCTATAGTGTTTCGTAAATAATTCTCCTATGTGGGAAAGAGATTGCTTCGTCGTCCCGATGTATCGGGACTCCTCGCAATGACGCGAGACTTCAACTGGCGTCATTGCCAGTGAGCTTATAGTAGACCCCTCACGACGACATAGGCTTGCTACTGTTTGTCATTGCGAGCGAGGCGCAGCCGAGCGTGGCAATCTCATTTATCGTTATATATTGGGGAAACAGAAAAGACCGATGGGCAAAAAACACCTCTACGTTTACATAATAACCAATAAAGCCAACACCGTTCTATACACCGGGGTTACAAACAATATTAGAAAGCGGGTATATGAACATAAGAACAAACTTGTTGATGGTTTCACAAAGAAATATAATATTGTCAAACTTGTTTACTATGAAGCGTTTTCAGATTGCATGAGTGCTATTCAACGAGAAAAACAGATAAAAGATGGTTCTCGAAGGAAAAAAGAAGAGTTAATAAACAGTATTAACAAAGATTGGCGTGACTTATACGATGGGTTATGAGATTTCTTCGCTCGGCGGAGTTTACACTGAGTGTAATCAAAGGGCTTGCTGGCAATGACACCATGTGCAGCGCTATGTCATTGCGAGGCCTGAAAGGCCGTGGCAATCTCAATCACCTGCGAAAACGAGATTGCTTCGCTGCGCTCGCAATGACAACAAAAATACAATAAATTATCCACAGAAAGTGAAGAGAAAAAATTAAAAGAGGCTGTTAATTCTCCCACAAAATAAAAGGATGACTTTATTATGGATTGGCCAAAGCTATCTTTAGACTGGCTTAAGTTGAAACCCAGGTATTTGTTTGGAGTAGCAATAACATGTCTTGTAGTAGTGGCGTTACCAAAAGGATGGCGACAATACCTTGGGTATGACGGATTTGTTGAACCGTACAGAGGATGGATTAGTTTAGGGGCACTAGTTTTTAGCGTATATGGATTCGTAATGTTTATGGCAAATGTCCCTTCTAAAATTCTGGGAAAGTGGGGACGTGGCGATTTAAAAGGAACGCACCAGGCATCCTGCGTCAGTTATCATCACAAGAAAAAGGATATATAGCAAAGTACATCGCAGAAAATGCTTCCACTTTGCAGTTCAGAATTGATGATGGTGTCATAAATGGTCTTACAGCAAAAAGTATTGTGTACCGGAGTTCATCTGTTGGGTTTTATTATTCCTTCGCATTCAATCTTTAACCATGGGTTATAGAGGCACTTGATAAATATCCTGACTTGAAAGATGACATTCTTAAGCATTTAGTTAAAAGAATCACAGTCTGAGATTTTATTAGGAAAATAGAACACAGTTAAGTATCGAAAAATCATTAGCCAAATAGAAAGGATTAAAAATGACAAAAGGAATAGTCGTTTACTACTCAAGAAGCGGTAACACCAAAGAGATGGCTGAGATAATAGCCAAGGCCATGAATGAAGCGGATTTAAAGACGGAATGTAAACCGGTTGATAAAGTAAAAGCCGACGACCTATCCGGCTACGATGCAATAGTAATCGGCTCACCGACCTATTATGGCCACATGGCAGGTCCTATAAAAACGCTAACAGACGGCCTGTTAGGCAGACACGGCCAATTAAACGGCAAAGTAGGCGGGGCGTTTTCCAGCGCTGCTAATATCGGTGGCGGCAATGAAACCACAATTATGG
>Ga0315543_1003708_pt1 | contig 13469 bp, 11 predicted proteins | sample SalMarSW160210MG_2_FD_203098 | JGI IMG/M metagenome (GOLD analysis project Ga0315543, IMG submission 203098) | Salt marsh sediment microbial communities from the Plum Island Ecosystem LTER, Massachusetts, United States - Salt Marsh Sediment SW1601-210 ...
AGCTTTCTCGCATGGCCAACTTCATTCGCCGCGCTTTGGAGGAGCATTATGGCTGCGTCCGAGAGATCGTCGCGCCTGCCGCGCCTCTATTATGAAAATTTGGATCTACTGAGACTGGACATTCACATTGATGGACGGTCTTTTCCGACATCATATTCCCCTCTACTGCAATATGAGGGTATTATACCATAATACGAAGTTGTTTTTGAACCATTACTTAACGTGCGGGTCAACGCAGCGGCTTTGAAGGACGAAGGGCAGGCAGCGAACTGGCTGGCGGAACTGGACGAACTCGAACACTGTGCCGAGGCGCTGGTGGCAGAGGTGCAGACCGTGGTCGAGGAGCGGGGCGGACTCGTTCTTGACTTTGAGTTCTAACCGTGATAAACTCAAGCCAGTTTAGACCATTCCGGTTTTTCGTGGGCGTCGAGAAAGGAGGTGATGAGCCGGGCGTGATGGCATTCGCATTCTCACAGGTTCCACGTGCAAAGTCAAACTGAACTGTCACTCAAAAGAAAAGGAGAGAAATGATGAAAGCAACCAAGATACTGCCCCTGATGGTAATCCTGGCGATAGTTGTGGTGATGGTAGCCGCCTGTGGCGCACCTGCCACGGAAGAGGCAGTGCCCACCGAAGTGCCGACGGAGGCTCCCACCGAGGAAGCGGTTCTCGAATTGGGCAAGGTCGTCATCGGCAATAACGCCGAATACCCACCCTTCGAGTACGTGGATGAAGACGGGAACATCGTGGGCTTCGATCCAGAACTGATGGCCGCCATCGCCGAGGAGGCTGGCTTCGAGTTCGAAATCGTCAACACCCGTTGGGACGGCATCTTCGTCGCGCTCGCCGCGGGCGAGTTCGACGCGGTCATCTCGGCTGCCACGATCACCCCAGAGCGGGCGGAGACCGTCAACTTCAGTGACCCCTACTTCGACGCCGGGCAGATGATCACTGTCCGCGCCGATACCACCGACATCACCGGCCCCGAAGATCTGGCTGGCAAGAAGGTGGGCGTGCAGATGGGCACCACGGGTGACATCTGGCTGACGGACGACACCGAGGCCGAGGTGATGCGGTACGATGAGAACACACTTGCTTTCCAGGCCCTGGCCAACGGTGACGTGGATGCGGCGGTGGCCGACGGCCCGACTGCCATAGACATCGTCAAAGCCAACCCGGAGATGAACCTCGAGGTCTTAGACGGGGTTTACACTGAGGAGCAATATGGCATCGCTGTCAACAAGGGCCGGCCGGATCTTCTGGAGGCCATCAACAGAGGGCTGGCGGCTGTCAAGGCCAGCGGCAAATACGACGAGATCTACGAGAAGTACTTCGGCACCAAGTGAGGGGGAAGTATCCTTCGCTCCTGAGCCAGCGCCCGTTGGCAAGGGCGAGGTTCTCCATCGGTGGGGGCTCTCAACCCCCACCGATGCCCCCTCAACCGGCCAGGCATCGGCGGGCTATTGGAATCCCTCCGACAACCAGCCATAGTTGCTACCAAGGCTTTTTGCGTGGGCCTGGGTGGCAATTGGGCCAACCGGACTTATCATTGGGAAGTGAATATGATTGCTGAAGCAGAGAAACTGAGAAGAGGCAGGGCGCTGCCCATTCCCTGGGAGCGCATTCCTTGGTGGGTGATTATCCTGTCCATCGTAGGTATCATCATAGGCTGGTCAGTGCTGACCTCGGAAACATACCTTAGGGTCATTCGATTTGTGATGGGTGGATTGAAGCTCACCTTGCAGGTCACCTTCATCTCTTATGCCATTGCGTTGGTGGTGGGTTTGATATTTGGCTTGATGCGGGTGACCAAGAATCCCATCCTGTACGCTGTATCTACTCTCTACGTGGAGGTAATGCGGGGCGTTCCCCTCCTGGTTATCATCTTGTACATGGGATATGTCATCACTCCCATGTTACGCGATGCCACCGGTGGAAGGATAGACCTACAAGGTATCCCGGCTGCGGTGCTTGGCATGGCGATATGTTATGGCGCTTATCTGACCGAGGTCTACCGGAGCGGAATCCAGTCCATCGAACGTGGTCAGATGGAGGCCGCTCGCTCTCTGGGCATGAGCTACTTGCAGGCTATGCGCCATGTGATCCTGCCCCAAGCCATTCGCCGCATTCTGCCCCCCCTGGGGAACGACTTCATCGCTATGCTCAAGGACTCCTCGCTGATCGCTGTCATCGCTTTACCAGACCTCTTGCAGATGGGACGCTTATATGTTTCTCGTACCTTTCGTGCCTTCGAGGGATATAATACTGTTGCACTTTTGTATCTGGTGTTGACTTTGTTCCTGTCCCTTCTGGTGCGTATCGTCGAAAGGAGAACGGCCATTGAGTGAGCCTATCATTGCGATAGAGAACGTCTATAAGAGTTTTGGCCACGTGAAAGCCGTCGTTGACGTCAGTATGGAAGTTGCCCCGGGAGAAGTTGTGGTCATTATTGGCCCCTCGGGCGCGGGCAAGTCTACTCTCCTGCGCTGTATCAACAACCTGGAGCCGATAGACAGTGGACGCGTCATTATTGACGGTGTTTCCATCACCGATGCACCGGACATCAACGAGGTACGGGCCGAGATTGGGATGGTTTTCCAGCTCTTCAACCTCTTCCCGCACCTGACGGCGCTGGAGAACATCACCCTGGCCCAGCGTGTTGTGCGCAGACGTGATCAGGAAGAGGCAGAGACCATCGCCCGGGAGCAGTTGGCCAAGGTAGGCATCGCTGAGAAGTGGGATTCCTACCCCTCGCAACTCTCCGGCGGTCAGCAGCAGCGGGTGGCTATCGCCCGCGCGTTGGCGATGTATCCCAAGATTATGCTCTTCGATGAGCCCACTTCGGCCCTCGACCCGGAGATGATCAAAGGGGTGCTGGACGTGATGCTGGATCTGGCACGAGAGGGAATGACTATGGTAGTCGTCTCACACGAGATGGGGTTTGTCAGGGCGGCCGCCGATCGAGTTATTATTATGGACAACGGCTCCATCATTGAGGAAGACACGCCAGAGGAGTTATTCACCGCGCCCAAGGAGGAACGGACCAAACAGTTCCTGAGCCAAATCTTGCATCAGTGAAGGCTGAGGCGTACTTAAATCCTGGGGACAGCCCAACCGGGGTCTCCCACAAGATAAGATTCGCCGAGGCGGCGGCGGATCTATGGCAGTTCGACCTCAGAAAAGGGCGCGGCGAACGGAGGCAGGATGAGAGGGCAGATCGAATCCCTGCTCGACCAAGGCACCAAGGCAGCGCGGGTCGGCGAGATCAAGCGGGCACGGGAGACATTCATCCGCGTCATCGAGTTGGACCAGCGCAACGAGATGGCCTGGCTATGGCTCAGCACCGTCGTCGAGACGCCAGCCGACAAGTCTGTGTGTCTGGAGAACGTCCTTGTCATCAACCCCGACAACAAACACGCGCTAGAGGGACTCCGGTATCTGCGCCAGCACGGGGGCGATGAAATGTCCCAGTCCGCCCTGCTCCCCCGGTTGACCGGCCCCCGGCTGTGGTCCGAATTGGAGTGGGGCGCTCCCGGCGTAGAGGTCTCCCCTCCCCCGGCTGAGCGGCTGTGCCCCCGCTGTGGCTTCCGTAATTCCGGCTGGGCCTACGTTTGTGACCGCTGCGGCGCTGACCTGCAGCCTGTGAACCTCTACGTGGCCGTCTCCAGGCCGCGCCAGCGCGGTTTCACCAGCCTGCTGAAAGCGTGGGGCGCGGCGTTCGTCTTCAACCGGCGGTGGGCCTTCCTGCCGGAGATCGAACTGGCCTCCTGGGGACGCAGCCTGGCGGCCCTGGGAATGGCCGCGCTCTTCACCTCGGCCTGGCGTGTGATCATGACCGTGGTACTGCGACTGTTGGTCACCCAATATGATGCTCGCGGTCAACTCCCTGCCGACGCGCTCCGCTGCGTTGTCCACGTGCTGCTGTTGACCCCGCTATTGGCGTTGGCCTGCACGCCTGTCGCGTTGCTGACCTGGGTCGGAGCGCGCCTGCTGGGCGGCCGGCGGGACCTCAAGACGCACGCGCACCTGACGGCGGTGGCCTTTTCGGCCTGGGTCGTGCTGGTGGCGCTGTTGGCCCCGCTCGCCACGTTGGTGCCTTACCTGTTGGGCGGCAGGGTAAGAGGCGCGACTCGCTTGCGCCTCTACCTCCGCCTGCTCTCCGAGGGGATGCCGGTCTTCGTTGGTGTGGCAGCGGGCGTGACAGGGTTCGTCTGGCTGGTACAGGCCCTGCGAACAGCACACCACCTGTCGGCCACGCGTGCTATCCTGGTGGCATTGGCAGTGGTAGCGCTGGGGGCGTCTCTTTTCCTCGGGCTCGACCGCTTCATCGGTGGGCGACTCACTGCTCTCGTGAGTGTACTGGTGACAACCTTTTTCCTGCCGCTACTCGACTGACAGGCCGCCGTTGAGGTATCTTTGGGGTTGGGGTCTTACAATCCTCCTTCCAACCACTCGGCCACCAGCGTCTCCATCATTCCACTTGCCTCCATCTCTGCCAGCGCCTCGTTGATCGCGCATAGCAGGTGCTGGCTTTCCCGCCGCACGGCCACAGCGTAGGGCTCCTCGACGACCGGCGCCTCCACGATGACCAGCCCGCTCCCCGCCCCGGTCGCCGCCAGCGCCGAGACGTGATCCACCAGCGCGACATCCGCCTCCCCTGCCGCGACCGCCGCCAGTGCCTCGGCTGCCGTCTGATGGGGCACGACGGTAAGGCCAGATAGTCTTCGCGCCCACCTCCTTGCCTCCAGGTCTCCCTGCGTGCCAAATTCCACCGCCAACGTGTGGCCGCTCAGGTCGCCCATCTCCTCGATGCCACCTCCCCTTTCTTCCCCCCCGCTCTCGGGGGGGACAGAGGGGGGGCGCACCACCAGCACCTGCCCGGCGTCGAAGTAGGGGGTCGAATAGGCGAAATCGGCCATCCTGTCGGGGTTGACGACGAGCGCGGAGATGACGATGTCCACGCAGTCCACCGCCAGCGCGTCGTAGAGGCCGTCGTAGGGGAGATTGGCGACGAACTGTACCTCGACCCCTTCGGCTTTGCTCAGGGCAGGCCCCAGTCGGCGGCCCAACTCCCGTGCCAGGTCTACGTCGAACCCGGCCAGCGTCCCATCGGCGGCGATGTTCTCGAAGGGTGGAAAACTGGCGTCCATCCCCACGCGCAGGACGCCGCTTTCGCGCACGCGCTCCCATGCGTCGTCGGGACGTGCGCATGCGGCCAGGACAATGAACAATGAACAATGAACAATGAACAATGACCAATTGAGGATTTGGGATTTGGGATTTGGGATTTGGAATCTAGCCATCAGAACGCTTCCAAAACCAGTTTCTTGACCTTTTCTGCCAAGGCGCCTGTCTTTGGATCCATAACCTTACAATACTTCCCTCAGGTTATCCACGCACTGCTTGAAGTGGGGATCGGGGACTTCCCAAAGCACATCAATATCGCTGTACTGATCGCCCTTGTTACGTGCGAGCGAGCCTCTCAACAGAGCCTTTGAGCCAGGCGCGGCCTCCTCCAGGCAAGTCAGCATTCTGTTGACGAGTTTTGCTCTAAGTCTCGTGTCAAGCCTCACACTCGTGCCCCCCATACATCCCTCTATGATTGTACTCGCTATGTGCAGGGGTGGCAACTGTTCCGCGAGGCACGGTTTGAACTTGACAATCCGTGTGATTGCTACGATACTTGAGTCTGCCACACTTACCAATCTACCAGTATACCACTCTGCTGACCCTCGATGTACCTGATGACGAAACGGGTGTATCTTCTCAATATCGTGGGGTGGAGATAGTCCGCTACAGCCACGATGGATTGATTGCCCGTGTCTACCTTGACAATGTCACATTTCCGTGGGAGGGTTCTCCAGAACCCGATTTCGGCGTCTGGAGACGCCTCCTACAGTGCCGCACAAACGGATCATCGGGTAACAGGCGCTAATGTGACATTGTCAAACTACTCAGGCTGCCTCTTTCAGCGATTGAAATCGCCTCTCGTGGGCTTTCAGCCGAGCGTCTGCCTGCGCAGACGCACCTGTCCGCGCAGGCGGACAGCCGGCTTCAGCCCTCTAAGTGCGGTTTCAACCGCCTGCCTGAGTAGTAACGCGAGGGAGTAAGAACTTGCGATGGCCCCTACCGAAATCAGCGTTGTCCTCTTGACCGGCTTGATCATCTTCAGCGGGCACCTCGTCAAAGGCATCTCCGGTTTCGGCAGCGCGTTGTTCTCCGTCCCGCTGCTGATGTTCATCCTCGACGTCAAATTCATCACGCCCGTCTTTCTGGTCTTCGACCTCACGTCTGGCGCTATTCTGGTTGCGTCCAACTACCGTTCCATCCATCGCAGGCTGTTCTTCCTGCTCTTATGCGGGTTGCTGGTGGGGACCGCCATCGGCACGTGGGTGTTGCTCTTCTTCGGCCACGACCTTCTCAAGCGCGTCCTGGGGCTGCTGGTGACCGCCTGGGCGTTGTTGGCGTTACTCCGCAAGGAAGAACGTCCCGTCAACCCAACGGCGAATCGGGTGATGCTCTACCTGGCACCCCTCAGCGGTTTCCTGGGCGGGGCGCTGGGGGCGATGTTTAGCGTCAACGGGCCGCCCATCATCATCTATCTTTCCCACGTGCTCGAAGAGAAGCAGGTCTTCCGCGCCACGCTCTACGGCATCTTCTTCGCCGACGCCTGTTACAAATTGGTGCTCTTCACGGCCAATGGGCTCCTCACGGGCGAGGTGCTGCGTTTCGCGCTGCTGATGGCCCCGTTCCTGGTGGCCGGTGTCTTCGCCGGCTCCTGGCTGCAGATGCGCATTGACGAGGTGCTGTTCAGGAAGATAGTGGCCCTCATCCTGATAGTGACGGGCGTGATGCTGGTGGTCTAGCGCTGGGCGTGACGTTGGTGGTCTAGCTTAGGGGCGCGGTTACCGCGCCCTTACCCGTCACACCAGCCCCGCCAGCCCCGCCAGCCCGACCAATGCCACCGCCGCGCAGGTCTGCGGAATGCCGAGCACCGGCACGAGGAGCACGGCGGCCAGCAGCGCCCCCACGCAGCCCCCCACCAGGTCGGCCCCGTAGAGCATGCCAGCCACGCGGCCAGCGCTCACCCTGCTCTGGCCGGTCTCCGACCGTGCCAGGGCCACTGCCAGCGGGAAGGCCATCCCTGTGAGGCCGCCCGCCACGAGCGCCAGCAGTAGGAACACCGGCGCCGGGGCGGGGATGGGCAATGAGAGGATAAGCGGAAAGACGCCGCTATAGACAGCAACAGCCGCCTGTACCATGATCAACGTCCGCCTGGCCCCCCAGCCGCTATCCGCTGACTGCTGGCTGCCAACCGCTAACCACTGATTGCTCGCCGCGCCTCCCAGTGCCAGCCCGGCCATAAAGGCCGTCACGATCAGGCTGACCTCGGCGTAGACGTAGCCGTGCAGCACCTGGAAGGCGAAGAGAATCACCACCTCCAGCGTCATCTCCGCCAGGCCGATGCCAGCGATGGCGAACGGGACGGCCCACCCGCGCTGCCAGCGCACGAGTAGCACGACGAGGGCCAGCGGAACGGCCACCCACCACAGGTTGACCAGGCCCGTGCCCTCGAAGACCCCGCGCAGGTTAGGGTAGAAGCGCGAGAGCCATAGCGCCAGGTCGTAGTAGTAGCAGATGGGCGTCAGATCGCGGTTAAGCCGTACCCCGGTGGTCGCCGCAAGTTCAGCCCGCACTTGAGCGAAGCGGTCGGTCGTGAATACGTACTTGATGTAGCCCGGCCTCACCCAGCGGGTCTCGACGCCGCGCTCGGCCAGCCGTCCCGCCAGTACAGTGGGATTGGTCTCCAGAGGAGCGGCGGAGGCGAGGAAGAAGTTGTGCCTGCCCGGAAGCACGACTACCTCGGGAAAGACCTCGCGCAGTGTGTGATAGACGCTGCCGTTGCGCCGCGCTAGTTCAGGCGACCAGTAGTTCTCGGCCGAGGGCAGCCCCAGCGCGAAGATGCCGCCAGGGTTAAGCACCGCGCCCACTTCCTCGAAGAACTCCTGGGTGTAGAAACGGTTGAGCGCGCCGGTGGCCGGTTCGGGCAGGTCGAGGATGACGATGTCGAAGCCGCCTTCCAGGCCCCCCACGTAGTGGGGGGGCCGTGACAGCCTATCCAGCGCAGTCTTGACATATAACCGCCCATCAGTGAAAACCAGCCTGACGCGGGGATTGTTCAGTACAGCGGCGTCCTCCGGGGGCAGATAGGCCTGCGCCGCCTTGATCAACAGCGGGTCGAGTTCGACGTAGGTTACGTTGGTGATAGGGTGCTTGAGGATCTCGCGCACGTCCCCGGCCACGCCCCCGCCGACCAGGAGGACGCTGTGCGGGTTGGGGTGCGCCAGCAGCGGGAAGTGGGCCACCTCCTCGGGGAACGTCCCCTGTGTCTCGAAGGCCAGCAGGCCGTTCTCATAGAAGACGCGCTGCCCGTCGCGGACCTGGATGATGAGGCGACCGTAGGGGGAGTCGGCGGCGAAAGCCAGGTCGGACCACTGCCAGCGGAGGGTGGCGTCGTGGAGGGAGCGGCCCAGGGGCAAGGCAGCCAGGGCCAGGAGGAGCAAGCAGGCCAGGGACAATTTCAGGTTCCAGGTTCCAGGTTTCAGGAGTTGGAGGGTGATGGTCAGGTTGACTGCGCCGACGAGGAGCGCGGCCTGGAAGGGGTCCAGGTAGCGGATGAGAAGGAAACTGAAGAACGTGCCGCCGACGACGGCGCCGGCACTCTCCCAGACGTAGGCCCGGCCCGCAGTGCCGCCCCGCTCGACGGTCAGCCGCGCCCCCAGCGTGAACAGGAAGCCCGCCAGGAGGCACAGTGGGGCCAGGATGAGCACGACTGCCGCGACCATCGGCCCGAACTCGACGAAGGCCCCCGGCGTGACCCCTAGCAGCGTCCGCATGCCGCGCACGAGACCGATCTGTGCCGGGAGCAGCGCCGTAGCGAGTGCCAGCCCCGCCGCGAAGGTCCCCGCCCCCCCCTTCCCTCCCCCCCAATGAGGGGGACAGAGGGGGGGTTCGCGCTCTGCCAGCCGTCCCAGACCCCACGAACCGACCGCCACCCAGGCCACCCAGGCCGCCAGCACGAGCCCAAACAGCAACTCGTTGCCGTAGAAGGTGGCGACCAATTCGCGCATCAGCACGATCTGCGCGATGGTCGAGGTGAAGCCGACGGCGACCAGCCCAATGCTCATACCGTCACACCTTCCCCACCGTGATGACATAGAGTGCCGCTTCCTCCTTGCCATCCAACCCCAGCAGGTCGTTGAGATCGTCGTCGAGGAAGGCGCCGACGGCGCAGTCCCCCAGCCCCATTGAGGTGGCCGCCAGGTAGAGGTTCTGCCCGATGTGCCCCGCCTCCAGCAGCACGTAGCGGTAGGTCCGCTCGCGGTACTTCCAGCGTGTGCGCTGGAAGATGGCCGAGAGGACGAAGCAGACACCCGCCTGCCCCAGAAAAGCCTGTCCCACCCCTGCCCGCACCATCGCGGCGCGGAAGTCTCCCGCTTGCAACAACTCCAGGCCGTGCTCCTCCACGGCGTAATGGTAGACCCCCGGCTCCAGCCCCGTGACATCGTGCACCACCGCGTACACTTCAATGGGATAGAGCGCCCCGGCCGAGGGGGCGGCGCGGAGGCCCCAGCGGTGCTCGGTGATGCCCTGAGCGGCGTGCAGCAGGCGCGAGAGTTCCTCCCGCGAGAGGGGCTCGTCGGAGTAGTCGCGCACCGAGCGGCGCGTCTCGACTGTCTCCTCCAGGCTCAGTCCCTGGTAGCCGTGGGGATCGGGGAGCGAGATTCGTTCTGCGTCGGCGTAGGTCTTGTACCGCTCTGGCTGCCTGCCCCAGTCCAGCACTGCCCCCAGGGCCTGCCCTGTAAACGGGCCGGGCTTGCTCCACTGGTGGTACAACTCGCCGAGGTCGGCGGCCTCGTAGGGGAGTTCCGCCAGCCGCCGGCCGGGGATCAGCCGCCCCAGGATGAAGCCCCCCGCAGCCGACATGGCGGAGACGAGGAAGCCGCGGCGTCCCAGTAGCGGTGCGTGCTCACGTGGCGCTGGCGCTGATGGCCCCCGTGCCCGCCCGAACCTCCACCTCAGATAGGCCGTGACCCGCCCCCAGTTGAGGGCCAGGTGCAGCACGGCCAGAGCAGCGCAGGCGTAGCCCGCGTAGCAGTGGAGGGCGAATTGGTGAAGACCGAACAGGTCGGTCACCAGCCCGCTGATCGTCACGTACAGTCCGCTCAAAAGCATGGCGGCGATGATCAGGTACTGGAGGTCTCTGCGTTCAAATCTCAGTTTCATTCCTCCTCCCCAAATACCACTGCCGTGAACGCATAGAGGCTGGCCCCCTCGCGCCAGCAGTCGGGTGGCAGTCCGGCCTTGAGACACAGGTTCTCCAGGAAATCCTCCCGGTCCCAGCCCTGCTCCACCGGCACCTGCGGCAGCAGCACCCCTTGCCGTCCCCCCTGTACAATCACCAGCCCGTGGGTGCCGACCTCAATCTGCCCCGTCTTGGTGATGCGGCGCAGCGGCGAGAGGACCGAGATTTCGATGCTCACCTCGTCCAGTTCCTCGGCCGTCATAGGGGGAAAGCGCGGGTCGGAGGTGGCGGCGGAGACAGCCATCTCCTGCACGACGCGATAAAGCGGTGTGTCCGCCCGCAGGTGGCCGATGCAGCCCCGCAGGCTTGCCCTGAGCCCTGTCGAAGGGTTGCCTCTCTCCCTCAAGGTGACGAAGGCCCCGCAGTGGCGGGTCAGCGCCGGGTCGTCTGTCTCGTAAGTGGAGATTTCTCCCGTCTCCAGGTATTCCACGATGGTCGTGCGGGCCAGCGCCAGCAGTCCCTCCCGCTGCTGAGCGGTCAAATCGGGCGGCTCGTAGCGCCAGAACATCACTGCCCCGTACCCCACCACCTGCCCCCGGTCGCCGTAGGGGGAGTCGCCGGAGTTGGCGTAGCGCAGCACGGTCACCGTGTCGGCCCCCAGTCCTTGCGCGACTTGCATCGTCACCAGTATGGGGGCCTCGCCGCAGGCGCAGGTGACCAGGTTGGGGAAACCGGCGTGCATCAACTCGTCCGTCGTCTCCCGCACCCGCGCCGGGTCGAAGGTCTCAATGGCCCCCAGGGTGGCCCCGTCCACGGTGAGCGCATCGTCGTAGGCAGGGTAATGGGAGAGGTCGGAGGAGGCGATGACGACGGCCCGCCGGCCGGGGAGCGCCGCAAGCAGCGCACGGGTAAGCGCCTGCACCGTTTCCTCATCGTCAGCACCCATCAAGATCGGCACGATGCTGCAATTGGGGCATACCCGCTGCAGGAAGGGCAGTTCGATCTCGATGGGGTGTTCTCCCTCGTGGGTGGCGGGGTCAAAGGTGATGCGGGGGTCGGCCGCGATGAGTGCCTGGGCCAGTTCCACGTCCACCGGCACGACCCCCAGCGGGGTCTCAAAGCCCCCCTCGGCCCAGACGGAGATTGGGTCTGAGAGGGGCGACTGGTGGTCGGAGGCGATGATGACGGCGACGTCGTACTCTCCCTGCTCAAGTTGCTTGAAGCCGCAGGCGGCCACCGGCCCGGAGTAGACGTAGCCCGCGTGGGGCACGATGAGACCCATGGGCTCCCCATCTATCGGCTCGACCGCTGCCAGCATCTCGTCCACCATTCGCGCCAATTCATCCGGCTCACCAGGGTACCAGGAGCCGGCGACGACGGCGGGGCGGACCTGGCCAGAGGGGATGGTGGGGGAAGAGAGCGCGGTGGGGAGGGCAAGCATTGCCCCCGTGGCCTCCGCCGCTGGTGTGGCTGCCGGCGCGGCGCAGGCGGCGAGGAGGAAAGCCACTAGAGCCAAAGTCAGTTCCAGTTTACGAGTTGCAGATTTCATGCACTCATCCAAATTTCAGGACTTCTACCGCCTCTGGATTTAGAACTTGATAGCCAACAGCCTCCTGAGCGGTGATTTGAACTGCCAGAGGCTTCTTATCGCACCCTGTGACTTCTATCTCTAGCGGCGTCATCGTGGCCCAATTTCCAGCATTCCTATCCAAGATGAACGCATAATCGCTGTCCAGTTCGAGAATTCTCAACCTCGTGGATTCATCGAGTATCAGGTACCGCTCATTGCCTTCGTGCTCCATATGAGTTCTGAAATCAGGGTCATCTCGCCAAGAAGAGCTGATTTGTTGACCGGGTGCCAGCAAGACCTTTGCTTGATACCCAGCCTCACTTATCTTCTTAGCCGCTTCCGCCACTTTGTCGAAGGTCAGTTGCTTCACCTTGATAGGTTTTGTTGCTTCATGCTCAAAGATGGTCTTTGCAATATGAGCTGTCTCTGCTCTGACAATCTGATGCACCGCTTCGAACCCGACCCTCATTCCGACTTCCTGTGGTTCTCCAAGACCGATCAAAGTAAAGTCCCGCTTCTCAGGACATTGTATACGACAACTACCTCTAAGCTCAGTAGGTGCTTTCTCCCCACTGTTCTCGGTTAGTGCCAGTTGGCCAACCTGACTCTGCGATTGGTAGTATTCCAGAGCTTCTTCTCGGTATGCTTTAACCCGACTACTGTCCAGAGGCAACTTCTTAATGATGCCCTCGGCTTTTCCCATCCATTTCCGCCTGCGTTCCGTATCTGCCAGCCAGTCTCGTGCCTTCTCAAGTGCATCACGTGCCTGACCATTGAATACATCATCCCATCCTGCGATCACACGATCAACGTCCTCATATTGCGCCAGCACCTTATCCGCATAGGAGGGTAAATTGATGAGAAACCGATATGCACTTCGCAGTTCTTCGCCTATCGCTACCGAGTACTCGTCGTCTTGGCTCAGCAAGGCCTTGGTGAAGGCAGGAACCGCAGGATGCCAATCCCTATTGCGCTGTTGCAGCGCATAGGCCAGACAAAGCAGGTAGTATTGTAGGACATACATCTCTCCGCCGTGATAGCCCTCTATTGGCCAGTTTACAAATGAGCTGTAGAACATTTGATAGGTTAGGAACCCGATATTGAGATGAATGAGATTGGCATTGGCCCAAGATGCGCCGGCATCGGGCGGGTTCACATGCCGCCAAAGCTCCTTTATGTACCCGAACTCTTTCCGATAGAAGGCATAGACACAGATTGTGAAGAAAGTATCATATACCCCGGTTGTTGTCCACAGCGTTTGAAGCGCTGCTCTGGTGCTTCGTGCTTGTTCCTGGAGTTGTTGCTCAGATGCTGGTATCAATCGCTCAATCTCGGACATCCCGAGTTCGAAAACGTACTTGTTGGCGGGAGTAATTCGGGTATCTATTTGCAACGCCAGCGTTTCCCATTTCGCCCACTCATCTCGACTGATTGAAATCCCGGCGCGAGTAAAATCGCTGAGTAATTTTCTCAAACCAGGGTGAAATGAATCGTACAAGTCCTCAACTGACGATATGTGACTGAAATAGCCAAGTTCTTTTTTCCACAGTTCAGAATCTTGATCATCGATGATTGCTCTGTTAACCTGCTCGA
>Ga0315543_1003709_pt1 | contig 13467 bp, 10 predicted proteins | sample SalMarSW160210MG_2_FD_203098 | JGI IMG/M metagenome (GOLD analysis project Ga0315543, IMG submission 203098) | Salt marsh sediment microbial communities from the Plum Island Ecosystem LTER, Massachusetts, United States - Salt Marsh Sediment SW1601-210 ...
ATCGGGAATATCATTTTACTCAAGAAGAATTAAGTCATTCTGCTCCCGAGGAAAAAGATTCTTCCTCTCTTTTCAAAATCCACAACTCTCTTAATACTTTATGTCTTGCTCTTACTTTTCACATATCTTTAGGTATCTCTGCCAGAAAGACCGGCTTCATTCTGGGCAATGTCTTCAAACTACCCATCTCTTATCAAACAGTCCTTAACTATACCGAGATGGCTGCTCCTTATTGCCATAGATTCAATCTAGCCAATAAGGGAGAAGTAGACGATATTCAAGCTGGCGATGAGACCTATATTAAAGTAAGAGGCGAACATAATTACGTCTTCTTTTTTATCTCCTCTAAGAGTCGTAAGATCACATCTTATCATGTTGATGGAACAAGGGATACCCTGCCGGCTGTCATCGCCATGAATGAGGCCATTCGTACCGCTAACCTTAAGCAAGAGATCACTCTGGTGAGCGATGGTAATCCTTCTTATCCTGCCGGTATTCACTTCATCAACCAGAGTTATGAGCCTAAGCTAACTCATAAGAAAGTTATTGGACTACAGAATCTTGACTCAGAATCAGAGGAGTTTCGTCCCTTCAAAGAGCTTATTGAAAGACTCAATCGCACCTATAAGTTCCACATAAGGTGTGCCTATGGCTTTCATTCTAGGAATGGAGCAGTAGCTTTAACTACTCTTTTTGTTACCCACTATAACTTTCTTCGACCACATATTAGCCTTAATTACTCTGTGCCTATACCTTTAGAAGAATTAAAGGATATAGATACCCTTCAGGGCAAATGGGCTAAAGTTATTCAGCTAGCTACAGAGCCCTCACTCAACTAAAGTCTTTTAAAAGACTTGATTGATTAAAAGATAGTAGCAGTAGGATTGTGGAGACTGTGGAGAGCTCGAAGAGCTATCCAAGCCCTGAGGGTAACCCAAAGGGTTACCCACAGAGCGTCAGTATCCACAATAGGATTCCCAGTCCTTGCTAAAAACCTACCTTTTTTAATTAGACCTCACTCAATTTTTAATAGTAGGCCAGAAATAATCAGCCTTCCATTTTCTTACTCTATTATCAAGCCCTACAACTATTGAAACTCTCTTTTCAAAGAACAATTATGACCTTACTCCAAAGAAAATTTTATCTTTTGGCTTTGTTGATCTATCATATCTATTTTTCATATTCTTTCATATAAGTTTTGACAGTACCAATATAAACGTAATGTCAAAAGTTCTTTAGTGATTTTCTCCTAAACCCTTTATTGTCAAGTGTTTTAGTGAAAGTGACTTGCCTCCCCCTACTTGTTACAGTAGGATTTGGAAATCTCCACCAAAAAAAGGAGGCAAGCCCAGTGAAAAAAACTGCTCGTTTTGTTATTTGGATCTGCTCTAAGTTTACCCGCCAGGAAATAGAAGAAATTATTCAAGGCCTTTTAGATGTCTTAGCTAATCGTAATCCTGATGTTAAACCTAAAGATGATTTCAAAGAAAAGCATCCTCATTACCGCAATTTCTTTGTTGACCCAAACCCACCACTAAAGACTCCTCCTAAAACTACTCCCAAGTTAGACTTTAGGAAACTTTTATCTACTTATGAGGAAAAGAAAGGTCATCCTCTTAAACCTGTTGATACCAGGAATCCTAAGACTAAAGTACCTGAAGGTTCTATCTGCAAGATTTGTGGTGCTCCTTACCAGTACCTTTATTTCAATGATGGTAAAAAACGTACTCAGCTTAAGTGTAAGGTCTGCTCTTCTTTGTCACAAGTACATCCTCGCCATCGGAGTAAAGCTAAATACTTTTGCTATTATTGTGGTTATTCACTTTATCTTTGGAAAGAGCGAAGAGATGTCTCTATCTATAAATGTGATAATGACAAGTGCCTATGTTTTTTAAAGAACAAAGCCAAGCTTAATTTTAGAGAAAGGATCCTAGCAAAGATCAAATCCTCTCAGTTTAAACTCCGGTATCAGTATCGGGAATATCATTTTACTCAAGAAGAATTAAGTCATTCTGCTCCCGAGGAAAAAGATTCTTCCTCTCTTTTCAAAATCCACAACTCTCTTAATACTTTATGTCTTGCTCTTACTTTTCACATATCCTTAGGTGTCTCTGCCAGGAAGACCGGCTTTATCCTACGTAATGTCTTTAAGCTGCCCATCTCTTATCAGACTGTTCTTAATTATACCGAAATGGCTGCTCCTTATTGTCATAGATTCAATCTAGCCAATAAGGGAGAAGTAGACGATATTCAAGCTGGCGATGAGACCTACATCAAAGTAACAGGCGAACATAATTACGTCTTCTTTTTTATCTCCTCTAAGAGTCGTAAAATCACTGCTTATCATGTTGATGGAACAAGAGATACCCTACCGGCTGTTATTGCTATGAATGAGGCTATTCGTACCGTTAAACCTGGGCAAGAAGTTGTCCTGGTAACTGATGGTAATCCTTCTTATCCTGCCGGTATTCACTTCATCAACCAGAGTTATGAGCCTAATCTAACTCATAAGAAAGTCATTGGCTTGCAGAATCTTGATTCAGAATCAGAGGAGTTTCGTCCCTTCAAAGAGCTTATTGAAAGACTTAATCGCACCTATAAGTTTCATACAAGATGCGCTTATGGCTTTCATTCTAAAAACGGAGCAGTAGCTTTAACTACTCTTTTTGTCACCCACTATAACTTTCTTCGAGGACATATTAGCCTTAATTACTCTGTGCCTATACCCTTGGAAGAATTAAAGGATATAGATACCCTTCAGGGCAAATGGGCTAAGGTTGTTCAGCTAGCTACAGAGCCCTCGCTCAATTAAAGTTTCTTGAAAAGGTTCATTGGTTAAAAGATAGTAGTAGTAGTATTGTGGGGACTGTGGAGAGCTCGAAGAGCTATCCAAGCGATGTGGGTAACCCGAAGGGTTATCCTCTAGAGCCTCAGTATCCACAATAGGATTCTTAGGCCTCAGTCGGTTTTAATAGTCCACCGGAAATAACCAACCTTCCTTTTTCTTACCTCAGTATCAGAACCTTCTTTTCAAAAAACAATTATGACCTTACTCCAAAGAAAATTCTATCTTTTTACTTTGTTGGTCTTTCATATTTATCTTTCATATTTATCATATAAGTTTTGACACTACCTTCAAACATCTTACCATATATCCATAACCCTTTCTTTGTTACCTTTCGCCTAATGAGAAGAGTGAAGGAAAAGAAGAATATTCTCCGACTATTTATAATCCAGTGTCTTTTTCATAACCCTTTCTTTTAATTTCAGAGAAGACGACCTCCTTTTCTAAAGCCAACCTGTTAATTTGGCTAACAAGCGTGAATATTCTACATAATTAGGCCAGGATATATCAGGAGGTACTCCATGATCGCATTTGGGAATGAAGCCTTCTTCCTTCAGGAGCGGTGGAACTACCCGCATTACTTCTCTCTTCATTGCCTGACTTCCTTTGGCGATAGCTCGTTTATCAATTCCTCCCCGGTAGGCCATTTTTTTACCATAAATTCTACGGTAGCTAACAATGTCATTTCCCGCTGCCACCTCCATAGGTTCACAACAATTGATACCTGCCTCAATCCAAAGAGCAATCAACTCAGCGGTATAACCATCTGAATCTAGCGAGATTATAGGACAACCGCCCTTTTTGATCTCGGGGACCCAGCGTTGATAAACTGGCAAAAGGAATTGCCTCACCATTTTAGGGGAAATCATACTGCGAGTCTTATAGGCCATATCCTCAGAAATAACAATACAATCTATCTTCACCTTTTTTTGTATTGGCGCCATTACCTCGGATACAAAATTGGTCCAGAAATTAACCATCTCCTCTACCCAGTCTGAATCATCGAGCATCAACATACATAGATTTTCCATACCACACCATTCTCTAAGCTGCCAGAAAGGTCCATTAATATTTAAGATAATAGGATAATCCTGACTTTCTAATACGTTGCGGCGAGCTTCAAAATCTTTTGGGTAGCGCTCTGCTGTTTTAGGAGAAAATCGCTTTTTCATCTCCTGCCAATCCTTACGATTCTCCACAGGAAACTTAATCCATCTACGAGTCACAAAGTCCTTGGGTGAGCGGATATAGGTGTAGTCATACTCATCGGAAATCTCGGTGATAGCTCCCATCCAGTCCTGAACAGTATAGTGACCATTCTTATGTTCCAGCACTTTCTCTTTGAATGTGGGAATCATCTTAAAAGATGCTGCTAAATCTACCATTGGCTGTTGGAGCTCTTGTCTTACTTCTTCTATTCCCAGAATACCGAGGAGAGCTTGATACCAATTGACCCCTTCAGCCAGACCTTGTTTGTGCCAGGCAGTCAGAGTGGATTCCCTTGGCTCACCGGGGCATAAAGGTACTTTGTCAGGGCTTCCAAACAAAAGGGTTTCTCGAAATCTTCTTTTTGGACTCATCATAAGTTATCCTTGATATACGATATTTTTGAAAATTAGGGTGGAATGGAAATAGGTCAAAATACTATCTTCACAACTCTTCCGAGCCTCCTTCTACTCCCAGTATCGAAAAAAAGGGCGGGAGAGAAAGACTCTCTTCAACTCCTTTGGAACGAAACTAGTAGTTCTGCACTATTATGGGTATACTCTTCCAACGCTTTGGCTATCTCTTGTTACACCTCTGGAAATGACCAAAATTGAAATGGCTGTTACAGACAAAGACAAACGAAAGCTTATTGTTGGTGATAACTGGGCCCGAATATTGCAAATCAAGTAGCATATCACAGTCAAGTGGGAAGTGAGTTACCCCGCCATAGCCTGGCGGGGTAACCAGATTGATGATTCGATCTAGTTTCGGCAGAAAGATGTCGGCGGTGTGGAACGGAAGAAAGACGAATATACAAATAGATTTGGAAAGAATTTAGGTACAAGGACGGGAAAAAGTCTTGAAGAAAATGTAAAACTAACAGATCGAAACTTCCCTCCAACGTGTAATGAAAATCGATTCTATGAATATCTATCCATACTAGTTACGCAGGATTATCAAAGGGAGTGGAGATAGAAAAAATGAAACTGCCGGGATCTTTTATTGCACATAGATTTGAGCCAAACGAACCACTTTCCATAGCATAATAGTATTTCTAGGCTCTGCCAGATTTCTTGGTAGCTTGACAAAAAACAAGCAAACGGAAAGCTATTTTAATGGAATAACTAAGTATATGATTTCTGAATCTTAGAAATGTCTAGTAATTAACTCCAGTGGCAAATACTCAGTACAGAGCATGTAACTAGAGTTCGATCTCTGATTATTTAAATGCCCCGCAGCTTTGCTGTGGGGATATCCACCCTCGATACGCTGTAAGAAATATCCTGAATGAGCATAGTATCATAAATACACCAAAAATCATCTTTAATGTTGCAGAAGGAAGTTTATTTGCAACTATAGCACCTAAAATTGCACATAATAATGCTGAAGGGATCATGAATTTTACCGCTTCCATATTTATATTATTAAATTTCTTATGAAAAATAGTACCTGCCAGACTGGTCGGTACTATCACGGCAAGGGATGTAGGAATTGCTTCATGCATAGTAAGACCAAAAAAGAGCACCAGGACAGGTACCATTATAACCCCCCCACCTATGCCGAATAAGGCTGAAGCAGACCCAGCTATAAGACCCAGGAGTATGAGAAATGGATATTCTATAGAGTTAGTTAGAAACTTTGTCGGTATTTGAATCAACCCTACAAGTTTTAATCCCGCAAATATCAGAAGAAGTGCAAATAACATCGTCAATATTCTACTTTTCATCCTATTTGCAAGCAGTGAACCAAATCTTGCTCCGACTATAGATCCCATGAGTATAAATAAAGCAATATCAAATTGCATATTATTATTTTTTATTAAATAGTGAGCAATACTACCAATAAATGCAGAAAGAACTATTGTAGCCAAAGAGGTTCCAATTGCTTTCTTTATATCAAAACCAAAAAATATAACCAATGAAGGAACAATAGTTACCCCTCCACCTATACCCAAAGCAGCACTACTGAATCCTGCGAGAAGACCAAGAAGTAAATAACTAATTTTTTTGATGTCCATATCATTTCCTTCTTTTATCCCTTCAATGCTCCCATGAATGCTTGTTGGGTGATCTGTCTTTGGAAAATTAGATACATCACCAAACAGGGGACTATCGCCATGACCAACCCAGAAAAGACTGATCCCCACTGGAGCAATTGTTCTTGCCTCAACATAAGATCCGCTATGGTTAAGGGCAACGTTTTTAATCCAGTAGTCGGAGTGGTTATGTGAGCAAAAACATATTCGTTCCAAGTGTAGAAGAACTGAAAAATTCCTCCTATGGTTATACCAGATTTTGCCAGTGGTAGATCCACTCTCCAAAATACGCCAAAGGTTGATGCTCCATCCATATAGCTAGCTTCCTCAAGTTCTCGTGGGATAGCTATAAAGAAAGGCATTTGAATAAGTACGTGAAAAGGAAATCCAAAAGCTATATAGACTATTATCAGACTTAGATACGGAATATCCAAGATCCGGAGGGCTCGTAAATGAATAAACAATGGAATAAGTATCAAAGCCTGAGGTATCATATTTCCAGCGATGAACAAATACAAAAAAAGTGAGTTCCATCTGAAGTTTAATCTACTCAAAGCGAACGTGGCCATTGCGGAGAGAAGTAAAACAGTGGGAATAGAAATTGTCGCCACGATTATAGTATTAATGTACCCTAAAGAAACGTCATTTTTGACCCAGGCATCAGAGTAGTTTAGCCATCTTATGGTCTGAGGAATCCACCACGAATTTACAAAAATTTCCAGACTCGGCTTTAGAGAGTTAAATACCATCCATATGAGTGGATAGATGACCACTATCGACATGGCAATAAATACTAATTGTACAGCTATCTTCGACGGCCAAGTTTTTTTGCTCATAATCCAACTCCAACTATCGTTGACGGCTCGTCACGACCGGTCTAATGATTATAATGGAAAGACCCAACATCATTACGAGTATGACCACTCCCACGGCGGTTCCGTAGCCAAACCTGCCGTATTGAAATGCTAGTTCAACTAGGTAAGAGGGGATAACCTCGGTTGCTCGACGGGGACCTCCTCCATAGGTCATCAACTCGACAAAAACAAATACAGCATTAAAGCTATTAGCTATCATAAAAATCATTCCCACCACTATGACATGCTTGATAGAAGGCAATGTTATATAGCGGAAAGCTTGCCACTCACTGGCGCCGTCCAGATATGAAGCATCATGCAGTTCTCTGGGAACATTTAAAATTCCGCCCAAAAATAGAATCGTGTAAAAACCGAGCCATCTATAAAGCAGAACGATGATAAGTGACGGGAGGGCTGTAGTGGTCTCACCTAACCAACCTCTAGTTAGCTGACTAAGTCCGATACCTTCAAGAAAAATATTCAAAATCCCAAACGAAGGAGCATAAATGAGTCTCCATAGAACTGCGATGCCCACAGCTCCCATCATGGGAGGAAAGAGCATCACGGACCTATAGAGATTCGTACCTTTAATCCGTTTGGACAACTTCGTCGCTAAGAAAAGACCAACACAGAGGATAATGACAACAATTGTGCCAAAAATCTTCAAGTTATTGAATAAAGATATGAGGAATACACGATCGCTAATGAGTTCGGCAAAATTTGCCAGGCCGACAAATGTCTTGATACCAGAAACCCCCCGCCATCGAAATAGACAAATATAGAAAGCATTGGCAGCCGGGTATAGGACAAAAAGGGCATATAAACTGAAAGCAGGCAACAGAAAAATGCTTATAGTACCTATGTTCCTCCAATATCTATTCCTTTTTTTCATTAAACACCCCCTGCAACGCTGAGTTGATACAACCTGGAGGACCAGAACTACTTTTGTTGATTAACGAACAGGAAGCTCTCTCCCTTAAAGAAAGAGAGCTTCCCGCGCATAACAAATGATAGGTTTTTCCCGCTAGTCTCGTCCTATCATCATTTTGGCGTACACGAGCATGCGTGAAAGGACCCACAGCGTAGCTTAAGGTAACACGTACGCATGCTTAGGATAGTTTTCATCCTCCCGTGTTTCCGCGGCTTTCTTCTCTACGGCTGATGCGAACTCCTCTGGGGTTATCTCTTCGTGGATAAGAAGGTGAAGCAAGTCACGTATTTCCGTGTCGAATTCAGGATACCACGCTCCAATCGTATTACGCCAGTCATACGTCTGTGGCGCACTATTAGCTACGTTAGCCGCACTTCTAGCGGCGTCTGACGGTATGTCTGCGGCCGCCCCCTTGATGGTTGGGATGCCATGAGCCTCTAGGATGTATTTCACTTGCCCGATGCTGGTAAGAAACTTGAGGAAATCTATCGCTACCTCGTGATTCTTGCTCGCCGACGTAACGAAGAAAGTGGACGGCTGTTCACCACCCATATGTGCTGCCATCGCGTTAGGCTTTCCGGACTCAAAGGAAGGTATGGCCATAGCTCTCATTTTCACCGCGGCAGGCAGCACTTCCCTCATCTCGTGTTCTAGAAGACTATGTCCAGGGATCAGAGCAGCCTTGCCCAGCAAAAACTGGATCTGCGACTGAGTATTGTCCGTACCTTCCCAGCCCTTTCTGAAATGATTGGGAACCATCCATTGCCAGAATCTTGCTGCTTCGATGAAAGCCTCGTTGTTCCAAGCGCCAGGCACCAGATTAATCGCGTCCACTAACGCCTGAAGCCCACCTATACGACAGAATACAGGAGCTAGACCTCCCCAAACAAGATAGAGCAGGTGTCTCCCCTGCGTTATCATAACATCCATTCCAATTCCCTCAATCTGTGGAACAAGTGCCAGCAATTCATCCTTTGTTTTTGGTACTTTCCAGCCGTATTTCTCCCATAGAGCAGCATCGTACCACCACATAAATACGAAGCTGAACGGAGGTATCATCCACGTGTGGCCGTCATACTCTAGGGGCTCGATCATACCTGGAAGAAAAGTATCTCTCCAGGACACATCTTGACCATAAGCCTTAGTCTCCAAGGCTTTTTCCAATGGTACCACCTGGCCGTCGTATACAGCCGCCCAATGGTTGAATCTGTGACTAGGTGCAACAATATTCGGTGGATTTCCAGCTACCAGTCTCGCTTGAATCTTTTCATGAATGTTTACGTCACCCCACACCTCAATGCTAACATTAGGATATAGCTTCTCGTAGTTCCGTGCAATGCTTTCTGTCCAGCCTAATCCAGATGCACCGAAAAAGACGGCAACTTCAAGATTTATCTTCTCCTCCCCTGACGCATTCCCACTAAGTAGAACACCCATCATTAGCATTGTCGCCATAAACAAAACAGAACCTTTTTTCATATCTCACTCCCTTCTAACAAAAATTTACTCTCTCGGGGTTTCTTCGACTCACAAACCCATTCAGTCTATCATCCCAATTCATTCCACACCATCACCTCACTTTCACTGATATAGTCTGTTCTTACAGATCGACTTCATTGGTTGTCAGTTAATTGTCCCGATAGATTCATTAATCGAGTCTTCGTCCCTCCAGCAAATCTTCAGCTGCTTTTATTATTATGGACACTGCTTGAGGACCAACAACCGCTACAGTTGATTCATAACCACCCTCCTCAAAGACATCCTTCGTCGGTATGTAACCGATTAGTCCGTTAGCATAGCAACAGATATGGAGACGAAAACCTCTCGATTGAGCATATTCCTTAATATCCATACCAGCCTGCGCAAACAAGTCTCCAGGAATAGCCAGAATACCAGTGTCACCTACTTTCAGCAACTGAATCTCTATCTCAATGTTTTTGAGTTCTGTCATCTTGCTATTTCTCAACAGATTCATCGTCGCCTGTGCTCCCTCACCGCGAGTCTCAGCACTCTTCATTTCAGCCGGAGAAGCGTGTTGAGCCCTCAATTGTGACAAACAATCCTTTGCATTATTGAGCTGATTTTGAGCCTCCTTGAGTGAGGGCAGTTGTCTAACCGGTAGTTGAACAGTCCTGCTCTGAATGGACAGGCAGGAAACATCCTTTGGGACAATTTTATTCACTACTTTAAATGTCTCGCTGGCTAGGATAGACCCAAAGCGTTCCACTTCTCGAAAGGTCGCTTCTCTCCTTGTATAGCGGGTGCTTATGTCGCCCGCAGCACCCGTCATAAATATTGGCAATACTTTGGACACTCTTTCTAGTTGCAGATTACTAAACCCGGGAAAGTCGGCAGAGATCAATCTATTATCCTGATGGAGAACAGTGGGGTGACAGGCGTAGCTATACAATATACTTAAGGGACCATCGGTTCCCTCAATAAGGGTAGTGGGAACCTCGGAATCGCTAACACTAGAAGGATTCCTCCTATTTTTGCCTATCTCTTCGACTCTTGCAATAAGAGTTCCCATTCGAACTTCCAGCATTTGACAGGTTGCTCTTTGTATAACCCCAGCAATTTTCCGAACTAGAATTTCTACCAGACTCCGATCAAATTTGGTGCCTGCATACGCCGCACTGACCGAGGAGAAAACACCTTTATATTCTTTAAATTCACATAAGCCTGCAGGTCCTGAATGGGTATGTGTCGCCGCTAGTATTACATTTCCATGTGGTATGCCTGTCTTCCGCTCTACTATTTTGCGGATCTTTTCCACTGTGGATCGCTCAAACCCCCTAACATCGCAAACTGCCAGAGCCACCCTCGTCTTGCCCTGTTCGAGAACTATAGCTCGAACGTAGAGTTCGTCATGGATTCCAATCGATTCTCTCCCTTTGAAAGCGTAGCCAGCCAGTACTGTTCCAATGGGAGGCGTTACGATGTCTTTGGCTACTCCTGCCTTCATGAAATATCCTTGTGATTTCCCTGTCTTTTTATTACTGCAATGTGAAATAGTGTTGGAGAAACTTATAGGATTCAGCATGCGCCGTATTGACGGCACAGATATCCATTTCAATCAAGGGAGTTGGCGGCTGTATCTCAATTTCTACACTAAGGGGTCCGGAGTATTTAAACTTCCTGAAAACATCAAATATGGGAGCGAAGTTTATGAATCCTTGGCCTAAAGCCGGCTTACCTCTCCATCCTTCGAGACCTATGGCTCTGTCCTTTACATGCAAGTATCCTATATATTCAGCAATATAGAGAATATCTTCTTCAGGCCGCACGCCTCCATAAGTGACCACATTAGCAGTATCGTAGCAGACGCGAATGTTAGAAAGGTTCATATGGTTTACGATAGGAAGATATAGTTTGCCACTGCCTGTATGAGATTCCTTCGTAAAGCCGTTACCATGAGTTTCCAATGTTATCAATACGTCATCCCTCGCGGCATATTCTGAGGCCTCTTGTAAATTCTCATAGAGATTATTCAGGGTCATATCATCCTTCCATGGCCCCGTTCCGGTGATGAGAACTTTAATATTAAACTCTTTAGCAAAATCTACGCGGCGTTTCAATGCGGCAAGACCTTCTTTTGTGGTCATATCGGAATGCGCGCTCATGCTGATTGGAGTAAGATCATACTTAGCCAAAAGGTCTTTTAATCTTTTGATGTCTTCCGATTTTATCTTTTCTACCGTAATATGTGACATCCATTCATGTGAAGCACTAAGTTCCACATACTTAAATCCAGCTTCTGCTATACCTTTAAGAACCGGCTCCCATCCTAAGTCGAGAAAATGTAGATAAGACCCCATAGAACCGGCTACTTTATTGGTTAGTCTCATGCGACCCTCCTTTTTATTACACATGGTTCATTCTTTCCTGACTGTTCCGAAAAAAAAGCAGTTTATCTTTCAATACTCCTCTCCCCCCAAGGCTTCCTTCCTCCCAAGCCGATGGGCCTATTCATTTTCTTGTCTCTTGCCCGGGTCATCTATGCTGTATACCAAGTGGCCGGCTTTCGAAAATTTCCATCGTCCTAAAGTACGAAGTCGACGGTTGTCGTCTGACGATAGTCGTATTTGTATTATATCTTAGATATCAAAAAAGTCAACCCCATCCGTAAATCTCAGAAAAATTGAAAGTAAGCTCAGATATTAAGCGACTTTCGGAAGAAATAAAAGGGATATTATCCCTTCTGGCGTGAACGCACTCCTAAAAATTCGTAATTATTTTACACTACAATGGGTTTGTTTTGGTCTAAAAAATGCCTTTGGTGGGTGTGTTCCATGTTAGCGTTAATTTGATTAGTCTTTTTATTTTTAGCATGGCAGGCATTAAAAAAGAATGATTCTTCTCTTTTCCTCTTGGTTATGAACAGAACTTTTACAGTAAGGACAGATGAACTGCTGGGTTATTATCTCTATTTCTTTATCTTTTTTTAGCTGCTCAAGTAATCTCCCTAGCTTTATCTTATAGGTGCCATTTTTGTAAATCTTCTCGAACCCACAATAAGGACACCTTAAAGGACGGGAAAGGCTATTTTTCTGAAGAGCTATTTTATTTCTCAAATTTTTAATCTGTTTTTCTTTCTCGCTGATGATATCGTTTAACTTATCTATTTTCTCTTTTTGTTCTTCAATTGTCTTATCTTTTACATCCACTTTACCTTTTTTGAACTTAGGTCCTCGTTTTGCCTGTTTTAGTACTTGCTCCAGAGTATCTAAAGATTTCTGGGCCCAAGCATAAATAGAAGGTCTACTCACCTTATGCTTTCTAGCTAGGGGCTGAATCTTTTGCCCGGCTATTACCTTGGAGACTATGAGAATCTTTTCTTTGACGGATATAAACCTGGAATTTCTCATTACTTTTTACTCCATATAATATAATAGTGCACAAAGAAGGGTTTGTCAAATAAGAAGTGTAAAGTAATTATGCAGAAGGACCCTGAGACTTTAAGATAAACTAAGCAGTACCTCAAAAAAGATCAAGAATTTTTTTATTGAAAAATGGGAAGAATTTATCCGGCATTGGATAGTTACCGAGCGAATGGCAAAAAAAAGCAATACCTTCCCTATTATGGACGAAATAGTCCCTTGAATTTGGCAGGAAAGCAAGAGAGAAATTACTCTTCCTTTAGTCTCTTTATAAACTCAGTTATTTTCTTCTTTGAGGCCTTCTCCACTAACATTTTCTCCAGTTCTTTGGCGATTTCTTTATTTCTCTTCTTGGTGGTAGATTTAGCAGTTCTTTCAGCTACTAAATTAGCATAATTAACTGCACTAAAGATACCGTAGTATTTATCTCTTCCATAGACTATAAGAGCAGCCCCGGAAAGATAAGACCGTTCTCCTTTTTCTCTCATTTTCTCCTTGAGCTTTTCCATCTTATCCTCGTATGTCAATTATAAAGTAAAACTGACCCACCATTATAATCCAAAACTGACCCATCCTGGTTAAAAATATATGTCAGGCTAATCCAATCGCCTGTGCTGCACATAACCTCATCTCTCTTTTTAGGAAGAAGGTCTTATCAGGAACCGGGATAGAGGATTTAGGAATTCAGACTATAACCAATAAGCTCACCGACATTC
>Ga0315543_1003710_pt1 | contig 13464 bp, 10 predicted proteins | sample SalMarSW160210MG_2_FD_203098 | JGI IMG/M metagenome (GOLD analysis project Ga0315543, IMG submission 203098) | Salt marsh sediment microbial communities from the Plum Island Ecosystem LTER, Massachusetts, United States - Salt Marsh Sediment SW1601-210 ...
TATTATGATCGGGTTCTTCAAAAAAAAGCAATGGCTGTGAGCCACTACATGACTCTGCATATCAGTGCTCGATGAACCTTTTTTAATAAAAGGAGGTAATCCATGTCCATAATAAAATCAGAATCCAAGCTCAAAAGGAGCAAGGTAATCTTCTCACTGGAATCTCCCGATGCCAGTGAGGTCATCTTGATGGGAGATTTCAACCAGTGGAATCCCAAAAAGCATTCCATGAAAAAAAACAAAGACGGGGTGTGGAAAAAAACGACCATGCTTTTCCCTGGAAGATACGAATACCGGTTTTTGGTGGACAATCGATGGGAAAATGATCCGGAAAACAATCAGACGTGCCTCAACCGCTTCGGCAGTAAAAATAATTTCATCGTCGTGCCGTCATCGTAAGCAATTTGCCTTGGATAATTCAGCGTTTAAAACGGCGATTCTGATGGCTCCTCGGGTGGATGCTCAATAACCCCTGAAGGCCGCGCAAATCAAGCGGCACTTTAACTTTCAGACCGTTCAAACACTTAACCCACGAGCTATCAACCGAAAACATCATTACTTCACCTGTTTGGGAAAGGAATTGAACCAATGAACCCTGAAACAGTTGAGTTTCCAAATCTCCCTGAACGCTTGAGCGGACTTGGGGAACTGGCGGAAAATCTCTGGTGGAGCTGGCATCCCGCAGCAAGAATGCTGTTTAAAATGCTTGACCGTCAGGCATGGAAGGAGAGCGGACACAACCCCGACAAAATGCTAAGAGAAATGCCGGCTGAAATTTTGGAGGCAGCCGCTTCCAACGACGATTATTTGCGAAATTATGATGTGGTACTTTCCCAGTTTCACCGGTATATATCGGACAAATCGTGCCGGTTTTTGAATCATTTTCCTTGTGATCCGAAAACCTTTGCCGTCGCTTATTTTAGCGCTGAATACGGGCTTCATCGTTCTTTGCCGTTTTACGCCGGCGGTCTGGGATTTCTGGCCGGAGATCACATCAAGGAATGCAGCGACCTGGGTGTCCCCCTGGTGGCCGTGGGTTTCATGTATCCCCAAGGGTATCTTCATCAACAAATTCGCGAAGACGGCTGGCAGGAAAATATTCATGAAACCATCGACAGAGAAGCCGCACCGATTTCCAGGGTACTTGATAATGAGGGTCGGCAGCTTGTGGTTCGGGTTCCCTTCATCGATCCGGCAATCCACGTGGGCGTTTGGAAAGTAAACGTCGGACGAATATCCCTGTATCTGCTGGATACGGATATCGAGAACAACGATCCCTGGAACCGCGGCATATCCGCCCGTCTTTACATCGGGGACATGGAGCAGCGACTGCGCCAGGAAATCGTTCTCGGAATCGGTGGTGCCGAAGTTTTGGAAACTTTGGGAATCAAACATTACTTGATGCATCTTAACGAAGGGCATGCCGCCCTTGCGATTTTGGAACGCATCCGTGACCGTATAATCGGAGGTATGCCTTATCCCCAGGCCATGGAACAGGTGAGAAACACCACCGTTTTCACCACGCATACGCCGGTTCCGGCCGGTAATGATGTCATCCCGTTTCACTTGATGGAAAAGTACTTTCATGCTTACTGGCCGGGCCTGGGCTTAGATCGTGATGCATTTCTTCAGCTTGGGATCCACCCTGAGCAACCCCATGCAGGCTTTAACCTGACAGCCTTTGCCCTCAGAATGTCGGCGCATCGCAACGGCGTCAGCAAACGGCATGGAGAAGTGTCCAGGCAGATGTGGCAAAGTCTCTGGCCGGGCGCATCCGAGTCAGAGGTTTTTGTGGATCATGTCACCAACGGAGTCCATGTCCCCACCTGGATTGAACCTCGAATGAAACGCCTTTTCGATACCCATTTGAGCCCTGAATGGCTGGCCGATCATGACAACCCTCTTGTCTGGGAACTGATCGACAAAATCCCGGATGAAGCGTTGTGGAGAACCCATTACTGGTTAAAAATCAAACTCATCGATGCCGTCCGGGAGCGATCACGCTGCCGCTGGGCCGGAGATCGCGTCAGCCCGTCCATTGTGATTACCGGTGGAACATTGCTCGATCCGTCGGTGTTAACCCTGGGTTTTGCGCGGCGTTTCGCTACTTACAAGCGGGCCGACCTGATTTTTTATGATATGGAACGCCTGAAAAAACTTCTCAACGACCGCTGGCGGCCTATTCAGATTATCTTTGCCGGCAAAGCACATCCCGCCGACGATCCCGGCAAGCAGATCATTCAAAGGGTGTTTAATGCCGCACGTGATCCGGAAACCGGAGGGCGCATCGCCTTTGTGGAAGATTACGGTGAACAACTGGCGCAATACATGGTTCACGGCGTGGATGTGTGGCTGAACAATCCGTTGCCTCCCATGGAAGCCAGCGGAACCAGCGGCATGAAAGCGGCTTTGAACGGAGTGCCCCAGCTAAGTATAATGGACGGCTGGTGGATAGAGGGCTTTAACGGTAAAAACGGCTGGGCATTCAGTCACAAAGAAGTCGATGGTAACCGGGATGCTGCGGATGCCGCCGAACTCTACCGCATCCTTGAAGAAGAAGTTGTTCCAATATATTATAACGTATCGGATGAGGGAGTTCCTCTACACTGGGTAAACGTTATGAAAAATACCATTAAGAGTAATTCAGCAAAATTTTCGGCCCGACGAATGGTCAAGGAATACATTGAAAAATTTTATACCAAAGGCCTTAAAAACTTCCTGTCGTATCAGAATGAAGGCTAACTACGGGTTAGTCCATGAGCTTGAAAACGAAAAAAGACAAGAAATTAAGGCGTTGATTTAAGGCTAACCTGGATTGTTCATTAAACATTAGACTAAGTGCTCTAATTCATGAATTCGAGGACGCATTTTTAATTTTTTTTTCACTGTCTGCTTGCCCCGCCCTGCGGGGCTTCGCTTGAGACGTAAAGACCGCAGAGTAAAATATTATTTCTTTTGCCATTGAAAAAAAACAAAAAAAATTAAGCTCAAGTTCTCGGCGTTGTCAGCGCATCGGCGACGAGTAGAAATTATCCAAATTATAATACGGCATCATAATTAAGAATATGTATATTAAACAGGGAGACACAATTAAATGAGAAAGAATATCGGTTTTATTTCCACGCGATTTGCCGGAACCGATGGCGTTACCCTGGAGTCCAGCAAGTGGGCTCAGGTGTTTCGGCAAATGGGACACCAATGCTTCTGGTTTGCCGGTGAGCTGGACAAAAGCCCGGAACGGAGCATGCTAGTGCCCGAGGCCTTCTTTCATCACGAAAAAAATCAGTGGATTAACGAACGTATTCTGGGGAAAAAAGCACGTTCATCCGAGGTCACCGATACGATTCAAAACCAGAAAACGTTTCTTAAGCTTCGGATAAAAGAATTCATCCAAAAATTCTCTATTGATCTGCTGCTACCCCAGAATGCGTTGACCATTCCGATGCATGTTCCCCTGGGCATGGCCATCACCGAAATCATTGCCGAAACCCAGATTCCCACCATCGCCCACCACCACGATTTCTATTGGGAGCGGACGAGATTTTTCGTCAACGCCGTGGGAGATTACATTCGCATGGCATTTCCGCCGAATCTGCCCAACATGGAACATGTGGTCATCAATTCCGCGGCCCAGGAAGAGCTTGCCCTTCGCACGGGAATTGCATCGATCATCATTCCCAATATTCTGGATTTCGACAACCCGCCCATCGTGGACAATGAACGGACTTTAAAGCTCCGGCAGGACATTGGCCTGGCACCGGATGATATTGTGATCTTGCAACCCACCCGGATCGTCCAGCGCAAAGGAATCGAGCATGCCATTGACCTGGTCAAAGATCTTAACGACCCGCGCTGCAAGCTGGTTATCTCACATGAAGCGGGTGACGAGGGGTTTGAATATGCCGATTGGCTCAGGGAGGAGGCCAGGGAGCATGGTGTAGATCTTCGTCTATTTAGTATTTTTATGCGGGACCCATGGAATGACAATCAAAAAATAAAATCCGAATATACGCTGCTTGATGTGTACCCCTGCGCGGACTTCATTACTTATCCCAGTCTGTATGAAGGGTTCGGCAATGCCTTTCTGGAGGCTGTCTACTTCAAAAAGCCGATGCTTATTAATCGGTATGCTATTTTTGTGCGTGACATCGAACCCAAAGGATTTGACCTGGTCGGCATGGATGGTTTTTTGACCAAAAAAAACGTCGAGAAAGTAAGAGAGATTCTCACTTCGAATCAGCGAAGGGAACAGATGATCGACCACAACTACCAGGTGGCCCGACGATATTATTCCTATTCGGTACTTCGAAGATGGCTAGATACTTTGATGACCAATTTCTTCGGTATGAAAATTTAATCCCTCTGGAAGTCGGGACCGAGCATATTTCAATGGAAACCAATTCGAATCTATAACCCAAGTTAGGGGCTTCGCCCCAAAAATTTCGGGTAAAATGGAGAGTTGTGGCAATGGGTCAGCGGCAAAAAATTAAATACAAAGTTTTTTGGGCGTATCTTTTGTTTTTCTTATTGTTTGTCCAAGCTGTTGCGGAAGGAACAGAGGCAGACAAAAAGAAGTTGGAGAAAGGCCCGGAGTACAACAGTACCGAGTTGTTGCGGGCAATTAAAAACGCCGTTCTAGTAGAAACCACCAGCCTTGAGGAATTAAAAAATCGGATCGGTCGTCTCGACATCATACAGAAAGCCGTTTTTATAGAAATCAATGCTTACAACATTCAAAATTCGGCCCAAAGTAATCTTCTGCTCCAGCCGGCAACGCCCGTCACTGACCTGGAAAAAGCTTTGGATCAGAACCGGCTGGCGCTGGATACCATTGACGATAAAATCAAAGATTTCACTAAAAGACGGGACTCTGTGAATGAACTCCGCCAGCAGACACAGGATCAGATCAATTTAAGTGCCGAACAAGGGGCTGAAATCAAAAGCAGCGGTTGGCCAAAATCAGAAAAAGCTTCTCTTTTGGATGCCCTTGTTCAACTGGATCGTATTCTGTCCGAAAAACACATCGCTCTTCAGAATCTGCATGAACGTTTAGATCCTGTTATGAAACAACTTGAAACGGTCAGGGAATCCGCATCTCAACTCAATGGAAAACTCGAACAGCAGATAAAAAGCCGTAACGCTCGGGAATTATTCAGCAGGAAGTACATGCTGCTAAAAGTCTTTAAAAAAGATGCCGTTGTCAAAGAGGTTGTGGTATTGGCGGCAAACCTTGTCAAACCTTTCCAAAAAGACTTTTGGCAGGGTGAAGGCCGGCGCATCCGAGAAACCACCGCCATGTCCCTTTTGATCCTGACATTTTTAACAGCAGTCGCCGCATCGCTGGTCGTCCGCCTACGTAGATACTGCTACAACTACGAAAAACATCCCTTTGTTCCGACGCACCGCTGGCGATTTCTTTGTGTAAGATTGATCCGGCGCTCCCTTATTCTTCTTGGAATTCTTTTAGTCCTGTATAGCTATAAAATTATTCAATTTTCTCATTATCGCTTCCCGTTTCACCAACCTGTATTTAACATTCTGCTGATAGTCTTGTTTTCCCGCTGGCTGCTCGACTTTTTAAAATTCCGGCAACATAACGAAAACCTTTTCATTTCTCAAGAACTGGAGCCTAAAATTCACCGGATGACGATATGGGTACGTTATTTTGCCGTTGCTTACGTTGTCATACACTGGGCCGTCGGCGAAGACAGTTTCATTCTTTTCGCGGGAAGGCTCTTTATCGAAATTTATCTGATGGCCTGTTGCGTTACTTTCTGGCGAGCGATTCGAAATGCAAATCGGCCGTTTGTTCAGGACCAGACAACGCCCAAGATATTTTCTTACACTCCTCTGATGATGCTCACCTATCTCATTACCTTGGGCGCACTGATCATCGAGCTTTCCGGTTACCCGGCCATGGCACTTTACTGGCTGGTATCTTGGGGCAGAAGCCTGGCGGTCCTGTTCTGGGCGGTCATTCTTTTTAATGTTATCATCGAGCGGCGCAGCGACTATCAGCCGTCAGAGGTCATCAGCGATGCCGAGCCGCCGCCGCCCGTTTATTCAATCCAGCGACTGTTCGTCTCTATAGGCTGGTTATTGTGGTTTTGCGGTTTCATCGTGGCACTGATCCTGGCCTGGAGCACCAAGCAAAATGTTTTTGCCTTCATCTTCGCGATACTTAATAAATCTTTCTCCATCGGCAAAATCAGTTTGAGTCCAATGGGTCTGCTTTTCTTCGTTTTGATCCTTTTTTTGACCCTTATTTTTACGCGACTTGGAAGATACATCATAGCGGAAAAAATATTTGTCAAAAGTGATATAGAACCCGGACTTCAAGATTCCATTACGACGATTTCAATTTACGTAATGTGGGGCCTGGGGGTGGTTATGGCGTTAAGTGTTTTGGGTGTCAGTACGACTTCACTGGCAGTGGTGTTTGGTGCTATGAGTATCGGCATCGGATTTGGTCTTCAGGCCATCTTTAATAATTTCGTCAGCGGTATCATTTTGCTTTTTGAACGGCCCATTCAGGTGGGAGACGCCGTGGAAGTCCAGGGTACCTTCGGAACAGTCAAAAAGATAAACGTTCGCGCTACGGTGGTCCAGACCTTTGACAACGCTTCACTCATCATTCCCAATTCGGAGTTTATCAGCAGCCAGGTTACCAACTGGAGTTTCAAGGAGCCCAGCCTGCGCCGTAAGGTCAGCGTGGGGGTGGCTTACGGCTCGGATATCGAACTGGTACGCCAGACGCTGCTGGAAATCCCGAATAAAACCAAGAATGTGCTGAAAAAACCCAAACCCGATGTGCTCTTCAATGACCACGGAGACAGTGCGCTGATATTTACATTGCGCTACTGGACCACCATCGATTATTACTACACCACCTCCACCGACATTCGTTTTGCCATCGATAGGTTATTCAGGGAACGAAATATTGAGATCGCATTTCCACAGAGGGATGTCCATATTCGTTCCACGCCCAAAGATAAAAAAGGTATCGAAAATGTTGAAAAGGAGATCACTGCTTGATTTTTGGTTGATGCTTTTTACCCGAAACACACCAAACATCTGAAACATTTTTAAGGAGGCAAATGAAAAAAGAAAAATTTTGTTTTCCGGCTGTCTTGGTAATTGTTTTCTGCTTGCTTTTAATTCTGTTTCTGGATAGATCCGGCTTTTCGTCTTCTGAACGAATAATACAAAACACCATCGGCATGGAGTTTGTATTGATCCCTGCCGGACGGTTTATGATGGGCAGCCCGCTGGATGAGCCCGGACGCGACCTGGATGAAAGACTTCACCGGGTAACCCTTACCCGACCGTTTTACCTCCAGACCACCGAGGTTACCCAGGAACAGTGGCAAAAAGTGATGAGATATAACCCGTCTCGATTCAAAAACTGCGGAAACGGTTGCCCGGTAGAGATGGTCTCGTGGAATGAGGTCCAGGATTTCATCAGCAGGCTGAACCAACTGGAAGGGACTCACGCCTACCGACTTCCTACTGAAGCCGAGTGGGAGTATGCCTGCCGGGCCGGAACTGAAACGCCGTTTTATACCGGAACATGTATTTCAACGGACCAGGCCAACTATAACGGCAAACGCGCCATGCCGGGATGCCCCGCAGGTGAGAACCGCGATAAAACCGTTCCGGTTCGAAGTTTTGCCCCCAATCCCTGGGGATTGTACGAAATGCACGGCAATGTCTGGGAGTGGTGCCAGGACCAGTACCAGAAAAAATATCCAAAGGAGGATGTCACCGATCCTATGGGGCCGTCTTCGGGGGTGATTAAAGTATTGCGAGGCGGTTCGTGGTACAGCAGACAACATCTTATCCGCTCGGCCCATCGTCGCCAAGATATGCCGGACTATCGCAGTCACACGATCGGTTTTCGATTGGTTAGAAATCCCTGAGTATAACTCCGGCGGGTGTTGCTGTTTGAAAGGCCTGAAACGACAATAAAAGTTATGACGAGCATAAAAACATCTGGCTGTCCACAATATTGGCCATACAGGCAATATTGTCCATATGAAGCCATTCAAACCAGCTGTATTTGTATATTGAGCAACCTATCAAAAACGAGGTGTTCATTGAAAAAGTCGTCATCAAGAACCATATTTTTAATTCCGCTCATTTTAAGCTGCATTCTGATCCTGCCTGCCGGCGCCTTGCCCGCCGAAAAACAGGTGGTCGGCTGAATCGAAAATGTATTTGTTTTTCCGGGAAATCTCAAAATAAAGGCCAAGCTGGACACCGGGGTTAAAAATTCTTCCATACATGCCGACCAAATTTATGAGTTTAAGCGCGACGGACAAAATTGGGTTCGATTTGAACTGACAAACTGGAAAGCACAAACTAAAACCTTTGAAGCCGTGATAATTCGAACGTCTAAAATTAAACAACACCACTCAGAGTCAGAAAAACGGCGAGTTGTTCGTCTTGGAGTTTGCCTGGGAACAGTCTATAAAGAAGTGGAAGTCAATTTGGTGGACCGCAGTAACTTTAATTATAAAATATATCGAGTATCTGATGTTTGTGTTTCCTGAATTGCTGCTGGTGATACTTTCAATAACCTTGCTGGTAGGCCGCTATACCGGGTACCGCCTGCTGGAACCGGAGGCCAGTGCAAGGGCAATTTCCCCCAATCCGACGTTTGTTCTACTGACTATTTCGGATACCTGCGGATCGAAGGTTAAAAAAAATCCTAAGAAAAAGGAAATTGCCAATGCAAGCAACATACCGAAAACGTTTGCTTTTATGGCTTTATACCCCAACGTCTCCAAAAAGCATCTTTATCGCTCTCCACCATGTGAAAAATTGTGCTATAGAGGAAACACATTTATCAACCAATAAAAATTTTATTTTCAATTTTTGACCATTAGGCTATAAAATGTAATGTCTAGAAACATTACGGTTGGATTTTTCGATTTTTTATGAGATTATGATTTTTGTATAAAATGGAATAATATTACCGGACCCGATAAATATTTTAATTCTTTACCGGGCGTTTTGCAAAGGTCTCTTATAGTAGAGATTAAAGGAGGAAAGGAAAATGAAACCAGCAGGACTTAGAAGAAAACTTTTTTTCCGGATCTTCGCTTTATCCGTTGTCATGACCATTGCATTCTTTCTTTTTTCATGTGCAGAAGTCCCCGTAACTCAACGAAAAGGGCTGCACCTGGTACCCAAATCCGAGCTGATTTCCCTCAGTTTTCAACAGTATGAAGAGGTGCTAAAAAAATCCAAGCTTTCTACGGACCAGAAAAAGGTGCAGATGGTTCGAAGCGTGGGGGAAAGGATCGCAAAAGCCTCGGAAGCATTTCTCCAAGATGCGGGCAGGGATCAGCAGGTTAAGGAATACAAGTGGGAGTTTAACCTGATTGAAGATGATAAGACCATAAATGCTTGGGCCATGCCGGGTGGAAAGGTCGCTGTTTACACTGGAATTCTACCGATTACTCAGGATGAAACCGGTTTGGCCGTTGTATTGGGACACGAGGTAGCCCATGCAATCGCTGATCATGGAAATGAGAGGATGAGTCATGCCCTCCTTGCAAATATGGGGGGTATGGCACTGTCGGTTGCCTTGTCGCAGAAGCCTCAAAAGACCCGTGAACTCTTCATGACCATATTTGGTGTGGGGGCCAATGTGGGATTATTGCTTCCCTATAGCCGGCTTCATGAAAACGAGGCGGATCAAATCGGTCTTATGCTTATGGCTCGGAGCGGGTATGACCCAAGACAGGCCGTTCCGTTCTGGGAAAGAATGAACCAAACGGAAGAAAAAAGACCTCCGGAGTTTTTATCGACACACCCTGCTCCTGCTTCACGGATTGCCAGTATCAAGGCCTATATTCCTGAAGCGATGTCCTATTACCAGAGATCGCTAAAGTGAAAAATCCGGATTTTAGCGCCAAATCCCATCTCATCCGCAGACCGATATTTGGGTATAGCCTCTTTGAATAGCAGACAATACGATTGCTCGAATGACCGCATTCAAACCCGGTGTATTGTCTGCTCTTCACGTATTGATGACGATTTTTTCATAATTATTTGAATTTCCGGTTATGAGGTTTTAGAAGAATCATTTGATTGGGTGTTATTCTTATCGAGATTGCTGATTTTTACTCTTTAACTGATCGGCGACAGCCTGTGTTGCTTTTGCAACGGCTTTGGGATCGCCCAGATAGAAACGACGGATAGGGTTCTAAAAAAAAATAAAGAAAGTAGGGAAGTCCATGGAATATGATACGGCATTGCGAGGCGATACGGCAAAGCGGATTGAGGAAATCGAGTCCGCAGATATTTTAGTCGGCATCCCTTGCTACAACAACGAAAAGACCATTGTCCACGTAATCAAAATGCTCAGCAACGGACTGAACAATCATTACAAACAGGAACGGAGCGTAATCTTCATTGCTGACGGAGGCTCCACCGACGACACCCGTGAGGCGGCCAGGGAGGTTGAGCTCAAACCTTGGCAAGAAAAGATTGTCTCAATTTACCGGGGACCTGCGGGCAAAGGAACGGCCTTGAGGTCTGTATTTGAGGCTGCAAACCGGCTCAAGGTGCAAGTGTGCGGGATGGTGGACTCCGATCTGCGGAGCATCACCGCAGACTGGGTAAATTACTTGCTGGAGCCGGTTTTAGAAAAAGGATACCAATTTGTTGCTCCTGTATATGTCAGACATAAATACGATGGAACCATTACCAACAATATCGTTTATAATCTCACGCGCGCCCTGTATGGAAAACGTATCCGCCAACCCATCGGCGGGGATTTCGCCATCTCCAGAGATGTGGCCAAATTTTACACGGAGCAGGATGTATGGTTAACCGATGTTTCGCGTTTTGGAATTGACATTTGGATGACCACCAGTGCCATCGCCCAGGGCTTCCGAATCTGCCAGTCCAATCTTGGAGCCAAGATCCACGATGTCAAAGATCCCGGACAGCATCTGGGCCCCATGTTCCGACAGGTCCTTTCGGCACTCTTTTACCTTATGGAACGACATGTTGGTTTCTGGAAAGAGGTAAAGGGGAGCGAACCTGTGGAGACTTTCGGATTCGAAGGATACTTGGAACCCGAACCTGTAACTGTGAATTTGGAATTGATGATTGAGCTCTTCAAAACAGGGTATCAGCAATTTTCCCCTCTTTGGAAAGAGATCCTTAGCGAATCGAGTTTTGATCAAATCCGTGAGACCACCAAGATGGACTCGACCGAATTTCATTTACCTACGGATTCCTGGGTCAAGATCCTTTATGAGCTGGCGGCCACCTATTACCTCTGGAGTATCAACCGAAATAAGCTGCTCGATATGATGACTCCTCTGTATTTTGGCCGGGTAGCATCGTTTGTCCGACAGAGCTGGGATATGTCCTCCTTGGAGGCTGAGGCCCTGGTTGAGGAACAGGCGGTCAAGTTTGAGGACCAGAAGGATTATCTTATAACGGTATGGGATGAAAAATCGGATGAAAAGGCAACCCTCCAGGCTTAAATCGAATTCTGAATTTTGACGACTTAAAAAGATTGTTTTTGGCATCGGCAACTCTTTATCTGACATAGACCTGGGATAATTATGATGGAGAAACAATTAACGGTTTTATTTCTCTCTCCCGAAGCGATTCCATTCGCCAAAACGGGAGGTCTGGCCGATGTGGCCGGATCTTTGCCGGATGCTTTGAGACGGTTGGGAGCAGACGTGCGGTTGGCGCTTCCTTTTTACCGTATGATTAGAGGGGGTAATTTCGACGTACGGCCGTTGCTTAACGACCTAACTGTTCGGGTGGGCAATGAAAAACTGACGGCAAATGTGTTCGAGTCCAAAACCAAGGTCGGGGTTCCGGTCTATTTGATCGAATGCGATGACCTGTACGATCGGCCGAATCTTTACGGCAATTCCACCGGGGACTATTACGATAATCTGGAACGCTTCACCTTTTTCTCCCATGCCGCCTTAATATTAACGGAACTTTTGAATTGCAGGTTTGATGTGATTCATTGTCACGACTGGCAGACAGGACTGGTTCCGGCGCTTCTTAAAGGGGCTTATAAGGATCAGGCGAACCTTTCAGGAACCGCTTCGGTGTTTACCATCCACAATATAGGGTATCAAGGGATTTTTTCTGAAGACAGGTTTTGGATAACGGGACTTCCCCGATCGGAATTCTTTCACTCTGAAGGATTGGAATACTGGGGAAAAATTTGTCTGCTCAAGTCGGGCATCGTTTACTCCGATGCGATTACCACGGTGAGTCCCAACTATGCCCGTGAGCTCCAGACTTCCGAATACGGTAGAGGCATGGAGGGAATACTTCAAAAACGGCGGGGTTTGCTCCATGGAATTCTGAACGGAGTTAATTACAGCCTTTGGAATCCGGCCCATGACACCTGCATTGCGTCCAATTATTCGCCTGAAAATATGGGGGGCAAAAGCCGTTGCAAGAAAGCACTGATCAGAGAGATGAACCTTGATATCACCCTTGAATCCCGGCCGCTGCTGGGAATAATTTCCCGCTTAGAGGCTCAGAAGGGCCTTGATCTCTTGGTAGAGATCTTGGACGATATATTGTCATTGGATGTGGGTTTGGTGGTTCTGGGTTCCGGGAACGGCCCCATTCAAACGGCCATTAAAGAGGCTTACGGGCGCCATCCCGGACGTGTAGGGATTTACATCGGCTTTAATGAATCCCTTGCCCATCGCATTTTGGCCGGTGCGGACATGTTTTTGGTCCCATCCCGCTATGAGCCCTGTGGTCTCACGCAGATGTATGCGTTGAAGTATGGAATGGTACCCGTGGCCCGAGCCACCGGAGGGCTGGAAGATACGGTCGTCCAATTTGCCCCTGAGACAAACCAGGGAACCGGTTTCAAATTCGGACCCTATGATCCGGCTGCCTTTCTGTCGGCAATAAAGCAGGCGGTAGAGCTCTACACGGTTTCCGGCGCATGGAAGCAGCTCATGATGAATGGTATGGCGTCCGATTTTTCCTGGAATAACTCGGCAAAACGCTATATGGAACTCTATCAATCCCTTTTATAACGGTTCCTTCCATAACCCGGAGGAATGAAAGGTTAAAACAAAAAACTCAGGTTATTACTATTAGCGCAGATCTTATACTATGAAAAAAAAGATAATTTCAAAAATAAGGAGATAAAAAAAAGATGAATAAAAACAAAACATTACCTATATGTTACCTAATTGTGATGATCATATCGCTTTTTCTGATTACTGCTTGTGCCGTTACCCCAAGCGGTCCGGAAGCAGCCCCCAGCATGGTAAGTGCCGAAAACCCGGTGGAAATGGTCAACCAGTTGGGCGGGCACATCGCCGATGCTCGAAAAAATCAGCTGAATGTGCTTTCACCGACCTGGTACGCTAAGGCTGAGGGTTCCTATCTAAAAGCTAAAGATGATCTTGAGAAAGGCAAAGAGCTTTCGGTCGTCCGTGAATA
>Ga0315543_1003711_pt1 | contig 13463 bp, 18 predicted proteins | sample SalMarSW160210MG_2_FD_203098 | JGI IMG/M metagenome (GOLD analysis project Ga0315543, IMG submission 203098) | Salt marsh sediment microbial communities from the Plum Island Ecosystem LTER, Massachusetts, United States - Salt Marsh Sediment SW1601-210 ...
TTTCCCGGCGTTACTGTTTTATGGTCGGATGCAGTAACGATCGGGGCATAATTGGTTATGCTCATATCGACTTTTCCCGGCGTTACTGTTTTATGGTCGGATGCAGTAACGATCGGGATTTTCAGCGTCAGATTTAGACTAAATGGCCCGGGGGTAATGAGGGCTGCACCCCCACTCTCTGCCGCTATTGAGATTGAGTTATCAAAGTTCGTGAATAGGTCATTATCATCATCGTCAAACCAGACAGGCTCAAACCTACCGCCATTCGCAGCCTTTACAGCACCCGCACTAATCCACCTGTGGTCGTCATTCGTAGCTGAATACTGGATATCCCCGCTCCAGCTTCCCCCTCCATCATCGGACTTTTGATAACGGACGTGCACATCGGACCCTGCCGCTGCGCCTCCAACATAGGCAACGTATATATCATCGTTTTCTTGGTTGATAAATACAGAGGCTAGAAAATACTCGGCTGTATCGGTAATTAAGTTGGTCTTAGCGGTAATAGTCCCTGCATCAGTTATATCCCAGCACATTAAATCGGAAGCGGCATTGTCGAACTGACTCCACGCAACGAAGATAAGATGTCCATCGCTCAGGCGGATAGCCCCAGCCATTTGCTGATAGTCGGGAGTCATGAACATTGACGTTCCAATAGTTGCTTCTGACCAGCTATTGCCTGAATTATCAAAGGTCTTTAGGGATATTGTATAGGCACTCTCATCCCAAAATATAGCCCACAAGTCTTGATTATCGGCTAAGTTGGCAGGATATAGTGGTATGAGGTCATAGTGAGCTGCCTCCCAAGGTGAGGCTCTGCTAGTCCAAGTATCACCATCGGGAGAAGTATAAAACACATAGAACATGGTATTGCCATCATCCGTATACATAGCAGCAACCGCTAGATTGCCACCTCTAGCTTTTGTTATATATACTTGTTGCCATCCCAAACTGTATGAAGAAGTACGAATCGCCCCAGTCCCCTGACACGCCTCTATCGTATCCGTTCCCTCCGAGTCGTCATTTGTGTCAAGGTAGACATACATAAGAGTATCAGAGTCACCATCTATACACGCTATATGTATCTTAGTGCCAGCATCGCCTGCCGTCTGCCAGTCTGCCCAGCAATCGTAAGCCATTACAGGACCAGTTACCAATAGGTTGGCTACTGCCCAAGTTGCACCACCATTTGTTGTTTTACTATAGGCTAGAGAGCCATCACCGTCTCGATAGATAACATAGCCGATTAAGGGAGTTGTCCAAAACGGCCCACCCCTGACCGATGACCTATAAAGATAAGACTGGACAGAACTATCAATCGTTATATCAGCCATTTAATGCCTCTATCTCGGCTCGTCTTTCGGGTTTCTCCAGCCAATCGTGTATATCAGAAGGATGTTTGAGATTGGGTAGCTTCTTATTGGTCAAGAACTCCTTAACCTCTTTTCTCAATGAGGGCGTATCCCTCAGGGCTGCGTTTAAGTGAAGTTCCCAATGCTTTCTCTCTATTTCGGGCAGGTCTTTCAATAGGCGTGGTTGTATGGGTTCCCGCTCAAGCATTTATCACCTCAATCCGAAGTTTGGTTACATCTTTGACTATCCCACAGCCACTAGGTTCTAGTTTAGCGTAAGGCATCAGTTATCCTTCAGTCAGTGCTTCCTTCATGGCTGCCCTCTCGGTGGGGGACATGGCCGCCATCTTTTGCCTGGCGCGCTCTGCCGCATACTTACTGGCTATGGCCAGCTTGACCTTTTTCTGCTCCGCCCGGAGAGCCTGCTTCCGCTTCGATAAATCGACAGCGATGCTCTCCAGCTGCGGGATAGTCATTTCATCGTAATTTTTCTCCATGATCTGCTCCCCTCCTATGATTGTGGCCGGCTAATATCTCTAGGCCGTGGTCAGTGTCCCTACCCCGTCTGAATGAGCCGCAAGCGTGAAGGTATTACCATCGGTAGCCTCCACGTCTGCCGGGGTATCATCGGCCAGGCAATAGGCTAGGACGGTGCCGCTGACCTCATAGATGACGCCGAACCTCGCCAGGATACTACCACCACTAGCAGTCCAGACCGGGTCGGTGTCGATGTCGATTTTGACCGTCGTGGTACCCGTCAGGACGAGGGTAACCGCCATGCCGCCGGTGGTATAGCCGTTCTCGCTGGCGTGCTCATTGGTCAGCCCCGCATAGGTAGTGCTGCCCGCCCCGATGTTAGACGTGCTCAAGAATAGAGCGCATTTAAAAGTATCTGAGTCGAGGTCGAATGTCCCGTCCAGTAGAGAGGTTAGACCGGCATTAGTTAAAACCCAATTCCCAGCTCCCATAGCATGCCTCCTGTATATCCGATTTTAGATGCGGGGGCTCGTTTTCCCTGGGGAAAGGAGATAAACCCAGGCGAGCCCCCGCCCTTCGGCAAAGCCAATGTCGCTACACTCTGCCGAAAGCAGTCAAGCCTTCGAACCTCTCCGGCTCTTGCTGCCTCGCTTCGCACCCTTTTTAATAACCTTTTCCTGTCTCTTAGCTTCGGGCGGCCAGGTCTTTGATTCTCCAACAATTGCAGAGTTAGGATCGCCAACAAGCCCGCCTTCCTGCGCCTTGTCCTCATGCTCGCCGTCGGCCTTGTCCTCCGGCGGGTCTGGCAGCTTATCCTCGGCCTTGTCTTTCACCTGGCCGCGGATTTCCTCCGGGGTTTTACCGCATTGAGTGCAGACCAGCTGGCCTTTTACCATGCGGAAATAGGGATGCTTGCACTGCATGATGTCCTCCTTTTTTAGCTCCTTTTTAAATAAGAGGGGGCTGTTCTGCAGCCCCCTCAATGTCCCAATAATCAGCCGGTAATCTGGCTACTCGGTATCTCCAGCCAGAAGAACTGCATAAAGCCACTGGTGGCTACCGTGCCGCCCCAGTAGGCGAATAACGAGGCCGGGCCGACGATATAGGGCGGATTCTTCGGCTCATAGAGAAGCTCATTCTTTGTCCAGACCGCGCTCGTCGGGGAACCATTCATGTCGCCGGTCAACTGGATATGAGCAAGGTCGATACTCTCAGTCGGGCTGGTGGTATCCGCCGAGCAAACGCTCTTGACAGTGCAGGCCGCGGACTTGATGTTATTGAGGGCAATCCTCATGTTCGTGGGGGTAATCGTGTTTGCCCATGTTCCATCGAGAGCAGCCGCAACAGTGGCCGCAGTAACATCGACCATAGCCAAAGCCTCGACCTCATCCGCATCTGTGGCGAGCAGCGGGGTTGTCAGCTGAATCGCCAGGCGGATAGGGATCAGCGTAGTGCCTGACGGGATTGTCATGCCGAATTCCGGCTGGTCAAGGTCAACGACTGTGCCATCACCGCCGCCAACCACCGGGGTAGACAGGGCACCGACGTTGGCGACAAAGCCCCTCCCCTCAAGGATTGCCGCCTGAATCCAATCGGCGACCAGGAGTTCGCCGCGCCTGGTCATAAAGGGACGGTATGCGGAGCCGTCGGGTATGATGTATTTCTCGTTTTGCTGGACTAATCCTTCCATTGTTACACCTCTGTTTTTTTATTTTTTTGCCCGCTAGTCGGACAGGTAGTATTCGATGAACAGGTTAAATTTTCCCGCTGTCAGGTCAGCGGCGGTCACCACTATCTTCGGCGCTCTTTCCGCCGTCATCTTGATGCTATTGGCAGCATCCCCGACCGGTACTAGCGCCTTGGAGCCGGTTGAGGACCACGGTGATCCACTGATTGCAGCAGAAGTAATCAGGTCGTTTGCCGACTGGGAAGTAGTTAGCGCCACCGACGCCCCCGCGCCAGCAAGCTTGGTAATCACATCCACCACCCCATCCCACACGATTGCCTTATAAGGCAACGGCTCACCAACTAATGTGATGTCACCCGCTGCCCCACCGAGGGCATCGAAATCATAGGTAAACTTGGCCACCCCACGCTGGACAGCACCTTCTATAATCATGGATTACCTCCTAAAAAGTTTAGGGGAGGAGGTTGTCTCCTCCCCTTATTTCGACCTTTACCAGCTAGATGCCGGTCACTTTACCAAATGCCTCGGGGCGGTAGTGCACCATCGCACCGCGGAGGGTCGCCTTGACGGCGAACTTGCCTTTAACGAAGTAATCGGAGTAACCGCTGGACATATCTATCTGTAGCCCGCGCCTCGCGTAGAAGGCTGCGAAGTTGGTGTAGTCACCGGAGAGAGCGGTGTTTACGGTAACGGCGGTAGTCTGGACAACAGGGACACCCCATATCTGGTCGGGGCCGGGATCCATGGGGCTACCGAAGATATAGATGCCATCCGCTGTCCTCAGAAGCCGGACATCCTGCCAGTCGGTCGGGTTAGTAAAGTAGACACTCGGCTCGGCAAAGCCTACGGTCCTGATCAGGGTGAAGAGCTTATAGATCGCGTCTGGCGTCGGGTCGGCTCCCTTTTCCTGGCTGTTGATGCTGGTGACATTCAGCGTCCCCATCAGGTTAGGGGTAGAGCCATCGCCCTCGAGCACCTGCCCGTCGAGTCGCGCTCTCACCATGTAGCCGAGCCGGTTATTCAGGTAAGCCTCGGCCGCCGGCACGTCCTCCAACTGCTCCTCAGTGACCGGGATAAAGGTGGCGATCTTCTCCACCGTCTGGCTCTGCTCCGTCAGCGCGAGAGCCGATTCGGCAGCAGCCGCTCCCTCTGCAGCTTCCGCAGCGTTATCGGTGTGGGTGGTCTCCTCCATGTATTTGATGGAGGACTGGGTGGTCGGGATCTGCGGAATATAGTCGATCACCTGGAGCTTCCGGGTGGGGTAGAGCTCGACCCGGGGTATCCGGGTGCTCTCCGGAGCCCAGCCGGCGCCGGTTTCGAAGAGGGTTTTCATGTCGATATCCACTAAGGTGGAGAAGCCCTGCTTCTTTGCCCCCTTCGATTCCATGATCATGGTGCCGACCGATTTCCTCTCCTTTTGATCCGCATCGGCGTTCTCGGGGAAAGGCATGGAGCCGGCCTTGTTAAACTGCTCATCGAGATCGGCGGTTACTTTCCGGCCATTCTCGATGGCCGTCATCTCGTCGAAGTCCTTCTTGAGATCGCCCAGCTCCTTGTTAATCCCCTGGAGCTTTTCGACCTTTGACTGGGTGTCCCCATCGCCGAGGCAGTTCACCTTAGAGAAGTCCAGATCCGCTCCGGCCTCCTCGTATGCCTGGTGCCCCAGCTTGGTCTTTTCTGCGATTTCCTCTCGCAGTTCCTTTAGCGTCTTTTTCATGGTAATGATACCTCCAGTATTTCGGATTCGATTTTAGTGAACTCGGCCTGCAGCTTTAAGACCGCATCCTTGTCCATAGGCTCAGTGCTTTCCAGCAGCTGCTTCAGGTCTTTGGCCATATCCTCTATTGAGGCATGCAGCTTCTTGATCCTGTCCCTGTTGGAAATCGAGAGCTCGCGCCCATCTTTCCGTCTCAGGTCAGCAAGCGACTTTGTCCGGGCGATCAGATCTTCGGCGGCAGCAAGCACCGCCTCCGCTTGATCCGCATAGGTAGAACCCTCTGCATCGGGGTTTCCTTTAATGGCCAGGGTGGCAGTACCAACGCCTGCCCCTTTCAGTACCGGCGATATCTCAAAAGGGTCGACCTTCTTCAATATCCTGGCCGGCCGGGCGCCGTCATGTGCTGCGGCCCACGCGTCCATCTCTTTCTCGCTACCCATCTCCAGCACCTTGAATCCATAGCTCCACTCTTGGAGCTCCGCTGAAAACTTGACGGTCTCGTAGTGCTCCTTCCCGGAGTCAGAAGCCAGGTTAAACTGCCCATTGCCGATTGCAAATTCTCCGACTTCATCAATAACAGCTTTTCCGACGGGTAGCGCGCCCATCCAAGAGCCGTGCTGATAAGCCGAGACAAGGACGTTCTTCCCTTTAGGGAAAGCGCCGGGGAGAGTCACATCGCCGTCAGCGTCCATAACATCGAACTGCGCTATCTGGGCAATAAACGACCCGGGACTCGCCTCCTTAAACTCTACCTGGATAGACTTCCGCTCTATTTCGTTCTCCATGGTTACCTCCTGATTTCAGGTAATAAAAAAGCCCTCCGAAGAGGGCGAATATTTCTTGAGAAATAATTTGGTCTACCGCTCTATCACCGGCAGCCAGGTGCACCGGCAGTTCTTGACCACTATCCCGCTGCCGATGTATAATTGTTCCATAGACTGGAGGTCGTAAACATGACCAGAAAACTTGAAATACCTGACGTTGATAATCTCATCAGCCGATACCAAGCCGGTGAACCTGTTAAGGAATTGCTTGGCCAACGGAATGTAAGCCAAACGACTTTCTACCGACTCCTTAATAGCCGTGGCATCCCTCGTTGCCAACTTCGTAAGCCCCTGCCGGAAGCCGAAATTATCTCCCGTTACCTCGCTGGCGAGTCCGAACTTTCCCTTGCTAGAGCGTTTAACATTGCCCGCAATGCCATACGCAGGAGATTGATTGAAGTTAGGATTAAACCCCGTTCCGGTAGCGAGGCTAACATTATCCGCATATCCAAGATGTCGCCTCAGGAAAGGCATGAGATTACATCCTCGGCACATATCGCCGTGAGGGGAAGGCGGAAAACTACCAGCGAAAAGCTCCGTCATGCCCGAACTGTCGAGGCTAAAGGATTGCATATTTCCACTGTTGAAAGCATTTTGGCTGATATGTTGCGGGAAAGAGGCATCAATAATTTTATTCAGCAAAAGGCTATCGGGATATACAATGTCGATATCGCCATCAAACGCCCTCGCCTCGCCGTGGAAGTCTTCGGGGGAAACTGGCATACTAGCCAGCATCATATTTTGTTGCATAATGAGCGTATTCCATACATCCTCAATAGGAGTTGGAACGTGCTCATCATCTGGGTTAATGCTAGACGCTATCCGTTGACCGTCAAGGCTGCTGATTACGCAATCTCCATGCTTGAGGAACTGCGCCTTGACAAATCCATCAGGGGTCAATATCGGGTGATTAGGGGTGACGGTGAGTTTATGACCTTTCCGGGTAATCAGCTCGATGGCTTCACCGGAATAGAAAGCACGACTGGCGCCAACTAATCCTAACGGTAAAACTTCATTGTCCGGTAAGAGGCAATTCGGGTGGACCGGGATTATCCCCTCTGAATCATCGATGGGAAACTCCTGGCCGGCTAAATCCACACAGGCGCAGTCGTGGGTATCAGGCGAAGCCAGGAACTCCACGCGGCTAACACCAGCGTCTTTATATGATATTATTGTCCCCTGGGCCGCAGCGCCTATCGTCTCGGTACGGGCGATTCGGGTCGCCCTAACCTTCGAACAGAAACCGAATACCTCCTGGACCCGCTTTGTAAGCGGGGCTATACCCTCGCCCTGGGCAAAGCCCTCGGCGAGCTTTACCGAGAGGAGATGGGCTGTCTCTTCCCCCACCTGCTCGGCCGCCCAGCCTATCCTCGTCCGGAGCCAGATAATAGCGGCCTGGCTGGCCAGGCTCTCTTGCTTCCGGTGCCCCTCAAGAAAGTCCTGGGCATTGGTTATTGCCTCGGCCATCAGGTCGGTCAGCACCGGGGCAGCTATCTCTTTGTAGTCCTCCTGGGCCTGGTGCTGGTCTATGAGATTATCCCGCCCGCCTTCTTTTAGGTTTTTAATAGCTTCCTTTTGCTGCTTCGCAAACATCTGCCGCAAGCTGGCGATAAAGGCCTTCTCGGAATTCTCGGCCTTCATGGCATATCCTTGCCAAAAGGTCTCCTTAACCTGCTCGTCGAAGAGAACCTGTTTCCGCTCCGACTTGGCATCCTGAGTCATAGACGGCTCAGGAGCTGGACCGGAAGTAACCGCCATCAGGTTATAAGGCCTCAGATAGAAATCCTGGGTATCATCGACAGGGACGCCGGCCAATTTCTGAGCATCCTTAACTTTCAGAACACCGCCGACGACTTGAGAATTTATCCGTTCAGTCTTTTTATTCTCGTCCTCCTGGAGGATGCGCACCCCGCTCAAGTCGAAGCCGACCTTCCAGCTCTGCAGGTCCGTCTCATATTCCCGCAGGAACTGGCGCTTTATAACGGAGGCCATGATCCGCTGCAGGGGAATAATCGTGCTCTCATAAGCGGCCTCCCGCGCCTCGGCATAGTTAGAATATGTCGAACGGTCAAGGCCGGCGCCCAGGCCGGCTACTATCGCCGGGACGCCGAGGACAGCGCTAATCCGCTCCTCCGGTATCCGGCGCAGCTCCCGCAGCGTCATGTCCTTGGGGGTGAAGCCGAAAGGCTTAACATCGGTGGCCGAGGACATGACCAGCGGATCCCCCCTTTTATCTCCGGTAAAATTATCCTTGAACCACTGCTTCAGTTCCTTTGCATCCGCAGTTGATGCGCTGCCGGCGCCGGCGGGGGATATGACCAGCCCGGGGATCCCCAGGTTCTTCATAAGCGCGGCGGTCATATTGGCCGCCTCGTCGTCAGTAAATACTTCCCTGAATAACGACTTCAGGGGACTCATCCCTTTACGGATATTTGAGGGATCGAACCCATCTCTAAAATGGACAATATCCTCCGGGAGGATTGACAGAGGCGCAGCGGCGCCGGGGCGATAGTCGTAGTGTGTAAGGAAAGCAGTGCCATCCCTCGGCCACTTCGGCTCTACCGTAGATGATGGCAGCCACCAGAGCTGCGCGGTCCGTCCGGCCGCTGACCTTAATTTGTACCAGTAGGCATTTCCGTCCAGGACGAAATCTGCGAGGGTGGCCATCTCCAGGAGGATGCCGTCATAGTAAGGATTCGGGGAGTCGGCCATGTCCAGCATCTTATGGCTGTAGACTTCCTCCCAGCTCCCTTCGGTATCCCGCTTCGAAAGCATAAGGGGCGCCTCGGGGAATGTCCTCTGTATCCACCGCATGCAGGCCATGATGATAGCGGACTGGTACCCGTTAACCTTCCTCTCGTAATCGAAAGAAGTATTCTGCATGAGAGAGGTGACGACCTGAGACTCCTGCCCCGGTAATCTGCTAACGGTGAACCCTTTCCTGCTGACGTTAAAAAGTAACTTCATAATGGTCTCCAACTCGTAGCCCCCAGCATCAATTCGGTGATCGCCCATACCAGGGCATCCAACCTGTCTGGAGACTTACCGCCTGGCTCCCAATCGCATAGTTGATCCTCGAGCTCCGGGAAGAAGCCGACATGGTGAATCAGCCCCTGCTCATATAAGGCGCTCACCGGCTCCGCCCTCACTTGCTTGCCCCGGCTGGCATGCACCGCCTTGTAAGGTACCGACTCGTCCACCGTCCGGATAGTGTGCTCCACCATGTCGCCGCCATTATTTACCTCGCCGATTATCCGGTCGGCCTTGTGCTTGTAGTATCCGGTTACTGCGGCGGTCGCCCAGCCGCTGGGGGAAGACCTTATCGTTAAATCATCCAGGATATAGCCGTGGAGCTGCCCATTAAACATCGCAATGCCGGCCACGATAATGCCCGTCTCCGCCGACTCCGGATTATCCGAAGCCGCCGGGTCTATGGCCACCACGACCCTGGTCAGGTCCGGGTGCTGCCTGACCCTCAGCTCGTCTATCCTGTCTCGCTTCCAGAGGGCATCGGGGTTATCGTCCAGCACCTCCCCGTCCAGCTCCTGCCGGCCGAGCCGTGTCCCCTGATACTTCTCGACGATGTACTTCAGGAAAGACGGCGCCAGGTTGGCCTTGTTATCCATCGTGTGCCCCCGGGTAATGGCCGTCTTCGGGTCTTTGAGCAGTGTCTTAATCAGCTTGATGGGCCTGGGGGTAGTGGCCACCACTGCCTGGGGGTTGGAACCGATCCGCAGGCCGAACATCAGGTTATCCCAGGTATCCTGCGGGTATTTATACTTGGAGATTTCGTCCACGAGAGCCTTGGCGTGCTGCGGGCCGCGCAGCTGATCCGGTTCATCCCCGGAGTAGATGATGCCCAGCACCCCGTTCGGCCAGATCAAACGGCGCTTCGAAGGCTCATACTCCGGATAAAACCAGGGCGGGCTTATCTTCAGGATTGCGCTGTCCCCGACCTCAATGAGGGTATCACGGACATCGGCCTTGGTCTGGCCTATCAGGGCTATGGGATTGTGGCCGGCCCTAGCCCATTTGATGACCATCTCGTTGCCGGTGCGCGTCTTCCCGAAGCCCCGGCCGCTGAGGATAAGCCAGATGTACCAGGCCCAGGCCGGTGGCAGTTGCTCCGGTCGAGCCCAGGCCTCCCAGTCAAATAGGAGAGCCTCAGCTTCCTGTTGTGTCAGCCGGTTTATCGCCCTCTGCCTTTCCTTCTCCGGCAGTAAAGCGATTGAGTGCATCAAGGAGTTTTCCTTTGGCATCTATCTCCGCCTCTATCGGTTTACCGTCCTTGCCGGTAACCTCGTGCTTCTCTTTCTTGCCCCACCGGTCAAAATACTGCCGCTCCAGGTGGGTCATATCGGCCTGCCACTCCGGGCGGGCGAAGTGTTCCTCCACCGTCTCAGTCCCGTCCTTCCGGGTAAAGGTGACCCGCTTGATGAGCGCTCCGCCCCGGCCAGCTGCCCGGATGCGCTGGACACGCTCTATTTCAGCCTCGGCCCTCGCCGTCTCCACCGCCAGGTAAAACTCACGATAATCCCCGCTCTTAGACTTCTCGCCGGTTTTCAGCCAGTTGTAAGCCGTCTTCGGGGTAATCCCGCATTTCTTACAGGCCGTCTCGAAGTAATTGCCGCCTCGGAGAAGCCTGACCAGTTCCCTTCGGAGCACCGGGGTTAATTTAGTATTTCGTCCTGCCATTGATTATTTCTCAAAAAATAATGGGAATAAGTAAGGGGCAGCGAGGAGTGTCACCTTACGGCTCTCCCCATCTGCCCCTATACCGACTGGTAGCGGGGGCCGGAATCGAACCGACGTAGCCTGGCTTATGGGACCAGGCAGGCAACCAACAGCCTCCACCGCATAAAAAAACCCACCGCTGCCGGTGGGCTAAAATGCACAGAGGGCGCAAACCGCCCTCAAGAACTAAGTATAATTGAATGTGGATATACTTGTCAAGGGTTAAAAAGTGGAGCGATTAGTCCATTTTAGGGTTATCGTACCAGCAGAATATCACCCTTCCCTTAACCTGTTTAACTTCCCTGGTATGCCCCTTCAATCCTTCCATCTTGCAGTATCTAAGCCAAGCAGTATTGACAGAACTCCTATTTTCACTCAAAGGCACCTGAAGACGAACTGCCTGCCCCGGTTTAATCTTGGGGAAAATATCCTTGAGGAATAGCCACTTCTCCCTTCTACCCCGGGGGATTGTTTCTTTACCAACTATGGCCGCCTGATAAGGATTCTCCATTTCTAACTCCTCTGCCTGTATCCCTTCTTCCGCCTCCACCCGCAGCAATAACTCAGTGCCCGGTCTATCCGCCTCACAACCGTATAGGTGTCTATATGCCAGTGCCGGGCTATGCTCCCTTCATCTTCCCCGTAGACATACTCCATCTTGCACATGGCGCCGTCCTGGCCGGCGTTCTCCAGCCGAACCAGCAGCTCGGCGGCTATCTGCACCGGCGTCTCGAAAGGGGCATGGCTGGATGGTGATTTCTGCACGTTGGGCTCGGTGTAGCTGGTAGGACGCGACGGCCAGTTCCCCTCCCGGATAGCCGGCAGGTGTTCAAAGAGCCAGACGACCTGCTCACGGGTAAAGTAAATCTCCCGCGGCGCCCACCAGAGCTCGTTCAACCGGCCGCCCTCCTCGACTTCGGGCGCTGCCGCATAAGCCGGTCAATCTCCTCCAGGGGCTCAATGCCGCTATAGTCAGGCCGGGTAAGCAGCTCTAACCTGGTGCCATAGAGCTTCCACTGCAGCATAATTAATTTCGCCAGTTGCTCCGGCTTCAGACATTCCCATATAGGACAGGTCAGTCTATTCATATCTCACCTTATCGAACCTCGGTAATCCGGTAATAAAAGAGGCGGCCTCCGAGCCAATTAAGCTCAGAAGGCCGCCTCCGGTTTCCCCTGGTCAGCGACTGATTATTTAGTTGTTAACGCCTGTGTCTCAACAATCTGGACAATACAAGTTGATATTACCCTGTTCCTCCCTGAAATACCATTCTCCCAGTAGTTTTTTGAGTTTATCAGGTTGGCTAAGCATCATTTCTCTGAATTCATAGTTATTCAGGTTTAAATCTATGCTCTTACCGCATTTCTGGCAAAAATACCTCTGAGCCTCAGTGCTCATTCCTTCTCCTCTGGCACATCTACCTGGGCATACTCATTGATTACCAGTTCCCCACTGGCCAGCATTTCGTCTAATTTATCTTGGAGGTATTTCTGCCCAGCGTTGGTAAATGTATATGTCTCAGTCCTCTCTTCCGATCCACTCTTCTTATTTTTCATTCAGTAACCCCGCCTTCCTGGCCACCTTATCAAAAAGCACCGTCTCCGTCCCGGTCCCGTCCCCCAGGTACATCTCCGCCCGAACCGGCACCCCGTCCTGGTACTGTATCTCTTTTAGTTTACCATAGGGGTGCAACTTCCCCCACTCGATTAGAGCCGCCTGGAGGGGGGTCAGCTCGTAGGTTATCAGCTGTACGCCTTTAGGCATTACCTCAGTATCTCCACTATCTCGTCAAATTGGGCTGGTCGCCAAAGATAGACCTCGGGTGTAATTGACTGAATAAGCACCTCATTGTTGCCAAGCTCTGTAAAACTTAGCGGGGTAGCACACCCCCTCAAAGTATCCAGCCATTCCTGCTGCTTATCACTTACAACCCCCTTCTCTGCCTTGAGTTCCGCAAAGATAAGGCGCGGCGGCCGGACCAGCACGCAATCAGGAAAGCCGGCAGGGGAATGAAAGCTCCTCCAGGTATGGTAGTACAACCAGCCATAAATCTTAGCCAGGTCTTTTACTTGAGCTTCAAATTGTTTTTCTGTTATCTTCACTTCTCCCTCACAGCAGGGGCTTCATTGGCCAAGATATCTACGACCTTCTTTTTTAAACCACGCCTTAGATTCTTCTGGTGATGCGTCATATTCACCGTCTTTAGCTCGTTGTGCTACTTCATTGATACCGTTTTCTACGCAATCTTGTATGAGGCGCAATATCGGAGTGGCAATTGGGGTTTCAAAGTCGTCATAAAAACCATTACGGGCATACTCAATCATCTGTTCAGGCGCTCCAAACATCTTTAAGTCCTTAACCAATCTATCTTTTGTTTTCATTTCTCATTCCCCCTCCCCATTAGGTGTGGGGCTAGACATACAAATATTCCTTTACATCAGGTAGATACGGCTCTAAGTGGCTTTCGCAACGCTGCCCTTTTCTAACTGGGTGTGACTTACAAGCGTGCCCCCAATGGTTGCCTTCTGCGTCTTTCCTGATTTCGCTGTCTAGAAAGATATGCCCACACTCTTCACATACCCAAATCCGATATTCATTCGGCGGTGAATTTTCTACTCCGTGCGGGTGTTTATGTTCTGGGTAAATTAAGTCCATCATCTTCTCCTTTCCTT
>Ga0315543_1003714_pt1 | contig 13450 bp, 9 predicted proteins | sample SalMarSW160210MG_2_FD_203098 | JGI IMG/M metagenome (GOLD analysis project Ga0315543, IMG submission 203098) | Salt marsh sediment microbial communities from the Plum Island Ecosystem LTER, Massachusetts, United States - Salt Marsh Sediment SW1601-210 ...
GGCAAGTTGTATCTGCGCTTGCAGTGGAGCGACATGACATTTGACACTTACCCTGAACATTTCAAAGCTACCGAAATCAATACGCAAAGCCTTCCTCCAAGAGTTAACTTTACACAACAGCCATGCGAGCCCGCGTGTGAAGATCAGATATATGTTATGTTTGATGGTCTTTCTGATAACACGTATGACGTCTGGAACTGGCGCGTGCTGACAACTGGCGGGGGTGGACTTGGGAAAGGATATACCTGCACTTATGATGGTACACCCGTTGCAGATGCTGCCGGTACGGCAACTGATTCGGTAGTGGTTGAGAACCCTCCCGATGAATTTGGCCAACCTACTTATGCCTCTATCGATACAAGCGAATTTCAGGGGTTTATCCTATACCTCCAGGACACTGTCAATCGTAATGAGATTCTCGATTCCATATACGATCCCTATATGGGAGACTATATTTATATCTACTTCTTCAACACAACCGGCTGGGAGCTGGATCAAAAAGTACCCGGCTGGTTAATTGACTCGAGTTTCGCCTCTCTGTCCGACTCTGCCCGCGGCAGCCGCTGGGACATCAAGGCAGTCTCTGATACCGCGGCCGGTCAGTATCATGTAGTATTGTGCCGGAAGCTGGACACAGGTTTCAGTGATGACATTGTTCTTATTGACTCAGTCAAAGTCACGATTGGTATTTTCGACAACCAGGTTACTTTCGAACCCCCCAGTTCCAACCGCGGTTTCTCTAACGATTTCTGGATCATTTTACCATAGTGGCTCAAAATCCCACTGTTTAAAATTTAATAAAGCCGACTTCAAGTCGGCTTTTTTCTTCCTAACACGTCTATAGAAACTGACTTGACTTGCTATTTTTCTTTCAATCTTGTAGACTTTATAAAAGTTAAACTATACAACATCAGGAGGTTATTATGGCCCTGAAGACATACGAGCAGTATCTTGAGTCGCTGAGGAAATTGCGGCCCAACATATACAAGTTTGATGAACTTATCAGCGATGTCACCACTCATCCGGCCACCCGCCGAACCGTCGAGGGACACGGATGGACGTTCAAAGCTGCCCATGATGAAAAACTCCGCAGCAAAGTCACCACTACCTCACATCTGACCGGTGAGCCGATCAGCCGGTATCTTTCGATCATCCGTTCCCCTGAGGATATGTATGCCAATTCCGACATGAAACGATTGATGTTTCAACTGACCGGCACCTGCACCGGCGGCCGCTGCGCCGGCTGGAACGCATTAAGCTCCATGTTTATCACTACTTGGGATATGGATAAGGACCTGAACACCGACTACCATGCCCGATTTCTGGAATGGTTGAAACATGCGCAGGCGAATGACATCGCGGTTTCTGGCGCTCTGACCGATGCCAAGGGAGATCGCACCAAGCGGCCGTCACAGCAGGATGATATGGATGTTTTCTTGCACGTGGTAGAGAAGCGCGATGACGGCATAGTTGTGCGGGGGGCCAAGCTGATGATTTGTGGAGTAGCTGCCTGCAATGAAATATTCATCCTGCCGGGAACCGCCTATAAAGAGGAAGACGCCGACTGTGCCCTCTCATTTGTCATACCGAGAGATATTGAGGGGTTGACCATTGTTGAAACGCGCCATCCCAGTGACACTCGTGACCAAGAAGAAGGTTTTGACAATCCCGTCACGGCAGGGGGAATAACTCAGGCATTTCTCTTTTTCGAAGATGTCTTTGTTCCCAAAGAGCGGATATTCATGTGCGGTGAGTACAAGTACTCCCTATCGGCAGTGCAGCATTTCATTATGCCATATCGCGCAGCCATCGGTGGGTGCGTGGCGGGTCAGGGGGACATCAAGATAGGCGCTGCCATCTTGACGGCCCGCGCCAATGGCCTGTCATCAAGGGTATTCAATGACAAACTGATCCAGATGCACATAAACAACGAGACCACCTACGGGATGGGCATTGCCGCTGCGGCCAGAGGGAAAAAGCATGAATCGGGCGCATGGGTGTGTGACCCGCTGCTTGCGAACGTTAACAAGGTCTATGTCGCTACGCTTCCATATCAGACGTCGGTCTTGGCCCAGGATATCGCCGGCGGAATTGGTGAGACCGGTTGTATGCCCTCATATAAGGATTTCCAATCAAAAAAATACGGCCACCTGATAAAGAAGTACATGAAGGCCAAACATTCGGCTGAGGCGCGTACCCGAGCGGCGCGGTTGGTTGAGTGGACTACGATTGGTGCCGGTGTTCCGGGCTGTTTGCACGGCGGCGGCTCACCGGACGGAGCCAAGCTGGTTATCCGAGCCACGGCGAAGCTTGAAGAAAAAGTCGAAATAGCCAGAAGACTGGCCAACATCCAGGAGGAAATCCCTGAGCCGGCCAAGAAAGGGTAATGAACCAACGCGACACGGATACATGAAGTGCAGCGGGCGTGACCCGACGGTGGGAGCGCTATCCTATCTCTGTCGTTTCTTCTTGTGACGCCCAAAGGAGATGTCATCCAGAGGAAACTCTTCCTGAACGTTGGGAGTTTCGGGATCGTTCCGGTGCTCCGGAGCCTGTCCATTTTTTACGACTCTTCCGCGGCGCGATTTCAGACGGCCGTACTCGACGGACGAGGCTTCACCCGTTTTAACCGAAGCTATCTCTTGTTTACCCTCTGCACCTGAGACACTTGGAGAAGCAGTAACCTCCGCGCCGGTCAGCCTGGAGCCTCCGCTCGATGCTGACGGTTTCGAACGAACAGGTGTGGAAGCCACATCCGGCTCCGAAGTTTTAGGAGTTGATAACGAAGCAGCTGCCTTCTCTGGTTCTGGTTTCTGTGCCGGACGATGGCGAGCTGTCTCATCATGCGGGCGATGTCGGGTCTCCTCGCGACGCTGACGCGGGCCTTTTTTAGATGCCGGGGCTCTCATCGTTTTATCACGCCGGTTTCTGTCACCCCGTAATGTTGACTCATCACGTTGAGGGCGTTGAGCTTCGCGCACCTGTCTGCTTTCCCTCACGCGAGTGCTGGCTGGTACACGTGCTCTTCTTTCACCAGGCGCGGCTTTTCGTGGGCGAACCCGGGTAATGGGCTCTTTACGAGCAGTTTCGCGCTGGAACTGCCTTTCCACGACTGCCGCAGCGACCGAGTCGCTCCAGACATTGACAACCGCGCGAAAACGGTCGAAAAGCCAATCCGCACCTATTATCAAACCGATCCCGGCGTAGGCTTCTTCGGGAAATCCTCCAGCTCGAAGAACAAAGACAAGCAGGAAGAGGCCGGCAAATGGAATCGACGCCGCTCCCAGCGAAACCAAGATGCACACGACCGCCATTGTTACAACCTGCACAACTGAAAGACTCATACCGAAGGCCTGGGCGACAAAGAGGGCGGCTATCGCTACGTACATAGCGGTACCGTTCAAGTTCATCACCATCCCCAGCGGTAGAGCCAGCGATCCGGCGCGGCTGTCGACTTTGTTTCTGTCTACAACACCCGCATAGGTAACCGGAAAGGCAACCGACGACGAAGCACTAGCGAAGGCAGTTGACAGGGCAGGTACCATATTACCAAAATACCTCGCTGGGGAGCGATGACCGATAAATTTGAGGACGACGGGCAGAACAATGACACCATGAATCAGAAAACCGGCGCCAAGAGTCAACGCAAAGTAAAAGAGATTACCAGAAAGTTCGCCCAGCGAGTCGGACTTCATCGCTACAATCGAACCGACTACTGAAAATAAGCCAATTGGCGCCACATAAAGAATTACATAGACCAACTTGAGGATGATCTCATAGATACCTCTGAATAAATCTACAACAGCCTTCGCCCGTTGCCCGACAGCGGCCAATGCGCCCCCGAAGAAAAGGGAACAGATGATTATGCCCAGATATTGCCCTTCGATTACAGCCTGAGGAAGGCTGGTCGGAATAAACGAGAGTAGAACGTCGGTAATGCCCGTCGATTTCAACCCGGCCACTTCCCGGGGTAGAGTTGCACCAATGGTACTAACGCCCCAGCCGGGTTGGAGGAACGTTGCTAAAGCGAGACCAATGCCAACCGCAATTACAGTGGTGCCAAGAAAGTAAACTAAAGTAGTAACCAGAGGGCGTCCAAGCTGGCGCACATTCCCAAGCGAAGCTATACCAACTATGATTCCAGCGACTATAAGCGGCGCCACAACCAGTTGCAAAGCACTCACGAAAAGCCTACCGATGACACCGATGGATAACATCATAGCAGGGAAGTAATATCCGAACCAGGCACCCAGGATAATTCCTGCCAGCATCAGAACGAGAATCGTGTTCGTTGTTTTACTTGTCATATCAGCAGAAGTTGTCTTTCTCATTCACCGTGGAAAGAACCGCGGCTTACCGTATATCGGCATACATTCGTACCAGCTATTTGTCCCTTTTTCAAAGGGATCAGACATTTCGTACCGAATACACCGAATACTATGACATGACCGTCCGGTTCACAAGTCTTTTCTCATTAGTTTCTTTTTAGTCCGCCAGTCAAAGTTGCAGCCTCTTCGTTTTGACAATTGCCTTTGCACCAGCCTTGAAGCGTCAAAGAGGACAGGTCTTTATCGTGCTTGAATGCTCAACAAAATTCTTCAAAAAACTTCTTGCCCGGTTGCTAACCAGTACGTAACTTACAATGTAAATATAGTTCCGTTGGGGGTGGCGCAATAAAAAACTGCCTGAGAACAAACCCCCACGACCTGATCCGGGTAATACCGGCGTAGGGAAACGGAGATGTAGGTTGCATCCCCACGGGCCTTGTATCAGGGCCAACCTATCGATTCAGGACGGGACCTTGCTAAACCAGTAAACCTGTTAATGCGAGGTTGTGTCATGAAACATTTCACAGTTCTCCTGGCGCTTTTACTGTTGGCTTCCAATGCGACCGCCGCTTTAGAACTGACAGGTGTCGTTGTCGACTCCGAGGGAAAGCCGTTGATCGGTGTATCAGTAGTTACCAATGTCACCGGTATCGGGGCTGTCACCGACGAAAACGGAGACTTTTCCCTGCGTTATAGTGAGCAGGTGACTCGAGCCACTTTTTCGTCGGTGGGGTACCTGTCGCGCCAGTTCAAATTGATTGACTTGCCGGATACAGTTGCTTTGACCCCAATGTACTATCCACAGGAAAAAATAGTTGTCGTCGCAGGGAGAGCGGAACGGGGACTTTCACCGGTAGCTTTCGAGGATGTTACCCGTAGCGAAATTGAACGTGACTACAGCATGGGCGATGTGCCACTGCTGTTGACGTCCACTCCTAACTTCTATGCCTTCTCAAACGCCGGGTTCGGTCTAGGTGAAACCGAATTCAAGATACGTGGCTACAACTCGAAGCGGGTCTCTGTCTACATTGACGGGGTCCCGCTGAACGACCCGGAGGATCACGCCACTTACTTTGTCGACATTCCTGACTTCGCGGCCGAGATTACAGATATCCAGGTCCAACGGGGAGTTGGTCTCTCAATGTACGGTGACGCATCATTTGGGGGGTCTATCAACATCGCTTCGGGGGGCATGGCTCGGCCGCGCAAGGTAACGCTGACGACCGGTTTCGGCGGTATCTACGAAGGCAGCGACTACATCGGTGACATGCGCAAGCAGTCGATGGAGTTCTCGTCAGGTCTGATCGATGGACGTTGGTCTATGTCGGGACGCTATTCCAAACAGTACTCGGACGGGTATCGCGAGAAATCCTGGTTTGACAGCTGGGCTTACTTCTTCAGTCTGTCACGCCTCGATCCTAACATGACGACGACTCTCAAGATCTACGGCGGCCCCGTCAACTACCACTTATCCTACTACGGCATCAGTAGAGACTCTCTGGAAACAAACCGACGCTTCAATCCGTTCACGTACGACAACCAGACCGGTCCCTACAACCAGCCACACTATGAATTGCATAATATATACCGTCTCAACGACCGGACGACTCTGATGAACACCCTGTACTATATCAGAGGCAAGGGGTACTTCGAGCAGTTCAAAGACGACTGCGACCACGACGAGTACAACATACCGTTTGTATCCCTTTCAGACGCTTCCGTTACCGAGATTGATCTGGTGCGCCAGAAATGGGCCAACAAGCACCAATACGGCTGGAATCCTCGACTTGACTGGCGCCACGACAAGGGCCGGGCATCACTCGGCGGTGCCCTTTACTACTTCAGCTCTGAGCATTATGGTCAAGTGGTCTGGGCAGAGAACCTCATTGGAAGCATTGATCCCCGCCACCGCTACTACGAGTACTTTGGCAGGAAATACCTAGCGTCACTGTTTGCAGACGAGAGTTATCATTTGAACCCGCGGGTTGCTATAGCAGCAAGCTTACAGCTGAAGTATATGAAGTATGATTTCAAGCAAACGAAGATGGGAGCGTTCAAAGGCCATCTGTATGACCTCGAATGGCTGTTCCTTTCGCCGCGTATCGGACTGACATACACTATTGACCAACAGACAAGCGCCTACACAAGTTTTGCCCTCTCATCTAGGGAACCTGACGATGCCGCCATCTACGATGCTGACGATCCTGACAAGTTCCCGCAGCTTGAAGTCCTGTCCAACTCCGGCGACACGCTCTACGAGTTCGGTGATCCAACTGTCGAAAGAGAGCGCGTCTACGATTTCGAGCTGGGTCTCGACCATCGCGACGATCGTTACCAGTTTGGGGTCGGTTTATACTGGATGATCTTTGAGAATGAAAATGTCTTCGAAGGCGGTTACGATGCTGACTGGCGAGAGATCACCATATTCATGGATCGCTCGATTCATACCGGAATCGAGCTAACGGGCGCTGTGGAGCCTGTAGACAACCTCACCATCAGCGGTAATTTTTCCCTGAACAGAAACCGCATTACAGAATACGACACGACTCTCTTCTATTCCCTCGATTCTATAGCGCTGCCGGATACCATCACGCTCTACGAAAGTGTCCAGGTTGACTATGACGGCAAGACTACGCCGCTATTCCCATCATACCTTGGCAACCTTGTGCTCAGCTACCAGGGTGAATGGTTCCGTCTAACCTACTGGGGTCGGTTCGCGGGTCAGCAGTACGTAGACCTGTACAACATCGAGCAACTAGCAATTGACCCTTATTTCACCTCGTCGCTGGCGGCAGCGGTTAGCATCAACGACTTTCTCAACGTCGGACGTCTGACGCTGTCGGCACGGATCGACAACGTTTTCGGCGAGAAGTTCGAAACCTCCGGCTGGGCGCTGCAGTACGCTTCCCGCCAGCCGCGTCAGAGTGCAGTGATCGACGCGTGGAACTCCTATATAGTGGGCGCTGAGCGAACCTTTTTCACCCAGTTGAAACTCGAGCTGTTTTAGCGCAGTTGAATGCATGTTGTTGACTATGCCCTGATTGTTCTCTATCTGGCTATCCTGCTCTATCTGGGATTGGTCAGAAAACTTGGGGAGGACAGCTCAACCAGTGAGCTGATCGTAGGCGGGCGGGTACTTACCCTGCCCGCCTTCGTTGCCAGCTTAGTGTCAACTTGGTATGGCGGGATTTTAGGGGTAGGTGAGTACAGCTTTAAGTACGGGTTGTCCAACTGGCTCGTCTTTGGAATTCCGTATTACATCGCTGCATTTCTATTTGCTGTATTTCTCGCCAAAAAGGCCAGAGAATCCGAGGTCCTCACTATCCCCGACCGCCTGGCGCAGGCCTACGACACAAAGACCGCCGTGGCGGGTTCCGTTATCATCTATCTCATGACCGTCCCGGCAGCCTACGTGTTGATGTTAGGAGTCTTATGCCAGTATCTGTTTGGCTGGCCGTTCTGGTTGGGAATTGTGGCCGGAACGATATTCTCTGTTGTTTATGTCTACTTTGGAGGATTTACATCGGTGGTGCGCACCGACCTCTTCCAATTCGTATTGATGTTTTTGGGGTTTATCATTCTACTGGTGATTGTGTACTCCACCTACGGCGGTCTCAGTTTCCTCAAGGAAGCAGTTCCGCCGTCCCATTTTACCTGGCATGGAGGCAGAACTGGCTGGTACGTAGCGACCTGGTACTTCATAGCTCTGGCAACAATTATCGAACCGGCGTTTTATCAACGCTGTTATGCAGCCAGAGATGCCGGTGTGGCACGTCGCGGAATACTCATTTCTATTGTCTGCTGGGCCTTTTTTGACTTCCTGACTACCGCCTGCGGCCTATATGCCCGGGCGATCCTCCCCTCTTTGCCCAACCCAATCGGCTCCTATCCGGCTTTGGCAATGCACGTTCTACCGGTGGGCATTCTGGGATTGTTTGCACTGGCGCTGTTGTCAACCGTCATGTCAACAATCGACTCCTATTCGTTCTTGGCAGCTTCTACCTTTGGCAACGACATCTTTGGACGGCTTTTCAAACTCAACGACCGGGGTATTATGTTGTACACGCGAATCGGACTAGTCGTATCGACTTTGCTGGCGGTAATTCTGGCGCTATTTTTTCGCTCGGTCGTTGACATCTGGTATGTGTTCGGTTCGATCGGCACGCCGGCACTGTTGGTGCCGGTGTTCTTTTCATTTGTCGGCAAGCACCGGCTTCCGGCTAGGCAGGCGCTGGTGTCCATTGTGCTAAGCGGAGGCCTGTCGCTGGTTTGGTTTGTATCCCAGTACGTGACTGGCAGCGGACAGTTCTGGCTGGGAGTTCAACCAATCTTTCCCGGATTATTCTGTTCGCTGTTGCTGTTTGCGATATATGCAAAAAGGGTTGCCCTCCCCTTGCCAGAAACGAAGGAATAGGTTATTATTTTACATATATGACCGAACCGATCTATTTGTCAAAAAATGGCCGCCTCAAACTGGAGGCGGAACTTAAACGGCTAAAATTCGAAGAACGCCCTAAACTTGTCGGTGAGATCAAACGGGCACGGGAACTGGGCGATCTCAACGAAAACGCCGAATACCACGCTGCCAAAGAAGCCCAGACTCATCTGGAGCGGAAGATTGCCGAGCTTGAATACAAGCTGTCCCGCGTACGCACTATTGACACTGATCAAATTCCTAACGACAAAGTGTACCTCTTCGCAAAGGTGCTTGTCAAAGATCAGCGCACCGGTGAGGAGATACTATACACCATTGCTCCCTCTGATGAGACCGATGTTGACAACGACGTCATTTCGGTAAAATCCCCCATTGGCGCTGCCCTGCTGGGTAAAGCAGTAGGTGACGTGGTTGAAATCACCGTTCCGGCCGGAGTGGTGAAATACCAAATTCTCAATATCTCGCGAGACTAATCGGTCGGGAGAATTTTCGTTTGCAGAGTGACATTCCAATGCGATAAGGTAGATTTGTGGGCAAGAAGTCTCGGTCAAAATCACCAAGGAGGCACCAGCACACTGACTTCGCAAAAGCAATAACGGCCAGGGGTGAGGAATCCCTTTTCGATATTCTCAACGGTTTGAAAGAGCCACCCTTCTTGTTGATTCTTGACGGCGTCCAGGACCCGCATAATCTGGGCGCCTGCTTGCGTTCAGCGGATGCTGCGGGCGTGCACGCTGTGATAGCTCCCAAGGACCGGGCCGTCTCGCTCACTGACACGGTGCGGCAAGTCGCCTGCGGAGCGGCGGAATATGTGCCGTTCGTGACGGTCACGAATCTGGCGCGCACTCTCAGAGAGCTCAAAGAGAACGGCCTCTGGCTGGTCGGGACCGCTGACAATGCCAAGCATAGCCTATACGATATTGATTTGTCCGTACCGCTGGCGCTGGTCATGGGAGCAGAAGGAAAAGGATTGAGGCGCCTTACGCGCGAAGGCTGTGATTTCATCGTTCATATTCCAATTGCAGGCTCAGTGGAATGTCTTAATGTGTCCGTAGCGACGGGCATTTGCCTCTTTGAGGCTGTCCGGCAAAGAATGAAAACCCGTTTGATACAAAACCCCGCCGAGTAAGCTCGTCAGCGGGGCTTTAGGTCTATCTTACGATACCACCCACTCCCGGTATTTGCCGTCGGATGATATACTCTTCTTATGCTCATCAGCGCTTGACTGGTAGCCAACTAATAATGGCCTAATAATCGCGTTTTGTCAACAAAAATAACCTCTTGCACGGCAAACTGCTTCACAGGAGAAGGAGGCACCCCTTAAATCCCCAGACGTCCATCCAGATCATAAGCCAGAAATGACCTGTAGAGGTTAATTCGCACAGATTTTTGGGATTGCTTTTACGTTTTCTGAATATAACTTATCTCTTTAAGCTGAGAAGAATGGAGTTGATTTGGTGTATATGAAACGTATCTGGATAGTCAGTGTTTTTTTGTATTTGGTGGTAACCGGGTGTCGCCCGCCGCTTGTCTCCGAGAATAACATCGATAAATACAACTATGTTATCGCCTCGGTGGATGGGCGCTACTCGTTAACCATGCCGCAACTGTATGATCGGATATCTCACAGCCAGCTTTTGCCCCACGGCGGGACGCTGGAAGCCAGAGATGTGAAGGCTTTATTGGACAGTATCCTGTGTGATACGCTGGCAGGATTTAAGGCTGAGGAAATCAAACTCGACCCGTATTTTGAGTACAATCGAATATTTATACAGCGTTATCATGAGTTCTTAATCAAGAAGTATTTGGATGTGATCGTTTACAGCAAGGTGTCTGTGGATTCGCAAGAGGTGGTGGATTTCTATTTCAGTCGCCCCGACCTGTTTACCGTCCCGGAGCAAGCCTTGCTCTACCAGATTCTGATTGCACCGCGCGAGTTGATAAACGGTGCCGACTCTGTCTACTATCGATCCCTTACCCCTCAACAATTCGAACAGAAAACTGCCGAATATGCCCATCAAGTACACAAGCTCCTCGATTTAGGCGAGACTTTTCCCCAGGTTGCTTTAAAGTATTCACATGATCGCTATCAGGCGTCAGCAGGTGGACTTGTGGGTTGGACACCAAGAGGAATCTATCCTGACCCATTCGATTCGCTGGCATTTTCAATGAAGCCGGGAGAAATCTCGCAGCCGTACAAAGACAGAACCGGCTGGCATATTCTGTACGTGGAGGACTATCACCCTGAGGGCATCCCGTCCTTGAACGAAGAGCTATATCAATCAGCGAAAATGTCGTTGGAAAGGGATAAAGCAAACAAGCTTGGCCTCCCGATTATCGACTCAGTGCAGCAGCAAGTACATCTGGTCTTCAATGAAGGTCTTCTCGACACCAATGTCTATCACGTGGAACGCACCACATGGGCTGCAATCGTCAACGATCAAGATACCATTAATTTTCACGAATTAAGCACCCTGGAGGAGCGTTTTCGTAAAAAGTACAACGTCGCGAACACCTCTCCTCAAATGAAAAAGGAAATGCTCCACCAGATTGCTAAAAGGTACGCTGTTATCGAAGCTGCACGGGCCATAGGCATTGACACCTTACCGGAAGTGGTTGCCCAGAAAGCCTCACTCCGACACAAGTATGCTAAAGAAATAGTCTTACGGGATCGCTATAATCCCACCTGGGAACCTCCCGATAGTCTCATTGAAGAATATTATAACAAACACATCGACAATTTCCTGGTCAAGAAACCTTTGAAGATACAGCAAATTGTTACGAACGATTCCGTGTTTGGGGAGTTTTTACGCGGTCAAGCCATGGCTGGTGTGGATTTCATTGATCTGGCAAAACAGTACTATCCCGGCGAGCCGAGCATCCGCGCTGATTTGGCCAATCTTGGTGACATTGGCCCCGAAGATGTTTCCCCTGAGTTCTATCAAGCGGCGCTAATGACCCCGGTCGGCGAGGTGTCACATCCGGTTAAAACCCAGTACGGGTACCATATTATCAAAGTTCTCAGTCGGACTGATTCAGTCCGGGTTGATCAGGTAAGGCACAAGATTCTACCCATCTTGAAACGAGACCACGCCACTGAAGTGTTCAACACGTTTCGGGATCAATTGTATGCCCGCTACAATGTCCGTTTCCCGGGAAGAGTCTACCCCATCCACTTAAAACCGCTGGATATTCGCTCCAAATAGAAATGACCTCAGAAAGACCACCGGCAACATCAGGTGAGATCACCTTCACCCGGGAACTAATGCGCAAGGGGACACACATGGGAGCGCTGGTGATTCCGGGCGGCTACTATTTCTTACATTTGGATAAAGCTGAAATGCTTGCGATTATGGTCCCAGTAACCCTCTTAATGATTCTGATTGACATTTCAAGACTACGGCAATGGCTCTTTTGGAAATCATTTGCCCAAAAAATCATCTCCCCCATTATCAGACCCCATGAGTTCGCAGGCGACTTCACCGGCGCTACCTACATACTCCTCTCAGTCTGCTTGACGGTCGCATTGTATTGTAAACCTATAGCCATTGCAGCGATGGGGTTTGTCATAGTCGGCGACAGCATGGCTGCTATTATCGGGCGGAGATTCGGTCGACATAAGCTGGGAAAGAAATCCATTGAAGGGTCTCTTGGCTGTCTTTTGGGGGCTGCCATTGTGACAGTTTTTGCGCCAGATTTGCGACTGGAAATCGGGCTTTTGGGTGCTGTGGTGGCAACTATTGTTGAAGCCTTGCCTCTTGGCATTGATGATAACATTACAGTTCCAATTCTTGCAGGGCTTTCAATGACACTTCTTAGCAAATCTCTAATGAACTTTTAACAAGAGAGGAATTTTTTGTTGCCTTTTGGGAGAAAGAACGTATAATTTCTATAGGAAGAGTCTTAAAACTCCATAGGAGGGCGTGATATGACCAAGGGCAAGGTTAAGTATTTCAATGACTTAAAAGGTTGGGGCATCATTGCTGCCGAGGACTCACGGCAGGACATCTACGTCCACTACACTGCTATTAACATGAAGGGATTCAGAACACTAAAGGAAGGGCAAGAGGTTTTTTACGAGCTTGCCCAGACGAGCAAAGGACTTCGGGCTCACAACGTGACTTTGGCCGGGTAACTGTTTTGGACATATTGTGAGGAAAGGCCACCTGTTGCGGTGGCCTTTTTTTGTTAAAAAATGAGGTAATGTCAAAATTAGTGTGTAAAAAGGTATATCCATGTAAGTCATGCCGCTTTTGCAGTTAGTCGTGCGACCTCCTTGATTCGCTGGTTATTTCGTTTCCATTTGGTGTTGAAGTAGTTGAAGATGGCATATGTGATACGGTCGCAGCTCTTGGAGTTCTGGAAGTAGCCCATCACCTTCAGCCGTCGTCTGACCTCCCGGAAACATCGTTCAATGACGTTGGTAGTACGGATTATCTTACGTAACGGCTGGGGGAACTGAAAGAACGGGATTAGCTTGTCAAAGTCCTTCTCCAGGCAGTTGACAGCCCTGGGTATCTTGTTTTGCCACCGTTTCTTCCAGGCTCGGAAGCGCTTGGCGGCCACACCTGCGGAAGGGGCATTCATGATCCGAACAGCTCCCCCGACACATTCTTCCCGATAGCTCTTGGGACAGCGGTTGGCGACATTGCGAAGCTTGTGAACCCAGCAAAGTTGATGTTGCACC
>Ga0315543_1003718_pt1 | contig 13437 bp, 10 predicted proteins | sample SalMarSW160210MG_2_FD_203098 | JGI IMG/M metagenome (GOLD analysis project Ga0315543, IMG submission 203098) | Salt marsh sediment microbial communities from the Plum Island Ecosystem LTER, Massachusetts, United States - Salt Marsh Sediment SW1601-210 ...
GTCATATTCGCCGCGTTTTCTGGACTCATCTCAATCCACACGTCCATGTCCTTGGTGTAACGCGGATAGCCGTGCAACGCGACGGCGTAGCCGCCGATAACCAGGTATCGAACGTGGTTATTGTTTAACGATTGTATAAACTCTTTGAAGTCTTGGTTCAGCACCGTACCGCCACCGATGATATTCTTGCCGGATTTGCTCTAATGTCGCCAGGCGGACCTGATAAGATTGTGCTTGCCAATAAGCAAAATCGCTCGTCTGTCTATGGATATTTACTTTGGTGTAAGTTTTACTTATACCTGGCATTGTCTTCATAGCCTGTTCTATTACAATACATAGGCACGAGTGCAGTCTTCTTCAGATTAGCCGGCCAACGGCAGCGAGCTGAGCCGCCACGCCGGGCCATGCAAAGTATACTCCGCCACGAGACCGACCACAAATGCAGAACGCCGCCGTTCTCACGCGCCGATAGGTGCGGTCGGCTCCGGCGAGTTGTTAGCACGCCCTCCTCTGTTGTGCAAAAGCACCCTAAACCATCACCGCCCAGACCACCCACTCACTACGAGCCAACCTGCCAGAACTACAGCCACTCTGCTCAATGGGATTGCTGAACACTCTGGAGCAACTTGATGTTTACTCTGAGCCATTCGTTGACTAGTTTCTGAATGTCGATGTCCTGTTCCTCCGCAAGTTTGCTCATAAAGTCGTTCACGTCTGGCTCAAGGTAAATTGGAAGGCTAAACACGGCGTTGGGGTGATAGAATTTGCCACGCGTGCCCTTAGAAAAATCATATTCTGCCTTCATAATATGTCCCCTTCTCTGTACTGGTTCGCTTCGGCACGGGTTGCTTTACGTGCTGAGATGACGCGGATTTTGCACAAGTCCTCATCGATTTGCTCAAACGTGTGTATGACGACTCGCAAGATGCCGCCGCCATCTATGCCGATGGTTATCCAACGATCTTCGCCTTCACTATGTTCTCCGTCGTAGATAGAAAGTTGGTTCGGATCGCGAAAAACCGTTGCTGCTCGACGAAAAGCAACCTTGTGTTTGCGAATGTTCTGCTTTTCTTTGGCAGGGTCCCAGTCGAAATTGTAACGCAATATTCACCTCTCGACCCTTATGGTGTTCACTTTGGTGTATGGCCTTGTCTTCGCGCTGGGGCGTGCTAACAGTTGCGAACTCACGCGCCGCGCCAGATTTGCACGACCCACGTCTGGACACCATCAACTACAATAACCAAAGTACCGCCGATAAACGCGCACCGAAGGCGCGGTCGCGTGCAGTGAGTTATTAGGCCGCACGCCATTCGGCGAATTGCCATGGGTTGCAGTTTGGCGATGCGTGAACATACGTCGAACGCTTAGACATGGAATCCTACAAGAAGAGAACTCGGACGTTGGCGCATTCCCGAAGACTCAACGCAACAGGTTGGGTCTCATAGCTAATCCTTCCCCGGTCACCTATCACTTGCTTTGTCGTGGCTAGAATGTAGACGGAGCATTCCTAAAGGCATACAAGAGGAACAAGTACAGTTGGATAACATAGCCCAACACTCCAAACATAGCGCCCACTAAGTAGCTGCCAGCGTATCTCAAGCGAACAGGTATCAAGCCTGCTAAAACACCTCCTACGAAGCCTGCTCCGCCTCCGCAAAGCAAGCTGACCAGATACCAGGTGATCAACCAAGGTAGCCTCACCAAACCAGGTTTGAACATCTGTGAGGTGAAGACGGAAACCGCCAAAGCGATGATGCATCCAGCAAGCAGACCGTTTCTATGGTGGGATTTCATTTGCCCCTCCTCATCACCGGTGTGCATCTTCTCACGTGGCCTTGCTCAGTCGAGCTAGGCGGCCTAACTATTGATTCTGCGGACTTCTCCCTACATAATACTCCAAATAGCGTGTTATACGGACATCTCGCTGCATAAACCTCTCCCATGGAGTCTTATGCGAGCATTCTCCCATATATCCCCCTTTCCGGTATATTACGCAGGACTTCTGCCCGTATAATCCCCTCCTTGCCACGACGCACTGGCAACGGTTGCACCCCACACCAGGATAGGCCCGGAGCCGGCCCCCGCAAGCCCCGGGCCCTTCCCGCCGAGCACCCGTTACTCCACCGGGACGTCAGGATGCTCGTTATTCAAGCGACCGATAGAGATGCCACCCTATTCCTTCTCAGGCCCTGGGTCCGAGCACCTCCTCGACAGCCAGTTTACGACGCGCCCGTTGCGCACGCCGGTCGGGTGTGGTGAGTTCGAGCGCTTCTTTAGGACACCACTTGATGCACTGTGGGCCGTCTTCCTCGCCTTCGCACATATCGCAAATTTCGGCCAGTTTGGTCTCCGGGTTGATGGAGATCGCGCCGAAGTCGCAGGCCTCGATGCACCAGGCACAGCCGTCGCAGCGATCGGCGTCTATGTGGATGATGCCGGTGACCGGGTCCTGCGACAGCGCGTTGCGTGGACAGGCGATGACGCAGGGGGCGTCCTCGCACGTGCGGCAAGCCACGGCCGTGATCAGGATTTCCTCTGCTCGCACCGTGCGGATGCGGCTGCGATAGGTGTTGAACTCACCCGTCTTGACGTATGAGCAGATATACTCGCACAATTGACAGCCCATACACTTGCTCGGGTCACACGTAATGTATTGGTATTTGGAAGTTGATGTAGGCATCCTGGTCTCCTATACCCCGATTTCCTCGGCGACGTCATCCATCCCCAGGGCGACCAGTTTCTCCTTGGGGATCAGCCCCTCTTTGGTCCAGCCTTTGGCCTCGTAGTACAGGTCCTTCATGTACTCCAATTCCTCCTCGGTCACCACGTGCCCGGCAGAGGGCCCCTCTTTCATCGGGTCGTGTTGCCAGCGGTAGGGCAGGTGGTCGTCCGCACGAGTCCACCCCTCGCGGATGTTGAAGGCTTTCTTGATCGTGTGGGCCCGTTCGCCGATCAAGTCCACAGCGTCGTAGTCGAAGTCCCAGCCGGTCGTGGCATTGATCAGGTTGGCGATGGCCGGCCACGCGCCCGCCCGGTCGGCCTTGCCGGTGAAGCAGCGCCGGATGAACTTGCACAGCGGGAGTGTATCATACACGGCCGCGTATTCCTCCGTGCCCTTGGCGACCTCTCCCCGGGTCTCATCAACAGTGAAGCGATTCGTCTCTCCTCTAATATCCGGGTCGTAGGCCGCCGTCCGGTTGTGGCAGGCGCCGCGCGTGCCCACCGCCAGCCCCAGAGCGAAGGTCTTGAGTCCGCGCGCGTCGTAGCCGGGCGTCTCCAGGCCCTTGATGTTCATGGCCCACTGGTAGGTCTCGGTGCCGCGCTCTTCGTCAACCTGGGCACTGGCTCGCTTGGTGCCCTCGGCCAATATATCGCCGATGCCCTCGCGGTCGCGGATCATCTCGGCCAGCGTCACAACTGCATCGGCGTTGCCGAAATTGGGCTCGAAGCCCTCGGGATACTTGGCGCACTTGAAGTCCTCCTTCGTAAAAATACCCCGCTCGAAGGTCTCCATCGCCCAGGAGATGGTCACGCCGGTGCTCATCGCGTCTATGCCGCCCCTGTCGCAGACGTCAATGGTCTTGATCGCCGCCTGCAGGTCTTTCAAGCCGCAGTTGGTGCCGACCGCGTACAGGCACTCGTAGTCAATACCGGTCATCGCCCCAGCGTACGGCCCATCCTTGGCGCGGGACATCTGCTCGCAGGCGATGGGGCACTGCGCGCAGGCGATGGTCTTGACGTTGTAATGCTCGTGCAGGTACTCACCGCTCATCAGTTCGGCGTACTCGAACACGCCTTGCTGATAGTTGCGCGTGGGGAGCAGCCCCAGGCGGTTCAGGTTGAGCACGTTGGCGACCGTGCCCAGGATACGATACTTCTGGGTGTGTGGCCCCTGCGCTGCCTGGACGATGTCGTAAGACAACTTCAACAGCGTATCCGGGTCGGCCACCGTGACGCCGTTCGTCCCGCGCACGGAGATGGCCTTGAGTTTCTTGGAGCCCCACACCGCACCGTGCCCGGTGCGCCCGGCCTGGCGGCCGTCGTTGGTCACGTTGGCCATACGCACCAGTTTCTCACCGGCCGGGCCGATGGTCGCGGAGCGCACCTGGTCATCGCCCAGTTCCTCCCGGATGGCCTCCTCGGTCTCGTAGGTGCCCAGGCCCAGCAGATGAGAGGCGTCGCGGAACTCGACCCGGTCGTCGTCAATAAAGACGTTGACCCAGTCCTCGCTGGCCCCGTGGATGACGAAGCCATCCCACCCGGTACGCTTGAACGCGACCGAGAACCAGGACCCACAGAGGCTGTCGCCGATGAAGCCGGTCAGCGGCGACTTGGAGGCCAGGCCATATTTGCCCCCCACCGGCACCGGCGTACCGGCGAAGAGGCCGTTGGCGATGCAGATTGGGTTGCCCGGCGAAAGCGGGTCACATCCCACCTCGATGTTCTCCCAGCAAAGCCGGCTGGCCATAGACACACCGCCGATGTAGATCTTGTACCACTCCTCTGGCTTGGTTTCGACCCAAGTTTTGCGGGTGGTCAGATCAATGTGAAGGATCTTCCCACTGTAGCCATACATAGTTAACCTCCTGCTGATATAGACATCAATATGATTCGATCCCCATCGCTGGGGCCGTCATCCATCTGGCCCGCTTGAATCATGCGCTTGGCGTTAAGGTTGAAGATGTTGGGTCTCTGCAGCGTCTCGCCATCGGGCTGGATCACGTTCCCGATCATTTTCGGGTATCTGGTGGCAAGCAGGCGCACAATGTCACGAAACGTCGTACCCTCTTCCAGATCTAACGCTATCTCTTTGGCCCCGGCTGCGAATCTGGAAAGCCCCAGAAGTTCCACTTGGACGCGCATATTCGCTCTTCCCCAGAAATCTCTTCCTCGGAGGCTGATCGCTGTGGCATAGACTCTAAGGCCATTTTCGCCCCCATTGAAAGACATCCACGAGCAGCCCATGCTAGAGTCTCGTATGTATCTATTATACGTAAGTATGCTCAACCTGGCAACTCAGAACGGCATCGTCAGGCGTTTCTTTGGTATCTTCTCAGATTGCGAGCTTACCTTAAGCTATTCGTCACAACTTAGCGACCGAGGTCGCCCCTCAGGGGCTAAAGCCCAATGGCACTAACTTTTTGTGCTTTCGGCTGAAAATGTGTACACTTGTCCCGTACTCCCAATCCAGTGACGGAGGTGAAAATGTCCGCCCAATCTCAGCCGCAGGCGAAACCGACCATTCCGCAACTGCTTCCCGTGTTCCAAGAGTTTTACGAGTTGCTGGCGGCGTGTGCGGGACACGTTGTTGACCTGGCATCCCACAAATTCAGCACAACACGCCGTTCGGATCGTGCAACGATTGCTCGCTCGTCTAGCACGATGCAAATTGCCCAAGCGTCCCCGTTTCCGCATTGAGCCCCGCGCTGTACGTAGACGTCCAGCGGTTTATCCGAATTTGAAAGGCTCTAGAGCCAATGCTCGCCAGCACCTCGTGGAGCTCTTGAAGGAGACTGTGAAATGTTAGTGCCATTGGGCTAAAGCCGGTCATCCGCCTACGCGGATGACGCCCCGTCCACGTAGGTGGACGGCCAGCCGAAGGCTCAACAGGCGCGGTTTCAACCGCATGCCTGCCAAAGTTGTGACGGATGCCTTAAGCCTAACGATAAAGATTCACGTGGCGCGAAGCCGCCACATAATCCATGTTGAACTAAGCCGACTTCTGTAATTGTACTCTTGTTTGGAGTTCAAGGCAAAATGCCTCTTGAGGGGCTCATTCACCGTCGGGGCATTGAGGTGGATTTTACCCCGGCAAGGCAAGATATGGCGAGGTGCGAGAGGACTCCATCACCTCCGCCAGAATCTCCGCGAAGGTGTTCGGGTCGTGCTTGCGTAAGGCATCACGGAACTTGGCGCGGAATATCCTGGAGAGCGCCTTCACGGGCATCAAGTTGTCTGACGGGGCCGGGTTGCGGTGTGCAGGGCGTGTGATTGAGAGGATGGCATCGTTTCTACAACTCCCATTGTCGTCTCCGGCGTGGCACACTGGCCGTCTCTGGATTCTGCGACTGTGATACTACAGGCTTATGCATCGCAAAGAACTGTTTGGGCAACGGCCCGGACCGTGGTACAATAATGCAGGAGGCAAGAGGCAGAGGGGGATGATGGGACGCACGCTGGTACTGACTGGCAGGCCAGGCATCGGTAAAACGACGGTGATCAAGGCGGTGGTGGAACCGCTGGGCGAACGAGCCGGTGGCTTCTACACCGAGGAGATCCGCGGCCCAGGTGGGCGCAAGGGCTTCCGACTGGTGACACTGGACGGGCAGGAGACGGTGATGGCCCACGTGAACCTGCGCGGGCAGGGCCGGCCCCGCGTGAGCCGCTACGGCGTGGACGTGGGGGCGATTGACCGCGTAGGGGTAGCCGCGCTGCGCCGGGCGATGAACGAATGCGAAGTGGTGATCATAGACGAAATCGGCAAGATGGAACTCTTCTCGGGTCAGTTCCGCGACGTAGTGCTCCAGGCGGTCGGCGGCCCCAGGCCGGTGGTAGCGACCGTGATGAGCAAGCCCAACCCCTGGGTGGATGCCCTCAAGGCGCTGCCGCAAGTAGAAATATGGGGAGTGACGATGGAGAATCGAGAAAGAATGGCGGAACGGGTCGTCAAGTGGCTCAAGCGTTGACGCTTTTACCAAATGGCGTACAATACAGCCGATAGCCATCAGACGTTAGCGGATAGCCGCTGACTGCTGACTACTGACTGCTAATTGCTAACTGCTATTTATGGCACGCGGTAAACAGATATCCCTTGCCCTGGCGTTTGTGGCCCTGGGGACGATGCTGAGTATGTTGCTGATCATCGGCGACCCCGCGTCTATCTTCGCGCTGCCTACGCTGGTCCCTACCGTCCCGCTCTCCACGCCGTCTCCTATCCCCCCCACCCCTGTACCCACGCCGGAACCTCCCACCCTCACACCAGTGCAGGCTCCCGACCCGACGGTCACTTTCACCCCCAGCCCCACCGCCACCCTCCCCCCCAAAGTTGGGGGGGACCGAGGGGAGGCCACCCCCACGCTCACACCGACCCCCTTTTCGCTCTCCGCACCAGTATTGATCGGCGTGACGCCCACGCTCTCTGACACAACTGCCGTTCCCACCTCTGTGCCGATAGCGGAGATGGCTCCTGGCGTCGTGAACATCGTCGTCCTGGGGAGCGACCGCCGCCCCGATTGGGATAACTGGCACACCGACGTCGTCCAAATCGTCTCCATCCAGCCTTCGCTGCCCGCCGTGACCGTGCTCTCTATCCCCCGTGACCTCTACGTATACATTCCCGGCTTCTGGATGAGCCGCGTCAACTTCGCCGATATGTACGGCGAACTATACGGGTACGAGGGCGGGGGGCCGGCCTTGCTTCAACAGACGCTACTATATAACCTGGGCATCCCGGTAGATCATTACGTGCGCACCAATTTCGACGGCTTCATCGGCATCGTGGACACGCTGGGCGGCGTGGACATCCCGGTGCACTGCCGGTTGCAGGATCACTGGCCCTATCCCGACGAGAATGGCGAATATCCCATCAAGGTGCTGGAACCGGGGGTGCACCACATGGACGGGGAGACGGCGCTCTGGTACGCCCGTTCGCGCAAGACCTCCAGCGTCTTCGCCCGCGAACGGCGCCAACAGCAACTGCTGCAGGCCATCTGGCGCGAAGCGCGCAGCCTCGACCTCCTGCCCCGCATCCCTGAACTGTGGGAGCAGTTCCGGAGCATGGTCGTCACCGACATGGAGTTCGGCGACGTGCTTACGCTGGCCGAGGTAGCCTTCCGGCTCGACGAGCAGAACGTGCGCTTCCGCAACATCGGCTATCAACACGTCATCCCGTGGACGACACCCAAGGGAGGCTCGGTGTACCTGCCCAACTGGGAGGAGGTGGGGCCGGTGGTGAGCGAGGCACTGGGACCAGTGCCGGAGGGCCGGCTGTGGCGAACGCTTCAGGCGGTAGAGGTGTGGAACGGGACGTCCAGCGCCGACTGGGACCGACTGGCTGCCGACCGGCTCTTCCGCCAGGGCTTCGTCGCTGTCATCGGCCAGCCCGACCAGCAGGATTACCCCCAGACACAGTTGATTGACTTCACGTCCACGACAAAAGGGAGCGCGGTATCCTATCTGCAGTGGATGTTCAACGTCTCGGCCGGGAACGTCATCTCCGCGCCCGATCCCAACAGGGGAGTGCAATACCGCCTCATCATCGGCGCGGACTACCAGACCTGCCGCAGCCCCTAGCATAAACATCCTCATTGACAACAGGGCTTATTGAGACTATACTAGTTCTCGGTACAAAACGCTCGCAGCCCCCATCTCGGGAGCGTCCCCTGCAGCGAACAATCGCTTGGAGTGCGATGCTCTCGCTTACGACGCCCTCGGGGACGAGGGCTGGGAGCCTTAGAAAACAGTTTTGTACCGGAAACTATACTAGCCTCAGATTGGGTATTTTCTGCGTCCTGGGGTACTGTTGGCGGAGCGGTGCCTGGCAGTCAGCATCGGCCTGGAGAGCCAGCGCCAGGCCCAGTTTCGGCCTGGCACCGCCCGTTGCAGAGGGACAGAGCAAGGACCACGAGCGATGAAAACGACGCGATCTACTTTGCTGATACTGGCGCTGTCTGCCCTGGCTATTGGCCTGGTGATCGTGCTGGGGGTGCGACTGGACCGGGTCGGCCAGGAGGAGATCGTGACCCGCTTCAGCCAGCGCCAACTTCTGCTGGCCGAGCAGGCGGCGGCTGGCATCCAGTCCATCGTTGACGAGGCGCGGCGGGACCTGAAAGGGGCCCCCGGTCCAAGCCACCTGATTGACGCCCTGGCGACGGAGAGCGAGGAGGAGATAGCCACCTGGCGAGGGGCGTGCGAGCAGGGATTCTTGAGCTATCTTCACAGCCAGCCCATCTACGCACAGATTCGCTACATTGACGCCAGCGGGCAGGAGATCGTGGGGGTGGACACCGACGGCGAGACCGTGCGCGTCATCCCCCAGGACCAACTGCGGTCGCAGGCGGAACGCAAATTCTTCGTCGCCACGATGCAACTCGACGAGGAAGGGGTCTACGTCTCCCCGCTGGAGCCGGCGCTGGGCCACGGCGGGGTGGGGGCCGGCCTGCTGACAGTGCGCCTGGCCACGCCCGTCTTCGACAGCCAGGGCCGGCGAGCAGGCATCGTCGTCCTCAATCTGATGGGCGACGAGATCAGGGCGCGCGTCACCCGGTTGAGCGCCGAGGAGGGCGTGGACGCCTGGCTGCTGGACGAGGCGGGCGTGGAGATCATCAATGTCACCCACCCTGAACTGGAGGGCAACAACGCCTACGAATACTGCCAACAGACCGGGGACGAGACTTTGGTGGCGCTGGCCGAGGACATGCTGACCGGCGGCCGGGGGACGGGGACCTACCTCTGGCCGGAGAGCGAGGGCGGCCCGCTGGTGGCGAAAAAACTGATGGCGTATGCCCCTGTCTACCCGGCGGAAGGCCAGGTGTGGTCGGTGGGCACCTCGGTGCCCTACGACAGCATCCTGGCGGCGCACCGCCAGACTCACAGGATGTTGCTCTTCCTGGGGGGAGACATCGTCACCATCATCCTGGCCGGGGCGGTCCTGGCCGCCCGGTCGGGCTACAAGCGGGTGGTTGCCGAGGAGCAGGCCCATCTCAGTGGGACACTACGCCGCCGGGGTGAGGAACTGGAGGCGCTGCGGGAGATCTCCCTGGCGATCAGCACCCAACTGGAACTTGATGAACTCCTGCAAAACATCGTAGAGCAGGGCTGCCACCTGCTGGACATAGCGGCGGGGTGCCTCTACCTCGTCGACCAGGCGCGGGGCGACCTCGAACTGATCGTGGACTACGGCTACACGATGAACCACATCGGCACGCGCATGGCACCCGGAGAAGGGACTTCCGGCAAGGTGCTGCAAAGCGGCGAGACGCTGATCGTGGACGACTACCACCATTGGGAAGGACGGGCACCGGGTTGGGAGGCCGAGCCGATCACCACCAACCTCGGAGTGCCGCTCAAGCGCGGCGAGCAGATCATCGGCGCCTTGGTCTTCGACGAACTCGCCAAGGTGAGACGTTTCGACGAGCACGACGTCTGGCTGGCGACCCTCTTTGCCAACCAGGCGACCATCGCCATTGAGAACGCGCGGCTGTACCGGGCCGAGCAGGCCGCGCGCGAGCGCGCGGACACTTTGCGCGAAATCTCCCGCGTCGTGGGCTCCACGCTGGAATTGGACGAGGTACTCTCCCTCGTCCTGCGCCAGGCGAAGCGCGTGTTAACCTACGACACCGCCTCCATCCTGCTCTTCGCCAGCGGCGAGCCCACTATGGCGGCCGTGGCCGGCTACGAGGACGAGGAACTGGTGAAAACCGAAGCCTCCTTGCGCCTGGACGACAGCCCCATCCTGCAGGCCATGGCCCGCGACCACCGCCCCACCGTCATCGGCGATGTGCGGGAGGACGAGCGCTGGATCTGGGTGCCAGGGGCCGAAGACATCCGCGCCTGGATCGGGGCACCGCTACTCGTGCGCGACGAGATGATCGGCGCTCTGATGATTGACAGCGCGCAGCCCGGCTCCTACACCGCAGCAGACGCCGCAACCGCCCAGGCGCTGGCCAACCAGGCCGCCGTGGCCATCGAGAACGCCCGGCTGTATGAGCAGGCGCAACGCCGCCTGGAGAGCCTGACCAATCTCAACCGCGCCTCGCAGGTTGTCACCTCCTCTCTGGACGTGAAGGAGGTGCTGGAGCAGATCGTGGACCTGGCGGGCTCCGTGGTCAACTCGGACTATACCAGCGTGGTGCTGCTGGACGAGGAGGGGGAGCCGGTGCTGGGGACTGAGGACTTCCGGGGCGTGTCTCCCGTGGCGCGGCGTATCCGCAGCGATGGCGTCCACCGCCACGTGCTGGATAGCGGACAACCGGTAATCGTGGACACCATCTCCGCCGAGGGGGCGATGAGCCCCCCGCTCCGGCGGCCCGATGGGGAGTTGATGGAGGCCAACCCCGATATCGTCGCGGCGGGTATCCGTTCCTTCGCCGCCGTGCCCATCCAGGCCAGGGGGAAGATGCTGGGTGTAACGTTCGTGCACAGCCGCGAGCCCCGTGCTTTTCAGGGGCGACTTCCGCTGCTGACCACCTTCGCCAACCAGGCCGCCGTGGCCATCGAGAACGCCCGTCTCTTCGAGGCCGAGCAGCGGCGGCGACAGGAAGCCGAGACACTGCGGGAGGCAGCCCTGGCCCTGACCACCAGCCTGGACCGCAACCAGGTCATCGAGCGCATCCTGATCCAACTGCGACAGGTAGTGCCCTACGACAGCGCCTCCGTCCAATTGCTCCACGATGGCCATCTGGAGATCATCGGTGGCCACGGCTTCCCCAATCTGGAGGAACTGTTGGGCGTGACCTTCGATCTGGCGGCCGAGGACAACCCCAACTGCGAGGTAATGCGCACGCGGGCTTTTCTCATCCTGGAGGACGCCCCGGCCGCCTACGGCGGGTTCAGTCGCGAGCCCCACGCCAAGGCGGCTATCCGCTCATGGCTGGGGGTGCCGATGCTGGTCGGCGAGCAGCCGGTAGGGATGATCGCCCTGGACAAGCGGGAGCCGGGCTTCTACATCGAAGAGCACGCCCGGCTGGCCCAGGCCTTTGCGGCCCAGGCCGGCATCGCTATCGAAAATGCGCGGCTGTTCGAGGCCGAGCGGGAGCAGCGCGAATTGGCCGAAGCCCTGGAGGAGGCGGCTGCTGCCGTCAGCAGCACCCTTCACCTCGACCAGGTGCTCGACCGTATCCTGGAGCAAGTGGAGCGGGTCGTCGCCGGGGATGCCTTCAATATCATGCTGCTGGAGGACAGCACTGCACGGGTAATCCGCTGGCGAGGGTACGAACACCTGGGCGTGGAGGAACAGATCGCCAGTTCCACGATCCATGTTCACGAGTACCCCAACCTGGTGAGGATGATGCAGGCAGGGAAACCGGTCGTCATCCCAGATACCGCCGCCGACCCCGCCTGGGTCCCGAAGGAAGGCCAGGAGTGGCGGCGCTCCTACGTCGCCGCACCCATCCGAGTGAAGGATCTGACGGTGGGCTTCCTGAACGTGGTCAGCACCCATCCGGGCCAGTTCGGCTCCGCCGACGCCCGGCGGCTGGAGACCTTCGCCGACCACGCCGCCCCCGCCATCGAGAACGCCCGGTTGTACCAGGAGATGCTCAACTACGCCGATCAATTGGAGCAGCGGGTGCAGGAGCGCACCGCCGAACTCCAGGCCCAGTACGCCCGGCTAGATGTAATCCTGCGCAGTGCCTCCGACGGCATCGTCGTCACCGACGGACAGGGTGAGATTCTCCGGGCCAATCCCGTCGCCCAGACCTGGCTCACCCAGACCCTCTCACCGGAAGATGCGGCCCGGATGCGGGAGACGGTGCGCGACCTGGCCCGGCGAGCCGATGAGCGGCCGGAGGCGGTGCTGGAACTGAAAGGGCTGGACCTGGAACTGAAGGCAGCGCCCATCCCGGAGCCGGGGGAGAAAGAAGCGGCGGCGGTGGTGGCCGTCCACGACGTCAGCCACCTCAAGGCGCTGGAGCGGATGAAGTCCCGCTTCGTCTCCAACATCTCCCACAAATTGCGGACGCCTATCACGACGATAAAGTTGTACGCGGCACTCCTGCGGAAGGCATCGCCGGGGAAGCGAGAGGGGTATCTGGAGACACTGGAGCAGGAGACGGAACAACTGGCGCGCCTGATAGAGGATATCTTGCACATCTCTCGCATTGACGCCAGGCGGCTGGGTATGGAACCCCGGCCGACCCTCCTCAACGAGTTGACCGAGGTGGCGGTGGTGAGCCACCAGACGCTAGCCCAGAACCGGGGGCTGACACTGGAGCACCGGCCGGCGGAGCCGGGGCCGGTGGCACTGGCGGACCCGGAACAGATGATGCAGGCACTGAATAACCTGGTGGTGAATGCGATTCAGTACACGCCGGAGGGGGGACAGGTGGTGGTCTCCACTGGCAAGCAGGATATGAAGGGGCGGGCTTGGGCCACGGTGACGGTGGCGGACACTGGAATCGGCATCCCGGAAGAGGAACTGCCGCACCTCTTCGAGCGGTTCTTCCGGGGCGAGGAGCCACGGCTGATGCAGATGCCGGGGAGCGGCCTGGGGTTGGCGATCGCGAAGGAGATCGTGGAATTGCACGGAGGGCGGCTGACCGTAGAGAGCCAGGTGGGGAAGGGCACCACCTTCACCATCTGGCTGCCCCTCACCGACTACCTTCTCAATAAATTACGTAAGAGGGGGTTTACCCCTCTATCTGGCACAGGGAAGCCTCCACCACCTCGAATCTCTCATCGAGGCTGGCTCCCAAGCTCAACCACTCCTCTTCCGAGGCA
>Ga0315543_1003719_pt1 | contig 13435 bp, 10 predicted proteins | sample SalMarSW160210MG_2_FD_203098 | JGI IMG/M metagenome (GOLD analysis project Ga0315543, IMG submission 203098) | Salt marsh sediment microbial communities from the Plum Island Ecosystem LTER, Massachusetts, United States - Salt Marsh Sediment SW1601-210 ...
GATCTCTACTTCCCAATTTTCTGGCGCGACAATCTTTACGGTCTGTACTTTATCCGCAGCACAATCGAAACTAACTCGCCGTCATTTAATCTACTTATCGCCGGGTTGGCCCAGTCGTTGTCGGCTGCTTACCATATCAAATGGCATGAGTCACGTTACGAGTCTCTCCAGAAGCAATTGGATGACGTCAAGACTTTAAGTCGCAAGGAAGCCAGGGTAAGTCAGCGCCTCCAGACCAATATTCTGAAACTTGTGCGGCACCACAACTCGGAGACGATTGTCCCCAAGTTGATAGGTTCCCTCAAGAAGGATCTCGGGATCAGTCGGGTTGCCTATCTGTATCAGGATAGGCACCATGAGAAATCACCGCTGATCTTTCAGGAGGGCGTGAACCGTACCCTTGAGGCGCCCAATCCGGAAGCTTTTCATGCGATCTTGAAATTGGTTGCCACCGGAAGTTCATTGGCGATCGATGAACTAGCCAAAAGAGACGGGCGGTTGAAGAATTGGACAAGGGACTTAAATGATAAGGGGTTGAAGTTCGTGACGGCTTTGCCGTTGTCTTACGAGCGAGCCGGGGTGTTGGCTTTCAGCGGGGAAGCATTGCCGGTAATTAACAAGCAGCTTCAAGTATTAAAACCACACATCTCACATTTGATTGACAACGCTGAATCATATGAACGCCTGGAGGAGATGTCAAACACCGATAGCCTGACGAGTCTGGCCAACCAGCGTTACTTCTCAAAACGGCTCGAAGAGGAAATCAGCCGAGCCAAACGATACAGCCGAAAACTGGCGTTGATTTTCTTTGATGTGGACGCCTTAAAGACGACTAACGATAAGTACGGCCATCTAGCTGGTGATGAAATTTTGAGACAGGTTGGACAGATACTGAGAAAAACAACTCGAGCAATAGATATCGTGGCCCGTTATGGGGGCGATGAGTTCTGTATTATCATGCCCGAATCGGATGTCACGACTTGCGTCAAGTTCATGGAGCGGCTGAAGGGGGAGGTTGCCGGCTGGGAATTCGCTATTGACGGCGTGCCCGATCGCATCCAATGCACCATATCGCAGGGAGGCGCAGTGTTCCCTAATCACGCCAATGATCCTAAGCAGCTTATCTATGCCGCTGACATGGCCTTGTTAAAGGCAAAGGAGGCCGGACGCAACACCTCCCTTTTGTACTCTCCAGCCAATTAGATCAGTTTGCTCTATGTTTTCAAACCGGCAGCGTTTTTGTCTTTACAGGCGTTACAACTATTCCTATATTGGTTATAAATGAAATCCGGAAAGTTGCCGATTTTATTATAAGCCCTTTTGGGAAAGAGACTTAGATTATGAACAAGTATTATGGCTGGCTTACAACACGCTATACGCTGACGGTCGCGGCGGTGATGGTCGCGGTTAGCTGTTGTTTTGCCCAAGAGTACAAGATAGGACCGGAGGATGTGTTGGAGATCAATTTTTGGCAGGATCCCAGTCTGAACTCGGTTGTTCGTGTCGGACAGGACGGGAAAATAGCCCTTGATATTGTTGGACAGATGCAAGCCGCCGACAAAACAACCTCTCAGTTGGAAACTGACATCGTTCGGCAAATCTCCCGTCTGAACAAGAAGGTCTCTCAGGCCGTGGTCAGGGTGACAGAGTATAACTACCAGTACGTGTTCGTCTCCGGTCAAGTAAATGACCCGGGCAAAAAAACGTTTGAAAGAATCCCTGACTTATGGACTGTAATTAATGAAGCTGGAGGGATCACAGAAATCGGGGATCTCAGCCGGGTTACCATAATCCGGGGTGGAGACGAGGCCGGCAAGGTTGAAATCGTTAATGTGGCGGAGGCGATTGCCAGTGGTCAACTGAACCGGTTACCAAAGATAGGGCGGCAGGATACCATTGAGATTCCCAGGACTCCAGTAGGTCTGCCTTCAGGCGAACTGGCACAACAGGTTAAAAGAAAGAATTTGATTTACATAATAGGTGCCGTAAATAGTCCGGGTCCAATTCAGTTTGAGGAAAACACGGATATTCTTGAGGCCTTGGCGTTAGCGGGCGGTCCCACGAATAATGCCGACCTGAAGAAAGTGAAGGTTATCACTAAAGACGGCTACTATGCCCAAGCTATGCAATTCAATCTTAAAAAATATTCCGAAACCGGGGCGCTGGCCCGGTATGTAATGCGCAAAGAAGATACTTTTGTTATTCCGGAGAGAGGCCATGGTTTTCTTGGTTTCAATTTGGGGACGGCGGCTACCTTAATTGGCATAGTGTCATCGGTAATCTTGATAAATGACCGTCTGTAAGGATAAAACCTAACTGCGAGAAGAACCTGGTGGAGACAGTGTCGAAGGAAAGAACTATTGATCTTAAAGAAATAATGGCTGTTGTCCGCGCGCGGAAATGGTTGTTGATACTGCCGCTCATAATAGTTACCGGTATGGCTTGCGGCAGTTCCTATCTATTGAAGCCAAAATATCAATCTTCAACCATAATCTGGATAGATCGACCTTCCAATGTATCGCGTGAACTCATTAACCTTATCGGTATGCCGCGGGCAGTGGGAGAGAGTGGGGAACAACAGCACCGGCAAGTGCAGGCCTTGCAAAACGAGATTACGTCACAGACCTATTTGTATCAACTCATTCGTGACCTGAACTTGGATAATGATCCGGCTCTCACCCGCAAGGCCGCCAAGATGCGCGAAGAGAACCCCGAAGTCAGTCTTGACCAACTCAAGTACCAATTGTTGCAGGACAAGCTGCAAAAACAGATCAGTGTGGCGTTTGTGGGAACTGACCACATAAAGCTAACCGTGGAGTCATATGATCCCATTCTGGCCCGCGACATGGTGGCTCGCTTGACTGAGATTATGGAACAGGAGAAGAGCAAATACGAACTGGAAAAGATTCTTGACAACCAATCCTTTGCAGACGTGCAACTTCAAAAAACGGAATTCTATTATCAGCAAGCTATCGACTCGCTGACCGCTGCTCAGACCACGCTAACCAAACTTCAACTGCCAGAAAATATCTCCTCAGAAAGTAACCGACGGGATATTCTCTCCGACATTGACAAGACCCAACTGGAGATCGGCGATTATAACGATGAACGAGGGAAAATTCTCTCGAAGCTGGTCGAATTCGACCTTGGCAAAGCCCGTATCAAATACCCGGACACCATCATCGAGCTACGAACTGAGATTGACAGTCAGATAGTGACGGTTGCTTCAATGATGGAAAAGTATGCCTGGAATGAACGGAATATCGTAAATGTGAATATCCGACTCAACGATAACATTAAGTACCTTGAGCAAGAATTGGACAAGGCGGTCGATGTAGAATTCGCTTCCTATCCGGAGAACCAGCGTCAGCTATTGAAACGGTATTATATTGTAAAAGAAAATCTTGACATACTCAACTCCAAGCAAAACCAACTGCAATTGGCTCTGGATCGGATTGATGAGCGCAACAACCAATTGCCCAAGCTGCAATCGAAAATAGCAGAGCTGCAACGTAAGGTTGACGATGCCCGCAAATATCGCGACGCTTTCCGCTCCGAAGAAACTACCGTGGGCATTCTTTCTGAGCGCTCTAAGGAACGAACGAAATACAAAATCATTGAGCCAGCCAGAATACCACTAGTGCCGTTTTGGCCTGATCGAAGGAAGATTATTGCGATGGGGGTTCTGCTTGGTTTGATGATTGGTGGGGCAACGATGTTTCTGGCGGAATTATTTGACCACTCTTTCAAGAAGGTCGAGGATGTCGAGCGACAACTGCAATTGCCGGTCCTGGCGGCAATTCCAAGAATAGAACGATTATCAATTCGCAGGTAAGACTATGGAAACGTATCGCTTAAAAAGCAAACTCGTTGAGAATGACAGGGAGTTCGTTATCCAGACAATCAACGATGCCAATCTGGGCGCTATTTCCTCTACGGTTTATGTCGATCACGAGGAGACTGAGAATATCAGTTATCCCTTACCGCTGGGAATTGACGCTGAGGAAGTATTGTCTCTGGTTAAGCTTACACACGGAGAAAAGAAAAAAGAGCTTGAAACTCTGCTGGAAACGTATCACAAGGTAATAGCTGGCGGTAACGCAGAAATAATGTACCATCTGGGTACCGCTTTTTTTTACAAGCGCTTTTATCGCGAGGCAAAAGAGTTGTTTCAGACAGCTGTAACGCTCAATCCGGAACTCCATCAAGCTTACAGCTATCTTGGTATGACCCAACTGGCTCTGAACTTGCCGGACAAAGCGATTGAATCTTGCACTACCGCTGTGCAAAAACGACCGGGATATGCCGACTACCACAACAGTCTGGGAGAAGCTCTACTGACCAACCACTCAAGTCAGCAGGCCATCAGGGAATTTGAAGAAGCCATTCGCATCAATCTATACTATAGTGATGCCTATCTTAATCTTGGACTGGGGCTTGTTTTAAATGTGCTCGACAAGGGAGATAAGGCTGCCATGACCAGGGTTTCAAAACAGGCGACCGACTATTTCAAAAAGGCTTCTTTAACATATCCCGACTACGATGCTGCCATTTTTAATGAGGGGCTGGAAGCCCTCCGCAACGGCGGCCTTAAACACGCCTTTTCCCTATTTCAAAATGCTCGCGAAACCAAAAAGGAAAAGCACCGCCAGGAATTTGCCTCTTTCTACCTCAAATTCGCCATCCACCCAGACTTGATGTCCGAGGAGGTAGTCAACGACCGTATTCTTTTTTTGGAGGCAGAAATTGAGAAGAATCCCACCTACGTTGACCTCAGAGCGGAGCTGGGACGCTGTCTTTTGGAGCGGGCGAAGTTTTCATGGCAAAGAGGGGTAGAACAGTACGGAAAAACGGTAGAGATAAACCCTTCTCTTTCCAGGGCGCGTTATTGTTTTGACGAAGCGGAAAAGGAATACGAGAACATCTGTGCCGTGCTGAGCAAAGTTGTTGAAAAGAGCTAAGACAGAATGCCGCGTCATACAGTCTCAATAGTCGACCTTTATAGCCCGGAGCTGCCGTTTGTAACTGAGTTTCTACGCTTACTGCACAAAGTGCGGGGCGCCAAAACCGACGGTGAGCTAAAGACGCTCTTGTTTACATCGGCCATGATCTCCGAGGGCAAGTCAACGGTATGCTCCTTTCTTGGCATTACTGCCGCTCTGCAGAAGGGCATGAGAACACTGGTTGTTGATTGTGACCTGCGACGCCCGGCCATTCACAAGTTTTTCGCTTCGGAAATCGATCCCGGCCTGAGTGACATACTAATCGAAGGGTATAGCCCTAAAGATGCTACCAAGAAAACCGGTATCGATAAACTTGACATCATTACGGCTGGTAAGAAGATTCCTCTTCCCACCGAGGTCTTTGATGCTGAGGCTATTGGCCATTTGCTTGACGAGATGAAGTTCTACTACGACTTGATTTTAGTCGACTGCGCTCCCTTGTTGCCTGTCTCCGACCCGATGCTGCTCGCCCCTAAAATGGACGGTATAGTACTGGTCGTTAAGGCGGGTACTACTCAAAGTGAGATTGTGAGCCGGGCAGTGGAGATACTCGAATCGGACAGAGACAAGATTCTCGGCGTGGTGCTTAATAACATGAACAACACTCTGCCATATTACTACGACTACAACTACTACGGTTATGAGTATGGGGAACTTCCCAGGAAAAAACTAAAGCCTACCGTCAAAAAAAACAAGAAACGCAGTAAGAAAAACTCCAACCGAACTACAACAAGTAGTCTCATGAAAGATAGTCTAACCCGGCCTACATAAGACAGGTTTGGGAGTCACATGGTCGATTCACTTAATCTCCTCACTGTGGACCTTGAGGAGTGGTTCGTGGTTGAGATCCTATCCGATCGTTTCGCCTTTAACGAATGGGATAGCTTGCCCTCGACAGTGGTCAAAAACAGTCGCCGACTCCTCGCTTTATTCAGAAAAAAGAACGTAACGGCCACTTGGTTTGTTCTCGGCTGGTGTGCCAAAAAATATCCGCAGTTGTTACAGGAAATAGCTGACGAGGGGCATGAGATTGCCTGCCACAGCTACAGCCATACTCGCGTTGATCGGATGGACCCCGATTCCTTCCGAAAAGATACCCAAATGGCGATGGATGCCATTATCAAGGCTATTGGCAACAGGCCGTTTGGGTACCGGGCTCCATGTTGGTCGATAAACGCCGATATACCGTGGGCGTTTGAGGTGTTGGCTGAGCTCGATTTTGAATACGATAGCTCAATTTTTCCTATCAAACACGATATCTATGGTATGCCTAACGGCCCACGCCGCCTGTTCAAGATGCATTTTGATAACGGTCGTTCGCTCTATGAGATTCCGGCTTCGACCTATCGAATTATGAACCGAAATATACCCATTGCCGGAGGTGGCTTTTTCCGGCATGCTCCGTACTGGTATTCTCGACGGATGGTCAGTAAACTTAACCAGCAAGGGCAGGCGGCGGTGGTCTATATCCATCCTTGGGAAATCGATTCCGACCCTCCCCATATTCGAGGCCTTTCTTTTCTTCAAAGATTACGCACGTACGGCTCTACCTCCATATTGTATTCCAAACTTGAAAAATTGCTGGGCGATTTTAGATTTACTACCATATCTAACTACTTGCTTCTGAACAAAAAAAGGCGAATCGGTTTTCGTTAGAACCGAGCCTTGTAAATCGGGTTCCGAATCCGCCATAGGCGGATGAGAAACTCGACAACATCTTCTTGTTAGCTCGATGTTCTACTGGACATTGTAGTGATATGATAGTCCATTGATCTTGCATGTTCCCAACCACGTGTTGTTTGAAAGAATGGCAGGACATGAAACTATGATATTTTGACGACCAAATCTATTTCTCAGAGCCTCCCGCACGAATTCTGTAACTCGTTTTTCGTTCAAGTTCGCTAGTGTGATGTCCCAGAAATACATGCTAATAAAAAAAGCAGCAAACTAAATCGTGGCATGGGCATCTTGCCCATGATTCACGGGCATGATGCCCGTGCTACTGCAAAAGAATATGTGAACATATATTTGGGACGCAACACTAGCCCTTTATTTCTGCCAAGGCTTGGCAGATTGATTTGGCAAACATTTGGGACAGTTAGCACTGGCATCTCAACTTGAATACTTTAGTGTGAACGACCTAACCATTGATTATGAAGAATAAACTCCCCATCAAGAGGTTTTTGCATAACGCCACTCAAAGCCGGAATTATTCCTTGACTATGGCTGTATAAGTATAGAATATACTTGATGGGTAATGATATTTCTAAACTGAGGAGGACTTTATGAAAAGGTTAATCTTAATTTGCCTGGTATTCGCGTTATTCGTGCCAAATCTTTACGCTAAGAGGAAGACAGAGAAAGCCGGAAGTGTGAAAGACTTGGTTTATACTGACAAGAAGTACGACTTCAAGTTCACTATTGACAAGGTTTGGAAGTGCAAGCTCAGACCTAACAAAGGGAATTACCGGATGGTGCTGACCCAGAAAAACTACGAAATTCCACCCGATTATATGGATGCCCCCGGCTTTACCTACGTGCCGAGACTCGTGGTCTACGTTGACACAACCAGCATGGACGTGTTTGCTTTTTTAGATTCTCTAAGAAGCGAGAAGTACTCATCGGGCCAAAAAAAGGATATACTCAAAGAGTTTGAAATTCTCAACGAGCAGGCGGTAGAGGAAGGAACCGAGCGCCAGAAAACTGTTACCAGACAGCGGAGAACAATTACCATTGGTGGGGGAAAAGCAGTTCTTTGGGAAGGACAAGCTCAATACGTAAAGTATGTCAGCACTTCGGCTTCCTCAATAGGCGGCAAGAGGGTTTATGGCGCATATGGGGGTGGTGTCGTAGCAGTGAAGAAGGGTAACACTATCGTTCTTTTTCACGTGATGAGCGAGTGGGACTTCTTTGCTTCGGTAAAGAAAGATTTTATGGTTATGGTAAACAGCTTCCAGTGGGGAGGGGCACAAAAGGGAAAAGAGGAGAAAAAGTAGAGCCGGTTTGAGCAACCTTTTGATGGCTGTCCCCCATCTAATTGCTTGGGTACTGTGATTTACGTGTGTGGGAAGTGAAAAACTTGACGGAGGATCTATGTGGGTGCTGAGGGCGATTCTGATTGCATTGCTCGTTGTGATAGTGGTAGCTTTTGCATTACACAATGTCGGTGTGGGTCAAGAAGTTTCGGTTAACTTGATTTGGGTGAAATACGTCGACGTCCCGCTGATAACGGTGGTGTTCTGGTCGTTTGCAGCGGGAGTTGTGGTATCGCTGCTGGTATTCATCTCGGTGTATATCAAGTTGTCGGTCCAGCTTCGCTCAGCGAGGAAGCAGATTCGTGCCCTTGAAGGCGAAGTCACTGTGCTCCGCAATCGACCTATCGAGGAATCGGCTGACTTACTTAAAGAGTCAGCAGAACAAAAGCGACTAGTGAAATCACCTTTTGGAGAGGGTGAAGAGACATGACTGAATACCTCTTAGTTTTCCTCGTACTGCTGTTTGGATCAGTCGCTTTCTACCTGGGGTACGAGCGATACCTGAATAAGTCCGTGAAGTCAGCTTCCTCGCTCTATATTGAGGCTCTCCAGGATCTTCTTGATGGAAAGGAAGTGGCTGCCTTCAGTAAACTTCGACAGGTGGTGGCGGAGGATTCAAGTAATATCGATGCTTACCTGCGGTTAGGGCAAATCCTGCGCAAGAACAAAAAGCCGGAGCGCGCTCTTCAGGTGCATAAGGATCTCACCCTCCGCGGTAGCCTGGCGGCTGCCGACAAGGCGAATATACTACGCCAGTTGGTGTTGGACTACAAGGATCTCAAGAATTATGACATGGCTGAGGCAGCTTTAAAGGAATTGATTTCGTTTCAACCTCGTGATCTTTGGGCACATGTCAATCTCCTTCAAATCCAAAAGGATGCTGGAAAATGGGAGGAAGCGTACGATGCGGCGACGACGATCCTAAAGCTTGAGTCGAACAAATCGAAAAAGCCGCTGGCTGTTTTCAAGTACCATCAGGGTGAACAGCTTTACAGGCAGAAAGATTACCACAAAGCGAGAGTTCTATTAAAAGAAGCCATTGGGTTGGATCCGTCCTTTGTGCCCGCCTTCCTGACCATTGGTGATTCCTACTATGAAGAGAAGCGGTATGAGGATGCCGTCAATTTCTGGAAGAAGCTTATTCAGGCGGTACCCAACCAGGGACATCAGGTGATTGCTCGCCTAAAAAAGACACTTTTTGATCTTGGTCGTTTTGGGGATATAGCTCAAATATGTGAGGATATTCTCAAACACTCGCCGAAAAACCGTGAAGCACGTATCACCTTGGCGGAGTTCTTAGAGAAAAAGGGTGAACTGGAGGCCGCGGAGGAAATCTTTACCCAGATAGTAGATGACTCCCCTGAGGATTTGAAAGCAATTATGGAATTGATTCACATTTATCTCGAACGGGGGGACAGAAAGAAAATCAATGAACTCTTCCGGGTTTTGGAACAAAGAAGAGAAAAACACCAGAACGGTCTGCGGGATAACACGGTTGAAGCCGGGCTGATCGGTATTTCGTGACGAACCAATAATTCGTCTTTTTCGTTGGCATGAGAACAATCTTGCTTTTCACATATGTTGTCGTGGTCGTGACGTTTTCGGTGCCCGCTCAAGCTGACAACATCTATTCGCTGATTGTTAAGGGAGATTTGAAAGCAGCGAGCGATATGCTCTCGAGCGCCTCCACTGCTTCTTTGCGAGACGGCAACCGTCTTTTCTACTCGAGTCTTTTGGAGCCAAGCGCCGACAAGTCAGCACAACTGATGGAAGCGGCTCTGAATGCGGCGGTGGCGGCAACCTATCGAGAGGAAATTTATTATCGCCTGGCTCAATACTATTTTTTACAGGGTGACCTGAGAAAACTGGAACGGATAGTGAACGACTATCGTGCCTTGTGGGAGATGGGCAAGTATCGGGGCGAGATGCTTCGCTTCTCTATCCTTGTCGACCAGTTGGCGCAGGCGTATGAATCTGCTATCCGCCAGGCTGACCGCTATCTGTTGGAGTATGCCGAGGGCGATCCGGTGCAGTGGGGAATAATTGACAAGGCCAGAGTCATGTTGCTTTTCCATAAGTACATCGGGGCTGAGAAGCTACTGCGAAAACTGTCCCGTGATAAGTCCGGCCCCGGTGTTCCCCAAGCATTGTACCTGCTGGCAGGGGATGCTATCAAGGATAAGAGAACTGACGATGCCGTGTTTTATTACAATATTCTGCGCGAGGGGTACCCCTCTGCGGTCGGGCTGGATGCCTTGGTAGAAAAGATGGCAACTATGTCATCCCCTGACGATGCCGACGATGCTGCGGCAGAAAAACTCACGGGAACCTACTATTCTGTCCAGGTAGGGGTATTTTCACAAGAGGATAATGCTAAGCGACAGGCTGATATCTTTTCGAAGTACGATCAAAAGGTTGACATTAAAACGAAAACAATCTCCAACGTGAAATATCGAGTAGTGTATGTCGGGCGTTTTCAGAGTTATGATGCAGCCTTCAAGTTCAAAAAAATGCTGGAAGCGAGTCATAACGAGGTTTTCCAGGTTGTGGCGCGATGAGCAAATCCGATAAGGACGGTTTGTCGTTTACCCCCTTAATGCGCCAATACAACGCCATCAAAGAAAAGCATCCCGACAAAATTCTATTCTTTCGCATGGGGGATTTCTATGAGATGTTCGGCGACGATGCCGTCAAGGCGGCTCCCATACTGGGAATAGCTTTGACATCTCGATCACACGGCGCAACTGAACGGATTCCTTTAGCGGGTGTACCCTACCATTCTGTCGACAAATACCTGGCCAAGCTATTAGCGCATGGCGAGAAGGTGGTCGTTGTGGAACAGGTCGAAGATCCTAAAACGGCCAAGGGGATCGTCAAGCGGGAAATCGTGGAGATCCTGACTCCTGGCACTGCAACCATTGAAACACCCGACACCGATCATAGTTCAGTGTGGCTGGCCGCTATATGTGAACGGAAGAATAGATCAATGGGTCTGGCGGCACTTGATTTATCCACCGGCTCTTTTTTGGTGGATGAAGGCCCCACCGATGAGATCATTGAGCGACTGAAAGTGCTGGAACCGTCGGAGATACTTTACCCTGCCGAACAAGACAAAGAGGCAATCGCGCAGACGCTGAGCTTCGCCAACGACAGGGTTCAAATAACCCCCTTTGAGGAATGGAACTTCGACTTTAAAACAGCTGAGCGGGACCTCAACGAACATTTCGGCACCAGCACTTTAGACGGTTTCGGCGTGACTGGTAATCGTCTGGCAGTAGCGGCAGCAGGAGCTGTTTTTCGTTATCTTCGGGAGAACCATCGCGATCGGCTGGCGCATATCAACAAGCTGACCAGGTTCGACAAAGAAGGATTCATGACGCTCGACTACAGCACAGTCCGCAACTTAGAGCTGCTGAAAAACATCGCCACCGGCGCTGAACAACACTCCCTCTTTTCTGTCATAAATCTGTGCCATACGACAGCCGGCGCCCGACGCCTGCAAAACGCACTGCTGCGACCATTCAAAACAAAAGCTAAAATTGAAATCCGCCAATCAGGCGTGGCGGAGTTGGTGAAAAACCGCGAGTTGGCATTTAAGATTCGTCAAGAAACAAAGAAGCTGCCCGATTTGGAGAAGCTCGCTGGGCGGCTCGGTATCGGCAAGCTCAACCCCCGCCAGATGGCAAGCATCAAGGATGCCCTTATTATTGCCCGAAAAGTGAGAGGTGTGTTGAAGGATGCTTATAGCCCCCACCTGAGCCGGCTCGCCGGCGCCTTGCCCAACTGCGAAGAGATAATCACCAAACTTGATGATGCCCTTACCGAAGAACCGCCGCTGACAACCAATAAGGGAGCCATCTTCAAGCAAGGGTATTCAAAAGAGCTCGACGGTTTGAATGATTCCATTCGCGATGCCCGGCTATATATCGGTTCTCTTCAGCAGATTGAACGGAAACGCACCGGTATCAACAGCTTGAAGGTTGGTTTCAACAAGGTGTTCGGGTATTATATCGAGGTTACAAAAGCTAACCTAAAATCCGTTCCCAGCGGGTACATCCGCAAGCAGACTTTAGTCAACGCGGAGCGCTTCATCACTCCAGAGCTGAAAGAGAAAGAGGAACTCATTCTCACCGCCGAGGAGAAAATCTTCAAACTGGAGGAAGTGCTCTACCGTGAGTTGTTGGAATATCTCGGCATCTACATCGGTGACATCATGAACACCGCCGACTTGCTGGCTGAAGTGGACCTGGTTTCATCGCTGGCCGAGCTGGCCGTTCAAAATGGGTATAATCGTCCTGAAATATATGAAGACACGCGCCTTGTCATCATCAACGGCCGTCACCCCGTCATCGAAACGGTACTGCCGCCGGGATCATTTGTGGCCAATGATGTCAACTTTTCGTCCGACGAGGGTGGCATCCATATCCTGACAGGACCGAATATGTCCGGCAAGTCGACCTATCTCCGTCAGATTGGTCTGATTGTCATCCTGGCGCAGATCGGCTCGTTTGTGCCGGCTGACAAAGCTGAAATCGGTCTGGTGGATCGTGTCTTCACGAGGGTCGGTGCCGTCGACAATCTCGCCCGCGGGCAGTCGACCTTTTTAGTCGAGATGGTGGAAACGGCCAATATCTTACACAATGCAACCGAGCGGTCGCTGGTGCTTCTTGACGAGGTTGGCCGGGGAACATCGACCTTTGACGGTCTCTCGGTTGCCTGGGCGGTGGTGGAACAGATCAACGAAGCAATCAAGTCGCGCACCATCTTTGCCACTCACTACCACGAGCTGACCGGCATGGCGGAATTATATGAGCGCGTACACAACTTTCAGGTAGCAGTCAAGAAATGGGAAGACAAGGTGATCTTCCTTCATCAGATTATCCCCGGCGGCTGTGATGACTCTTACGGCATTGAGGTAGCCAAGTTGGCCGGTGTTCCACGACAAACAATCAACCGCGCCAAACAGATTCTGCGGCTTTTGGAGTCGGGGAAGTTCACACAAAGCGAGCTTGGAAAAGGCATCTACAAACAGAAAGTACAGCCCAGCCTGTTTGAAACCAAACCCTCAGAAGTCGAAGAAATAATTAAAGCTGCTGACCCGGACAATATGACCCCGATGGAAGCGCTGAACTTACTGCGGCAGTTGAAAGAGTCTTTGTAGGGCAGGTCTCCCCGAGACCTGCCATCCGCCAAAGGCGGACAGGGGTCAGGGACTACTGCCCTACTAGGAAAATGAGAAGTCATCGATAACAGAAGAAACCTTCGTGATTCCGTCATTCCCGCCTTCGGGCCTGTTGAAAAACCCTGTTTTTTCATCCCGCATAGAACCCCGCACGCATGTGCCGGTCTAAGTCTGTATTCGGGCGGTAGAATTGACTCACAAACCGGATAATGAAA
>Ga0315543_1003721_pt1 | contig 13432 bp, 8 predicted proteins | sample SalMarSW160210MG_2_FD_203098 | JGI IMG/M metagenome (GOLD analysis project Ga0315543, IMG submission 203098) | Salt marsh sediment microbial communities from the Plum Island Ecosystem LTER, Massachusetts, United States - Salt Marsh Sediment SW1601-210 ...
GGCGTTAACTGGTCAAAGAACTGCAAAAAATGGCGTGCCAGAATTCGTTATAAGGGCAGGCGTTTTTCTCTCGGCCTGTTCACCTCCGAAATCGCCGCCGCCCGCGCCTATGATAATGCCGCTCGAAAGTATCACGGCGAGTTTGCGGTACTTAACTTCAATTCGTGACACGACATTAAAGGCTGGAGCCTGTCCGCCGAAGCCTTGGCGAAGGCGGAACAAGGCAGCGAAGAAGCATCATAAGGAATTTGCCGTTCTAAACTTCGACAAATGAAAATACTTAGCTCCTCTATTTATTGATTTTATTATATCTCTGGTAGACAGTTTTCCCTAATCCGTCAAAACGAAAAGCTGATCCTATAACATATTCACGTTTAATTTCAATGCTAATCCACTTTCGTGCCAATCTTTCAGCTACCGCACCTACTACATTGCTTCCCGCAAATGGATCCAATATAATGTCTCCTGGTGTAGTTAAGAATTTTATAAAAAATTCAGGAACTGCTTCAACAAAACGTGCTGGATGTACTTCTATGTTGTTCTTCCTGCAAGCTCTCATATAAGGATCGCTACTTTTAGTATTAGCTGCAATAATTAAGTTAGGAGGAATTGCTCCCTTTTGGCGTTTACCCCACTTTTTTGAAACTACGTGACCAGAGGGTCTAGGGCCATCATTATAACCTTTTGCAAGCAAATTTTCCATACTTTTTGTGTATGGCTTTAGAATACGTTTGTTGGAAGCTTTAGGCTTAACCGATTTAGAAAGCCACCATATTGGATTAACTGCATCTTTAACACGAACACGTTCTATGGTGACCCACTGAGCAGGTGCAGGCATTCTTGCAGGATTGTACCAGTAAAATTCTTGAGCTAAACAGAATGGTCCCTTCGGATTGCATAGGCGTAAAAGTAGCTGGAAATGATATAAAGTACGCGTTGGTTTACCTTTGTTCCAAGATCCTCCAATGTCTAGTACAAAACTACCTCTTCGCTTGAGTACCCTCGCAATTTCTTGTGCGAATGGCCAAAACCAGTCACAGTATTCCTCAGCTGATACATTCCCATAAGATTTTTTTCGTCGCAGGGCGAAAGGGGGAGAGGTAAGAACAAGGTCGATTGACATACTAGGGATTGTTTTCAATATATCCAAACAATCAGCACAATATGCTGAGCCTAGTTTTGTCCCATATATTGGCTTATTCATTCTGTATTATCCATTTTTCTTCGCTCATCACCTCTTCTTTGAATAACGGCTATTTGATCCGCAAATTTCCGCAGAATTTCCTCATGCACTTCAAGCAAAACAGACAATTCATTCTTGCTGTATGCTCGACCACCATGTTCAAATGTAACACTTTTTTCTTGTGCAACATTTAGAGCTGATTCTACTATGTTTTTTAAGTTTGCAATTCTTCCATCTAGCTCAATCGCTGAGCTTCTAGGTGAAATACCCCAAAAAGCACATGCATCATAAAAAGTAATATCATCCGTTCGTTTATTACTATACTTTTCCACGGCTTTTGAGCAGAATAACCTTTTGATTTGCTTCTCTGTTTCACGCGAGAGTCCAGCTTTTTTTATTTGTGATTCTCCTTTGTGTTTTAAAAGGAGTAGAGCATGCTCACGTCCCCCCTCAGTAAGTTGGTACATTTTGGTTCCTGATTTTCTAAGAAGACCGCGTTTGCGAATAGGCTTTGATCCCATAATTTCTGCAAAAACTCTATTTGAGTCAGGATAACACAGCTGGCCATTGTCTCCACGATGTCCTGCAAGTCCAAAAGCATCGGGAAATTTCTTCCAAGCTGACACTACCAAGTCCTCGGCAGAAAATGGGCATTGCCCACGTTGTTCTAAATCTAAAGCTGCTAAAAGCAATTTTTCTATAATGCTTAATGTGTCCTTGTTCGCCATCATTTCTCTATTCAGGGAGTTTTCCAGTTGATATGAATTCGCTGAGATCCGATGCCGCGGCTGCTTGTATTTGTGCAACCTCGTATCCCCACTTCATTATCCAATCATTTACAGACAATGACTCTTCCTCGGTTGGCCCGTGAGTCAAAGCAATCTGGACAATCACATCAACGTAGCGTTCCAAATGATACATTCTCCATTCTCGTGTATCATATCCATATCCTCTTTTAGTATCAAGATAAAGTTTTGCTAATGGTGAATCGCTATTAATCCACCAAATATTACGCTGAGCATCTTTAGCATCCTGCCATACAGGAGGAACATCGCTGCTGAAATACCGATATTCTTGAGTATCAGGATCTCGATCAATTTCACCAGATACCAGTACCAGAGGGAGTCCTTTACCAAGTTTTTCTCCTCGTCCACGTCCTTTACCTGGAACCACTTTTATAAGTGCCGGTTCTTTTGCTTCACACTTATCGTCGCCAACTGTAACGAGGGTTTCTCCGTCCGCAAAACCAAAAACCAAGCCTGACGAGCTCACTTTGGCTATATCAGGATTGTCTTCTGTCCACTCAAGGTAGATATTGCTTGTTTGTTCTCCGTTGTCCAATTTGCAAATAGCTTCAAGCTTCTGTCGACTGCCGGTAGCAATTTCAATTTCTTTCGGCGAAATATTAATTTCATAAATACGAATGACTTGAAGCGGTACTTTGTTTGATATTATCTTCCCATCAAGAGTTTGCGCGTATATAGCAGTTTGCCCATAAGCAAATGTGTTTATTATCAAGAGATCCTCATCAACCATTGCGACATTGTTATCTTCGCTAATCCATGTGAATGGTACCGAACGAATCCTTTGTCCAGTCTCATCAAAAAATTTAACATTGGGTCGGAATGATACTCCAATACCAGCCATTTGGTGGGTCATTGTCAGTTCTATTTTCGCTGGCTTTCCTGTTGGTAATGGTGGCGGAGGGGGTGGTGGTCCTACATCTCCTGGTCCCCAAAGTCCCCTCATCAACTCACTGAGGAATCTGTTTTTCCATCGGTCTAGGGCCTCATTAATTTTGCTGATAGCACTTTTTTCATTTCGATTGTACTTCTGTCGTTCACGAGCTTCGAATTCCTCTGCGTATTTTTGAACCTGTTGAGATATAAAGGAATCAACAGCGCGAGTAATGGGACTATCTGCTAATCGCGCTCTTTGGTTTTGCTTGAATAGCTCAAGTCGTTCAAGATAACACTCACCATAAATGTAATCGCGATAAGAAGACTGTATATCAAGTTCGTGAATAGGAACATATCCAATATATCCTGATTGTGTTTTATATACTATGCTATGCCGGCCTTTTTTCTTCCATCGCATGCTAACTTCTGATGTTCGAAGAACCAAAGTTCCCCTTGGACTTTGTCCACCTTCCGTCGTAGAGATTTGCTCATCATAAAGAGGATCATTCAATTCTTCAGGTATAGGAATAATCCTAGGCTCTTCTGCTCCCGCCATTGGGATTATCTCAGGAAGTGAAAGTGGTCTGCGTTGCAAACGTCCATTTATCACCACATATACTCTGCACATTTCAAGAGTTTTTATCATTTGCGGGTGCTCTTGCAGATTATCAATAAGTCTATCTGTTGGGATCTTTCCTTTATATCCCTTAGGGCCAACTCCTGTCAATAGCGTGAACCCACTTGCTCCCCTGACAACCTCATCTGCTACTTTCAATATTCTAGTAAGCGGGCAATTGACATTTTTGAGTACATTATCAAGTTCATCTTCAAGGCAACTAATCTTAAAATCACGTCCACGCTCACGGTCTGGTATGTATCCGAATCTAATCGAACCACCTGTTACTCCGTAGCGATTCCCAATTCCTTCTTTCACAGTATAGAGTATAGCATATGACTCAAACATCTGCGTCATATAACACTTGCCTCCATTTCCATGTCCTCCCTGAATGGAAATCGCTTTGCTCCCACGTTGTGCTGCTTCAGGATCTGCCCATATCCTAAAATTTTCCTCAATCATTTCGCTCGTCATCCCCGAAAAGTCTAAGCATGAGATAGAAGAAGATTTACCACCTCGGCCAGAATCAAAAATCACAATAATCACTCTTTTGGATTCAGGTGCATCTTCTCTTGCATATGCATCAGCAGAGTTTTTTAACCATTCTGGCAGACCATTTTCATGCGATTGAAAAGCTCTACAGATCAAACGAATCGCACCCTCCTCGTGTACCTTAACGTCCTCATCAGGTGTATATTCAAGCTTAGTCATTATTTCCCTCCTAATTATCTTAATATTGACTGATTTAATTAAAATTAATTTGTCACAATATGGTATCCTGCACTGAATTTATAATAACATAATAATTCCGCCAAGTCTGCTTTCCATTTCAAGACATATTATACCAGAAACTTCTTAATCCGTCAACCTATAAGCGCATAAAAAAAGCCCCACGGTTTCCCACAGAGCTTTTTAGTTCAATCAGCTAAACCAGCCAGCTAAAAACAATCGCAAACCTGTGGTGAGCGAAGTCGAACTACCGAAAATCGGCAATCGACAATCGGCTATCGACTCTTGCCCTCCGCTCCGTCTGGCGGAATCATAAATCGAAAATCGAAAATCGTAAATCTCAAATCTTCTACGCACTTTTATGGTCGATAAATCCTTCCAGTTTTCGCGCTCGCACCGGGTGCTGCAGTTTGCGAATGGCCTTTGCCTCTACCTGCCGGACTCGCTCGCGCGTAACCTTGAAGATCCTGCCGACCTCTTCGAGCGTATATGTATAGCCGTCGCCGATTCCGTATCTCAGCTTGATAATCTCACGCTCACGGTATGAAAGCGTCTTGAGCACCAGGTCAATCCTCTCGCTTAGCATCCCCTGCGTAGCCGACGACACCGGCGAATCCACCTCATCGTCTTCGATAAAGTCGCCGAAGTAGCTGTCCTCGCTTTCGCCGATAGGCCTGTCCAGGCTAATCGGATGTTTGGATATCTTCAGCACCCTCCTGGCCTCTTCAACCTCCATACCCGCCTCTTCTGCTATCTCTTCTACCTTCGGCTCTCTGCCGAACTTCTGGTGCAGGACCTTGCTGGCCGTCCGCAGCCGGCTCATCGTCTCTATCATATGCACCGGGATACGAATCGTTCGTGCGTGGTCGGCTATCGACCGGGTAATCGCCTGACGAATCCACCACGTCGCATACGTGCTGAATTTATATCCTCTGCGGTGCTCGTATTTATCCACCGCCCTCATCAGCCCGGTATTGCCTTCCTGAATCAAATCCAGAAAGCTCAGGCCTCTGCCGCGATACTTCTTGGCGATGGAGACAACCAGCCGCAGGTTCGCGCTTGACAGCGTGCGTTTTGCATTCTCGTATTGAGTAAAGACCCTGTTCATCGACCGCAGCCGTTTATCAAGCTGTTTAGGCCTTTCCACAACCAGGTTCTGGAGCCCCTCGAGCTCCTGTTTCATACTTTCGATATCCTCTTCTGTAACCATCCCATTTGGCCCCTGCTCTATACTCTGCTGTAGCTGGTGCATTTTCTGGCTGATGCCTTGCAGCTTGTTTTTCATTGATTGAATTCTGCTGGTTCGCAGGCTGAGCTCTTCGAGCAGGGTGGCGATTTTTCGCCTGTTTCTATGCAGCTGTAACAATACTTTTTTGTCCGGCATATCGCCGTCTGTTTTCAGCGCCTTTTTAAAATATACCTGGTTTGCCTTAAGAAGTTTATCAGCCGTTTCGACGTTTTGTGATACTCTTTTTTTAATTATGCCTTTTGTGAGGTATTTTTCCGTTGTGGTTTTGATGGTCCTGTCGAACGACAGAATCCCATCCTGCACCTGCTGAATTATTTCGATAGCGTTTCTGGCGCAGTAGTCTGACTGGAGCATTTTTCTCCTGAAAGCCATCCTCGCTATCTCGATTTTCCGCGCAAGATTGATTTCATCCGTCCTCGTCAGCAGCGGAATCTGTCCCATTTGCGTCAAATACATCCTGATTGGATCGTCGATGCGGCGGGAGACCTCGGGGCCGACGAGATCCCTTTCGAGGACTTCGTCATCCTTCAGCAACTGCTCCTTTTCCTGGTCATCCCCGCCTAAAACGACCTCCGTGTCTTCAAATTCCTCGTCGGCCTCCGCCGCCTGCTGAACCTCGACATCATCCTGCTCAAGCAACTTGATGCCCATCTCGTCAAACGTAGCCAAGATGCCGTCCAGATGAGCCGAGCTGACAATCTCGTCAGGCAGGCCTTCGTTCATCTCCTCGTAAGTGAGGAAGCCCCTTTTCCGGCCTTTGGCAATGAGAGATTTAATCAGCTCGTCAGCAGATTTGGGCTTTGCAGGCAGCGATGGGGCGGCATCGACTTCTATTTCAACCTCAGGTTTCTTTTCGTCTTTTTCTTTTCTTTTCCTTGCCACGATTGGCGGCCTCCCAAATAACAATTTATTATTTATGATTTACGATTTTTTAGTCACGAATTCATGGAGATATTTAACCGCAGATTAACGCGGATTTACACGGATTACTTTTTTAGACACGGATTTCTCTGATTTTTATTAGCCATAATTTCACACGAATATTCTGACAGGATAACAGGATTATCTTGTTAATCCCGTCTAATTAAAAATAGTTGGCTTATATCTATATTCCATATTGATTATTACTGTTAAATAGCGTTTTTAGTTCAATTTTTGTTTTGCCACAGATTTCACTGATTTCTCTGATTTTTATTAGCCACGAATTCACCCGCCCACGGGCGAGGTCTCGCCACCATCGGCTTCGCCGATAGGCGGGAAGGCGGACACGAATTTCCAATAATTATTTATTAGCCACAGAGTACACAGAGTTCACGGAGAAATTTAGCCACGAAGGAACAAAGAATTTTCACTAATTCACTTATCAATTGAGCAACGAAATAGTTCATAATTAATAGTTCAGGGTTCGTAGTTCATTGTTCATTGTTCATTTTTTATAATCGGCGGCGATTTATTGCATTGGTCTTATTTCCTCAGTTTCTGCAATGGAACCAAATTCCCGGATTTGTCTTTATACTTCCAAAATCTCCAGCCATTCACGGCTCCCTTATCTAATATAGCTTGACCTGCTCCAGAAGGTGTATCATACATATTATTTTGAAACTTTATTCCTCCATTTCTTTGAATCCATGCCGTATACTCTTTTCCCTTGTATTTTGCGTAAATCACTTTTCCTGTCGGAAATTTACCTCTAAGCGGCCGGTCTATTAGTTTGGTTCTGCTGGTTACTTTTTTTCTTTTCTTTTTTACAGGTTTCCCACTGCCCAATATTTCTTCTATTACTCTTTTTGTATCTTCTGTTAGCAGTCTTTTTAATTGAGGCCTTAGGTTCTTTGAGCGTTTAAGTTTTCCTTTTTGTTTATTCCCGCTTGGTTCAGATATTCTCACTAATAATGCTTCAATCTCCCGCAAATGGTCTATTTTGCGAATCAAGTAGAGACTAAAGTAGTTCCATTTACCTTTATGCTTATCCTTGAGGTGCTGATTTATGCGCTTGCGGAAATCAGTTGCCAATCCGATATAGTAAAGCTTTTCTCGTCTATAAAGCGCATAAACTCCGTAGTTGCCTTTGATCATATCAGTAATTTGCTTTCTGTGCCGTTCAAAAACCGTGCTGCTGACTTTTTCCAAATACCCTATCACAATCGGCCGAGATTTACGGCTTTCTTTCTTCATTTTTCCCTCAAACATGAATTAAACCAAACGCTTCTTCTGCAAACTAAATCAACCTTTAAAAGTCCTCACACCTATTCAATATTCAATCTTCTGAAACTTTATCTTTTTCTCTTCATCAAAATAAAATTCATACCAAGTTACTGGTTGACACTCATCCTTGTATCTTTTGTTAAAGCTTGGAAGTATGTGTTGTTTCAATTCATCTGCATAAGATACATCAGGAATGCTTGGAACCACAATTATGGGTTGAATATTCTCTTTGGAAGTCCCACACAAATACTCCCGACACCACTTTATGTACCGTTCTAATTGCCTGTGAATTCCCGTATCTGGACTAGCTTTTAACTCAATAACTCTAAACTCTCTTTTTCCTTGATTCGTTACTGTGAAAATATCTATCTTCTGCATACCCACGCCACAATAAAACTCATTTCCAAGCCATATTATTTCATTGCTTTTCCCACAAATCTCTGCAAAGACAGAATTGTCAAGGTTAGGGAGACCCGCATTTTCTGTAAAATATGCCTGCAAATAAGTCTCTATTTTTCGCTTTTTATAAAGCATCTCTTCAATGTCAGGCACCTCAGCCTGAGATGTATCGTATATCTTTTGCTCAGAATCTACACCGACAATCCTTCCATCCTCCCAAGTGAAGCTTTGAGACGTGTCAATTGGTTTTTCGCTATTATTCTCCCGAACAAGTCTAATAAGTTTATTGGATTCTTTCAAAGTCACAGGACTACATCCTCTACCACCCTTCAATTTCCTATAAATCAAACTCCAAATAATATCTCTTGGATTATCCGGTAGTTTTTCCAATGCTTCCCATTCACTAACTGGATTTGGATATACTTCGTCTGGCTCAATTAAAACACGATAAAGAAGCTTTTTACCCAATGTACCTTCACAATCGTTATCCTTGTCGTAGTACACAATATGTTTACCAGTAACATTATTTGTGTTCTCTTTTATTTTGAAGATCCCATAAAACCCGACTCCTTCATGGTAAAATAGTATCTTATCCCCTGTTCTGACCCTCTTAATATCTGCAAGAAGAGAAATATTCCAAGCCTTCTTGCCTGAACTGGTTCCTGCGAACATATATTGTAGATGCGCAGCAAATGTATCTTCATTCACGATAAAAACATGGGTGGTCATTCATTTCCTTTCACTTTTTCTTGAATAAGAAAACATATTCGTGCTTGAATATGTAGAATCCCCCTACAATTGCACGGTATCTCCACAACTCTTTCTGATTTCGCTTGCCAAAGGTTTCTTCAAAGTTTTTGACGACTATGCTTTTCAAAATAAAACCTCTTTTGATAATTTTCTCCATTGTTAAAAATCCCAATGGTATCCACTCGCCTTTGGAATATTTATCCCCAATAACAAGTGCAAAATATCTATTCTTATCCAAAATTTTTGAGGCGCGATCAACAACAGTGCCCATCTTTTCGAGGAAATCGTTTACAGACCGTGCATTCGATAAATCTCTCTGGTCTTTGCTGAATTTAATAATATCAAAATACGGTGGGTGCATTATTAATAATTGGATGCTTTTTTGGCCATAAGATTTTAAAACGCTCTCATAATCAACCTCAATACTGTTGCCTGCTATTGCTTCATTTATGGTATTAAACTTATTCGTCTCCCCTTTTACTAAGTTATTTGCAATTTGAACTATATCCTCTTGTAGATCAATTCCGATAGAATTTCTTCCGAGTCGCTGGGCTTCAATCAATGTAGTTCCACAACCGACAAAGGTATCCAAAATCCACTCACCTTTTTTTGTATATCTCCTAATCATTTGATTAGGAATCTGAGGAATGAAATTTCCCCAATATCCAGCCGTGTGAACTCCGGATGAATCTCGCTTATCCAATATCCATAGACTATCCGTGATAATATCAGAATATTCTTTCCAGCGATTGATATTGATATCGTTAATTTTATTAGTCCTTGTATGGTTTATAGCTTTAGATAATCGGTTTAAATAGTATCTGGATCGCTCCAAAGTCTGTGTTTCTATTACCTGGTTTAATTCGTTAAACAAATATCGTTGACTCAGTGTGATAGTGTCGCCGTTTGTAGTAATATTAAACAGAATCTTTCCGCCCCTTACCGAATCCTTCAATTGTCTTTCCAAGTCAAACACCGACTCTCTGATTTTTGCGATAGACTTTTCTTGTGCTATATCTTGTATCCTTCTTAACAACTCTACTTTATTCAAAATCATAGTTCTATCAGAGGCGGTTGGATGCACTACCGGAAATAAAGTCTTTGTTGATTGATTTGTTCCCATATCTTTCCTTATATAATAATCACGGACTTAATTCTCGTTAATGTAATCTTTCCTCATTAACTCTCACATTCCAAACAAAATCGAATTTTCTTAATGGCCCTCCGACGCCCTTTGGGCTATGGAGGGCAAGCATGAAGCGTATCGCGAAAAAAATAAAATATAAATGTTCAAAAACATTAATAATCCCCCGTCGCAAGCAACGGGGCTAAACAAACCTGCGGCAAAACGGCAGGATAAGTAACCACCCCGACCACAGGTGTCGGGGCTAACCATATTTATGTCATACCGATATTGCGGCGGTTCTCCTTCTTCACAACTTCGGAAACAGATTTAAGATACTGATTCGGGTCCTCCGCCGACTTTATGCGGTCAATGCTCCTTCGCTGAGACAGTCGCAATAAGGTGTCAACAGCATCGGTCAGCCGAGATTCGAAATTCCCCTTTTCACGGCCTGTCTGCTCGAGAAGCATAATACAATTGCCAAGCTCAACAGATTCAGCTTTGGCGAGAATCTCCGACAAAGAAACATTAGGATTGGCGCTTATGGAATCAAAAAGTATCTCAGCGGTCTGCTTCAAAAGCGGCATATCAAAGTGCTCAACTGTTATTTTCCGGCTTATGGTCTTAAAGAGCTTCGGCTCATTCAGCAAGACCTCCAAGATTTCGCGCTGAGCGGAGGCGGCGAGGCCCCTGCCCAAATCGAGGGCGGTAACATTCTGCTCTCTGGCTGTGTAGGAGGCCGTTCTCCCGGCGGCTGTGGCGGCCCTGGAGAGCACAGCCGTTATATCTTTGCTGTCGAGGCTGATGATTTTCGAGAGGCGATTTACCAGCAGGCCTCCCTCGATTGATTTGAGCATTCCGGCGTATATGCTGGTGGCTACGGTTTGCAGATATTCATCGACGGCGGCCTTTCGGCCTGCAAAGGTGTCGTCGGCGTTGAGCTTTTCAGTCAGCCGGTCCCATTTGAACTGAAGGACATCGACGGCATTATCAATTAACTGCTGGAATTTCTCGCTGCCATTGGCCAGGAGGAAATCACAAGGGTCTTTGCCCTGTGGAACGAATGCGAGCTTGATATCTATCCTCTGTGACAGGCAGACATCGAGTGCCCTGTTCGCGGCCTCGATACCGGCTGCGTCACTATCAAAAACAATGACGACTTTTTTGGCATACCTCCGCAGGATTCGGCCATGACCCGTGGTAAGACTGGTGCCGAGACTGGCGACGACGTTGGTGCAGCCGAGCTGATGCGCCATTATGCAGTCGGTATAACCTTCCACAACAACAGCCGTTTCCGTTGAAACAATGCGGTGGCGGGCGTGCTCGAGGCCATATAGTGAATTGCTCTTGTCGAATAAAACGGTTGTCGGTGAATTTATATACTTGGCACCATTATCGCTTAAAGCTCTTCCGCCGAAGCCGATTACCCTGCCGGTGACATCGGTAATAGTGAACATCAGGCGGTTTACGAATTTGTCCTGGTTCTGGGCGGTGATAAGGCCTGCGTTTTCGAGCAGCTTTGTCGAGATGTTCCTTTCGCGGGCGTGGGTGAGTAAATCATCGGGGGAGTCGAGGGCAAGGCCGAGCTGCCATTTTTTGATGCTCTCCGGAGATATTTTCCTCTGAGCGAGGTAGTCACGGGCGAACTTTCCTTTTTCGTTATCATTAAGATTTTTCTGGAAGTATTTAACGGCCCAGACATTGACCCTTGCAAGCTCGTTGGGGTCAATTGATTGTTGATTGTCGATTGCCGATTGCCGATTGATTTTCGATTTTTGAGTTTTTTTCGGCAATTGAATTCCGGCGCGGTCTGCGAGCCGCTCTATAGCCTGCGGGAAGGTCAGGTTCTCTCGCATCTGAACGAACTTAAAAACATCACCGCCGGCACCACAGGCGAAGCATTTGAAGATTTGCTTTTGGACATTGACGTTCATACTCGGTCGATGGTCATCGTGGAACGGGCATAAGCCGACCATCTCACGGCCCTTCTTCTTCAAGCTGACGTGCTCACCGACCACGTCAACAATGTCGTTGGCCTGCTGAACCTGATTCACTATTGTCTGGTCGAATATTCCGGGCATATTAAAATGATTAATGATAAATGATTACCGATAAGTGATTGCCGATTAATCCGAACAATCCGTTGCCTTCTCAATTTTTATAATATACTATATCTGTTGTACTATTAGTTTGTGCTAAAGATAATTTGCCCTGCCTGCCTGCGGCTAATCAAGGATTCTACATATATATACACAAAAGGGGCGAAAAGTCAAGTTTGGTCCGAAAATAGGCGTTTTGATACTGATAAAGGGGGTTCTGGCGACTTTAGACACATGGTGAGATGGGACAAATTTGCCGCACATCGGGCGAAGCAGGTTGGAATTCCGCCAAAGGGGGATAAGTATTTTGGAGAGCGCATAGTCGGCAATGAGCTTATTTTTACCTGCGTTTGATTTTGCCCTTGCGCTTGATGACTCTTTTTCGCTTGGAGCGCTGCTTAATCTTTCTTCCTGTGGACATAGCAGCACCGAGTGCGTTCATATTCAGGCCGCCGGAGAACAAACTTTTTAGCCCGCCGAAGGTTCCGCCGCTGAGAGACTTGAGCATATCACGACTTCGCATAAAGGTCTTTACCAGGCCTGATACATCATTGGGCTGAACGCCGGCACCGGCTGCGATGCGCCTTCTCCTGGAAGAATCTATCACATCGGGGTCGCTACGCTCACGAGGAGTCATAGAATAAACCATCGCCTCCATCTGCTTCAACTCCGAGCCATCGAGGTCGAGGTCATCAAGCTGCTGCCCCATGCCGGGAACCATTTTGAGCATATCCTTCATACCGCCCATTTTTTTTACGGCCTGCATCTGCTTGAGGAAATCGTCAAAGCCGAAAGTGCCTTTGGCCATTTTCTTCTGAATTTTTTCCACTTCCTCGGCTTTGAACTGCTCCTGCGCCTTTTCGACGAGCGTAACAACATCGCCCATACCGAGGATTCTGCCAGCCATACGGTCTGGATGGAATTCTTCGAGCTTGTCGAGTTTTTCTCCGACCCCAATGAACTTGATGGGCTTGCCGGTTACAGCTTTTACGCTCAGGGCGGCACCACCCCGTGCATCGCCGTCGAGTTTTGTAAGTATGACTCCGTCAAGCTCAAGCCGTTCGTTGAATTCCTTTGCGGAATTGACGGCATCCTGGCCGGTCATCGCATCACAGACAAGGTAAATCTGGTGCGGGGTAACAGCTTTTGCAACGTCGGCAATCTCGGTCATCATCTCTTCATCGATATGCAGCCGCCCTGCCGTGTCGAGGACGATGACATCGTAACCATTCTCCCTGGCGTGTTTGATAGAGTTTTTGGCGACTTTTACGGTGTCTTTGCTGTCCTCTCTATAAACATCGATGCCGGTTTGCTCACCGAGGACAACAAGCTGCTCGACGGCAGCGGGTCTTCGCAGGTCGTCGGCAGCGAGAAGAGGTCTCTTGCCTTTTGCAACGAGA
>Ga0315543_1003723_pt1 | contig 13424 bp, 15 predicted proteins | sample SalMarSW160210MG_2_FD_203098 | JGI IMG/M metagenome (GOLD analysis project Ga0315543, IMG submission 203098) | Salt marsh sediment microbial communities from the Plum Island Ecosystem LTER, Massachusetts, United States - Salt Marsh Sediment SW1601-210 ...
CTAAATTTATGCACAAGAAAACCAAGAAAGGCACTTTAGCAAAAGAAAAGTGCCTGGGATTTAAAGAGTATTTACACCGAGCTGAAAGATTTAGGTTGGCCGAATGTACACCTCGAACATTTGAAAAGTTTTTATCTTACGCAATAGTTTTTGGGGTTGAAAAAGCTTGGGCTGATAGATTTGCTGATATTTATCATGAAGCGCCAGATTGGTATGTACCTGCAGGGGCATATTGGGGTATTGGGGCAATTTCAGCCGGAGACATTGGAAAGGCGACTGCTTTTTCAGCTACCACTTTGAGTCAAAATCTTTCTTCTATGGTTAAAGATGTTTCTGGCGTGTTTAGCTCTTCTCCTTCTGGTGGAGCAAGTGGTTTTGGTGGAGGAGGGGCTGCCGGCGGTGGCGCTGGTGGAGGTGGGGGAGGGGCAGGATGAAAATAAGTTAAAAGTTCAAAGTTATATTGCCCCATTGTTCTATTGCTATATTGTTAATTCGTTAGAATATTTTGGGTGGTACTATCCAGACTGTTTTTGCTCCAATAAGATTTCCTCCTACAACATCTGTGAGAAGGTTATTACCAATTACTGCGACACGGTCTCGTTTTATTCTTTTATTTTTTATCTGATTTAAAGCTCTGTCAAAACCTGCTATTTGAGGCTTTACAGCATGATTTACTATTGGGACAGCAAAATGTTGATATAATTTTTCATTTCCTCGAGTGTTCGAGATAATAACCACTTCAAATTGAGAGGTGGTGTTTTTGAGCCATGTTTCTATATTAGGAGAAGACTTTTTTGTAATCATACCTCTTAGTGTTCCATCGAGATCAATAAACAGGATCTGGATTCCTTCTTTTTTTAATTTTGAAAGAGGGATTTTTGTTATAGAAGAAACTATTTTTGAAGGGACAATCAACCTTAAGAACTCTTTCGGGCCCAAAAGTTTAAGCTTATGAAAAGCTTTGATTATTATTTTATATTGCCACATGATGAGAAAACTTAAAACTCAAAAAGTAAAACTAAATGGAATGAATCTAGAAGCTAGAATTTGGAATCTAGAATTAAAAATCCAGATTCAAGATTCTGTATTCTAGATTCTAGCTTGATTTATTATCAGCTTCTACAAGTTTGTCAATCAGGGGATCTAGATTCCCGTTCATAATACCTTCTAGATTATGCAGACTTAGATTAATTCTGTGATCAGTTACTCTATCTTGCGGAAAATTGTAGGTTCTGATTTTCTCTGAGCGTTCACCTTTACCGATTTGTTTACGACGACTTTCCATCTCTTTTTTCTCTTTTGCTTCTTCTTTCCGAGCGAGCAATCTTGATCTCAAAATCTGCATAGCTTTAGCTCGATTTCTTTGTTGAGATCTTTCGTCTTGACAAGCAACTGTAGTGTTAGTGAGTAGATGCGTAATTCTTACTGCGGTTTCTACTTTGTTTACATTTTGTCCCCCTTTACCTGATGACCTGAATACATCAATACGTAAATCTTTAGGATCAATCTCTATATCTTTTTCTTCTGCCTGAGGTAGAACTGCTACTGTAGCAGTTGAGGTATGAATCCGACCAGACTTTTCAGTTTCTGGAATACGTTGGACCCTATGAACCCCTCTTTCATATTTTAATCTTTCGTATACATTACTGTCCGTGACAGCAAAAATTATTTCTTTTATTCCTTGGATTTCGGTTTTAGAAACAGAAAGTATCTCAATTTTCCATGTTTTGTTTTCTGCATATCGCTTATACATCCTGAGTAAATCAGCTGCAAATAAAGCTGCCTCCCCACCTCCTGTAGCTGCTCTAATCTCCATAATTACATCTTTTTGACCATAAGGATCTTTTGGCGAAATTATGGCAGTTAATTGTTGCCTAATGAGCTTTTCTTGTTTTGATAAATCTTCTATTTCTTTTGTAGCTATTTGCTTAAGTTCTAAGTCTTGAGTTTCTTGATTTATCCTTTTAGCTTCTTCTATCTGGCTGGTAATTTTTTGTAATTGCTGATATTTTTCTATGACCTCGGTTAATTCTTTATATTCTTTTGACAATTCTTCTAATTTTTTCCTGTCAGAAAAAACCTGGGGTTGACCCAGTTGTTCCTCCAGTTCTTTGTATCTTTTTTGTAATTCTTGGAGTTTCTTGTGCATGACTTAGTAAACGCAAAAATCAAAATGAAAATATTAAATATTTAATATTTATTTATCTTTGAGTTTTGCGCTTTGAGTTTTGGACTTACTCTTTGATGTTCTATCAGCGCTGGAATTTTTCTTTTTACCCTTCTGTAGCTCCTCTTTCTTAGCCAGCATTCTTTTAAATCTATCTACTCTTCTGTGGCTGTCAACCACTTTTGCTTTACCAGTATAAAAAGGATGACAAGCTGAACACACTTCAATATGCATCTCGCGTTTAGTTGAACCAACCTTAAATGTATTCCCACAAGCACAGGTAATGATGGCATTTTTATAATATTTTGGATGGATATTTTGTTTCATAATTTTAGGAGAAGCTATATTTTTACTCTTTTTACTCTTTGTACAATCTATGCTCATCTATATATTATCAAATCTAATTATTTTTATCAAGTCTTGCATTATTCTATTTCTTATGTTAAGCTAATTAAAAAATAAGACTTAAATTTATGGAAGAACTAAAGAATGCCGAAAAATTAGAGTCTAGAGTCTCTCTTTTAACTTTGCTGAAAGCAGGGGTACATTTTGGGCATAAAACTTCTAAATGGAATCCTAGAATGGATGAGTATATTTTTACTCAGAGGCAGGGAGTTCATATTATTGATTTGGAAAAGGTGCGGAAAAAACTTGAAGAGGCTCTGGCCTTTGTCCATGATCTAGCTTCTAAGAAAGGGGTTATTTTATTTGTAGGGACTAAGGATCAGGCCAAGGAAGCAGTCTCTCAGGCAGCTTTAAAATGCGGTATGCCTTACATCACTGAGAGATGGCTTGGAGGAACATTTACTAATTTCAAAGTTATTTATGAAAGAATTAAAAAATTGAGAACATTAGAGGAGGATCAAAGCAAGGGAGGATTTGATAAATACACAAAGAAGGAACAAATGAAGTTTAAAGAGGAAATTGATAAACTGAATAGATTCTATAAAGGAGTAAAAAGTTTAAGTGAATTACCCCAAGCTGTATTTATTGTTGATGTACTGAAAGAGAAGATAGTAGTGAAGGAGGCTAAAAGAAAGAATATTCCAATTGTTGGTCTAGTGGATACAGATGGAGATCCTGAAGGAATAGATTATGTTATACCAGGAAATGATGATGCTTTATCTTCAATTCAGCTGATATGCAGTGCTATAGCAGAAGCGATAATAAAGGGGAAAAACAAAAACCAAATTAATAAAGTAACAAAGTAGTAACTGATAATAAATCATTGCTCAATGGTTAAATAGCTTAATAGTTAAATAGTTTAATAGCTATAAAACTATTATTTTAGTTAACTTACCAACTTATAAACTTACAAACTTAACTATAATGCCTGATCCTGATATAGATATAAAACAAATCAAAAAATTGAGAGAAGAAACCGGCCTAGGAATGTTGGACTGCAAAGAAGCCTTGGAAGAAACCCAAGGTGATTTCAAAAAAGCGATAACAGTTTTGGAAAAGAAGGGGAAGGTGATTGCGGAAAGGAGGGGAGAACGAAAGACTGGCCAAGGTCGAGTAGAAGCTTATGTTCATGGAGGAGGTAAAATCGGAGTATTAGTGGAGTTGAGATCCGAGACTGATTTTGTAGCCAAATCAAAAGAATTTATAAAACTTGCTCATGAGATTGCTATGCAAGTTGCTGCGATGGGTCCTAAATATTTATCTCGGGATGATATACCTGGAGAGATGCTTGAGGGAAAAAAGAAGATATACCAAGAGCAATTCAAAAATGAAAACAAGCCTCCAGAAATTATAGATAAGATTGTTAATGGCAAATTAGAAGAATTTTATAACCAGGTTTGTCTCTTAGACCAACCTTATATCAGGGATGATGAAAAGAAAATAAAAGACTTAATTGATGAAGCTAGAGCGAGATTTGGAGAGAACATATGTATAGAGAGGTTTGTTAGGTTTGAGATATAATAATCTCAAATCGCAAAACTCAAATGTTAAATCTGACACCTCTAGTGTCATTGCGAGCCCCGTTAGGGGCGTGGCAATCCCGTTCGGGATGCGATGTCATTTAATTCAAGGATGTCTAAGACCTCACGGGATTGCTTCGTCGTCCCTCGGACTCCTCGCAATGACAAGCAGTTTTGACATTTAACATTTGAGATTAAATCATTAGAATTTAGAATTTGACACTTTGTAGCTTTTAGCTTTACCATTTAGTTTTAACATTTGCGATTTGAGTTTTAGGTTTATAAATTTAACAAGACTTTATTTTCTCTTTATGATCAAAGTAATCAGTGTTCAAATATGTCCTTGGAAAAAGGCTGGGGATTTCATTTTAAGACAAGGCGAATACAAAACAGGGGACACGGTAATTGTGGAGGAAGAAAAAAGAGTTGAGGCAGGTGCAGTTAAGAACGGAGAAAAAGAAATGGATGAATCAGATTTGGAAGAAAAACCAGGAGTTGTAATTAGAAAAGCAACTTCTCAAGATTTAAAGAAAATACAAAATTACAAAGCAAAAAGGACTGAAAGTCTTGATATATGCCGTAGATTGATAAAGGAATATAAGCTTCCAATGAAACTAGTAGACATGCGGTTTTCTTTTGACGGTTCACAGATAACTTTTGCTTTTATTGCTGATAGAAGAGTAGACTTTCGTGAATTAGTTAAAAATCTTTCTCGCCATTTTCAAAGATCCATAAGGTTAGAACAAATAGGTTCACGTGATGAGGCAGCAGCTAAAAAGGGATGCGGTATATGTGGTAGACCTTTATGTTGTGCCAGTTTTCTTAAAGAGAAACAGGGAATTTCTCTAGATTTAGCTAGAATTCAACAAATGGCTCATCGGGGCTCAGAACGTATCACAGGTTTGTGTGGAAGATTGATGTGCTGTTTAGCTTATGAAGGAGAGAATTATGAACAATTGCTAAAGACCATGCCAGAACTAGGTTCAGAAGTAAAGACAAGGAAGGGTAAAGCCAAGGTTGTGAGCCGAAACGTTCTTCAGCAGAAAGTACAAGTGGAGCTTGAAGATGGAACTAAAGATGAATGTGGAGTTAAAGAGATTAAGTGGTAAAGATAAATATTGAATATTGAATACGGCTTATTGCTTATCGCCAATCGCTTATCGCTAAGAAGAAATTAAGAAATTAGATACGGGGAAGCTTAAAGTTTAAAATTACTCAGAATTTAGAATGTAGAATCTTGAATCTGGATATTCCCAATTCCAGATTCCAAATTCTAGCTTCTAGATTCTAGATTCATTCCATTTAGCTTTGACATTTGCGTTTTGAGTTTTAAGCTTAATTTAATATCTATGTATGAAATTTGGCCACAACTCTTAATTATTATTGGTATCTCTGGAATTATTATTATTTTAACTAGAAGGTTGCCCCATGTTCCAGAGATGAATGTTGAAGAAGAAAAACTAACAGAAAAGGAAGAATTAAAGCTCAACCTAAGATGGTTAATGTGGATAAAAACAGGCCTTATTGGGATGGGAAGTATAATAAAGAAAGCCTTAGTAATTTTGAATATATACCTTAAAAAAGGTTTTACTTTTTTATTTAAGAAAATATCCAATCTTATTTCTAAGGAGGAAAAGGGCATTTCCCAAGGACTGCTTGAGCTTCGTTTAGAGAAGATAAGAAAAAGAAAAGTCATTGATAACTTATTTAAAGAAGCAAGCAAACTAATTTCGAGTGGTAAACTTAAAGAAGCAGAAAAATTCTACATCAATATAATCACTCTTGAGCCAAAAAATACAAAGGCATACAAAGCGCTAGGAGCAATTTATCTAAAGAAAGGGAACTGGCAGGATGCTAAAGAATCGTTTGATCAAGTAAGTAAGTTAGACAATAAGGATGATGAAGTTTGGGCCAATTTAGGCTTGAGTCTAGAGAAGCTAGGTAATTTAGAGAAGGCTAGACATGCTTTTGAAAGAGCAGTAAAATTGAACAAAAATTGTGTTCAATATTTTATAAAATTAGGTGACACATTTTTTGGTCTCGGGTTCTTTAGAAAGGCTTTAGCGAATTATCAAAAAGCAACCCAATTGGATAATAAAAGTGTTAAGGCATTGGAAAAGGTCGTTCAAGCAGCTTTAAGATTGGAAGATAAAAATTTGGTTAAGGGAACTTTAGAGAGAATATTGGGCGTTGAACCGATAAACAGACTTGCACGAGATAAACTACGAAGAATCAGAGAAAAGGAGAAAAAAGTTGGGGCTGAAATAGAAGTTGAGGGAGGGAAAGAAGCGGGTAAAATAACTTGATTTTTAAGGGGATTTTTGGTATATTTATAGAGCATATTGTTAAAATTATAGCAGTCTGAAATGATAAACAAAGTTATTGCATTTTGCTGAATTAGTCTCTTGATAGCACCTTAATTATTAGGGTGGAGCAATGAGAAAGCAATTTGCACGCCACCTTAGCTCAGCGGTAGAGCAACTGTTTTGTAAACAGTAGGTCCATGGTTCGAATCCGTGAGGTGGCTAGAAATATTTAAATGAAGGTCGATATTGATCATCGGGAGTTAAGCCAATGTTGGTTGAGGGGCAGGTGGCAGAGTGGTCAAATGCTCGAGTCTGTAAAACTCGCGCCGCAAGGCTTCGGGGGTTCGAATCCCTCCCTGCCCACCAGATTCAGCTGAGGCTGAATACTATTTACTTATTACTATTTACAAATTTGTTTTTTATCTAAAAAGGAAGTAGCTATTTACTCATGCCGATGTAGTTTGAATTGGTAGGGCAAATTCTCATCCTCATGCCGAGATAGCTCAGCTGGTAGAGCAACTCCATGGTAAGGAGTAGGTCCGGGGTTCGAGTCCCCGTCTCGGCTCATAAAGTTAATAATTAATAATTGATAACTGATAATTGACAATTTTTTCATTTTTAATTTTTCATTTATCATCATGTCTCAGAAGAATCTAGTTAAACTCCAGTGTTCGGAGTGTAAACATATAAATTATTATACTCGAAGAAATAAAAAGACTATTCAGAAAAAACTAGAACTGAAAAAGTTTTGTAAATGGTGTAGAAAACATACGTTGCATAAGGAAACGAAATAGCTTATTGCTAATCGCTTATAGCTTATTGCTTATGTTTAGATTTGAATCATTAGAAATTTGGCAACTGGCAATTGAATATGCAAATAAGTTATATAAAATTGCTAAGAAATTTCCCAAGGAGGAACTTTTTGCATTATCAGACCAATTAAGAAGAGCTGCTGTTTCGATTTCTAACAATATTGCCGAAGGCTCGGGTGGAACTTCAAAAGATTTTGCAAACTATCTGAATATGGCAATAAAATCAACTTTAGAAACTGTAAATATTTTATACTTTGCCAAAGAGCAGGAATTTATTAAGGAAAAACAAAGAAAAGAGCTATACAACGAAGCTGAAAAATTAATTAGAAAAACTCAAGCTTTCAAGAAAGCCCTGAACTTTTAAATGCCATATGCGATATGCCATATGCTATATGCCAACAGAGGGGATGTAGTTTAACGGTAGAATATCTCTCTCCAAAAGAGATGATCGGGGTTCGATTCCCTGCATCCCTGCCATCGTGTACGAACAGAGGTTAAAGCCTCTGTTTTTGCTTTATTTAAGGGCTTTTTACGTGGTTCTAACCTTAAATATTCTTTTTCTAAGGCAGGATAAACTTTTCCGATTGGTTGTAGCCATTCATTTGGCTCAATTATGAGCTTTTTGCCCTTAATCATCGCATTTTTCCCTAACGCCATTAAGATTTCTTTCTTTAGTTCTAGCCCACCTGTTAAGAATGCTTTTCTTGCGTAAGTTGCGAAATTGAAAGTTCTTTCTGTTAGCTCTAACCATCGTTCAACCCTGGCTTCAGTTTCCCTTAACTTCTCTTTGAGCTGGTTGATTTCACTTCGAAGTCCATTTTGTTCTTTGATGAAAGTTTCATCATCAATTAAATCTCGGTATCGCATTCTAGTTAAGTTGTCCAATTCTTTCTGGGTTTTAACTAAAGTTTTATGTTGCATTTCGTAAATTTTAGTCCTATCTTCAATCTCCCTATCATTTGATTGATTTAATACTTCTAATGCCCAATCTCTAAATTCTGGGAGGATTGTATATTTCTCTAATTTTTTCTCAATCTGTAATTCTAAATCTTCTTCCCTGATTGCTTTTCTCTGGGAGCAGTTAATATCTTTTTTCTTTCTAGTGCAGTGATAATATGTGTATTCTCTAATTTCACCTGTGCTTTTAATAAATTTCTTTTTAGTTTCTGCTGTGTAAAGACAACCGCATTCTCCGCACCGGATAAATCCCGTAAAGGCAAATTTGTGTTTTTTGGGTCTTGGTTTTCCTTTTCTTCCAAGAAGCATTTGAACACAATCATATTCTTCAAGTGTAATCATCGGCTCGTGTCTGCCTTCGTAATGCTGACCTTTATGAATAATGATACCTGTATAGAATAAGTTGGTAAAAATTTTATATAATCCACTCATTGCCAGAGGTTTATTTCCTGTCCTTTTTCTTTTAGGCGTCCTGAAACCCCATTCGTTATTTAATTTATGTAAGATTGGGGGCACAGTATAATTACCTGTGAGCATATAGTCCCAAGCCTTTCTTATTAAATTAAATCTCTCAGGGTCTTTTATAATAGTGTGCGTTGATAAATCATTTAAATATCCTAATGCAGCAAGTCCGGGTCGCCATCCTTCATCTAATTTTCTTAAGATACCTCTTTTAACATTTTTACTTAAATCTAAAATAAATTGATTTGCTGTTCCACTTTCAACGGCAAAGACTAACACGTTATCCTCCGGAAGATATTGTCGGTCTATAGTTTGGATTGATTTGAGTATTCCTTGTTGCAATAGCCAGCTTATTTTCCCGCTATCTATTGGATTGCGGGATAGACGGTTTATTTGCCAGCATAAAATACCATCATCTTTACCATTTTCAATTCGTTGTATCATTTCATCAAATAGGGGACGATTGTTCGGTTTCTTGGCTGATTTTGCTTCTGTGTAGATTTTCTTAATATCCAAATTTAAATCACTGGCAAGTTGTTTTAGCCGATTGACTTGGTCGTCAATAGATTGAACTTGTCGGTCTTCACTTTCGGATGACTTTCTGGCATAGAGAAAGTATTTAATTTTATTAGTTTCTTGTTTCATAACTCAAAGGGACGGTCTGGTAGCCCAGTTGCTTTTCCACGAGGGATTGGCTTCTGGCAGACCGCCCCTTAAAGGGCAGAAGCCTATAAAAAACTCGTGGACTTATTGCAACTTTGGGCTACATTTTTATTATACACCAAATTTAACTGTCAAGCAAATTTTCTCCCTCAACCATTCCTTTATACTTTCTTTTTCTGTATTCAAGATTTAAGCATTTTCGACAGCCGATCTTGTTAGTCAGAGGGTGTCTAAATAACACCCCAACTCGTCTATTACATAAAGGACACTTAAACCAAAATCTGATCCCATTATAACAAGTTTTAGAAGTAGCTAGTTCAATTTTTAACCCTAAGATTTCTAATTCAGAAGCTAAAACTAATTTCTTTAATTTACTGCGATAAGATTTCAAAAAGTCTTCTATCCGAATTTTCTGACACTCTTCCACTAAATATTTTCTTCCTAAATCATTTGGGTTCAATGTTTTCATTTTTGTTAGGATTATCCTTATTGGGTGGATTTACATTTAATTGTTGGTTTTGAGCAACAAAAGCCGCTTTAGTTTTTACATTTACTTCAAAAGAAGGCGTTTCAATCTGCTTAAGGGTTGTAAGGGCAGTAATAAATTGCCGATTGGCTCGGTCTAATTCTTTACTTAACATTGAATAAAAACCATTTTTCTCATTACTAAGCCAATCTACCTCTCGACAGGTATGCAATGATTGAGAGTATTCGAGTATTCTTGCATAAGCGTTTACGATAATCTGGACTAATGCTTTTTCGCTTGGCATTCTACAATCATATTCTTTAGTGAGCTGGTGACTAAATTCTATCACTAAAGGCCTATATCGTTTACCTACTGTTTCTGCAAGAGGATAGTGAGTATCTAATCCACAGACTATTAATGCTTTATGAGCAGTTTCCGTGGCTTCTGTTATAACTTTTTTGCTACTCTTGCCAGCCCTAATTTGTGGGAGTAAGTCTTCGCTAAGTTTCTTCATTATCCGTTTTGGGTCATCATTCATATAAGCTATTTTATTGATAAAATCTTTTGTTTCTTGAAGGGTCAACGCTTTAAGTGAATCATCTTTTTTAATTAATGCTTTCTTTTTAGATGTTTTAGCTCTACTCCTTTTAGTATTCTCCCTATTGGCTTTTGATTGTTTTTTCTTGCTCATATTTTATTTACCCTACCCCTCAACTCACTATTGTTTTGTTCTTTGGAGATAGTGAGTGGGGTCGTAGGGTAGATTAACATTTTTCTTTTATCATTTGGGTCTGCCTCTTGCATTATTAAACCCGCAGTTTCTAGCATTGGAATAACTTGCTGTCGTAGTTGCCAATCTGGGATAAATCGTTCATAAACCTTATAATGTTTTTGAATTATATCTTGGCGGGTTAATCCTAACTCCCCAATTATTTCTTCAAATCTTTCAGACCTGTTTTTATTTTTTTCATTCCAAGCAGATAAAATAACTTCGTGATAAAGCTGGAAAATATAAGGCGGTAGATTGAGTTCTTGGCTTCCAGAGATTGCGTCCCAAATTTTGAAAGCTTCATCAATATCGTTATCATTTGCTATAATGATTGAACCGTCTTTTTCTCTAAACCACAAATTTAATAAGGCGAAGGATTTGATAAGAGAAATAAATCGTCCTATATCTCTTGAATCTCTTGGTTTTAACATCTTATTTTCCTTGAAAAATCTTTCCTCAATTTTTTCTGGCGAGCCTATTTTTATCTCTTTGATGTTTTCTTGCTTTATTGCTTGTATCCTTTCTTTTAAGAGTTTCCTTTCCGGGTTTTTAACCAGCCATTCTTGATAAGCATTAGCGTCAGTTTCTTTTTTGATTTTCTCGTGGATTGCCTCTCTGATTTTCTCCTGATTAGTTTCTGGGCTAAGTAGGAGAAATCGTGTCGCTTCCTGCTCGTCAATTTTTAAGCTACCTGTGCAGAAAATAACCGACGGATAACCCCTTAACAGAACATTTTTGGTCTTTAATCCAAACTTCTGAGTTTTATCCGTAATCTTCAAAGTAATTTCTTTTCTGTCGTGAGATAATAAAGGTCGCAACCGTTCCAAGAGTTGGGTATGCGGTTGGTCAAGAAAAACCAAAATCTTTCTGGATAAATCAACTAAATATCCTTTTTTCTCTTTTTGGTATTCGCCAACATCGTGAAAGAATGCAGTAGGAGAGCAGTAGCCAATTTCAATAACATCTTCTTCTGGAAATAAGCGAGCTATTTCTGTAGGGATATAGGATTTACCCGTTGATGAGGGAGCATTGAAACTGATGTTGAATTGTGAGCTTTCAGTATAAGCCGAAAGCTGACATAAGAAAGTGATCAGCTTATTTTCTTCATCCTTTTTGATTGTTAAACCAAGAATTTTAATGAGCTCCTGAGACGAAAGCGGTTTAAACTGCGAAGTGTCAATTTTTTCCGGATACTCTTTTGCATACTTTCCAAATAAATCGTCAGGATTGCTGTTGAGCTTTATGAAGTAATCCGTAACATCTCCAGCTTTTCCAACTTCTTCTGGTAGGGTAATTATGTAGGTTTTATTATCTCCACCATTTTCCACCATTTTTGCCACCCGCTCTGCTCCTTTTTTACCTGCTTCATCGTTATCAAAACAAATATAAATTTTTGGACATTTCTGGACTTTTTCTGCCCATTCTTTCTTAAAGGTCATCACTCCGTGGGTAGAAGTAATTGTTGGTATTCCTTTAGACATTAAGATCAATCTGTCCAGTTCACCCTCACAGATAACAATTCTATCAGTAGCAATTTTTAATGTGTCCCAGCCATAAATTTGGGCTTCAATTCCTTTGGGATAAGTTATCTTTTCATCGCCTTCATTCGGATCTTGTCTTAACTTAAAAAATACAAAATTCCCATCAATATCTTTGATAGGTATAGTAATCCACCATTTATTGTAAAACTTGCCCCAGCCGAGCTTGTAACCGCTTATAATTGCGTCTGTGATGCCTCTGGTGTTCAAATACTGGCGAATACGGTCTGGAAGTGCTCGATGACAGTTTTCTACTAACAAATGGTTTATTTTACCTCTTTTTTTAGGTGTCCGAAAATTATTAACAGTAACATCTTTAATGTCATCTCCTAAGTGTTTTGCGAGTGTTACAATATTACCTCTCTCCCCGCACTTTTTGCAGTGGTATTGCCCAGTCTCGGCGTTGAAATAAAGATGTCCCTCATCGCCCTGACTATCTTTATCACAGTTATTAAAGAGACAATATGTTATCAATTCCTCATTGTTTTCTTTGAAGGCAATACCTTTGCGGATTAGGTACTCTTTGATTGTAATTGTTTCTAATTTTTTCATAATTTTAATGTTAATTTTATTAAATTATAATTTGCTAGTTTCTCTACGACGTTTTTGTAGTTGTTTATACTCGTCTTCGGTCATTGGTTTGTAAATCAATTCCATAAGCCGAACAAGCTTAGCTCCTTTTTCATACGCTTCCTCTCGGCTGATTTCTTTGCCGAAGCGGTTTTTGTAAAGCGTTTGGAATTTTGTTATTTGCCTATCCGACAACATAGTAGTTAAATGTTATAAATCCTTGTTTTAATTTCCTTGAGAAAATTGAAAAAGCTCAGCGGCTCAACTTTGAGCCGATGAGTGAAATATAACTGAATTAAACCATCTAACCTCTCATCTCTTTTAATCAAGAAGACTGCTTTAGATGGGTTTTGCTTGTCCACTGCCTCTACCTGATAACCGTAACAGCAGAGTGCTGAGCACAAGGCAATATCCGACGTCTTGAAGAAATCTTTTTCTTGTAATATTTTAGTCATATAATTTTTTAGTTAATTAATGATAGTTAAACGACCTTTGGCGTCTTTTTAACAAAATAAAAAGACACTCTTATTATTTCAGAGTGTCTTCATTCAATTTTCAGTTATGAATTGATTTTCCTTTTATTCTTGTGGTTTGAAATACCAACCTTCTTCTTTTTGATTAAAAATCACATCTTTTTTGAAATGAATTTTTAGTGAATTATGAAGTTCACTTACATATTTCGAAATTGTAGTAAAGGATACCAGTTGTCTCCTATCAGCACTTATAATTTCATCCCTTATATCATCAAGAGTGAGCAACCGATTTGGATTTCGTATAAATAGTCTACAT
>Ga0315543_1003725_pt1 | contig 13420 bp, 14 predicted proteins | sample SalMarSW160210MG_2_FD_203098 | JGI IMG/M metagenome (GOLD analysis project Ga0315543, IMG submission 203098) | Salt marsh sediment microbial communities from the Plum Island Ecosystem LTER, Massachusetts, United States - Salt Marsh Sediment SW1601-210 ...
ATACACCGGGCACCCTTCGGATCCCTCGAACGGTTTGTTGCTGTGCTGATTGAACATACCATGGGAAAATTTCCCCTCTGGCTCACACCGGATCAGGCAATCGTCCTCCCAATCAGCGAAAAACACAACGATTATGCAAAAAAAGTTTTGAATCTTCTAAATAATTCCGATATTCGCACTCTGATTGACGACCGGAACGAAAAGATAGGTAAAAAGATAAGGGATAATGAGTTAAGAAAGATCCCATACCTGCTTATCGTGGGAGAAAAAGAGGCCGAAAACGAAACGGTCTCCGTCAGGAAACAGGGAGAAGGAGACCAGGGCGTCATGAAGCTTCCGGATTTTGTCAACCGGATAAAAGAAGAGGTGAAAAAACAGATCGATTTTATCGATCAGTAAATAATGTCTAATAAATATAGGAGGATTACGCTATAGCTAGAGCAGATTTTCGGAGGGGGCCGTGGAGAAAAGAACCCCCGAAACACAGGATTAATCAATACATCCGTGCAAGTAAGGTCAGACTGGTGGGTGATAATATTGATGATCCGGGAATTTATTCCATCAATGAAGCCATTCGCCTGGCGGATGAACTGGATCTCGACCTTGTGGAAATTTCACCAAATGCAGATCCACCAGTATGTAAAATAATTGATTATCAGAAGTTTCTGTATCATCAGAAGAAAAAACAGAAAGAGTTAAAAGCCAAAGCCACAAAGATCGTAGTGAAAGAGATCCGCTTTGGACCGAACACGGATGATCATGATTATAACTTCAAGTTAAAACATGCCATCAAATTCCTGGAAGATGGAGCAAAGGTAAAAGCCTTTGTGTTCTTTAAAGGAAGATCAATTCTCTTCAAAGAGAAAGGCGAAATATTGTTGCTGCGGCTGGCACAAGACCTCGAAGAATATGGGAAAGTTGAACAATTACCCAAACTGGAAGGAAAACGGATGATCATGTTCTTCTCCCCAAAATTGTTGGGAAAGAAAAAAAAATAATGTTGTTTATTAAAACGGTTATGCAATGCCAAAAATGAGAACAAACCCCGGTGCAAAAAAGAGATTCACCCTGACGGGTACGGGAAAAATTAAGAGAAAACACGCGTATAAGAGTCATATCCTTACCAAAAAGTCAACCAAGAGAAAAAGAAACCTGACTTACTACGGAACCGTGGATAAAACCGATGAAAAAAACATCAAACTTTTATTGGCGATAAAATAATGTATCCCTCCTGTTTGAATGAATAAGTATCAGTTAACAGAATGAATTAGCTTCAAAGTGTCGATAAACCGACCGCTAACCATTCAAAAAGTAAGAAATCATGCCAAGAGCCACCCATTCAGTTGCTTCAAGAAGAAGAAGGAGAAATATCCTGAAACAAACCAAAGGATATTTTGGAGCAAGAAGCAATGTTTATTCCGTTGCTAAGAATGCCCTGGATAAGGGATTATCCTATGCTTACCGCGACAGAAGAAAGAAAAAAAGAAATTTCAGATCATTATGGATCCAGCGGATTAATGCCGCTGCCCGGCAGTACGACATGTCATACTCCGACTTTATCGGGAAAGTGAATAAAAAAGGCATCACCCTGAACAAGAAAGTACTGGCAGACCTTGCCATGAATCATCCCAAGGCATTTGAAGCCATCGTAGAGAACGTTAAGGATGTGAAGTAACTTCAATCCCCATAGTTTCAACAGACATAAATCCTAATCCGATGAGAATTGGAATTATTGGCTTTGGAAAAATAGGTCAGGAAATCAAAAAGCTGGCCATTGAAAGAGGTCATCAGGTGAACCTGATCATCGACCTGGAAAACCGGAATGACCTGAACCCACGAAACCTTAAAAAGGTGGATGTCGTTTTTGAATTCACCACACCAGAGACTGCTCCTGATAATATTATCTCCTGCTTTGATGGTGGGGTTGGCGTTGTATCCGGAACTACCGGGTGGATGGATCATTTTGATAAAGTAGCTGATCATTGCCGACACACAAAACAGGCATTTTTTTATGCTTCAAATTACAGCGTGGGTGTCAATATACTGTTCAGTATAAACAGGTACCTGGCTGCAATCATGAACCGTTTTCCGGAATATCATGTTTTTATTGAGGAGGTCCACCACCTCCAGAAACTCGATGCTCCAAGTGGAACAGCCATCACCCTTGCCAATGAAATGATACCCTTGCTGGATCAGAAAGATCGATGGGAACCCACAGGTGAAAACAGTGATCAGGTGATCCCTATTCAATCTGTCAGGAAAAACCAGGTCACCGGAATACATACCGTATCCTATCACTCGGAATTCGATACACTGGAGATCCGACATTCTGCTAAAAGCAGGCGTGGTTTTGCTGTCGGTGCCCTGATGGCTGCAGGATTTCTTATCGGCAAAAAGGGAGTATTTGGGATGCAAGACCTCATGCCATTCTGATTCTTCATCGGAACAAAACATACAACAGGAACCAGTTTTTTCGTTAAGATTACTACATTTACCAATCAAATGAATCAGCTATGAAGTTTTTAAAAACCCCGTATTTCAAATTTGGCATCGCCGCTACGGCTTATATCCTCTGGGTCATTTGGGTCGGCAATTATTGGTTATTATTCGGATTAGCCATTGTATTTGATATTTATGTTAGCAAAAAGGTGAACTGGGCATTTTGGAAAAAACGGACCGGGCCCAACAGTACTCTCATCGAATGGCTTGATGCCCTGATTTTTGCTGTCATCGCTGTCACCTTTATCAACATATTCTTCTTTCAAAATTTCCGGATTCCAACCGGATCAATGGAGAAATCACTCCTCATTGGAGATCATTTGTTTGTCAGCAAATTAAGTTACGGCCCGCGTTTGCCCATGACACCCCTCTCCTTCCCTTTTACACAGAACACCCTGCCCATTGTAAAATCCAAATCATACCTGGAATGGATCCAACTTCCCTATAAAAGACTTGCCGGTTTTGGTAAGATAAAAAATAATGATGTCGTTGTTTTTAATTTCCCGGCGGGAGATACGGTTTGCCTGGAAACTCCGGAACAGAGTTATGAATCCATTGTCAGAAGTGCCGGGGAGGAGCTTAAAAGAAGAGACATGATCACGGGTGGCCCGTTGAAGTCGGATGAACAATACTACACACTGGGTAGGGAACAGGTATGGCAGCAGTATACGATTATCGACCGGCCGGTGGATAAACGGGATAACTATATTAAACGGTGCGTCGGCATCCCGGGTGACACACTGGAAATCATTCATAGTCATCTTTTTGTGAATAGTAAACCCCAGAATGAATCAAAATACCAGCAGTTTAACTACTTCATCGAAACGGACGGAACCCCGATCAATCCCAAAGCCTTTGAACGGTTAGGTATCGCCAGGAGCGACCGAAACAGTTTCTCCACCTCACTCTACATGGTTCCCTTAACAGACGAAAACCTGAAAAAGATCAAAGCATTCCGGAATGTAACAAACCTTGAAAAATATGAACGCCCATTGGGTGAACAGGTTTCGTATATTTTCCCCCACGACACCACGTATCGCTGGAATGAAGACAACTTTGGTCCCATTTGGGTCCCCAGGAAGGGAGTTACTATAAAACTTACGATGAAAAACATTTCATTGTATAAGCGAATCATTCATCTGTATGAAAAAAATGAGCTGAAAATTGAAGATGGAAAAATCTATATCAATGGAGAAGAGACGGATGAATACACCTTTAAAATGAATTATTACTGGATGATGGGTGATAACCGGCACGATTCACTGGATGCACGTTTCTGGGGTTTTGTCCCGGAAGACCACATTGTTGGAAAACCAAAAGTAATCTGGTTATCACTGGATAAGGATAAAAAGTTTCTTGCAAAAATCCGCTGGAATAGGATGTTCATGCGGATCAGGTAGATTCAAAACGGCCAATCATCTGTCTCCTGAATTTTCAATTCCTCTTCAACCGGCTCTTCTGCTATCTGGTGAACAGCATTCCCATTCACAAAAATGGCTTTATACGGAGTCGTTGGACAGGCAAACTCACAGGCACCACAACCAACACAGGTTTTTTCAAGCACTTCCGGTATCACCAGGGTGCCTTCATACGGTACCATATGGCACGATTTGGTTGGGCATACCTCCGAGCAGGCACCACAATCGGTTTTATCCGTATGTACGATACAGTTCTCCTGGATGAACTTTGCAATCCCCATTTGAACCTGCTTCTTCTTCTCCAGTGCCACCGGTAAAATCGCACCGGTGGGGCAAATATCAGCACATATGGTACAATCATAATTGCAGTAACCGGCATGATAGTCCATGTGCGGTTGCATAATTCCGGTTAATCCATACTCAAGGATGGATGGCTGAAGAACAAACGTGGGACAGGCACTGATGCATAGCGTACAGGCTGTACAGTGATCATTGAAATTTTCGAGGCTGAGTGAACCGGGTGGTGAAACAGGAAACTCCTTATCTTCAGGAACTGTGGTAGGATTTATATTCACAGGCTTTTCCTGCATAATCGAAATGCCCGCCATCCCCAGAAAATATGCCAGGGATCCTTTCACAAATTTTCGTTTTCCAAGGTCTGGCTCATCGGATCCGCCAACCGTTCGGGTGACATCCGATCCTTTCCTTCCGGTAAGACTTCTAAACGAACTTCCGGGAGAAAACAATTTGTACTTTACAGCATTTGTCGGACAAACCGTCAGGCAATTATAACATCCAACACATCGCGAAAAATCAACCTCTGCCTGTAAGAAATTCATGCAGGAAGCCTTACAAACCCTGGCACACAAACTGCATTGTGTACATTCCTCCTTATCAATAATGATCCTGAACAGTGCAACCTTAGATAATAGTCCCAGTAATGCTCCAACCGGACAAACGGTATTACAATATAACCTGCCATGGGTTACTGATAACCAGACTACGAGTACCCCTATAATAACCGGAAACACCAGTACCCAAAAAGGAATGTTGACCAGGTTGACCGGATACAATGAAAATATATCAAACTTCTCCAGGATGGAAGATATTCCATTGTTTGCCAGCACCACAACCGGTTTTCCAAAATAGGTCATGATCCGCCCGAAATTACTGTAGGGGTCGAGAAGAGAAACAACAAATACACTTCCAAACAGTAACACAATGATGGATAGGGCTAACAGACTATACCATAAAATGTTGTGGGGTTTAGAAAAGGCATAATAACGCTTCTTCCTTTTCTTGAACTTTCGGGCGATCCAGGATATCACATCCTGCAGAATGCCCAGCGGACAAATGGTTGAACAATATACCCTTCCAAACAGCAGGGTTAAAACGGAAACAACAATGAATCCAAGTACGGCGATGCTAACAAGGCTGATGAACTTCAACAGTGATGGAACAAACTGGAGGTAAACAATTCCGGAAATGAGTTTCTCCGGAAGCATGTTCCGGTAATCAACAAACACCAGTGTCGTAGCAACCAAAAAAATGAGGGAAACAGTAACCCGTATTTTCTTCAGGTATGACAGCTTCATATTATTGATCAGATCTGAATCCTGTGGATGTTCAGATTATCAAGGTTCATGGTCCCTACCTTCATCTCATCTGCTCTGCGGATATATCGAATGGTTTCCGGCTCATGACCAAACATTTTGGCTGCAGCGGCATCAAGGACCACCATATTGGTAGCGATCAACATCGACTTCATGTTTATTACATCCGACGTGGAAACGCCCCGTGGGCCATTCCTCATCAACGCGTTGTAGGCATCCAGAACATTCAGGTGAGGTTTCTTCTCAAACATGGCAAAATCAGCAATGCATTGATGCAAATCATTTGCATGCCAGAACCTTCTGTCCCATACCACACCCATCAGGTTTTTCATCGCCAGTGACAAACGGGTTGAACTATGGGTTTTCATGACGGGAACATTGATAAAGACATCGGATTCCAAAATAAGCTCATGTACTTTTGCACGCTTTAGCCGCTCACCGTTTGGAATGGGAACCTCCTGGTAATAACTCTCTATGTGCCCGGGGACCATTTTCCCGCCCCCGTCTTTTACTGCTTTTTCAATCCCACTATTCCTGTAACACCTGGTCATTTCATCAATGGTGTTGTCGAATACATACACCTGCCTGGCACCTGCAGCCAGACACTGTTCCACAACTCTTTTTACAACCAGGGGGTTAGTATCTGCAGCTCTTTCAGGGATTACATCCCAACCGATGTTTGGCTTTATCACAACGGTCTGACCAGCTTTCACAAATGATTTCATTCCCCCAAGAGCCTCTATCCCGCGATCAAACATCACATCCGGCTCGCCACCCCTTACCGCAACAAGATCAAATGGTGCAGCAGCGCTTCTCGACCTTGCCCATAGCCTGTTATAACCGCCCAAATGCAAAGCTGCTCCGGTTGCAATCCCCGCTCCGATTGATGTTCTGAAAAAATCTCTCCTTTTCATGGTACACTCAATTTTAGTAATACAAGACGATGGTATTAGAAAGCGGCAAATTACAATCTTTTTTTCATTTATCATATTTTTCTATTAAATGCACTATATTTAGCCCCCCTGTTCTCCTATTCATGTGGTTTCATGTAACCTGAAAAGAGATGAAAATAGTATATTATGATTGTTTTGCCGGCATCAGTGGAGATATGAACCTTGCTGCAATGATCGACCTCGGTGTAGATGCTGATTACCTGAGGAGTGAGCTGAGTAAATTACCCATTACTGGTTATACCCTAAAGGTAACGAAAGACCAAAGACATGGGATATCCGGAACAAAAGTAGAGGTTGAGCTGGACCGGGAAGAAAAACATTCGCACCGTAACTTATCTGATATTGAGTCAATCATCGATAAAAGCAGCCTTAAAAAATCGATCAAAAAGACCAGCAAAGAGATTTTCCGACGGTTGGCTGAAGCAGAAGCGAAAGTGCATAAAAAGAGAATAGAGGATATTCATTTTCATGAAGTTGGTGCAGTGGATGCCATTGTGGATATTGTTGGAGCTGCCATTTGTTATGAAAACCTTAACCCGGACAGGGTGATGGCTTCGACCATAGAACTTGGTGGGGGATTTGCACGCTGTTCTCATGGGAACCTGCCGGTTCCGGCACCGGCTACAGTAGAGATTTTGAAAGGAATTCCTGTCAGAAAAGGATCAGCAACTTTTGAAACGACTACTCCCACAGGAGCTGCTATCGTTTCCACCCTGGCAGAAGATTTCAAGGATCAGGCATCCATAACGATCGATCGGATTGGTTATGGGATAGGACACAAGGAATCGGATGAAATCCCCAATGTTTTGAGGGTTTTTCTTGGCGAAATAACCGAAGAAAAGGGATTATCTGCAGAGATATTGCATGAATGCAACATTGATGACATGAATCCCGAGTGGTATGATCACCTGATGGAAGAGCTATTCCGGGCTGGAGCCAAAGAAGTTTTCTTCACACCGGTTATGATGAAAAAAAACAGACCGGCTGTAAAAATCAGCGTACTCGCTTCACCCGATCTGTCTGAGGCGATCAAATCAATGATTTATTCGAATACAACCACACTGGGAATTCGCTCTTACTCCGTAACCAAGGATACGCTCGAACGGAAATTCATGCCGGTGGATACCGAATGGGGTAAGGTCACCATTAAAGCATCTTACTACCGGGGTAAATTACTTCATGCAAAGCCGGAATATGAAGAGTGCCGGCGCATAGCCAGCGAGTTTGATTTATCGTTACAGGAAGTATATCAAACAATTAATACAATCATTGAACGATCCGGGGTCAACAAATAGCATGATAGCGCATCCAAAATATAAAAAACTCATTGCCTTTCTGAAGGATTTGGAGAATGTGGCAGTGGCATTTTCCGGTGGTGTGGATAGTACCTTTTTGCTTGTTGTTGCGAAAGAGGCATTGCATGACAGGGTACTTGCTTTAACGGTCAGGGCTCCATACATAGCAAACTGGGAAATTGATGAAGCAGTTGATTTGTGTAATGATTTAGGAATCAGGCATATGATAGTTGAATCCGCTCTCCCGGAAGAAATAAAGAATAATCCTGCAGAACGCTGTTATCTTTGCAAAAAAAAGATATTCTCCACCTTAATCAAAACGGCAGGATCGAATGGCATTACTCACGTGCTTGATGGCACCAACAGTGATGACCCATCGGACCACAGACCGGGATTACAGGCGTTGAAAGAGCTTGGTGTTATCAGTCCTTTGCTCCAAACAGGCATTACGAAGGCGGAGGTCAGGAATTTCTCAAAGCAACTTGGGTTACCGACCTGGGATAAACCCGCTTATGCGTGCCTTCTTACCAGGCTTCCTCACGGGGTTGAGGTAAAACAGGACGAGCTCACCCGTATTGAACGGGCTGAAAAATTCCTAATGAATATGGGGTACCGGGCAATCCGTGTCAGGTCGCACGGTAATCTTGCGCGCATAGAAACAGATCCTGGTTTAATAGCGGAAATGGTAACCGGAGATAGTGCAAATAAGATCGTTTCTGCATTCCGGGAGATCGGGTATGAATACATTACCATTGATCTGGAGGGATACAGATCGGGTAGTTTCAATGTCTGAGACGGCTATTTTTCTTATAAAACAATCTGTAATAAACGATACAATGAACCGAACAGAACTAAAAAAACTGTTGGAAGAGGTCAGTCAGGGTAAAATAGAAATCGACACCGCACTGGCCAGGCTTGAGGATTTCTCTTTCAAGGACCTGGGGTATGCAAAGATTGACAATCAGAGGGAGATCCGGACCGGTTATCCCGAGATCATCTTTTGTTCCGGGAAGAGCATTGATCAGGTGAAGGGCATCATTACCTACATGAACAAACGGGATTCAAACGTTATCGCAACGAGGGCAACCGATGAAATGTACCGGGAGATCAAACAGTTCATTCCCGGGATAGTCTACCATCCGGAAGCAGGGATAATGAGTATCACAAAAAAAGAGATACCAAAGCCTGAAAGTTACATTTCGGTAATCACTGCTGGCACATCGGACCTGCCCGTGGCAGAAGAGGCGGCAGTAACAGCGGAATTGCTGGGGAACCGTGTTGAACGGGTCTATGATGCCGGTGTTGCAGGAATCCATCGTCTGGTTGATAACATCGGTGTGATCCGGGATTCACGTGTGGTCATCGTCATTGCCGGCATGGAGGGTGCTCTTGCCAGTATTGTTGGAGGTCTGATCAACAAACCGATTATTGCTGTACCAACCAGCATCGGGTATGGAGCAAATTTCGGAGGGATCTCCGCCCTCCTCGCCATGTTGACCAGTTGTTCTGCCGGTGTAAGCGTTGTAAATATCGACAACGGTTTCGGTGCGGGGTACAATGCCAGCCTGATCAATAACCTCTAACCGGTCACACAGCCCAGTAATTCATGAGTGAAGAACAACATATCGTTCTTGCAACCAGTTATTTCGGCCCGGTTCAATATTTCACCAAGTTTCTCCTTCCCGGGAAAATTGTTCTTGAGAGACATGAAAATTACATCAAGCAATCTGATCGTAACCGTACTATTATCTTCGGAGCCAATGGTACGATTATACTAACTGTACCTGTAAAACGAGGAAGTTTTCACAAGGTGCCGATCGGTGAACTTGAGATAGAATACAAGAATAACTGGCAGGATACGCATTGGAGATCGATTGAATCGGCATACCGGTCAACACCCTATTTTGAATTTTATGCTGATGAAATCGTGTCTGTTTTCCAATTAAAGACCAGGTACCTTCTTGATCTGAACGATATCATCCTGAAGCTAATGCTTGGTCTGCTCCAGATAGACGGAGATTTCGCCCATACTCAATTCTATTGTAAAAAGGGATACTCCCTTGATTACCGGGAGGTAATTCATCCCAAAAAAAAAGTGCCGGATCCGTTATTTAATCCGGCAAAATATCCACAGGTTTTTCAATCAAGGTTCGGATTTAAAGCCAACCTGAGCATCCTGGATCTGCTCTTCAATACAGGACCGGATGCAAAGACTATTTTGAGAAATTCAATCGTTTAAAACCGGTATCCGAAGGTAAGCATAACTTTACTGGGATGAGAGTCAAGTTCGGCCTCTTCCAATTCTTCCATATTATACATCAGGTACTGCTCTTGATGCAAACCGTACTGATAACCCAGATCGATAAAGAAGGAACGTGTCCGCAAGCCGAGGCCTCCGGTAATGAAGGAATAGTTGCTATCCTCATTCATTTCATCAGCAACATAGGGTTTGCCGTAATGGGCAAATCCCCCCCTCAGCTGAAACATACCCAGTCTGAATTCTGCTCCTAACCGGATATTACTGGTGGGTCGGAATACCTTATCGATGACCTCATTTTCATCGGTAAAGTTGTATCCATCGGAACCATCCTTCAACCGGGCAGAAGAGTAATTGATGTATTCATAATCGACACTGACAACTGCAAATTTCTGGATCTGGAAGGCAGCACTACCGATGAATTTGAACGGTGTATTCAGTTCATATTCATAATAGCCGTCCGGTGATTCTGCTGAGTAGGAAAGGGACCCTGTTGTATCTCTGGGTGTGTCAAAGGATGATTTCATATAGGAATAGAAATCATCCTCCATTTTAAAGAATGTCGGGATATGAACGGCAGCGCCGATCCGCAGGAATTCGACTGGCCGGTATGTAGCCCCCAGTTTAAAGGTAAATCCGGTACCCCGTGTGTTCAAACGGTAGTAATAGTAAAAGTTGTCCAGATCCGGCACTGTACCGTTGGGGTCCTCTTCGGTATGTCCCATTTCCTGGAAAAAATCAACCCGGGTAACGCCGATTGATAAACCCAGGTAGAGTTTATCGTTATAGTTTGTTCCCAGGCTAATCAGGTATTCCCCCTTTGTTCCGTTTGACCGGATGACCCGTCTCTGATTTTGTCCGAACACATAGTCGCGGTTTCCATAGTCATTCATTACCGATCCGTAATTCAGTCCGGTGGAATCGCTTTCACTGATTAACCAGGTATCCCATGCTAATCCTGTTCCAAATGAGCTTAATTCATCGTAGAAATATCCGGTGCCATCCCAGACATAATAATCGAGCAGTGAACTTTCATTATTAACTCCTTCCATCACCACATCCTGGTAATAATTATCGAGTGAATTGTATCCGACACCCAGGTTCAGGAATTTCCACCCGGAACTTTCCCTGAGCGGAAAACTGAATACGATTCCGATGTTATTCAGGTTCAGGTTGTACCGTGTATCATCGATCTGGTTTCCCAGGAACGTAGTGGTTGTCATATCATACCGCAAGGTGGGTGTAATGGTGAATTCTTTAGCCCGGTACATCCCGATGCCGGCAGGGTTGATGCTCATGGAGGTAAAGTCTCCGCCCAGTGCTCCGAAGGCTCCACCCATACCCATTGACCTGGCAGTTCCGCCGATGAATGACTGGGAATAGCGCAATGCATCCAGGTCATTTTGTGCCATACCGGTCAGGGTGCAAGCCACCGGTATGATCAGGGAGATTATGATTCGTTTCATGTTTCTAATTTTAAATTTCACATACCATTTTCATTCCAGGTTATCAACCCGGGCAGATTAAAAAATCTCCCGGAAAAATCCGGGAGAGACAATCATAAGATGCATACTAACGTCCTCGTCCACCGCTTTTTGAGGAGCTGGATCTGCTTCCGGAAGATGAACGGCTGGATGAACCAGATGATCTGGAACTTGATCCACTGGATCTAATCGATGATCCTGAACTCCTGGAACTACTGCTGCTCCTGGAGGGAGTGGAATAACTCCTGGAACTACCACTCCTGGAGGGTGAAGAATAGCTCCTGCTTCTGTTCACCGGTGAGGAGTAGGATCTCGTGGTTCCCGAACTGGAACGTGTTGAGACCGATCTTGTTGAGCTGCTCCTCTGGTATGTTTTGGAGCTGCTGTTATAGGTCGGTTTGGTACTTATTCTAGGTGTAGTGTATCGCGGTGTATACCTGATCGACGAGCTTGATGTTCTTGGTGTAGTTACCGTACTGGTCCGTGAGCTGGTTGCACTATTTCCCCTTTCTGTCGGAGAAGCGATACGCGTTGTTCTAACGTTTTGATTCGGATTGGGCGCCGTTGTTCTGGTTCCCTCCTGTGCAGCAGTTACAGTTCCTGTTCTGCTATCAGGTGTCCTGTTCTGAACCGTTGTCCCATCGGATGTTCTGGTTCTTGTATCCGTATAGGTTCGAGTGTCAGTCTTAGGTGGTGCCACTGTAGTTCTGCTGCCGGCGGTACCTGTCATATCTGTTCTTGAACCCATTTCGCTCCTACGGTTGGTGGATGTAGCCATGCGGTGTCCATGATACGTACCTTTTTGATTGGCATCACTGTAATATCCAGATCCAGATCCATATCCATATCCATAATAGTAAGGTGAATACCCATAGCCGCCGTAGTAATAGGGTCTGTAGTAATAGGGTGAATAGTACCCATAATAATCATAGTAGAAAGGATCCCAGTAAGAGTTGTAGTAGGGGTACCTGTAATAGCCTCCCAGGCCATAATAACCCATATAAAAACTTGTTCTCATAAAGGGTGAGTAGGAATTATACCAGAAGGGATCATACCAGTATGGATCATAAAATGAGCTGTAGTAGCCCATTCCATAAGGACGATGAAACCTGCTGATGCGTCTTGCGTAATCACCGTCTTCGTAGTACTGCCCCTCATCATTCTCATAATAATTATTAACGATCACATCTTCATCGCCGGCCTCGTAATATTCGCCTTCGCCCTGCAATGTATCTCCCGGGTAATAAATACCGGCATCTACCACTTCGCTCTTCTGTCCAACATTATCAATGGCGGTATAGGAGTCCTTAAAAGCTGCAGGATCTTCCCTTACCACAGCCACCGGTTCATCTCCTGGCACATAGTACAAATCATCATAACCCGCACCAAGATAGTAACTTGTGGAACAGGCGCTCAGAAGAAGAGCACTCACTGTTACTGTTAATATAAATAGTCTGGTTTTCATTGTTTTTCCTCCTGTTTGCTAAATAGTTTACAAACGATTCATCTACTTAAATGTATGCAAATACTATACCAAAGTACGTTACGGTTATGTCTAAATTGGAATGGTGTTTATTCTTTTTTTCCTGTCAACAAATGTAAAAAAATGATAAGAAGAACCAAAATTCGTTATTGTTTCTATTTTTTTCTTCTTGATCCGGTAGTGCTTTTGGCTGTTCCGGACTCTCTCTTCCGTGAGGAAGAGGATTTTCTAACAGTCCGGCTTTTGCTTCCGGATGACCGGGTAGACTTCATCTCGCTCGAACGAGCAGTACTGCTTGATCTAACCCCGGTTGACCGACTGGTACTGGATGGTTTCCTCAGTTCCGTATTGACTTTCGATCTGCTCTGGGTGCTCCGCACCGTTGTCGAACTTCGTGATGGAATCGGCTGATTGGTGC
>Ga0315543_1003730_pt1 | contig 13407 bp, 11 predicted proteins | sample SalMarSW160210MG_2_FD_203098 | JGI IMG/M metagenome (GOLD analysis project Ga0315543, IMG submission 203098) | Salt marsh sediment microbial communities from the Plum Island Ecosystem LTER, Massachusetts, United States - Salt Marsh Sediment SW1601-210 ...
TTTCATGACCAAAGAGCTCACTTTCTAAAAGATCCTGGGGAAGGCTTGCACAATCCACTGCTACGAACGGTCCCTCCCTTAAAATTCCATTAAAATGAATAGCCCTAGCCACCAGTTCTTTACCGGTTCCGGTTTCTCCCTGGATTAAGACGGGGGCTTTATTATCCACTACCTTACCTATCCTTTTATAGACCTCAAACATCCTGGGGTTCTTACCTATAATATTCTCGTTCTTGGATTTATCCATTGCCCTCAACCTTTATAAGGGTAACAGCAACTTTTCTGCCAACTCTTGGCGATAAAAAAATAGGCCAACCAGATTTTCTCCGGATGGCCTTTCAGTAAAAGATTAAGACCTAATTAAAGAAAATAACTGGCTTTTATTTCCCCTTTTTCTCCTCCTTATCTTCCTGAGCAAGAATTGGTCATTTTTTTCTCGGCCCCACCCGTCAACACCCATTTAAATAGCGCTATCTATAAGTTAGCGCTTTTGGACAATTCTTATACGTCTTGCCCAAAAGCGTACCGATTTACACCAGGTGAGGAATGTTTTGATACGTAGTAGCTATCTTTCCTTAGATTTTTAGATTTAAGGAGAGCATTTACTTCTTTTAGTATCTTAGCACAATCAAAAGGTTTAGATAAAATGAAATCTATTCCTCTTTCCTTCATCTTTTCTTCAGTAATAGGTACTGGCCAACCAGGGCTGATTAAAAACAAAGATTTTCTCATCCTCTTTCTATCCCATACTTTTCCATCTTATACCTTATGATGCGGCGGGAGATACCTAAGAGTCTGGCTGCTTTGGTCTGAACCCAATGTGTCTCCTCTAAAGCACCCGCAATAAGCTCTTTTTCCAGCTCAGCTACCCTCTCTTTAAGGGAGAATCTACCGGAAGGGAGGGTAGGACAAGGTTGCTCTGAAAGTTTCTGGACCTCTAAAGGTAAATCTTGAGAAAGGATGGCATCACTCTTTCCCATAATCACTGCCCTTTCAATTACATTCTCGAGCTGCCTTACATTACCGGGCCAGTTGTATCTCATCAAAAGATGGAGGGTCATAGGAGGGACATATTTGAGCCTGCCTTGAGATTCTGAGCTATATCGGTGAAGAAAGTGCTCTACTAGAAGGGGAATATCATCTTTTCTTTCCCTTAAGGGAGGAAGATTGATAAGGACTACATCTAAGCGGTAGTAAAGATCTTCTCTAAAGGAGCCTTCCCTTACTCCTTTTTCTAAATCCCGGTGGGTGGCGGCAATGATTCTCACCTGGATATTGATGGGTTTGGCTCCTCCCACTCTCTCTATTTTCTTTTCCTGCAGGGCCCTTAAAAGCTTGGCCTGAGTAGCCAGGTTTAAGTTGCCAATCTCATCTAAAAATAAGGTGCCTGCCTGGGCTAGCTCAAATTTACCCAGCTTTTTAGTAATGGCTCCGGTAAAGGAACCCTTTTCATGACCAAAGAGCTCACTTTCTAAAAGATCCTGGGGAAGGCTTGCACAATCCACTGCTACGAACGGTCCCTCCCTTAAAATTCCATTAAAATGAATAGCCCTGGCCACCAGTTCTTTACCGGTTCCGGTTTCTCCCCGGATGAGGACGGTAGCTTTATTATCCACTACCTTACCTATCCTTTTATAGACCTCAAACATCCTGGGGTTTTTGCCCACAATATTTTCAAAACTATATTTTTCCTCCGGTCCTTCTCGGAAAGCTAGCTTCCTGATTAACCTCTTTGCCTCCAGGGCTCCCTTAATGAGGCTCTTTAGCTTCTCTAAGTCAAAGGGCTTGGTGATGTAATCATAAGCTCCCAACTTCATGGCCTCAACTACGGTGTCCATACTCCCGTAGGCGGTAAGAATAATGATGCTACTCTCTTTATCAAACTTTTTTATCTGGCCCAGAGTCTCTATCCCATCCATTCCAGGCATCTTGATATCCAGAAGCAGCACCTCTGGCTTTTCTTTCCTCACCTTAACCAGGGCCCTCTCTCCACTATTCACTGTTAAAACTTGATATCCTTCCTCTGTTAAGTTACGAGAGAGCATCTCTAAAATAGCCGGCTCATCATCTACTACCAGAATCTTGATTGCTGGCATTATCTCACCCTTCAAAAGATCCTATCCTTGAATTTTTCAACAAACTAGCCCCACATCTTCTTTTATGGCAGGATTTAGACGATTGAGCGTTGCTGCACCCCGGAGTTCCCAAAGACATTGATCATTCTTTTTTTATATAATAAGGTCTATTGGTCCAATTTCTCAACAATCGCGATTACCTTTTTTATATCAAAGGGTTTATGAATAATAATATCAGCTCCTTGTTTGATTGCCTCTTTTTCTAAATTCTTGTCAGCATAGGCGGTTATCATAATGACTCTCGTTTCCGGACTTATCTTTTTAATCTCTTTAAGTGTTTCCACTCCATTTATACCAGGCATTCTTATGTCGAGGAAAACAATGGCGAAAGATATTTCTTTTACTTTTTTGATGGCCTTATATCCATTCTCAGCCATAAATATATTGTATCCTCTATCCTTTAACATATCGCCTAACATCTGCCTAATGCCTCGCTCGTCATTAACTACTAAAATGTTCTTTTTATTTGACATTTTTTGGCCTCCTGGCTTATTTTTGGGCAAGTTTCATGCCAACTTACCTGCCTCAAAAATAAACCACCTAGGAGGCTGGTGAAAAACCCCCATATTGTAGGGATCCGATTTATCGGACCCCTTAGCAAAGCGGGTTTCATAAATGAAACCTCTACAAAAAACCATTTTTTCACCAGCCTCCTAGAGGGACTCTAGATAGTTTATCTATAAGAATGGGTAGATTTTTTTGCTGTGAGAACTATCTTTCAGCGATGCTCCTCAGGCATAAATTTGTACATTTTTCCCAAATACCACCATTTAGTCAGCTACGTTTCATGTGAATACAAACAAAACTCCATCTAGATGGACATTTTTTGTCTATCTTGTGCAAAATCGTCCCTTTCTACTTTTAGGGGGTATTCTGGCATTTTTTTATAATAAGGATTCTGCGAGTTTTTCTTTCTCTAAAGGAGCTCCTAGACCAATAGGAATACTGATGGTAAAGGTGGCTCCTTTCCCCTTTATGCTATCTACCATTATCTCTCCTTTATGACGTTTGATAATACCGTAGGAGACCGAAAGGCCAAGACCAGAAGATTGGGGGCCCTTGGTAGTAAAAAAGGGATCGAAGATCTTTTCCTTTATTCTATCAGGGATACCCTTACCATTGTCAGTAAAGGTAGATTTTATTTTCCTTTGCCTCAGTTTTGATGGTAATTTCTCCTCCTTCTGGCATAGCCTCTAAGGCGTTGAAGATGAGATTGGTTAAAACTTCCATTAGCCCAGATCTACTGCCTAAAAGAGGAGGGAGCTTTTCTAGTTTTTCTTTTATCTTAACAGTAACTCCTTTTGCTTGGGCCTCATCCTTCCAGCGAGGAGAAGTAGAGGCTATAGCGGCTCTTATAATCTCATTTAAGTCAATCTTAGTAAAATCGTAGATTGGGACTTCCCTGTGGGTGAAATGTTGTAGTCTTCTTACGGTTTCTCCTCCCTCCTCAGCAGTTCGGGCAATAATCTTAAGACGCTTTTTAATTTCCTCTGACTTATATCTTTTTAGCTCTTTCTCTAACAGTTGAGCATTTCCTAAAATGATAGCTAAGAGGTTATTAAAATCATGAGTCACTCCTGCTGCCATCTCTCCCAGAGCTTTAAGCTTTTCTGAGCGGATGATAGTCTCCTCGGTCTTCCAATCTGCCCACTTAATATAGCAACTACAGAGGCAATAACTACAAACATAAAAGCTCGAAGATAATCATAGGAGATTCCTCGCTTCGCTCGGAACAGGCTCTGCAATCCCAAAAACACAGATTGCTTCAGGATTTCATCCCTCGCAATGACACGTGGTTCACCGAGCATTTACTTTTTCACCTTTGACTTTTCCTCCTCTATCTTTTCTTAGATTTAAGGAGAGCATTTACTTCTCTTAATACCTCAGCGTAATCAAAAGGTTTGGATAAAATAAAGTCTATTCCTTCGTCCTTTATCTTTTCTTCGGTGGTAGTTACTGGCCAACCAGTAATTAATCCTACGGGCACACCCGGATTTATTTTTTTTATCTTTTTGGCAAGCTCCCAGCCAGACATCTCTGGCATTCCCAGGTCCGTGAGAACCAAATCAAAATTGCTTTGCTTGAACTTGACCAGTCCTTTCCTACCGGTTTCTGCTAGAATTACTTGGTGACCTTCATCCTGAAAGATTCTTCCGAGCACGTCTCTTACACCTTCTTCATCATCAATAATAAGGATTCTGCGAGAAGAAATCTTTTCCACATCTTCCAGTTTTTCTTCCTTTAAAAAAACTTCTAGGTTGATAGGGATACTAATGGTAAAGGTGGTTCCTTTCCCCTTTATGCTATCTACCCTTATCTCTCCTTTATGACGTTTTATAATACCGTAGGAGACCGAAAGGCCAAGACCAGAAGATTGGGGGCCCTTGGTAGTAAAAAAGGGATCGAAGATCTTTTCCTTTATTCTATCAGGGATACCCTTACCATTGTCAGTAAAGTAAAGATATATCTTATTTTCCTTTGCCTCGGTTTTGATGGTAATTTCTCCTCCTTCTGGCATAGCCTCTAAGGCATTGAAGATGAGATTGGTTAAAACTTCCATTAGCCCAGATCTACTGCCTAAAAGAGGAGGGAGCTTTTCTAGTTTTTCTTTTATCTTAACAGTAACTCCTTTTGCTTCGGCCTCATCCTTCCAGCGAGGAGAAGTAGAGGCTATAGCGTCTCTTACAATTTCATTTAAGTCAATCTTAGTAAAATCGTAGATTGGGACTTCCCTGTGGGTGAAATGTTGCAGTCTTCTTACTGTTTCTCCTCCCTCATAGGCGGTTCGGGCAATAACTCTTAAGCGCTCTTTGATTTCCTCTAGTTTATATCTTCTTATTCCTCTTTCTAAGAGTTGAGCATTTCCCAGAATGACAGCCAGAAGGTTGTTAAAATCATGAGCTACTCCTGCCGCCATCTCTCCTAAAACCTTGAGTCTTTCTGAGCGGAGGAGAGCCTCCTCGGTCTTCTTGCGCTGGGTGATATCTCTTGCAATACCAACAAGCCCTATAACTTGTCCCTCATGATTAAATTGCGGAACCTTCACCGCTTGAAACCAGCGTCCTTTTCCATCTGCTCCTGTCATACGCTTTGTAATTTCTGTTAACTTACCTTCCTGGAAAACAACCCGGTCGTCCTCAATATTTTTCTTAGCTTCCTCTTTATTGGACATGATTTCATAATCATTCTTTCCAATAACTTCCTTATGAGATAATCCAAAAGCCTCTAGAGTTTTTTTGTTGGCAATAATATATCGGCCTTTCAAGTCTTTAAAAAAGATAGCATCATGTGCGGATTCTACCATAAATTCGTATTGTTTCAGTTCCTCCTCGGCCCGTTTGCGCTGGGTGATGTCTTCTATTATAATAAGTTCTTCTTCTTCTTCTTCTTCTTCTGCAACGATTATTCCCCTCGCTCTGATATTAAACATCCGTTCACCCAACTTCTCTAATTGATAATGTAGCTCGAAGCCCTCTAGTGTGTCTTTGATTCCAAATAGCCTGGTTAGCTCAGTGCTGAGTCTCCCATCCCCATCTCCTAATATATCGGTTATGTTTCTGCCTATTACCTTCTCAGACTCTGTTTGAAATGTTTCATAAAAAGTGCGATTGGCACTCTTTACCCTCAAATCTTTATCGAGAACAAGCAAAGAATCCGGGATAGTAGCTATTATATTCTCTGAAAAATTCTTCTCTTTTCTTATTTCTGCCTCGGCAAGCTTTAGTTTTGTGATATCCTTGGCTCCTGCTACCACGCCTGCGACCTTGCCTGCTTCATCGGTTAGCACACTGGCGTTAAACGACATTGGAATGAGTCGCCCATCTTTGGTTTTGTAGGTGAGTTCGTGATTGCGGATGGTATCTTGGGGGCGAAGGACCTCTTTATTTTCGGGGTCACGCAAAAATTGGAACACCCGGTAAACTTCTTCTTCTTCTTCTTCTTCTGCAAAAATAATACTTACAGGCTGTCCGATGAGCTCTTCTTTTGTGTAGCCCAATAGATAACAGGTCTCTGGGTTCACGGTCTGGATCTTTGCTTCCGCGTTAACCACGATGAGGGTATCTAAAAAGTTCTGTATGATGGATTCGGTGTAGGCTTTGGATGCAGCCAGGGCATCTTTCGCTCGCTTACGCTCGGTGATGTCTGTGCTCTGAGCAATAGTGGCTAAAAGAGTCTTGTCGTCCTTAGCATAGATGTTCGCCGAGTTCCAGAGTGCTATTCGAATGTCCCCATCTTTGCCAAGAATCGGGATTTCTATCGACTTCCAGTATTCACTACTCAAGGCGCGTTCAATCTTGCTCAAAGATCCCTCTCGGCTTGCTTCAGGGAAAAGTATACTCAGTTCTTGGCCGATGACCTCGTCGGCTGTATAACTGGTAAGATGCTCGAAGGCATGGTTAAAGCGGGTGATCCTGAACTTCGGGTTCCAGACGATGATGGGAGCGTTGGCACAGTTGATCAGGTTTTCCAGGTAGTTCCGTGTCTCTCGCAGCGCTCCCTCCCCTTTAGCTCGCTTCTCGCTAATAACCCCGATAACATACGCCGTAGCTATAAGAACAACGCATCTTGCAAAATTATCTATGGTAACAACCTGGGCAGATAAATGCGTTACAAGAATATTGGCGATGCTGAGAAAAAGAGCCACGTAGATAGCCTTCTTATAATACCATACCCCAGCTAAAATAATGGGGATATAGAAACCATGCGTACAGACTATTCCTTCACCTATGATAAAGCCGACATAAAAGGCTAAGGCAACGCATGCTGTTATTGTAAAAAACAATACAAGTAATCTATTGCTCTCACGCTTTCTGCCAAAAATATACCTTTTTAACATCGTAAACTCTCCTCGCTTCATTTGCTTCTTCTGTGTTAATTTTGTGCAATCTCGTGGTTCTGTTTTCATTTATCTCCCCTCGCTTTGGGCTAACATGATTGCATGCCGGAGGACCCCCAAAAGTTGTTATAAAGAGGTTATAAAGACTTTTCTCTTCTCGAACCCATTCATTGGAAGCTTGAAAGTATCTGAAAACACAACCTTTTTCTTTTACAAATCTTTTTATACAACCATTCTTATTGTTTGCACCTAGATGGTCAATTAATCTCTTTCTTAGATTATTAGCACTTCCGATATAGAATATTTGACAGCGACCATCGGGGTATTCTATCATTTCACCATCCAGACGAAGTTCATATATCCCCGAACAAGTAGGAGCATTATTCTTTACTGACGAGTTTGTAAATGGATAAATTTTGGAAAAGTTCGCCTGTAATGAAGGATATCCACAACCATTTACTCTTTCAGAATATGGTAATATCCCCAAATCCTTCCTACAGTATGCAACCTCTCTTCTTGTAATTGATAAGTTATATTCATCTTTTAATTTACACCTTAGCTCTTCGTCGGTGTAGGGCCTTTTTGTCAATCCATTGTAAATGCCTTCCTTTTCCCTGTTAAGAAGCACCTTTATATACATCTTAACTATATCCCTTTTCGTGGGAAAGAACGACTTTAATGGAATCTTATTTCCTTGAGGCGTAATAATAGATATCCCTTGTATGACACGGGATATTCTACTTGTATCTATTACAAAGCCTCTGTTATGGTTGTTTTCCTTACAATCAGAGTTGGAGATAGCCTTTGCTAACTCTGCCCTTTGCAGAGGTTTTAGTTTTAAATCCAATTTATTTTCATTGCCACTATTCGATTCAAAGTAATCTTTCTGGTATTCCACAATTCCTTTCAGTATCTCATGCGTTATCAGGTTTCTGGTATTAATACGTCTTAGTTTATGTAAAAGTCTACTGATATTCTTTTTTTCCTCTCCCGTTGGCTTTACCCCGTTAGATAGTGAACATCTAACGCGGTTTATGTCATCTTTGATTCTCCCTGGCTTTTCCTGGTCAACTATATGTTCAATTGAAAATGCCTCGTTGGTATAGTGAATGAAAAAATTCACATCTTTTTTAATCTCGGCAACCACTCCAACCCCAGAGCAGACAATGTCACTCTCCTCACTCACTATCTTTGCGCCTAAAAGAGGCTTGTGAATTATAATGCCTTCACGAGTTAGCTTCTTATAAAGGGGTAGTGCTTTCACCGCTCGAACAAAATTTATAAATTTTTCCAGCCGATATTCCAGAAAATCTGCAAGGATTATCTTTCCAACGAGTTTCCTGTGTTTTTCCATAGCCTCTTCTGTCCTTAAGAGTTTGACACATTTCAACACTCCCCACGACTAAATTCGGGGGTTTTCTCATCCTCTTTCTATCCCATATTTTTCCATCTTATACCTTATAATGCGGCGGGAAATACCTAAGAGCCTGGCTGCTGGCATTATCTCACCCTTTAAAAGATCCTAATTGCCCGATTTACTAGATGTCCCCTCTAATAATTTCTGGTATTGATGCATTCTTTCGAAACTGGAGGGAATTTTTAAGTTTTTTCTAGAGTCGCTTATAGAGCGTCTAGAAATAGAAGTTCCATATTTTTCTCTTAACTGAGCTCTAATCTCCTCGTCACTGTATGCCTTGCAAAGTGACCTATTTTGTATTTCGTCTTTTTCTTGTTCAATAACTTCCCTGATGAGATTTTTTCTTATTTCTCGTTTACTGGGAAAGAAAACTTTAAGAGGAATTTGTCTTCCTTGAGGAGTACGGATGGCCTTCCTGCTGATGGCTCTGCTTATTAAAGATGGATTTACCTCCATTTTTGTGCTCAGTGAGGCCTGAGTAAAGGCCTTTAAATCTTTGAAATTTCCTGAAAAGAGAAAACTACGCTGCATCTCTATCAAGTTCTGAATTAGCTGATAAATAATGGTCTTTCTACCATTTACTAACCTTAGCTTATTAAGTAAAGAGTCAACTTTTCGAAGCTCGTCTTTAGCAAAAACTCCCACTTTTTTTATCTTTTCAGCTTTATCAAAGTCAATGAGGTAACGTCCCTTAGCCATCTCAGAAGAATAATAGCCAATAGTCAATTGGCCATTGTTCTTCTCAATAGAGGCAACGGTAGAATAATATATTCTAACGGTCCTATTATCCTTTGTTGACTCGGTCAGCTTACTTTCAAGATAGAATTTATCTACGAAATAATTTATCTTCTTTACTGTTTCCACAGGTATACCGCACTCTCGAGCTATCTCCTTAGAAGTTATCCCGGATACCCCATCCAAAAAAAATTTTTTAAATGTATCTAACCCTAACTTTTTTATGGTTAAGAGAAGGTCTTCTTCCTGTTCCAGGAAAGATTCTACCTCGAAAGTATCTTGGCTGGGAGTGATGGCCGGATCAAGGGGAAGCATTTTGGCCTTGGCAATCTTAGTCCAGGGGGGCTTTTTGTATCTGATAATTTTTATTTCCGGGAGTATTAACTTCTTAAACAGAGGGTCATTTTCAACATCCTGGATGAGTTTTTGAAACTCATCTTCGGGCAGACTCATCAATTCAGCTAGCTTCATTCTACCCATTAGCTTTGCTACTTGCTTTGTTCTCTGGGTTAAAATCTGCCGACCTTCTAGGGCACTCAACATTCCTATCCTTTTTAAACTTGTTAACTCAAAGTCCCCTCAATTCCTTCCATCATTTATACGCATTTTAACAAAAAAATCTTTCAAGTCAACGCCTCTTCTTCTTCTAGCCCTCTTTTTTCCCTAATTTAAGCTCCAGTATCCCGTTTTTGAAAGAAAGCTCTACCGGGTCTGGTTTTACTGAAAAAGGAAGCAATATCTCTTTGGCATATTTTCTTTCCCCCTTCTCTGCAGAAAGATTGAGAATGTCTTCATTTATTTTGATTTTTACATCCTCCTTAGACACTCCGGCAAGTTCTGCTATCACCCGAACAAAATCTTTTTCTTCCACCACATCTACAATGGGTTCCCTAACTTCTTCTATTACCGGTCCCTCTTTGGTCCGTTTAATATTACCAAAGGTTTCCACGACAGGTTTCTCTCCAACTAAGGTTCTAACGCTAAAACCATACACACCTCTTGCTTTCCCACCTAACCCTTTTATTTCGCCCGTCTTTTTAATTTCTTTGGCTTCCTCAGATAACTTGGATGCCAAATCAATTAAATTGCCAATCCCCCCAAATATCCCTCCTAAGCCTATCTTCCCTAAGCCAAAATCAAACTCAACTCCCTTTTTTTCTTCTTTTTTTTCTTTATCAGACATTTAAGCCTCCTTCAATTTTCGTTGCTTGTCGCTTGTTGCTCGTATCTAGTATAGCGTAAAGCTAAAAACTAAAAGCGAAAAGCCATAATTCAAAATTTAAAACTTATTTTTCTTTCTTTTTAATTGGTCTTAGATTTTAAGTTTTAGTCTTACATTTTTAGTTTTACGTTATGGTTTTGCGCTTTTCGCTTTACGTTTTTCGCTATTTTGCCTTCTCCGCTGGCCAAGCAGTTCTCTCAAGTTTTCCATATTTTTCCTAAGGTCTAGAATTTCCCTTCGATAAAGACTCTCCACCTCCTTTATCTTCTTTTTTAATTTATCCTCGATTTCCATTTCTAGAGCCTTCTTATTCTCTTGTATCCTTACTAGAAGGCTTTCCAGAAGTTCTTCCCCATCGGTTTTGCTCACCCTTTTTTCATTTACCAGCTCTCTAACTATCCCCCTTGCTTTCTCTACCGAGAAGGGAGCGCCATTCAAGATGGCAGAAAGACTTGTTGGGTACAGCTCTAAGACAGAATTTCCTCTTTTCCTTATTAACTCTCGCAAAAGGGCAGGAAAAAACTCTTTTTTATCCTTCTCTTCTCCTAGAAGAATTTGAATTAAGGTTATGGAGGTAATGTCCCTACCAGTCTGGTGACCCACCACCTGAATTTCCTCTCCCCTTTTTATTAGATCAGCAAGTTCAGAAAGTGTAATTGGCTGACTGGTTTTAGTATCGTACATCCTTCTGTTGCTATACTTTTTAATCAAGCGCGGCATACTTCCACCTCAATAGTTCATAGCACCTGAGGGGTCAGGTCTTGATTTTTGAATTTAGTAGGTTGTTTGCGCTTGGGTTATCCTTGCAGCGACCTGCCCATCCGCAATTTTCAGACCATGCGTACAAAACCATTCACATCGCAGCTTCTACGATCTCACTCCACGAACGAAATTCAAAAATCAAGACCTGACCCCTCACCTCGCGGATTGCTTCGTCACTTCACTCCTCGCTACAATGAGCTATGAACTATGAACTATTTTAACCGGAGAAGCAAGATATTCAGCGAGCTCCCTAAATCTTTTCTCATCTTTTCCCCAGACAAGTCCATCAAAATAAGCCTTTACTTTACTTCTCTCTTTCACCTGATGGACTGTAATGTCCTGGGAAATTCGGGAAAACACGTTATGATAAACCCCTATAAAAAGAACTCCTACTTCCCCATCTTGCAAGGTCTCATTTATTCTTTTAGCGATGAATTTATCCCTCTTCCTCATCAAAGGGTTTTTTCGCAGTTTATAACCTATGTACACCAACATTTTTTCTATAGGAGATTTGGTTTGAGAGAGTTTAGTAAGGCTATTATATTCTTTTTTAAGGAGATGAATGTCTTCTGTTTTCATTATCTTTGCGCCCTTTTCCATTAATTTAAGAACAATTTTGTGATTTTTGCTTCCCTTCCTTGCCCCTTCCTCGATAATCTTCTTTCCTACCTCACCATCTATCATTGATCCATCCTGATAAATTTTTAGATTAGAGGTGCTTAAACGACCAAAATAACTGGCAATGGAATCCCAGAACCCGGAGACTGCCTTTTTATGTTTGTCCCAGCGTTCTTTTCCGCACACCTGGCTGCTCTTTTTATCAACAATAGCAGCCACACTTCCCAGGTCCGCCTCCATGTGGATGATGGGTACATAAAGTAGCTTTTTCATTAGTCGTGTCTCATTAGTTAAATGGTTATTTTCCCCTCTCCCCTTCCCTCTCCCCGTGGGGGAGAGGATTAAGGTGAGGGGTTCTTATTCACCTTTTTACTTTCCTTTACCATCTTACTTGCCTGCTCGAAATGTCTAGCCGTAATTCTAAACTTAGTATAATCCTCATTCTTTTCGTCTTTTTGGTTATCCAGAAATTCCCTTATAGCCAGCATAGAAGCTTTCCTACAGATAGATTCTATATCAGCACCCACCAGGCCATCGTTATTCTGGGCCAGGAGCTTAAGATTTACATCGGAAGCTAAGGGTTTACCTTTAATATGAACTTTAAAAATCTCTTCTCTGGCTGACTCATCAGGCACAGGCAATTCCAGAAGGAAGTCAAATCTGCCAGCACGAAGTAGGGCAGAATCAATAATATCTAGTCTATTGGTAGCCGCTAGAACTACCACCCCCTTAAGCTCCTCTATACCATCCATCTCGGTAAGAAATTGGCTGATTGTCCGATCAGTCACGTGAGAGTCGAAACCAGCACCACGAGCCGGGGCTAAGCTATCTAACTCGTCAAAAAAAACGATACAGGGAGAGGCCTGTTTGGCTTTCTTAAAAACCTCTCGCACCCCTCGTTCTGATTCACCCACAAACTTACTCATCAGCTCAGGCCCCTTAATGGAGATAAAATTTACCTCAGATTCACTGGCCACTGCTTTAGCAAGTAAGGTTTTTCCGGTCCCAGGAGGACCATACAAGAGTATGCCTTTAGGTGGTTTAGTTTTGGCACAGTCAAACAATTTGGAATACTTTAAAGGCCATTCAATTGTTTCTTTAAGCACACTCTTTATGTTCTCCAGTCCCCCTACCTCGCTCCATTTTACATCGGGAATCTCGGTAAATACTTCCCTGATAGCCGAAGGCTCCACCTCTTTCAAGGCTTCCATAAAATCATCCATAGTTACTTCAAGTTTAAGAAGATTCTCATAGGGAATTTCTTCCAATTCAAAGTCAATACTGGGGAATATGCCTCTAAGAGCAGTCATAGCCGCTTCCCTGCATAAAGCCTCCAGGTCTGCTCCCACAAATCCATGAGTAATTTGGGAAAGTCTTTCCAAATCCACATCTTCTGCTAAAGGCATTCCCCGGGTGTGAATCTGGAGTATATCCAATCTGCTATTTTTATCCGGGATACCTATCTCAATCTCCCTATCAAACCTTCCTGGTCTCCTTAAGGCAGGATCAATTACATTAGGGATATTGGTAGCGGCAATGACAATTATCTGCCCACGAGACTCCAGCCCATCCATTAGAGCAAGAAGTTGAGCAACCACTCTTCGTTCTACCTGTTTTTCCCCTCCCATTTCTTCCCGTTTGGGGGCAATAGCATCAATCTCATCAATAAATAGAATGGCTG
>Ga0315543_1003734_pt1 | contig 13401 bp, 8 predicted proteins | sample SalMarSW160210MG_2_FD_203098 | JGI IMG/M metagenome (GOLD analysis project Ga0315543, IMG submission 203098) | Salt marsh sediment microbial communities from the Plum Island Ecosystem LTER, Massachusetts, United States - Salt Marsh Sediment SW1601-210 ...
GGCATTACAACAAAATCCTTGTAAAAAATGTCTTGGTAGAGCTGGATATACGCGGAGTCAAAGTAACCAAAGAGCAGTTTGTCAAGTTCGCTGCCGAGCTAAGACAGTACCAAGATTTCTTTGAGAAGAAAGGACCCATAGTAGAGCCTCAGGAGTTCGAGCCAGAGGTAATCAATAAGGCAAAGGATGTCCTGGAGAAGGGAGATACCCTTCATTTCATACTCCAGACGGTGAACAAGTACCACAAAGGGGATCATCCTTTAGTTGCCTTGAAACGTTGCGAAGCGATATCGCCTTGGGTGAAGGGAAAGCCATTGCATGACTACTCTGTGGGCGAATCGGGTAAAGGTAAGTCGGACAGCTCCTCAAAGGTACTTGTAACCTTCCCTCAGGAATCCTATATCGTTTTGACGGATCTCAGTCCCAAGGCACCATATTACGCCCATAAAGCTGGTTTATTGCCTGCAAGGTGTATAATATTCTTTGATGATGTGCGAGTAAACGAAGAAGGAGAGGCCACCCTAAAAGCCCTAACCTCTGACGGTATGGTGAAACCGCAACTATGGACAGTAAAGGACATGGAATTCCTGAGTGTAGTGATGGATGGTACCTATAGCGTTTTTCTCGGTTCTGTTAATCCCATAAATGACAATCAGCTAAAGAACAGGTTCATCCTTGAGAACCCAGATGAATCAAAAGAACAGGATGAACGGGTTTGGAAGCACCAAGATAAAACTTTGCGGGAATCATCCGAAGAAACCGTAATGGAGAATGACAAGGATTTGAAGGTGTGTCAAGCCATTACTCAGATACTCATATCGGAAGTGAATGACTTCGTTGTGCCATTCAATATAATCTGGAATATGAAATATGACCGAAGGCTTTATCCGTTCTTTTTGACACTGATTAAATGTGTCGCGAAGCACTATAAATTCCAGCGTAAAAAGACAGAGGACGGCAAGATTATATGCACAAAGGGGGACTTCCAGGTAACCTCTGAGATATGGGAGCATATCAAGTCATTCCAGGCTACGAAGTCCAGCAAGAATACGGGAATGGTATTTGATGCGCTTTATGGGACTGGTGCAACTGAGGAAGAAACAGCTCTTACATATACGGAAATCTCCAAGAAAACCAAGCTCGGTACCCAGTCCGTTAAATACGCCTGTTATGACTTGGAAGCCATGGGTTTGGTGAATAAAGATAAAAGGGATCGCAAGAACATATACTGGCTATCCGTCAAAAGCGTCAAGAACCGTCAATTTACAAATCTGACGGATAAAGGGATAGCATGCGACGGCTTTGATTTATCCGTCATACCGTCAGCAGGGGGAAGAGAAAGAAAAGAAGAAGAAAAGCTTAAGTCATATATTAACTCTCTCATACCCTCTGACGTTTTGACTTTTCTCAAAAAACAGCATCTAGAGGACACACAAACCGTCAAAAATGACGTTGTGACAAGTAATGACGGTTCTGACGGTTCGCAGAAAGGCAAAGACGACCTTTATACAAAGCTCCAAAAATGGCGTGATTCTAGAGAACCCCGAAAGGATTGTGATGTTTCTTATTTGAAAGATCGCTGGAAACTCACTGAAGAGGAAATAGAAAAGGCTAAGCGCGAGGGATCGCTTAATGAAATCCCGCCAGGGAGGTTTGAATTATGCTAAGTATGGTTGTGATCTGATGAACGGGATTTGTGATGCCAGAAACTGTGGAAAACCCGCAGAGATTGAACTACAGCAGGAGAGAGCCGAACTATGCGAAAAACACTGGGGTCGATACGTCAAAGAGAGTCCTGTCGTTCTAAAGAGGGGTCGAATCATACAGATTCCGGTAACTCGATGTGATGGGAAGGTTGAGGCCGTGTCGAAAGGCGACCTAAATGACAATAGGGAAAATGGTAAAGACTACGAAAAAACTGGCGCTGAAGGGGATGAGGGTGGTGGTGAACATGTGGGATAGATGCTTCATCTGCGGTTGTGACATCTATTTGAGGGACGATCATGTTATCTTTGGCTCTCGTGTGCATTGCATCTCCTGTTTCTTGGGGTTGCATTGTTCACGAACACAACCAAAACAACTGACCCTGGATAAACTCCAAGTTGGGATGAATGCTGAGGATAATAGATGTGATTGAAATGCTTTTGCCTTCTAACTGGACGCATGCGGGAATTTTCGGTTCAACGGGGACTGGCAAGACTATGCTAGCCGAACTGATATGCGAGATTGAATATATCAACAACGGGAAGAAGATCATCGACCTGACAAATAACAGGTACATCGAGGCCGTCTCATTCATGAGACCGACCCGAATCCCAAAATTCAGGAGAAACCTTGCGATTACCAGAAGTAAATGCAATGAAAAATCCCAGAGGTTTTTAATACCACGCGCATTTCCTACAGAAATCTATCACCCGATTATTGGGGATTTGCCGAAGAAGCTCCCACCAAACATCAAGCTTTATACCCTTCCCGTGGATTTTTTTGCATACGAGGACGTTCTCAGGGTTCTCACAAACGACAGCTTGGGGGATGCCGCATATGTTTCACTGACCCAGCAGATAGAAAAGATAAAAAGAGACGAGTCGTTCTCAATGATTCCGGTGAAGATAATAGAGTCTCTGGAGCAGAAAACGCTCAAGACGATGGGATTCAGGGACACTCCTATGTATTTCTTCTTTGACCCGTCATCGTCAGCCTCGTCAGCGAACAGGCCACTTCTGAAGATGAAGAACTTGGGAGTAATCAGTTCCCAGAACTTTCCTCTGGTTCTCGATAACCAGAAGATGCGCAACATCCTCCTTGACAGGAATACCATAACCGCTTTCACCACGAGGTTCATTGATCAGCGGTATAACAAGATAAAGCTTGCGATAAACCTCTACCTTCTTAACAAAATCAGGGAGATATCGAAGGGCGTAGGCAGGACCATAGTCTATATCAGGGAGGCGAGGGAGCTGTTTCCGAACCCGAGATTCACAGACAAGGCGCTCAAGGTCCTTGCCGAGCAGGCGGAAAGCATGGCGAAGGACTGTAGGAAGGCCGGAATCCAGCTTTTGCTTGATACGCAGCAGACAAATGACCTGCCTGATGGTGTGCTAGACCAGATAAAGCTGAAGTTCATATTCCGCCACGGCAACAGGGAATCGGATATTATGGAAATGTTCAGGGGATCCCCCTCTCTCGACAACTCCAGAGTGAAACACATAAGGAGGCTGCGGGATTTCAGGTACTACATCTCGTCCGCCTTTGTTTCGATTTCGGTCAACCCGTACCCAGGGAGGACAATGTATTTCAAGCTGTCAGATCACCTTGAGCAGGACGAGGACGAGCTGGGATACATCTCAAAGGTTGTTCCGAAAAGCGAATGGTTTGACACAGCGCCGAAGATTGATGCCTTGGCAGATGACTGGAAGCAGACATCAGACAAGATTAGCGGGAAATTTGACTTCAGGCGCATGAAGGAAAAGGAGGTTGCCGTAGCGAAAAGCATCGGCATCACAAGCAGCGAGATGCGGGTATTCGGGTATCTTCATGAGCAAGGGGGCAGGACATCAAGACTGAAGGATATCCAGATAGGCGCAAGCCTTGCAAAGTCCACGGCGAAGGATGCGCTGGACAAGATGATCAATAACGGTTTCGCTATCTGTAAGGAAGAGGACGGGATTTCAGCGTATTGCCTTACCGAAAAGGGATTGAAATTCGTGGAGGAGAACAATGATGTCTTCGATTAGGTATGGCGGCGGGCGGAGAAAACAGCACCTTCCCGCGGAGGGGGGTATATATTGAGAAGTTTGGGCGGTTCCGTCCGCCTTCAATGGGGTTTTTTAGGAGGAAAACACACTAATTAACAGGATATTGGTATAAAAACCCGCATCATGAGGCAATACTGACCGCAAAGAGCCCTTATCGGTCACAATGACGGACGTCCATCCCTTATAACAGGGAAAAGAAATGCTTAACCTGGAAAGGAGATGATTTACATGATACAATTAAGGGATGTCGTGGTGCAGCGATTGGTCAGATCAAAACAGGCAAGAGCATCCTATAAACTATCGCCCCAGCGGAAGCCTGTGGCGTCTGTTGATTTGAGAGGCGCGAGTTCCATGAAAACACTTGGGGCTATATGGAAAGAGGAAGTGGGGCTACGGGGACACTTCTCATTATCAGCCAGGGACAGGCGGGGCAGGTTCAGTAAGTGCCTGGGGACTATAATCGTTACCGGAAGGGACTACGAGATAAGGTTCGAAGATCACAGGTGCCCCCTGTTTCACTACATGCGAAAACAGACCAAGCAGAAAAGGCGTGAGCGTGAAATGGACTATTCCCTGGGCAGCAGGCGTAAGGGAAGCGTAAGTAGCGTAAGGGACAGGAATATGGCAACATAGAACTACGGCAGCGTGTTGCTGTTTTGTAGCATTACGCTTTAAGATGATCAGTGTGAAGTTAAGGGTGATGAATAATAATGTTGGAACGTGCAATTTCGGAGTTAATGAAGGACTCCCCAGAATGGAACGGAACTCCCAGCCAGCTTTTGGACAGTCTCACATCAACTGCGAAAAACGTAGGGATTGATACTAAAGGGAAAGACTGGCCAGATGTACCTCATATACTGATGAGGCGATTGAATGAAATAAGCCAGGATTTGGAGGACAACGGCATCAAAATCGAACAACACAGCAAATGGATTGATGGGAAAACCAAACGCTTAATTAATATCAGTACAAGCACCCCAGTTCAGGTAGATGAAAACCAAGAGACTGGCAGCGAGAAAAGCGCAAATGAGGCTTCCGCAATACCTCCGAACACAGACGCAATGTTGCAGTTCAATTTACAGAAAGGCACGTACTACAACGATGATAAGGGAAAATGCGACCAGAACCTTCTGAACTGTGTGGCTTTACTCTCGAATTATATGGCTGCGCCAGATATAGAAGGGAAAGTTAAGGAATTCTCGGAAAGGAAGGTAGAACTTTCCATGCTCCAGGAGCTAATGCAGCGATCAGAAGCAGGAATGGAGTACATGGAAGTAAGGGAGAAAAAGGAAACAAGAAAGCAAATAGCAGAGAACATGGTGAGAATCCCGGAACTTAGGCAGGAAATCATTGGGTTTATTGAGGATTCGATGAAGAAGAAGGGCTTGATGGCTAAACGCATAACACGGCTTCAGCTGCTAAAACTGCCCCTGGACATGAAAGGCGGTTCTGAGGCAGTTCCCATAGATGAAGAAGAGGACTACGAAGAATACGAAGAAATTGAATGATGTCAACCCGTAATTAAAACATTGATTCAATGACTTTCTGGTATTTATTCGGAAACTCAAGGAAATATCTAAACTACCTTTGATGCAACTTTTATTTTCTAATTCTATACCAATAAAATAGTCCACCAACCGCTACCAACACAACCAAAATAAAAGCGCCCAGTATGATATTTGACATATCTCCTGTTACCATACCGGTTGGAATACCACCTGAAATACTTTCATTTACTTGCTGTTGCGGACAATGATCAACAACTTGCCAGCCTTCAGGAACATCACAGGGCGTGGCAAATTCTCTGCATTCTCCTGTGTCGCTGACCGCTGGCGTTATAATTTGGGCACAAACGGGCTTTTCACCCTCTTCAGATAATTCAGTACCACAGCTTTGAGATTCTAATGGCTTGTCCATTTCGGTTCCGCAGTTTTTAAGATCCGTGCATGTTCTTGTCTGTTCTTCATTGATACAAGCGGACCATTCCATACATTCCCAGTTTTCCATGCAAGAAGTCAATCCACTAAAACTGCCACCTCCTCCTTTCTTGTTGTTATCCTCTGTTTTACACGTTCCGCAGTCAGATGAACAAGAAGAGCAATCTTCATTGCCGTTACAAAAACCATCACCACAGTATGGCGTTTCCCCGAAAAGTCCAAAGAAACTGAAATGAGTGCTGTTTGCCCATACATAGTTATCATTGGTATTGACACCCGTATTGTCCATTTCTTCCCATTGCTCTTGCGTTTCATTCCAGTAATATATCTTTAAAGACTGTTCTTCAATTTCTGACATTTCATCGTCACTGTAGTAGATTTTAATCATGACCCATTCAAGATTCTCACCAATTTCTGCGCTTTCCTCGATTTCTATATATTTTATTCCAACAGAGCCGCTCACTCCGTAAATCATCGGATTTTCTGGGTATTTCGTTATGTTGACAGAAACAGCGGTCAAGTTTTCCTTGGTGAACAGTTCTAATATCGTATCAGTCACGTTCTTGGAGTCAACTATGGAGGTTTCATTTCCGGTTGCGTTAAACAGGATGATTTGAGGTGATGGTATATCGGTCTCGAAACTTATCACGTCTGCAATCGAGTTCTTTGCTTCGTCTGTACATAAAACATCGACAAAGTATATCCGCTGGTTAAGAATTCCCGTAAGCTCATATGAATGAATAGTTCTGTACGAAGAATTATTATCAGGGTAGAAACCGCCCCGAGCGGGAATTCCTGGAGACGGTGAATATGGTGGTGTTTGGTTGTATGTTTCAAAACTCCAGTTGAAACTCTCATTCATGGTGTTACCTAACATGTCTCTGCATTTGACAAATACCGTATAATTTGATATCTCAAATGGGGACGTTGCCAAGTAAATGTGAGCGCGATCTGTCTGGATTAAAATATCTTTGTTGAAAATAATTGGCATGTCGTCATATACCTCATCTACATTAATACTGCCCCTACATGCAGCAAACTCATCTGTTCTGAAGCTTATAATGGGATCCCATTGAATGGGAACATGACCAGTGGGACTGAAATCAGTTATTTGTGGTGCTATAGTATCATTGTTCGCATATCCGTAAGGGCGATACATGCATAAACTTGGTTCATCTGTTATAGCTTCTAACGCCAAGAAACCAGTAATTACGATTCCTTTTATAGGAATTGATAAATTCATTTCTGGGCTTTTCGTGTCCACGATAATAGTTCTTAAATCGCTCTTGTTTTTGTTCCCGTAAGTGTCATTGCACCATATCAAAAAAGTGTAAGTATCATCAAAAAGAGTCGTCTTATTCTTGTAGTAATTTGTGTCATCTCTGGACATGCTTTCGTTTACTCCGTTCCATTCTAATAAGCAAGTGTCGCCCTCTTCGTCTAATGAAATATTTATGAAGGCATAATTCACACCAATTATTTCGTTATCAACTGCGGGAGTTATAATAACAATCTCTGGACCTGCCCTATCAATTGAAAATGATATAATTTTTGAATTTTCATTCCCTGCTGTATCATTGCCATGTATCGAAATAGTGTGCATTCCTTCCGATAGGGAAGCAATGGTTATATTTTTACAATCAGATAAGGATGAATTTGATCCCGAATCCACAGAGTACCAGCAACTGTCTACATCACCATTATCAATAATGGAATATTTCAAATCAACATCATTGGTAGCGTAAGTTTCGTTTTTTGGGAATATTATCTCTATTTGCGGTGGTTCTCTGTCAATCGTTATTACATTTACAGGCGCCGACCAAACTTGCCAGAATGGATCTGCCACTCTAAAATAATAGTAAAGTTGTGTACCATCAGGATAATGCGATAAGTTAGCTCGATATATACAAGTCTGGATACTCCCGGATGTACAGTTTGTTAAGATAATGGGCAAATTCTGATTGTAATTGCCATCGAAAGTTGTGTTCAGGTATAAGCTGATCACCGGGTTCATTTCTGTATAAGTAACACTGAACATTTCATTCTCGGAACCCTTCAAATAGCTTTCATTCAACGGTTCGGTTTTAATAATAAATGGATGAATTGTGTCTATAGAGAATTCGGTGCTCTTATTATAACTCAAGTTCCAGTCATCTGTTACAAAAACTGTAAGTTTATGACCACCTTCTTCTAAATCATATAAAATTAGGTTTGATGTATTACAATCTGAACAAAGGTGTGTATTTTCACCTTCATCGAGTTTATAATCCAAATCCTCTACATCTTCATTCAAAGATATGATCAAAGGTATATCTTCTGAATTGTAAAATTGACTCTGTGGAGAAACAATAGATATGTTTGGTTGTGGATGGAACCAATTAATAATATTAGACATCAAGTCTCTTCTTGTGCTTGCGTTGTTAATCGCCTCAAACCCAAATGCGAAATAAACAACCTTGTAGGTATTAGTATCGACCTTAAGGGCGCCAGTTCCTGTGGAGGATATTCCCATAGTATAATAATCCTTTGTTTTCTCATGCGCCTTTAATTCTATTGGAAATTCGGGTGGATTTGGAATCTCCACACTAGTGGATGTTGTTGTATTGACGTAAAGGAATATTGAATCTGCGGGAGGAAGCGGGTCGATTTCGCTGGGCCACCATTGATTGTTTGCGCCATCGCCTCCAGATATTTCTAATAACATTCCACCACCAATTGGATCCCCCGAAACCCCACTTAAAACGTGCAGATTTACATAATCTTGGACATATTTCGCATGAAGGTAATTCTGATAAAATTCTGTGCCATTTAGATATAATCCCAAATCTTGACCAGAAATGAATAGATTCCCACCATTATCCAGGAATTGCCTTAATGCAGACTGTTGATTTGTATCTGGAACTTCCCAGAGTGGACTTGACCAAATCCACACATCGTAATCATCAATAATTTCGATTTTAATGTCTCCTCTCAGATCAAAGTCCCAGAGGTCATAATTGTTTCCGCTATCTCCCAAGGCGTCTTCATAATAGTCGATATATGACATATAGAATGAGTTGTCGACTAAAAGGATTTTCGATGTCGCTATAAAAGGTATTGTAGTAAATTTATCCCAATCTTCATAAGTATAGCTATTCCCGTGTATATCCGTTGCTATAAAGTCAATAACATAATTTTCTTCACTTCCTGGGGTTATCCAGGAATTTCCATAAACAGCGTCACTGGCATCACCGTCAAAATGCAAGCCATCATCAAACAATTCTACAGTTTCAATGGTGCTTCCATCCAAACTTTCTATTTCGGCGTATATGGAAGAAACGCCATAGTTATCATAAACCTCTGCGTTGATAATTGCTGTATTTCCTGCTTCTATATAGCCTACACCATGACCATGTACCCACACATATGGTGGACTAATATCATCGATTATCCTTACTTTGTAGTCTTCGACCTCCCCCCAATTCGCAGCTTCACAGGGAGTAGGATAATCGCCAAATTTCAGATATACTCTCATCCTGGTTTCAGAGACGTTTGCATAATATGGAACAGTGAAACTTTTACTGAATGTATGATGTCCCGAAAAAGAAGAGCTTCCAAGATCGATTTCTTCGCCTTCGGAAAAGTCGTTATCATTATCAAAATCAATCCATACTTTCACATATTCTGTGAACGTTGCAGCAGTATATGCATCTACACTGATTGTATAATCAACCCCGCGGTTCAATGTGGTGAAGACCGAGTCAGTGTAATCGGTGTAAGTCGAATTGGTTGATATTTTTTCTTCGCCATTCAGTTCCACTCTTGTTATATATTCATCGTTACCATAATATGTAAAGGCTGAACAGTATTCGTCTGGTATTGCCTCTAAAAACATCCAATCGACATCAACATAATCGGTGTCGCACCAACTACATGAAGGGTGAAAATAGTCTATTAATGCATCACCCGAGGAAATAATGTCAGAACACTCGGTTTTGGAATCACATAGAGTATATTTCATTAATTTCCATTCTGAGTTTGGTACACTATCGAATGATTCCCAATTATCATCATTTTCGTTCCAGAACCACAAACCGAAACCACTTTCCCATCTTGCCTGGTGATAAGCTATGAGGTCTATAGAGCTTGCACCAATCAATTCTTCTGTTGGCAAGTAAATTCTCGCATCAAGTCCATCGCAATTGAGTAGAAAACAACTTTCAGCGAATGTGATATAATTTCCATCTTTATTATATGTGTCGCTTACAGAGCCCGATGAGGTTCCTGTCAATACGTTTATACTTTCAACTTTAGCTTCTTTTGTGGCTTTGTGGGTAAGATCTGAGTATATTGCATAATTCTCAATATGACATTCGCCGTATCCAACTTTCCCATAACCCCCATCTCCCCATCCAGTACCCCAGCTGTTTTTAATAATCCAATAGCCTTCGGCATCGTTATATCCTACAATCACGACAGCATGCCATGAACTTGAGGAACCACTGCATCTAAAAATACCGTTGTCGTAATATCCTGCGCCCCAATCTAGGGATGCGACAAGTGGACCCTTTTCAATAAGATAATTCTTTATGGTTTCTCTGTCGTCAGGAACATATTCGGTATTATCCACTTTCCATAACCTGTTATCCCAAGATGAGCATCTGTCCGAGCAGTATGTGGGTGTATATCCGCAGCCTGAAGATGTGCATCCATCAGAATCAACTGCTGTATAGGGAAGGCACAGCTCATCAGTTACACCAAAATCTTTAACGTAGTTTAAAGCGCCCATAGTGCCTCCACCGTTTAGGCAGTTTCCAGCGCCACTGCAAGATAAGACATCCTGTTCAGATAAATCAACATCGAAATCTGGATCATTTCTGGCGATTTTGATTTTTGATTCGACTTCTCCCAATGCTGCAAAGTCCCAACAACTCCCACAGGAACCCTGGTTTTTTACTGGCGTTAGCCAATTCTGACCGTCTTTATTTCGCCAGTCAAAACTTGGGGGTGAACTCGTGGTGTATCCAACAGTTCTGGTGGTGGTCGCATCAGCTTTTACACTTTTAACTTCCTCAACTTTATTTTCATTCCTCAAATCAATATGATCAGTAACAGAAATTTTTTCACTGCCGCTTCCCTCCATGGACAATGCACCGAATGCTTTCTCCCTTGGAACACAAATTGCGTATTCGGGTGAATAGGGATTTTTCCCATCAGAAACAGTTTCTATCCCATATCCTTGCTTGTTACAATAAGAATATTCCTCTCCACATTTTCCCTCAACGAATTGCCATGCTTCACACCAATCAGTACCTTCATTCAATGTGCTATAGATAACTTCTTTAGAATCTGAAGTTACTATCATTTCTTCGTTTTCAGTTGCAGGACTTTTGGTCATTTCATTTATAATAACAGAATCTGGTGGTAGCGGTTCCTCATCGTTTATCTCGCCTTCACTCAAATCCTCTGTGCTTTTATTAATATCCGAGAAAATGCAAATACCTCTTTCTCCCTTTCCATCTGAAATTATTTTATATTGATAACCCAATTCCTCGCAATAGACAGCCGCCGGATTCGGTAAGGCAGACGTTGTATGAATGATAGAAATCAGGGTAACAATGAGCGCAAATATTAATAGGATGTTTTTATTAACCATTTTAATCCTCTATGTTACGCAATATCTTGAATCATTTGAATTACTGCAAAAATATTCCCATTCGTCATGTTCTTCTCCATTTGAAAGGATACATACGCCGTACTGATTTCCCTCGGGATCATCCCTTATATCGATTAATCCCCCATTTTCCACACAGAACTCAGATGCCGGATTAGCAATTTTTGTGGCATTACCGGCATAATGCGTATTACTTCCAATTAAAAAGGCTGATGTTACTATTATTAAAATGGACACGAAGCCCATTCTCTTTGAAAGCTTCATGTGTCAGTTTTATATATAAGATTTATAAATATTATGTTTGAACATATGATATATCATAAGGAAGTGTCATAATGGCTGCGGAAATAAAGAAGAAAATTGTTGATTTCATGTCAAAGCTCGAATGGCCCTCCACTACCGAGGATATTGCTAAAGGTGCTGGGATAAACTGGAACACAGCGCAAGTCTATTTATTGAAACTTCAGACAGAAGGAAAAGTAAAATTTAGGCGTGTTGGCAGACAAAATCAATGGTGGTTAGATTCTAAATACCGTGAAAATTTCTAAATGCGTATTCGGTGTATTTTTAAAACAAAATACAATTTTCAACAATGGGTAAATCATCTCGTAGCCATGAAGCTAATACTTGCTATTTTTGCGGAAAAAAACTTACAATGACTCCAATGCCCTTCGAATGCTCATATTGTGGGAAAATTTTTTGTCCCAATCATAGATTGCCGGAATCACACCACTGCGAACTTGATTATAAGAAGAAAGAGAGTAAGATAGAAAAAGCCAGGAAACGGCAAAGAAAAGGTTTAGATATTATCCCATCGGACTGGATTGATTTTGGCATAAGAAAGCCAAAGAGAATAAAAGCCAAGCATATCGTTCTATTTGGGGTATTGGCAATAATTGCATACCTTTTATATAATGGGACATTACAGGAGCAATTCCAGAATCTAACTCATTCATTGGAAAATTTGGAGATAGGCACTCTGCCGCAATTCACGGAGACTTGGCGAAGAATGCCAGATTACAATATCAGTGAAATGGAGTTGAATATCCATAATTTAATAAACAATGAAAGAGCAAAAGAAGGGCTTGGAGAGCTATCGTGGAATGATGAAGTAGCAAGCGTTGCGAGGGAACATAGTGCCAATTTAGCGCAGGAAAATGTATTAACCACTGATCCAAGCTTGCTTTGTCCTCAGATTGTAATATTCCACGAAGGGTTCGACTTCGGCTTGTATCAAGATGATAGATTAAACAATAGGGGTGTATACTATTTCGGCACGTCAGGAGAGAATATTTTTGCTGAACCAATGACAAATTACAAAGAATATGAAACATACTCGGATGCTTCTCATTTTTGCCCTATATCAGTGAAATTAATTCCTCTCAACCCCGAACAGGAAGTAGATCCGACATCAAGCGTAAGACGTGAAATAAACGATGCTATAAGAAATGCAAGAGATTCCAGAAGGGAAGAATGGACTCACATAGACTGGAAATCTCAGAATCAGATGGAAAGCGAAATTGTTGATGGGTGGATGGATAGCATTGGCCATAGAGAAAATATACTAACAGAAGTATACGATGAAACTGGAATAGGCATCTCCGTAGTCAATGACTACATGATCATAACCCAAGTATTCATACAAAGAGTGGATTGTGGTTATTTCAACGCATCCTGTTGCGAAGAGCCAGGATATTATCCATATTGCCACGAGCCTTTAGAATGTAAGAATAAAGTATGTGTTGAATAGGTAGATATAAATTTATCACACAATTAAACAATGTGTATCCTCAAATTGAGGAATTTTTAAATAATATAGTTTTATATAGATACCTATATAGAGTGGGACCCATCCCATTTATAAATACATATCCCTATATAGGAATCATGAAATTAAAACAGGTGAGGGTATTATGATACTCGACAGGGACAAAAACTGGATAAAATGCGGCAGCTGCAACACTGAATTCGATTTGAAAAAAAACAAGAGTGGATGTCCTCTCTGCGGGTTCGGTCTGAATTCTGGTAAAGATAAGCCTGAACTTAAGTCTGAGAA
>Ga0315543_1003735_pt1 | contig 13400 bp, 11 predicted proteins | sample SalMarSW160210MG_2_FD_203098 | JGI IMG/M metagenome (GOLD analysis project Ga0315543, IMG submission 203098) | Salt marsh sediment microbial communities from the Plum Island Ecosystem LTER, Massachusetts, United States - Salt Marsh Sediment SW1601-210 ...
TCCGCAAGGAGATCCCGGTGGCGGCAGGCCTCGGTGGCGGCAGCGCCGATGCGGCGGCAGCGCTCGGCCTCGCCGGCCTGCTGTTCGGTGTGCCGTCGAGCGATTTGGAGAACCTCGCCGCCGGCATTGGCTCGGACGTACCGTTCTGTCTCCGGGGCGGCCTCGCCCTCGTCGAAGGACGTGGCGAGATCGTTCACCCGCGCCGACCGGCGGGCGGGTACACAGTGGGAATCGTGGTCCCCCCGATCGAGCTTGCGACGCCGGCGGTGTTCGATCGCTGGGACGAGTTGGGCGAACCGCGCGGCCGAGAGATCGCGGCGTCCACCTTGCCGCCGTCGCGGCGCGGGGAGGAGTCACCAGCGAACGACCTGTACCCGGCCGCGGTCTCCCTCAGCCCGGCGCTCGACGACTGGCGCGCCGAGATCGAAGAACGGTGGAGCCGGCCGGTTCACATGTCGGGCAGCGGGCCGGCGCTCTACGGCTTCTTCGTCGACCGCGACGAGGCTGTCGAGGCCGTCGCCATCGCACCGGTCGGGGCGAGGGCCGCCCACGCCGCGGAGCCGGTGTGGCAGGGCTGGTCGGCCCTCGGGGACGAGACCACCGACGAGTGATCTCCTTGGGCCCGGGTACACTCGCCGGGCTCACCCTTTTGGGGGGTGGTGTAAGAGGCAGCACAAGTGGTTTTGGTCCACTCAGTCCGGGTTCGAGTCCTGGCCCCCCAGCGAATGGCCCCCGATCCCGCCGAGATCCGATGAAGGCGATCGTGCTGGCTGCCGGGAAAGGCACCCGCATGAAGTCCGACCGCGCCAAGGTCCTGCACGAGGTGGCAGGACGGCCGCTGCTGCAGTGGGTACTGGACACCGTCGCCGCGATCGGCTGCGAGGACATCGTCGTTGTCGTTGGACACCAGGCGGACGAGGTGCGCGCCATCCTGCCGGCCGGCACCAGGATCGCGTTCCAAGCCGAGCGGCGCGGCACCGGGCACGCCACCCAGGTCGGCTTGGCCGCCTTCGATCTCATCCCCGGCGACGTGGTCCTGGTGCTGCCGGGCGATATGCCCCTGATTCGTCCCGAGTCCCTCGTTCGACTCCTTGGCACCCATCGCAGTGAAGAGGCGGCAGCGACGCTGCTGTCGGTGATCGATGGACCGCGGGAGTTCGGCCGCGTGGTGCGGCGCGACGGCGCCGTCGTCGCCGTTGTCGAGCAGAGGGATGCCACCGCCGAGGAGCAGGCGATCCGGGAGGTCAACACCTCGGTGTATGCCTTCGACGGCGTGCGGCTGTCGGAGGCCCTGCAAGCGCTGCGACCGGACAACGACCAGGGGGAGCTGTACCTGACCGACGTCATCGGAATCCTCGCCGAGCGCGGGGAGCGACTGGCGGCAGTGACCACCGAGGTGGAGGAGGCGCTCGGAGTGAACTCCGTCGACCAGCTCGACCTCGTCGATGCCGCGCTGCGCCAGCGCTTTCCCGCCTAGGCATGACCCCGTTCGGGGTGCTGATCCGAGCCCCGGGTTGGTCAGTGCACGCCATGGCGGGCTACGCTGCGCGTTGCCCAAGCGCGGAGGATTTCGGAGCATGGAGATCTCGGGGCGCAAGCGCCTCATGGTGTTCTCGGGCTCGGCCTACGAAGGACTGGCGAGGGAAGTCGCCAACATTCTCGGCGTTGATCTCGGCGACGTGGAACGCTCCGTATTCGCCAACGGCGAGATCTACATCCACTACACCGAGAGCGTGCGCGGCGCCGACTGCTTTGTCATCCAGAGCCACACCCAGCCGATCAACTTCCACCTGATGGAGCAGCTCATCATGATCGATGCCCTCAAGCGGGCGTCGGCGAAGCGGATCACGGCGGTGGTGCCGTTCTATGCGTATGCCCGGCAGGACAAGAAGGGAAGGCCTCGCGAGCCAATCACGGCGCGCCTGGTCGGTGACCTGTTCCGGGTCGCCGGTGCCGACCGGATCGTTTCGGTCGACCTTCACACCGGCCAGGTCCAGGGTTTCATCGACGCTCCCTTCGATCACCTCACGGCGCTGCCGGTGTTCGTCGACTATCTCAAGAAGCGCGGCAACGGCCTCACCACCGTCGTGTCTCCCGACTCAGGCCGGGTGAAGCTGGCCACCAAGTACGCTCGTCACCTCGACGCCGCCGTGGCGTTCGTGCACAAGCGACGCAGCACCGACACCAGGAACGAGGTCGCCGCCCTCGAGGTCGTGGGCGACGTCGAGGGGCGTCATTGCATCATTGTCGACGACATGATCGACACCGCCGGCACGGCTTCCGCGGCGGCTTACCTGCTCCACGACCGGGGCGCCCTCAGCGTGCTCCTGGTAGCCACCCACGGTGTGCTCTCCGAGCCGGCGGTCGACCGCATCAAGAACGCCCCGATCGAGCAGGTCGTGATCTCCAACACGCTGCCCGTGCCCGACGCCGCCGCCGACCTCGACAAGCTCACCGTGTTGTCGATCGGCTCGCTGTTGGCCGGCGCCATCAACGCCATCTTCACCGACGCCTCGGTGAGCGAGATCTTCGCCGGCGAGAACATCTGACGCCGCCCGCGTGCCGCGGCTCACATTCGGCAGGGAAGGACCATGGACACCACGCTCATCCATCTGGACACCGGCCGGCGACGCGGCGTGATCGACATCACTGCGGAGATCGTCGCTTTCACGGCGGGCAAGGGCGACGGACTGCTGTCGATCTTCGCCCCCCACGCCACTGCCGGCCTGGCGATCATCGAGACCGGGGCGGGCACCGACGCCGACCTGATGGACATACTCGACGAGCTGATGCCGCGAGACGACAACCGTTATCGGCACCGGCACGGCTCCCCGGGCCACGGCGCCGATCACATCCTCCCCGCCCTGGTCCCGCCCACTCTCATCGTGCCCGTTGTCGAGGGCCGTCCTGCACTGGGGACGTGGCAGTCGATCGTGCTCGTCGACCCCAACCAGGACAACCCGAAGCGGTCGATCCGGCTCAGTTTCTTCCCCGGCTGAGGGTCATCTCTCCGGGCGCCCTTTGCTCCCAGCGGTGCGACGGCGCATAATGTGGCCACTCCCGACGATCCGGACGCCCGATACGCGACCGATCCGGGCCTATCAGCATCCAAGAACACACGAGGAGTCGTCAACGATGGAGCAGGTGACGTTGTGCGCGCACAAGCGCGTCGGAGCCGGAACGCGGCCGTCTCGGCGCCTTCGCCGTGAGGGCATGGTGCCGGGTGTGGTCTACGGGAGGGGCACCGACGCCGTCCCGGTGGCGGTCGACGGCCGCGATCTCTACACGGTGCTTCACACGGATGCAGGGCTGAATGCCCTCATCAACGTCGAGGTGGAAGGCGGGGACACGGTGCTCGCCGTCGCCCGAGAGCTTCAGTACCACCCGGTGCGGGGTGACATCACCCATCTCGATTTCATCAAGGTGTCGCTCGACGAGGTGATCGAGGCCGACGTCGCGCTCAACTTCGTTGGGACACCGCCGGGCGTCACCGAGGAGGGCGGCTTCGTCGAGATGATCGCCAACAGCATCCTCATCGAGGCGTTGCCGACGGCGATCCCTTCGTCGATCTCGATCTCGATCGATGAACTCCGCATCGGCGATACGTTGAAGGTGTCGGATCTGCCCGAGATCGAAGGGGTCGTCTACATCGACGACGTCGATCGTCCCCTCGTCACCGTTCTCGCCCCGCGTGAACTCGAGGAAGAGCTTCCCACCGAGGCCGAGTTGGAGGAAGGCGAGGAGATCGAAGCCGAGTTGGAGGAGGGCGCCGCCGAGGAATCGGTGGAGAGCGAGGAAGGCTGAGCCGTCACGGATCGCCTGCCGCTCATCGTCGGGCTTCGCAATCCGGGGTCCTCCTACGAGGGCTCGCGTCACAATCTCGGTGCAGAGGTCGTTGCTGCCGTCGCCGATCGTCACGAAGGTAGGTTTCGGAGGGCGCGCCGGTTCATCCAGGCGGACGTCGCGGAGATCCGGATCGCGGACTCACGGGTGATCCTGGCAATCCCGCGAGCGTTCATGAACGAGTCCGGAAGAGCCGTGGCCCCGCTGGTGCGCTATCACCATGTCGATCTGAACGATCTGGTGATCGTCCACGATGACATCGATCTGCCGTTCGCCAGACTGCGGTTTCAGCACGATCGTGGTTCGGGCGGCAACAACGGCGCCCGCTCCGTCATCGGGGCGTTGGGCACCTCGGCGTTCTGGCGGCTCAAGTGCGGTGTGGGACGCCCACCGGGAAGCATGGACCCGGCGGTCTTCGTGCTGAAGCGATTCACGGCGGCAGAGCGTCCCGAGATCGAGTTCACGATCGCCGGCGGCGCCGATGTCATCGAGCGATTTGTCGTCGGCGGCGGCGAGGCAGCTCGGCAGGCGGCAGGCGAGGTCGGTCCGATCGAGTGAGGAGGCGTCGTGGCGTACATCGGAGCGATCGACCAGGGGACCACGAGCACCCGGTTCGCCGTCGTCGACCACGCCGGAGCCATCGTTGCCAAGGCTCAGCGGGAGCACTCCCAGATCACCCCGCAGCCGGGATGGGTCGAGCACGACGCCCACGAGATCTGGGCAAACACCGAGAGCGTGGTCGTCGAAGCGCTCGACGCCGCCGGAATCGAGCCCTCGGACCTGGCGGCGGTGGGGATCGCCAACCAGCGCGAGTCGACCGTCGTCTGGGACCCGGCGACGGGCGAACCGCTGGCGCCGGTCATCGTCTGGCAGGACACCGCGACACGACCGGCCTTCCGCTCGCCACCTACTTCTCGGCGCCGAAGCTGCGCTGGCTCCTCGATCACATTCCCGAGCTGCGGCAGCGAGCGGATTCCGGCTCAGCGATCTTCGGGACGATCGATTCGTGGATCGCCTGGAACCTCACCGGAGAGCACGTCACCGACGTCACCAACGCCAGCCGCACGATGCTCATGGACCTCGAGACCATGGGATGGGACGAGATGCTCCTGGAGGCAATGGAGATCCCGAGGGCGATGCTGCCCCGCATCGTCCCTTCCGTCGGGCTCATCGGCCAAGCCCGCGGCATCCTGCAAGGCGTCGCCGTCGGAGGGATCCTCGGCGATCAGCAGGCTGCCATGTTCGGCCAGGCGTGTTTCGGCCAGGGCGATGCGAAGAACACATACGGCACCGGCTGCTTCATGCTGCTCAACACCGGTCTCCGCAAGGTGCGATCCTCCCAGGGCCTTCTCACCACGGTTGCCTACCAGGTCGGGACCGGAAAGCCCCACTACGCACTGGAGGGCTCGGTCGCCGTCGCGGGCGCCGGGGTCCAGTGGCTGCGCGACAGGCTCCGCCTCATCACCGACGCCGGAGACGTGGAGGCGCTCGCCTCCCAGGTTCCGGACAACGGCGACGTGTACTTCGTGCCAGCCTTCTCCGGCCTCTTCGCTCCCTACTGGCGCTCGGACGCCCGGGGCATCATCGCCGGGCTCACCCAGTTCAGCGAGGCCGGCCACGTGGCCAGGGCCGTGTTGGAGGCGACCGCGTTCTCCACCAGTGACGTGCTCGAGGCAATGGAGGCCGATGCCGGGATCGAGCTGCGGGAACTCAAGGTGGACGGCGGCATGGTCACCAACGAGCTGCTCATGCGGTTCCAGGCGGACATCCTGGGAGTCCCGGTGGTGCGTCCGGCGGTGACGGAGACCTCGGCTCTCGGGGCAGCCTATGCGGCGGGCCTCGCCATCGGGTTCTGGTCCGGCATCGACGAGGTGCGAGAGCACTGGATCGAGGAGCGGCGCTTTGAGCCCGCGATGGATCCCGAAGTGCGGCGGAGGCTCCGGTCTCGATGGTCGAAAGCCGTCTCGAAGAGCTTCGGCTGGATCGACTGAGCAGATCAGTGCGGCCGCGCCGCCAACTGGGCCGCTGCCCCAGTGTGTGCTCTGGAGCGGCCCGCCGGCGGGTCGATCTGAAACGGCCGACCCGCGGCGTTAGCATCGCTGCCGTGGTATCGCCGACGGATCAGACATGAACGTCCCGAATCTCCTCGCCTACGTGCGCATCGCTCTGACGCCGGCGGTGATGGCGTTCGTGCTGCTGTCGGAGCACATCGATCACGCCTTCGGCATCGCGCTGGCAGTGTTCGTCGTGGCCGCCGTCACCGATTTCGTCGACGGCTACCTGGCGCGGCGCTGGGAGATCACCACGGTGCTCGGAGCCTTCCTCGACTCGGTGGCCGACAAAGTGCTGGTGACCGGGAGCCTGCTGGTACTCATCGAGGTCCAGCGCGCCTGGTCGTGGGCCGTGTTCGTCATCATCGGGCGGGAGCTGGCGGTGATGGGGCTGCGCGGGGTGGCCGCCCTCGGCAAGTCGACGGTTCCCCCGAGCTTCTGGGGCAAATGGAAGACCATGTTCCAGTTCACTGCGATCGGGCTGGCAATGGTGCGGTCGAGCTCGGAGCTGGGCCCGTTCTTCCTCGACGAGTGGGCCATGCTGGTGGCAGTGGCGGCGACGTTGCTCTCCGCCTGGGACTACTTCAGGCGCTACGGCCATGCCTTCCGGGAGGCCCGCGCCTAGCCCTCCTCGGTTCGATCGGCAGGTCGGCGATTACGATGACGTGCTCGTGACTGCCCCCCTCCTCCCGCTCGTCCGGCAATGGCCGGCAGTGTTCCATCCCGGGCCCGGTGAGCGGCTCGTGGTACCGCCGCCGCTGCGGGCCGTCACGCTGGCGGGCGTCGCCGCGAGACTCGACGTGCCACTGGTGGCGATCGTTCCCGGCGAGCGGACCGCCGAAGAGCTGGTCGACGACCTGGCGCTGTTCACCGATGACGCCATGCTCCTTCCGGCCTGGGGCACTCTGCCCTTCGAGCACGTGTCACCCAACGTGACGACGATGGCCCACCGCAGCGAGGCGCGGCACCGGCTCGCCACCGGGACCGCGGGCACGATCATCGTCGCATCGGTGCGAGCCGCCACCCAGCGTCTCGGCAGCTCGCCACCCGACCCGATCGTGGTCACTGCCGGGACCGAAGAGCCGTTCGAGGCGTTGGTGGAGAGACTGGTCGAGGCCGGATACCACCGCACGGATCGAGTGGAGGCCCGGGGCGAGTATGCGGTCCGAGGCGGCATCGTGGACCTGTTCCCGGCCCAAGGCGAGGCGCCGTACCGGATCGAGTTCTGGGGTGACGAAGTGGATGGGATCCGGCGCTTCGCCGTCGGCTCACAACGCTCGATCGACGAGGAACCCCAGGTCGTAGCCTTCCCGGCGCGCGAGCTCCGTCCCAATGGTGAGGTGCGAGCACGGGCGGCAGAGCTGGCCGAGTCGGAGCCGTGGGCGGTCTCGACGTGGGATCGCATCGCCGCCGGCATTCATTTTCAGGGGATCGAATCCTGGCTGCCGTGGCTCGGTCCGGCGAGGACGTTCGTCGACGATGCCGCCGAAGCCCTCGTCGTGCTCTTCGACCCGGTGCAATCGCGGGCGCGAAGCGAAGAGCTGCGCCGTGAGGAGGCGGATCTCGCCGTCACCCTCGCCCCGACCTGGGGCCGGGGCGCTCCGCCCGCCGGGGACCATCCGGTGCTCTACCTGCCGCTGGGCGACCACGAGGTGGTCGAGGCCCCACCGGCGGCGGCCGGGCCCGATGATCCGGTGCTGGAGCTGCGGGGCCTCGATGCCGTCGCCGGTGATGCCGAGTCGCTGGTCACCGGGCTGAAACGCTGGCAGGAACGGGGCGTCGACGTCATCGTGGCGATGGACGGCGAGGCTGCGGCCACCAGGGTGACTCGGGCCCTCGCCGATGCCGGCTACGGCCTTTCGGTGCGCGACACGCTGGAGAGGGTCGAGCCGGCGGTGCTCGCCCTCGGCATCCACCACGGGTTCATCTCGCCGACGCTGGGGTTCGGCGTCGTCGGCGAGCGCGAGATCGCCGGCAGGAGGAGGGCCCACCGCCGCCCCCGCCACGTCGCGGCCGGCAACACCGAGGCGGCCTACCGCGACCTGGTTCCGGGGGACTTCGTCGTCCACTACCACCACGGGATCGGCCGCTTCGAAGGCTTGGTGCACCGCGAGATCGCCGGTGTCGAACGTGACTACCTGCTCATCGCCTACCACGGCCAGGATCGCCTCTACGTGCCGACCGACGCTCTGGCGGCGGTGCGCCGCTACACCGGCGGAGAGACACCACGTTTGTCGCGGATGGGAGGAGCCGATTGGGCGACCACCCGAGGCAAGGTGCGCAAGGCGGCGGCGGCGGTCGCCGAGGAGGTCGTCGACCTGCACCGTACCCGAGCGCGAGTGACGGGACATCCGTTCGAGGCGGACGCCCCGTGGCAGCGGGAGTTGGAGGCGGCGTTCCCGTTCGAGGAGACGCCGGACCAGATGACGGCGATCGCCGACATGAAGCGAGACATGGAATCTCCGTCGCCGATGGATCGCCTGATCTTCGGAGACGTCGGCTTCGGCAAGACCGAGGTGGCACTGCGGGGCGCCTTCAAGGCAGTGCAAGGGGGCAGGCAGGTGGCGATGCTGGTGCCGACGACGCTGCTCGCCCAGCAGCACTTCTCGACGTTCGAGGAGCGCCTCGCACCGTTTCCGGTGCGGGTGGAGATGCTGAGCCGGTTCCTCACCGCGGCGCAGCAGAGGAAAGTGGTGGCGGGGTTGGCCTCGGGCGAGGTCGACATCGTCATCGGCACCCATCGCCTGCTGTCGGAGGACATCGCGTTCAGGAACCTGGGGCTGCTCATCGTCGACGAGGAGCAGCGTTTCGGCGTGGCGTCCAAGGACAAGCTGAAGCGGCTCCGCACCTCGGTGGACGTGCTCACGCTGACGGCGACGCCGATCCCACGCACCCTCGAGATGACGCTCACCGGGATCCGGGAAGTCAGTCACATCCGCACTCCTCCCGAAGATCGTCACCCGATCCTCACCTACGTGGGGCCCTTCGACGAGTCCGCGGTGTCGGCGGCGATCCGCCGCGAGTTGTTGCGCGAAGGCCAGGTGTTCTACGTGCACAACCGTATCCAATCGATCGATCGGGCGGTTGCCGGGCTGCGCGAGCTGGTGCCCGATGCCCGTTTCGCGGTCGCCCACGGCCGGATGAGCGAAGGGCAGCTCGAGCAGGTGATGTTCGACTTCTGGAACCATGACTACGACGTGCTGGTTGCCACCACCATCATCGAGTCAGGGCTCGATCTTCCCCAGGTCAACACGCTGTTGGTGGAGAGGGCCGATCGTCTCGGCCTCGGCCAGCTCTACCAGCTCCGCGGCCGGGTCGGGAGATCGAGTCAGCGTGCCTACGCCTACCTGTTCCATCCCGAGAGGCAGACGTTGGGGGAGAGCGCCTACCAGCGGCTCGAGGCCATCGGTGAGTTCTCGGATCTCGGCTCGGGATTCGAGCTGGCGATGCGCGATCTGGAGATCCGGGGCGCCGGAAGCATCCTGGGCGAGACCCAGGCGGGACACATCGCGGCAGTCGGCTTCGACCTCTACGTTGAACTCGTCGCTGATGCCGTCTGCGAGCTCAAGGGGGAGGCGGCGCCGGTGGTGGAGACTGCAGAGGTGAGGATCGATTTGCCGGTGGACGCCCACCTTCCCAAGGATTACGTCGACGGTGGCAACGAGCGGCTCGAGGCCTACCGCCGGCTGGCGGCGGCCACGACTCCCGCCGAGGTGGAGGATGTCGCCGTCGAATGGCGTGACCGGTACGGCGAGCCGCCGCCTCCAGCCAGTGCGCTCCTCGACGTCGCCCGGCTGCGAGTCGAGGCCCTGCGAGTGGGCCTCACCGAGATCGTCAAGGTACGCAACGAGATCCGCATCGCCCCGGTGGCGTTGCGGGAGTCGCAGCAGGTCCGGCTCCAACGCCTCTCCCGGAGAGCGGTGGTGCGAGCCGACAAGCTCTTCCTCCCGGTGCCCCGCGGCCCCCTGCTGGATTCACAGCTCGAGTTCATCCGTAGAATGTGGCCTTCCGCCGAGGAGTAGACAACGTCATGTGTACAGCCCGACGCCTCCTGCTGATCGTCGCCGCGACCGCGCTAGCGGCGTCGGCGTGCTCGTCATCGGATTCGCTCGCCACCGTCAACGGCACCGACATCACCCGCGACGACCTGGTCAGGCTCCGGCCCAGCTACGACGACGCCCCGAGCGTGGACAGTGAGAGGATGCGCACCGACCTGACGACGCTGATCGTGCTACGGGCGGTGCAGGACACCGCCACCGAGCAGTTCGGGTTGGCCTTCACCGAGGAGGACATCGACGAGCGGCTCGCCAACCCCCCGGCGCGCTACGCGGCACTGCTCGCCTCCCCGACGGCGGCCGATGATCTGGGTGAGTACGCGATCCGGGCCGATGCGCTCAACACCCTTCTTCGCGATACCGTGGTTCCCAACCTGCTCGACCTCGATCCGGCCCGCATCGAAACGCTGCTGGAGAGCAGCCCTCAGGAACTCGCCAAGGTATGCGTTCGCCACATCGCCGTCGAGACGTTCGAGGAGGCCCAGGAGGTGATGGAGCGGCTCGACAGCGGGGAGGACTTCCTCGATCTCGTCGACGAGGTCTCACTCGATACGATGAGCCCGGGAGGATTGGTGTCCAGCGACGGGACGTGCCCGATCTCGATCGCCAGCGCCGGCATCGACTTCTCGACTCTCGCCGCCAGGGCTCCTCTGAACGAGCCGACAGGTCCGGTGGAGGCGAATGAGCTGTGGCATGTGATCATCGTCGAAGAGCGGCTGTTGCCGGCCTCCGCCCAGGAGTTCATCGACGATCCCCTCGAGTGGCTCGACGGTTCCTTCGTCACCTCGCTCTACTCGGAGTGGTTCAACGCCGCGATCCTGGACGCCGACATCGACGTCTCACCGACGGTCGGCGTCTGGTCGGGCGCCGCCAACGGCATCACCCCGCCCAGTGAGTGAGCCCGATCTGATCATTGTCGGGCTCGGCCCGGCGGGTCTCGATCGACTCCCGGGGCCGACATTGGGGATCCTGGTATCGCCGGGGACCACGGTGATCGCCCGCACCCTCCAGCATCCTGCCGTCTCCGAGCTGGCCGCCCTGAGGGAGGTAGTGGCGTGCGACGACCTCTACGACCAGGCCTCCGGCCTGGACGACGTGTACGAGGCGATCGCCGGGCGCGTGCTGGAAGCAGCCGCCGCCGGCCCGACCGCCTACGTCGTGCCGGGAAGTGCCGTAGTGGGGGAGCGTGCGGTCGGTTTGGTGCGGGAGCGCGCCGAAGATGCCGAGCTCACGGTGGCGGTGATTCCCGGAGAGTCGTTCCTCGACCTGCTCTTCGAGCGGGTCGGGCTCGACCCGATCGCTCGCGCCGCCCAGATCCTCGACGGGCGTGACCTCCCCGACCCGCTGCCGCTCCATTGCGCCACGATCGTCACCCAGGTCGACCGGCCGGTGGTGCTCGCCGACGTCGCCGTCGAGCTGGCGAAGGTGCTGCCGGACGACACGCCGGTGACGTATCTCGACTCGCTCGGGGCGAGGGACGAGACCGTCATCACGGTGCCGCTGAGCCAGCTGGCGCGACTCGAGCCCGGGCCTCGCACCAGCCTCTACCTGGACCCGCCTCCGGTGGGCTGGCACGGCCTGGTGAAGACGATCCGGCGCCTTCGCCGCGAGTGCCCCTGGGATCGGGAGCAGACCCACCACACGCTGGTGCGCCACCTGATCGAGGAGGCATACGAGACGGTGGACACACTCCTGGCTCTGCCGGGGGAGGCGCCGGGAGGGGAGGCCGATTATGGGGCGTACGCCGAGGTGGAGGGGGAGCTGGGCGACCTGCTGCTGCAAGTGGTGCTGCACGCCACCCTGGCCCGCGAAGCGGGCGCCTTCGACGTCGAGGAGGTCGCCGAGGGCATCCGCCGCAAGCTGGTGCGCCGCCATCCCCACGTGTTCGGGGACGTGGTCGCTCCCGACAGCGACACCGTCAAGGCCAACTGGGAGGACATCAAGGCCGGGGAGAAGGAGTTGGGCTCGCTCATGGACGACGTGCCCGAGGCGCTTCCCGCCCTGGCCCGGGCCGACAAGCTGCAGCGCCGGGCGGCGACGGTCGGTTTCGACTGGGACGAGGTGGCGCCGGTGCTGGAGAAGGTGCAGGAGGAGATCGCCGAGCTGAGCCGGGCGATCGGTGACAGCGCCGAGACGCGAGCCGAATTGGGAGACGTGCTGTTCGCGGTGGCCAACCTGGGGCGGCATCTCGGGGTTGACCCGGAGCTGGCGCTGCGGCAGGCCAACACCCGGTTCGGGGCGCGGTTTCGGGCGATGGAGGAAGCTGCCGCTGCTTCCGGGGTGTCACTGGGGGAACTCTCGCTCGCCCAGCTCGAGGAGCTGTGGGAAGCGGCCAAGGCGGCCGAGGGCCGGTAGGCGGGCTCTTTGACAAGCTCCTGCTTGCTCGGCGGTTTCGTCATCGGCGAGTATCGAGGGGCTCTGGTCATCACCCCGGCATTCACATCACACGCCAGTTCCCCACCTCACACCGAGACACCGACGATGACCGCACCGGCCCCCGAATCCGGCATTCACATCACACGCCAGTTCCCCACCTCACCGCGCAGTTTCCCGAAATCAGCTGCGTCTTTGTCCGGAGTGGAGTTCGATCGCCGACCGAGACCGTGATCTGCTTCGTCGACGAGCACCGTGGGAGTACGGAATCGAGCCGGTCCGTGACGTGATCCAGATCGCGCTCTCTACCTACCACGAACACAAACGCTGTCAGTGGGAACTGCAACACCGGTCGCCTCGGGTTCGCAGAGACGACGAGTCACGGCCCGAGATCTACCGGGTGTGGAAGGAGAGCTTCAAGGTGTATGGGGCACGGAAGGTGCGGCGCCAGTTGAACCGGGAAGGCTTTCAGGTGGCTCGATGCAGCATCGAGCGGCTGATGCGCCGCCTGGACCTGCACGGTGCGGTGCGGGGCAAGACGAAACGGACCACGATCCGCGACGACAACACAGCCCGGCCGAGGGACCTGGTGGATCGCCAGTTCGCTGCTCCGGCGCCGAACCGGCTGTGGATAGCCGACATCGCCTATGTGGCTACCTGGTCCGGGTTTGTATATGTGGCGCTCGTCCTCAACGCCTGGGCAGGCTCATCGCTCTGCAACGTTGCGCTCCGAGCTCGCTCTCGGCGTATTGGAGCAAGGATCATTGGGTCGCCTTGTCCCACGATCGAGGCTGTCAACCGCAGCGGCACCTTCGTGTCGCTTCGGCCGAGAGCCACGTCTGGTACTATCTCGGGCATGTGGAGGAGACTCGCATACGGCAGGAGAAGCGACGTTCTGGTCTTCGTCGTCGTGTTCGTCGGTGTCATTGGGGGAGGGTGGATAGCGTCTGGGCTCAGCGGTTGGGTGAGTATTCTCGTTGTCCTGCTGAACTCGGCGGCGATCGCTTCGTTGGTCTGGTTGATCAAGCATTCATCTGCCGAGAACCGGCGCTAGGGGGCTCTTCGGCGACGATCCCCA
>Ga0315543_1003736_pt1 | contig 13399 bp, 18 predicted proteins | sample SalMarSW160210MG_2_FD_203098 | JGI IMG/M metagenome (GOLD analysis project Ga0315543, IMG submission 203098) | Salt marsh sediment microbial communities from the Plum Island Ecosystem LTER, Massachusetts, United States - Salt Marsh Sediment SW1601-210 ...
CGAAAGAATCCGAAAAACAAAGGTCTGACCCCATTCCCATCGACCCCATTCCCATCTGAAACATTCCCATCTGAAATGCGGCGTCTCAGAAAGCGTGGGGTGGGGAATTTCGGTGACACAAACCATATTTCCAACCATAAAAGTGTCTTAAAAGCCTCACTCGATCTTTTCCAATCTTACTACCGGCCCTTCAAAACGGCTACTTGCACGCCGACAACCTCACGCTGACTTGGGCAAGGACGTTGGCACCGGCGGCTTCGACGTTGATCTCCACGGTGGCAGCTCCTTGCGGGGGGTAATAGATGTCGTCCATCCGAGTTCAGGAGTCCGCCACGACCAACACGCACGAAATATGGCCTGAACCTCCAATACTATCAAACAGCGCTGTTTCAGATATTTCACGGGAATAGTCTGAGCTGACGGTCTTGCCAGGCGGAGAATGCTTGGTCCAGGCGGATCCGATACGTGACTTCGAGTACACCTAGGGCGAGGAACGCAACCAGCGTCAGGAGAGTACCACCAACAAGTACGACAAGAAGTATGTCCCAGTAGGCTGCCCCAGCGATTACTCGGCCTCGTGCTAGAAGGAATGCGGTTGCTGTTACGGTAATCAGTGGGATGTTGACCACAGAGGCTCTGGCGATTCTCACACGACTTCTTACCTGCTCTAAGAATTGAACTGTTCTCTTTTCGTATGCTCGAAGTGCCATACGTTGATCGTGTCCCCCCGCTCTTGCGTGGCGTGAAATCCATCGGCTCCTTAAGAGAACGTCATGAGGTCTTATCAGAATGAAAAGGACATCCGCCACTCGATCAACGAACACGCCCAGTGTATAAACGACTCCTAAAGCTGCTATTGCGCCTGGTAACTCCCAACCTTTCATGATGGCCTTCAAATCCAGTAGCCACCGATGTCCGAAGATAGCCCCAAGTGAAAGGAGAATCCATATTGCGGTTTGAACTCCCACAATCAACACCTCAACCATCAGGGCAGTTGTTGTCATCCCGACTCCTTGATGTGTTTCTGGTCCTAAAGCAGTTGCTTTTAGTTTACATGAGTTACAGTTTCGATATCAACAAGCAACAAGTCACGCTGGGAAGCAAGAGATAGAAACTTATTGCCGGACTGGACAAGACTGTCGAGTCTCTTTCTCCAGTCCCTTTGATCTGTTCCAGCTGCTGCAGCCGATTAGAACATCGTCCTGCATGCCGACAGCCAAACGCTGATTGAGACAAAGCTGCTGGCACCGGGGGCTTTCACTTTGACTTCACCGGCCATCGCAGTAGAATAAACTGCGTGTGCAGTGCAATGCACTGCAATAGGGAGGTAGGATGCTACACCAACTGTTTGGCTCGCGGTTGCGCGCTCGTGTCATTGGTTGGCTGTTCACCCACACGGATGAGCGATTCTACGTCCGCCAACTGACGGACCTATTGGGAGAGGATTCGACCAATCTGAGCCACGAGCTGGCCCGACTGGAATCGATGGGGATCGTCGTCTCGGAGAGGGACGGACGTCAGAAGTACTACCGGGCGAACGCCGATTCGGCGGTCTTTGAGGAGCTACGAAGCCTTGCCGTGAAGACCACGGGGATGCTCGATGTCCTACGAGAAGCGCTCGCTTCGCATCGTAGCCAGATTGACGTTGCGGTCGTGTTTGGAAGCATCGCCGATGGTACCTACACGGCGAAAAGCGATATCGATCTTCTCGTCGTGGGAGCCGTGGACCCGCTCGATCTCCACGCGGCGATCTCGGAGGCGGAGGAGAAGCTCCGGCGCTCGGTGAACTACACGATCCTTTCCCCCGAGGAGTTCGCGAAGCGCCGATCGGAGCAAGAAGGATTCATTGCGAACGTGTTGGCCGGCCCGAAACTTGCGGTTATGGGAAGCCTCGATGACGATCGATGACCTGCTCGCGGGCCGACAGATTCACAAGGTAACCGTGTCCGAGGCGGATGTCCTCGCCGAAGGGGAATGGGCTGTGAGCTGAGCGTCTTTAGTGGGTGGAGTGTGGCTTGACAAGCTGCTTGTTCGCTGATAGAGTTTGTTCGTGAATCACGAACAGAGAAAGAAGGCGAACAAGAATGGATGATCTCAACAAATTCTGGATTTGGCAACGAATCCTTGCTGGCTTGCTGGGGGATGAGGACGCTGTGATGTTTGACGGGGAGGGAAGCGACCCCCGGATGCCTCAGTTACACTTTCTGCTCACTCTTCCCGACGGGCAGCGCACCGATTTGTGTGCTGCAGTCAAGAGGAACCTTCGGCCGTCTATGATTCCTTCTTTTAAGCAGAGCATTGACAGTTGGCCGCGGGAGGGCTATTGCACGCATTGTGCGCTTTTTTCTGACTACATCAACGAATCCCTTGCCGAGCACCTTCGAGAGGAGGGCATTTGGTTCTTGGATGGTGCGGGGAATGCATATCTGGAGATCCCGAATCGGCTTCTTATCTTCGTGACTGGGAAGCGACCGAAGCATACGGCAAGCCTGAAAGGCCAGTACTTCAGCAGCACAGGTGCCAGGATCCTCTTCTATCTTCTCCAGAGTGGACCGGCCATTCAGGCCACGTATCGGGACATCAGTGCGGCTGTGGGCGTCTCGTTGGATAGGATTTCGAAGGTCATGAATGAGCTTCTAGATGGAGTTGTTCTGGTTCGAAACGCACGAGCGCACTACGATATTCGGGACAGCAAGCGTCTTCTCGACATGTGGACAGAAGCGTTCCTAGCCAAGCTTCGCCCCAAGATTCTTCTAGGCCGGTATGCTACGGCATTTGGAACGGATTACGAGAGATTGCTTGCACAGGGAAAGAAAGACGGCGTTCTCGAAGACGTTACCGTCGGAGGCGAATACGCTGGCGATGTGCTGACCCAATATCTGCGTGCGAGTGGGATCACGTTTTATGTGTCTCCGGAAAGTGCTTCGGACGTGCAGCAGTCCTTGAAGCTAGCTCCCTCACAGAGCGGCCCAATCCAGCTTTGTGCTCGCTTTGCCAACGAGTTGGGCGCGTTTTCCCAAGAGCAAGGGCTGGTTATTGCCTCTCCAATTCTTGTGTATGCCGAACTGCTCGCCACCGACGATCCGCGCTGCGGCGAGACGGCCCTTCGCTTGAAGGAGAAACACCTGCCGTGGATCCCGTGAGGCGCCTGGAACCCCGTGCCGTTGAGAGCCTGTGCCGCGTGGTGAGCGCCTTCACGCAGGCCGGAATTCCCTACGCGATGATCGGTGCGAATGCGCTGATCCTGCAGGGAGTCGACTTGGATCGTTCAACGCGTGATCTCGATATAGCGGTCGCCGTTACTGGGGGACTGGATCAAGTGAGGGAGATATTGACAGAAGCCGGGATGCGGACGTCGCGCGTCGTCCATCGTTTCTACACCCAGTCGGGAATCGAAGTGGATGTCCTGCCTCTCGATCCGAGCGTGGAACGCCAGCGGGAGATCCGGTTTCCAGACGGAGAGCGCCTGTCTGCTGTTGGACTCGCTGAGGCGGTCCGTCATTCTGTGGAGATCAATACCGGTCACTGCGTAGTGCACGTGGCCGTGCTGCCCATTCTGGTTGCGCTGAAGATCCATGCAGCGCCCCGCCGGCTGGGGGAGAGGGACCTTCGAGACGCGGTTGCTGCGATGAACCAGTATGAAAACAAAGGCGCACGGCGGTTTGATGTCGACTACATCGCACACCAGGAGCTGGTGTACGAGACCGCGGGCGCGTTTCTTCTTGGCCGTGATCTGCTCACTGGGGTGAAGGAGGAGACGCTATCTCAGATCCTTGCCGATGTCCGCACGCTTCTGGCCGACTATCGACTGAGCGATGAGCGTGAACTCGGCGTTCGGGGTGTACCGCTTCTTCGAGCCTTCCAGCTTGGGCTGGAGGACATAGCTGATTCAGGAAAGACCCTCCTATTCTGCGAATAGAGGCGTCTCAACCGCGCCTGCCTGCTAACAGTCGTTCAGAACGTCTTTTCGCACGCCAACAGCCACACGCTGGTCGAGGCGGAGGCGCTGGCGCCGGGGGCTTGGACGTTTAGTTTGACGGTGACTGATCCTCCGGCGGGGGAGCTGAGGTTGTGGCTTTTTGCAGGTCCCGCTCAAACCCCTCGAGCAAGCCCGTCCTCCACAGGGCAGTAGCCGGGAAGACGGGCTCAGACCTGATCTGCGCTCTGGTTCTCCTACTTCCCTGGTTTGATGTAGAGCACGCCTGTGTAGGCACCGATCTGGAACGTGGCGCCGTCCCAGTCGATGACCCACAAAGCAGAGACCGTTCGTCGCTTTCTCAGGGGCGAGCGGGAAGAACAGGTGTGCAGATGTAAGATCGACTCGGTAGCCCAAGGGAAGCAGAGCCACGATGTTGCTGCACTGGAGCCTCGGGGACTGATTATAGAACGCGTTCGATAGCCGTGGCGTGGTGACACATGGCCGCCCGCTTAAGCATGTGGTCTGAGAAAGCGTAGTTGGAAATAGAATAGTCGAGCTCCTAACCCGCTTCACTCTTGACAAGGGGGAGAGATTGCTATATCATTGTTGCAATAATGCGCAATGTACCAAGGGGGTCAGTATGAGAGAGACAGCCCCATTGACGTTGGTCGGCAAGGCGCTGTCCCATCCGCTGCGCGAGCGGATGCTTTGGCTGCTTGCTGACGGAGAGAGATGTGGATGCGAGTTTGCTCCCGAGCTTGGCATCGACCCTTCAGTCGTCTCGCGGTATCTCGCTGTCCTTGAACGCGCGGGCCTCGTCACGTCCCGCAGGGAAGGCGTCCGCGTGATGTGGAAACTGGCCGATCCGCAGTTGCTGGAGGTCCTGGTGCAACTGGCCGAGCTGACGAGGGAGAAGGTGGCCTGAATTGAAACGTGAGTTGCGGATCTTCACGATCATCGCGGCCGTCTTCCTGTTTGCGTACCTCGTCCCGTTCTCCGGTCCGACGGTGCGCGACGCGGTAATGGAGTCGCTGTTCATGCTGCAGGAGTACGCGCGCGAGCACGTCCTGCTGTGTCTCGTGCCGGCCTTCTTCATTGCCGGCGCGATCGCGGTGTTCATTTCCCAAGCGAGCGTGATCAAGTACCTCGGCGGCAAGGCGAAGAAGGTCGTCGCGTACGGCGTCGGCGCGGTCTCCGGCGCGATCCTCGCCGTTTGCTCGTGCACGGTTCTGCCGCTGTTCGCCGGGATCTACAAGCGCGGCGCCGGCCTCGGACCGGCGATCGCGTTCCTGTACTCGGGGCCGGCGATCAACATCCTGGCGATCATCCTGACGGGGCGAATCCTTGGCATCAAATTCGGGCTGGCGAGGGCTCTGGGAGCCATCGTGTTCGCCTTCGTCATCGGCCTGGCGATGCAGTTCCTGTTCCGCAAGGAAGAGGCGCAGAAACAGGAGGCGGCCATGGCTGCCCCTGTGCCGGAGGATGGCAAACCGATCTGGAAGACGGCGATCCCGGTCGCCCTGATGATCCTGATCCTCGTGTTCGCCAACTGGGGGAAGCCGGGCAGCGTATCGGTCGAGACAACGGCGGGCGAGACGATCGTCGCAACCCGCGCCGGCGAGACGTCCGACGAGCTGCTCGTGAAGCTCACAGGAACGGAGTCGATCACCGGCATCGCCAAGAGCGAGATTGCATCGATCCGCTACGCACCGTCGCCGTATACGTTGATCTACGGTTCCCGCTTCTACATCACCGGCGCGTTCCTGCTGGTCCTTGCGGTACTGATGATTCGCTGGTACTCGAAAGACGAGGCGCTGGAGTGGGGCGGCTCGACGTGGTCGTACGCCAAGTTGATCCTGCCGTACCTGTTCGGCGGCGTGCTCATCGCCGGCTTCCTTCTCGGGCGGCCCGGCCACACGGCGCTGATCCCGCCGGAATGGATCGCAAACGCCGTCGGCGGAAACAGCTGGCTGTCGAACCTCGTCGCCAGCGTCGCCGGCGCGCTGATGTACTTCGCGACGCTGACCGAGTTGCCGATCGTCCAGGGGCTGCAGGGATCGGGGATGGGCGACGGCCCGGCTCTGGCGCTGCTGCTCGCCGGTCCGGCGCTGTCGCTGCCGAACATGCTGGTAATTCGCAAGGTCTTGGGAACGAAGAAGACGCTGGCGTACGTGCTGCTTGTCGTCATTGCGGCGACGCTGACCGGCAAGATCTTCGGCACGATTGTCGGCTAGCTAAGAAGGAGGATGAGATGAAGATCGAGATCCTGGGCACGGGGTGCCCGAAATGTCAGACGTTGGCGAGCAACGCCGCCGCGGCAGTACGCGAGCTGGGCATCGAGGCGACGGTCGAGAAGGTCACCGATATCGTCGAGATCGCCAACCGGGGCGTGATGATGACGCCGGCACTGTCGGTCGACGGTGACATCGTGCTCGTCGGCAAGGTGGCGACGGTAGAGGAGCTCAAAGGACTGTTGGCCTAGGGCGAAAGGCCGGAGGGGAAATGAAGACAGCGAAACTTGGGGCGACGATCGCCCTCCTTCTGTTCGTGGGGGCGACGGTGGGAATGCTGATCGCTCAGGAAGTATCGCGACCGGGAACCGAGCTCATTGCGGACGATGGGTCTCCCGGACCCGCGCCAGAGACTGTCGCGTCGGCGCCCGAGTCATCGGCAGCAGACGAGGCAGGCGTAGGTGTGCAGACGCATGAGGAAGAGCCGGCCGTCTCTCCGGCAGAGAGCGAATCGACCGTGGAGGTCGTCACGAACACGGCCTGCGTGATTGAAGCCATCTACTTCCATAACACGTATCGCTGCGTCACGTGTTTGAAGATCGAAGGCGATGCGAAGGCGATTGTCGAAAAGGAGTTCGCCGAGGAGCTGGCTGCAGGGAAGCTGCGATGGTCAACGATCAATATGGAAGAGAACCGTTCCTACATCAGCCAGTACGACCTAGCCTCGCCGTCGCTCGTGCTGATACGAAAGGCCGGGGACGAGGTTGTGGACTGGATCACGCTGAAAGACACCTGGAACCTGATTCGATCCGAAACGAGGTTCGCGCCTTACATTGTGGATAGCTTCCAGGCTTTCTTGGAGGGATGCCCATGAGCGGTCTCGCCCTCGCTGCGGTATCCGCCCTATGGTTTGGAATCCTCACGTCAGTCAGTCCGTGTCCGCTGGCGACCAACATCACGGCGATCTCGTTCGTCGGTCGCAGGACCGGTTCGACAAGAGGCGTTCTCCTGTCGGGTCTGCTCTACACGATCGGGCGCGCGCTGGTCTACACCGCAATCGGCGTGCTGCTGGTGATGAGTCTTCTCTCCGCGCCGACGGTATCCCTGACGCTTCAGACGTGGATGAACAAGCTGCTCGGTCCGATCCTGATCCTCGCCGGCATGGTGATGCTCGGACTCCTTCGCATCTCGTTCCGAGGCCGAGGGATGAGTCAGCGCCTGCAACAGCGAGTTGAGCGTTGGGGACTTCTGGGCGCACTGGGACTCGGCGCGCTGTTCGCACTCTCCTTCTGCCCCGTGTCGGCGACGCTCTTCTTCGGGAGTCTCTTGCCGCTCGCCGTGAAGCACGGCTCAGGAGTCCTGCTGCCGTTCATCTACGGAATCGGCACCGCGATCCCCGTCGTCATCTTCGCGATCGTCCTGGCGTTCGGTGCGCGTTGGCTGGGCAAGCTGTTCGAGCGGGTGACGCAGGTTGAGCGGTGGATGCGCACGGTCACCGGCGTCGTCTTCATTGGGGTCGGGATCTACATGTCGTTGGTTCACGTCTATCGGGTGTTGTAGAGGGGTGCTCCCCCTCATGAGGAGGTTGACATGAGACTGCTGGCTGAGTGGTTCCCGGAGTTCGCTGAGAAGTTCGACGAGATCGACGAGATCTATCGAGAGAAGCGGTCGATTAACGAGAAGACGTATCAGTTCATCTGCTTCGCCCTTTCGATCAAGAACCGATCGAAGCCTTGCCTGCTCAAGCACTTCAAGGGTGCGATGGAGGCGGGAGCGACTCTCAAGGAGCTTGCCTACATCATGGCGCTGACGTTCCGCGAGAGCGCCGGGGGCGACGACTGCTGGACCCACGATGCGCTCGGCGACGCGCAGAAGCTTCTCACCGAGAACATCCGGTGCTGTCCGAAGTAGGTGTGCGGATATCTCAGAAACGCCCAGGGGACTGATTGTAGAAGGAGCGAGTACCGCGTGAGAGGGCATTGCATAGGTACGCTGCTTCCACACCCGAGTCGGCGATCTCCGAAAGCTAGTCTGGCACAGAGATTCAGAAGACTATGGAGCCTGGGGGACTGTACCGGGAACGCGTGTGGCGGTCTGTTTGTTGTGGTGACCGGTGTCCTGTCATGATGGCCGTTGCCTCCAAGACTACGCCAAATCCTGGCGGTACCCTCAGACGGACGATTTTGGAACTATCGAGTGGCCCCGTGCGGAGAAAATCCGCTCGCTCCTCGTTGGGAGCATCGACTTAACACTCTACACGGGTGGACAGCCTCAGGACCCGATGCCGTCAAGCGGATATCAATTGTTACCTAGGCTTGAGACGATTCGTCCTCTGCGAGTCCCTCGTCGAGGACTGCTTTCAAACTTCTCACAACCTACATATCCTTGCTGATCTGACCGCTTCACGAGCGTACTGAATGTGCGCAGCTGGAGGCTGGGGCACCGATCCCGGAGCGTGTGTTGTCTTGCGCGTAAGAAGATGTCTCTCAGGGCGTTTGAGTTTCCATCACCAATGTCAGTCTAGCTCTGCATCTGGATTGAGAGTCAAGATATGGATCAATTGCCTCTCGCCCGTCTCTCCTGTTATCCTAGTTGCATTCCGATAAAGGGTGGTGGAAGAGATGGCCAAGAAGACCGTACCGCCGTATCACTCCGTGAAAGGAACCGTCTATCACACACGCAAGGACTGCACGCTGGGCAACAACATCGACAAGAAGAACTTGCGCCCCGGCAAAGGCGGTAAGAGGAAGTGCAAGAACTGCTAGGGCCTCTTGCAGTGATCCAAGATCAACTCGCCAAGGAATTCAAGACTGATTCCCCGCTTCTTGGCTTGATTCTTGAAATCGCAACCTGCGCGCATCCCGTTCTCGGCGATTGATTCGTCGTAGTCGAGGAACCCCTCTTGATCGCCGAAGTGGATCTCGAAGCATAGGATCTCGCCGAAAGAACCACCACAGTCTGTGGGGTGCTGTTCGTAGAGGCGCTCGATTGTGGTCATGAACTGCTCAATGGAGGTATTCAAGATGGTCTATGCTCAAGTAGTCTTCTCCGCACTGCTCGTTCTATTCGCGAGTCTTACATGGCTTGTCTATCGGAAGTTGGCTGACATCGAGGGGGAGACCCAGCGGATGTGGTATGACCCCAAACTGATGCTCCCAGGATGGTGGTCTCAAACCGTGGGGGTGGAAGGCGAGCACCTAGTCAACAAATGGACAGGGGACCTAATTCTATGTAACCCCGGCCCAACCCCCATTGTCTTGATGATGTGGAACTATGTAAAGGCGGCGCCAGGAACACAGCACACCGTCAAGCAGGCAGACACCCAGGAGATACTAGATCTCACTCGAAAGCCTCTGGTGCTTCCTGGCTACTCACACGAACGAATCAAGGTCGAAGTCACAGGCAGGGCATGCAGGGCATTTGAAGTTTCATACACTACATCTAGAGGGGGCATGAAAACGGCCTCAGCTGAAATGCCGCCAGCGCTAGCTGAGGTAGCGCCTAACAACTAGCCAGCACCAAATCCACCAGTCTAGCTTTCTCGTTCCTGTACGACCATCGAAAGCGAACTCGTCCTCCTGTAGATTCTTGGTCCATACATAACGAAGAATGTCACTGCTCCACCCTTCCCGCCTTGTGTGTTGCGGGTATAAGGCCATTTCTTATTGATTAACGTAATCCGTGCCTGATTCTCTTGTTCAGCAACAGAAAAACCAATGCTGTTATCGCAGTGATGAATCCGCTATTCCTGAGTATCAATCCCCAGGTCGCCTCGTTCAGTAATATGGAATCCAGCGCTTTGTAGGCCCAGTAAAAAGGCGACCAGTAGAGTACGAAGTGCCAGCTGTCCGAGATAAAGATAGCGCCGAATATCGATCCGACAACGGGTATGAATATGATCTTCATACTTGCCACGGCGCCTATCGGCCCAGTATTGACCACGCCGATGCTGAATCCAATGACTATGCCGATTATGGCGCGCTGATAAACGAAAGGGCAATCATGCCGTAGTTGATGTGTTCGAATCCCAATATCCAGATAGTGCCGAAGGCTCCGATAATTCGAGAGATCGGGGGACACACACCATGATTCGGACAGTTTGTGTTGCAGCTGTGTGCCCGACCGAATCGATGAGCTATTGGTCCACACCCACACTGGCCGCCCCTTGGGAAGTGAGTTGTTCGTGGATCTCGCCGAGGCATCAAGCGGTCGCATTCTCCGCAAGCAGAAGCCAGGCCCCAACCTCCCGGATATAAGGTAAGTGACCCTCGATACTCATGTTCGACCAATTCCGGTGTGTAGGTGCTTCCGCCCCCGATGACGCAAATCTTTAGACCTTCCACGCGCGTCCTTTCCTCAGTCTCTGACGTCATTATCGGCCATGGGACGGATTCCACAAGGAGAGTGCGGCTTCGGCTGCACGAGCCGCGTTCGCGTCGAGCGCCCGGCTCACAAGCGATCGCCGCCTGAGTCGATTGCGGAGAGCGATCGGATCGGCCTCGCGGGGTTCCCGGCGGCGACTGTATCGTCTGGGATGTCTTTGGTGACGACGGATCCCGCGCCGATCACGCATCGATCTCCGATCGTCACTCCCGGGCAGACCACGACGCTTCCCCCGATCCAACAGTCGGCACCGATGGAGACGGGCTTCGCCTGCTCCAGTCCGCTGCGCCGCACGTCGGCCTCAAAGGGATGCGTGGCGGTGTAGATCTGCACGTTGGGACCGAACTGGGTGTAGGCACCGATGGTCACCCGGGCCCCGTCGAGAACGACGCAGTTGAAGTTCAAGAAGACATCCTCCCCGACGTGGATGTTGTATCCATAATCGCAGTAGAACGGCGGCTGAATCCAGGTCGCTGGCGTCGCGTTCGGAAGAAGCTCGCGTACGATCTCTGAGTACGAGCTGGAATCCCCGCCGGGCTGCGTGACGTTCAGTCGGTGAAGAAGCTTCCGAACCCGAAGCCTCTCCGCGGTCAGAGTTTCGTCCGAGGCGATATACAGGTCCCCCCGCAGCATCTTCGCCTTCTCCGTATCGGCCATCCATGCTCCTTCTCTCTGTTTCCTGTCTCCGTCGCCGTCAGCCGGTCGTTCTTCAGTCTGAACAGAGCCACAGTCCTTTGCTCGGGCGGAAGGAGGGACGGAGTCCTTGTCCATCCGATACTCGTGGATGCGGACGATCCTCGTCTCATCGAGCGTGATCACGCTCGCGCCAAGGAACGAGCTCGTCTCGCCGTGGCAGACGCAGCTAAAATCCCACTCGACGGTCGCGACACCGTTCGGCTCATCGAACAGAATCCGGAGAATTTCCCAATCGGTCACTCGTCCGTTGGCGCGGCCGGCGTGCCAGTCGGTGAACCACCGACGAGCCTGATCTACTCCGCGGTACGTAGTGCCGTCACACTCGAGGATCACGACGTTATCGGAGAGCGCAGAGAGAAACAGCTCAAGATCCCGGTTCAACCAACCATCGAAGTACGCCTCGATCAGCTGTGTCGCCTGCTTTCTGTTCATCGTCGCTCCATGAATATCATACATTGTGCGAGCCGCTCACGGGCATTCGCACGCTCGTCGGCGATGGTCTCGCTTTCGAGTCGGGTCCCACCGGCGCTTTGGGCGGCGAACGCGGGGATGCGGTTCGACGGATTCCGTCGCTTGCCGGCACGGCACGCGGGCCGAGCGCCGGATCTCAAGTTCCTTCTCCCATTTCAGAACGTAGAAGATCGCCATGTTCATCCCTCTCTCCTTTCCGGATTATATCATACGATGCAACCGGTTGCATATTTCTTCAAAAAAACTACGACGACTCACGAACGACCAATTCGATCGGAACGGTGACGTTGGTCACCATCCCTGTCTGGAGGTACTCGACCAGGTTCCGGGCTAGCAATCTCCCCACTTCCGGGACGCTCTGCCGGATTGTCGTTAGGGGAGGATTGCTGTGGGCGGCGATCGAAAGGTCGTCGTAGCCGACGATAGACACATCTTCCGGCACACGCCTCCCGCGCTCACGGATCACGTCCATTGCCGCGATCGCCATCAAATCGCTGTTTACGAACACGGCATCGAGATCCGGGGCCCGGTCCAGCAGGCTCCGCATCACCGCAGCTCCCGACGTATCCGAGTAGTCACCGTACTCGACCAAGTTCGGATCGACCTGTCGACCCGCGTTCTGAAGGGCAGTTGCGTAGCCACTGTAGCGTTGCTTGACCTCCGGCTCCCCGACGCTTCCGCCGAGAAAGGCAATCTTCCGTCTCCCGCTCTGAATCAGATGCTCTGTGGCCAGACGGCCTCCCATGAGGTCGTCACCCATGACCGAGCAGAAGCTCAGGCCTGGCAGCGGTGCTCCCCACACAATGAACGGTGCCTTCATCTCCAGCAACGCCCTTACGTGATACTGCTTGCGGGCCGACGTCTGCAGGATGAAGCCATCGACGCGGCCGGTGTCCAAGTATTGGCACGCCCAACCGGTGTCCTTGGGATCGACATGCAGGATTAACGTGTCATACCCGCTTTCATGCAGGCCGCGGGTGATGCCGCCGAGGATCTCGAGGCCGAACAGATCCGCCCAGGAGAAATCCTTGTGATAGGCATGGGTCACAAACGCGATTGTTCGACTCTTCCGTAGGCTGAGCCGTCGCGCCGGCGCGCTGATATGAAAGCGGTGCTGGCGTGCGATCGTGCGAATGCGATCTTTGGTCTCCTCGGCCACAAGCGGGCTGTCGTTCAATGCACGAGAGACGGTCGATTTCGAGACACCGGCCAACCGGGCGATGTCAGCAATAGTGCGGACTTTTTCGGTGTTCATACACATCTCCTCGGTTGCATACCCCGTGCATGCAACCGGTTACATTATACCCACGTCTCTCCTGCCTGTCAACTCTCAACGGTCGGCTCGTGAACAGCGGTGAGGTGTGCATGCAAGCTTGGGATACGAAGTCGGGCAAGGATTCAGCCTCTCGTCAGGCATCGGCGAGAGGCTCGGTACCAACGAAGGAACGACTGGTCGGCGAGACACGTGAATCGACCTCTCTCGGAATCCCGGCGCCTGTCAAACCCTGGCACGGCAGGCAGTCCTCAGCTGGCCGAGCAGGAACGTCCTAGGTGCGCCGCGGATCCGCATCTCGCGGATCGCGTCTGCCAACTCGCGGTAGTCACGGACCGTCAACGTCACAACCTCCTGCGGAAGCCGTGTTTGGTCTATCAATTCAATCGCGCCGTCGTGAAACGTGATCGGTGTGAGCATACGCAC
>Ga0315543_1003737_pt1 | contig 13397 bp, 5 predicted proteins | sample SalMarSW160210MG_2_FD_203098 | JGI IMG/M metagenome (GOLD analysis project Ga0315543, IMG submission 203098) | Salt marsh sediment microbial communities from the Plum Island Ecosystem LTER, Massachusetts, United States - Salt Marsh Sediment SW1601-210 ...
TGAGAAGTGACAAGTTCAAGTTTTCGGATATCTCTTTTGAGGACAGCCCCACTTTGATCATTTCGCAAATCTCTAATTCTCGAGGTGTCAGCTTCGCATAGCGCTCCCGGAAGACATCTACATCCTTGGCCAATACGTCTTTCAGGTTGATCTCCAGCGCTTCAAGCTCCCGCCCATGTGTCGAACCAACTTTTTCTTTCAGCCGTTCAAGTATCGGCATGACGACCTGCTCTACGTCCTGGCAAATATGCTGTTTGTACTCCTGCCTTTCTTCCTCCAAATGCTCGAAGATGTGTTTGAAAACGAGGTTCATCTCAGCCAGTTCCTCTCGTTCGGCTTTCAGATCTTCGGTCGTTTTCCTGAGCGCTTCCTCCGCCTTCTTGCGCTCGGTAATATCCTTGAAATCTTCAATAATGCCAATTAGTTTGCCGCCAGGTTCTACAAAAGGAGTCGCCGTCACAATACATGGAATCCTTGTGCCGTCTTTTCGTTCCTTTTCTGTCTCGTCCATGACGTGCTTCTCGCCACCAAGGACCCGGGTCAGCGGGCAACGGGGTGTATGACAAAGAGGACCGTGAAGAGTCTCGTAACACTTTTTGCCCACCGTTTGATCCTTGGGTAAATGTGCCAGAATCGCGAAAGTCTGGTTAGCTCGAAGCACGTTGAAATCCTTGTCAACTAGCCGCATCCCGTCAGCTGCGATTTCGAATATCTGATTAGTCTCTTCCTCCGCCCGCTTGCGCTCGGTGACATCACGAATTGCAGCTATACAAATTTTTCTTCCATACCATGTAAAGGAAGCAACTGAAATATCGGTGGGGAAAATTGTTCCGTCTTTTTTCTTGTGATAACGAACAGGAATCTGTTGCTCATGCTCTACTGTTGCTTGCCGAGTCTGGGCAGGTTCTGCTGAGAAATCGGTGTTTTTCATTTGGAGCGCTTCTTCTCGGCTGTACCCATACATCTTTAGTGCAGTATCGTTTAAATCAAGAATTCTACCTGTGTCAACCTCAATCAGAAAGAGCGCATCAGAGCCCAATTCAAATAGTTTACGATACTTGTCTTTACTCTCCCGTAGCTCCTCCTCGGCCCGCTTGCGCTCGGTGATGTTGCGAGTTATCCCTATAAAGAATGCCGGTTCGCCGTCTGAGTCGCAAATCAGACTTGCAGAAAGCTCCCCGGGGAATTCGCGTCCATCCTTCGTCAGGAAAGTGTATTCCACATCCCTGACCGTCCCCTGCTCAAGTGTTTTCTTCATATTCTCAATTGCTGTCGGTCGATCTTGCGGTGCAATATAATCCAGACTTTGCTGGCCGATTGCTTCCTCTTTACTCGAAAAGCCATGGGTGTGAAGGGCGGCCTGGTTGCATTCAACAATCCTTGAGTCTAAGTCAGTGAGTGTAATCGCGTCGGGAGATGAGCTCAGCATGGTTCTAAACTTCTCCTCGCTCTGCCTCAGCGCCTCCTCCGCCCGCTTGCGCTCAGTGACATCAATCGTCTGGAGGACAATACCCTTAAGTTTCCCGTCTTTTTCTTTAAGCGGCTCCCATGAACTTGAAGCATACCACACTTGTCCATTCTTTTTTACCGCTTTGTACTCGAAGTTCGTAGCACCCACCCCTTCGCGGATGGCTCGCTCAAAAACCTCTCTGACCCTCGCAGTATCATCCTCGTGCACCCACCATCTCACTTTACCCAGCAGCTCTTCCTGAGTGTAGCCGGTAATCTCTTCACCGTTAGGGCTAACGTATATATTATTACCCTTTGCGTCAGAAATTACAAGGAGACTGGGGGCTGTCTCAACTATAGTTCTAAACTTTTCTTCCGCCTCTCTCAGTGCCTCCTCCGCCTGCTTGCGCTCGGTGATGTCAACCCAGTTTGACAGATAATACTTGAGCTTGTCATCGCTTTTTATTGGCGCAGAGGTTATCTCAACCCAGAATCTCTCTCCATCCTTAGTTTGGAAAAGCTCCTCAAGCTTCTGTGCTCCCTCGCGTATAGCTTTTGCCAAGTCTCTCTTGGTCTTCTGCAATGTCTCTTCCGTCCACCACGGGTATGGGGCTTTTCTGCCCATAAGTTCCGTAGAAGTAAAGCCGATTAGCTTTTCCAGCGCGGGATTCACATATCTAACTGAAGTATCCTGATTGATGACTATTATGGGATACGGAGAATTACTTAGTAGACTGGAACTAAATTCCTCGCTCTCCTGCAACCGATCCTCCCACCGCTGACGTTTGGAGTATCTTCCCGCCACACGCGTAACTTCCCTGGCAAATCGACGCATCACAAAGGTGCGTTTGGAATGTCCCGACATTGCGGTAGGTTCTACCGCGCTGCTTCTTCTGCCAGGCAACTTGAGCTTCCTGTGCTTATTACTCATAGGAAGGATCCCCTGTCTCCATACTTACGGAACCCCGGCTTTTCTTCTCAGTGCCAGAGCCACCAGCCTTCATACCTCCACTATTAGAACTATTTTACAACATCTTCGATATAAATGTCAACAAAAAAGATAGAAAACGTAGTAATTACACAGCCAACATTATTGCCCTTTGTATCATCCTTGCTGATTTGACCTGACAGGTGGTCAAGTAGAGCACATCTGAGAGATTATGAAAAACCCATCATGCTCAGGCGTGGTTACAGGCTTTCTTAGCACGAAAACGCCTGTCGCTTTTAAGTTGTAAGTATCAAGTCTCGTACGTATACTCACTCATACAGCGAACACAACAATCTCACGCTTGGTGGAGGCATGGGTAGGAAAACCGGTAACATTATTCTTCTTGGCATGATTGTCGGAGCTGTTCTGGGCGCCGTTGGAGGATACTTCTTCGGAGACATGTTGCTCAAGATCAGATTTATCGGGACGATTTTTCTTAACGCCTTGAGGATGGTAGTGGTGCCGCTGATTGTGGCGTCGATGATTGTCGGGGTGACGTCTTTGGGAGACATCCGCAAACTGGGCGGCACCGCGGTGAAAACTCTGTTATACTACCTGGCCACCACGGGCTTTTCGGTGCTGATAGGAATTATTCTTGTAAACATTATCCAGCCCGGTTCCGGTGTGGAAAGCTTCGGCGCCTACATCCCCGAGCGGGTGGCCGAGAGTGAACAAAAGACCTTTATAGACGTAATAGTCAGCCTCATCCCGGATAATATCTTCAGAGCAGCCTCCGAAGGACAAGTCCTTCCGCTTATCGTCTTCTCTCTTGTTTTTGGCGGGGTACTAACGGCAATCGGCGAGAAGGGGAAACCCGTTATCGACTTCTTTGTCGGGTTGAACGCAGCCATTATGAAGATCGTCCACCTGATTATCTGTTTTGCGCCGGTCGGAATTTTGGCGCTGATCGGTGGGATCGTAGCTGAAAAGCGCGACTCAGTTGATGAGCTGGTAGCCGGATTAGGCCTTTACGCCCTAACCGTTATCTCTGGTTTGCTTATCCATGCCGTTATCATCCTGCCATTGATCTTACGGCTTTTGGGCCGCAAAAGACCTTTGCGCTACTTTGGGAACATGGGAGAAGCGTTGGCCACCGCTTTCACCACCGCTTCGTCGGCGGCAACGCTGCCGATAACCATCGAATGCGTAGAAGAAAAAAACAGGGTCAACAGCCGGGCGGCAGCGTTTGTTCTCCCTTTGGGAGCAACCATTAACATGGACGGCACCGCCCTGTATGAAGCCGTGGCAGCGTTGTTTATCGCCCAGATTTTCGGCATCGAGCTAACCATCAGCCAGCAGGTAGTGATCTTTTTAACAGCGACGCTGGCCTCGATTGGAGCGGCTGGGATACCTGAAGCTGGAACGGTAACGATGGTTATCGTTTTGGAGGCGGTCGGTCTCCCCCTTGAAGGAATCGGTCTCATCTGGGCGATTGACTGGTTTTTGGACAGATGCCGGACGACCGTCAATGTCTGGGGCGACTCGGTGGGCGCGGCGGTTATTTCTGAGACTACGGAGATGAAGCACAGGTAGGGTAGGTCTCGGAGAGGCCTGCCGGTCCGCTTCTCACAATAAAAAACGGAAAAAGCAATTGACGGTCGATTGAATTAGCCGCACCTTGAGTCCAAGGGCTGGGGTAAACTACAAGTGAACGAACAACAACATACTGTTTGACCGACGTTGGCAGCTAAAGGAAGGTTCTTTGTTTTCGCAAAAAGCTTGACCCGGTTCGATCCTGTTAGAAACAAGGTAAACGAATAGCGTGAAATTCTCAAACTTCGTTCATTTACATACTCACAGTCAGTATTCGCTGCTTGACGGCGCCTGCCGTATTGACGCCGTTATTGAGCTAGCCAAACAGTACAAGATGCCTGCTCTGGCTATAACTGACCACGGCAACATGTTCGGCGCCATTGAATTCTATACAAAGGCTGTCCGGGCCGGTATCAAACCGATAATCGGCACCGAAGCATACGTCGCCGGCGGAAGTCGTTTCGATAAAAAGCCTTCCGGTAAGTTTCCCGATAGCGGGTTTCATTTAGTCTTGCTGGTTAAGAATCTGACCGGATATAAAAACCTGATGAAACTTAGTTCAGCCGGATTTCTGGAAGGTTTTTATCACCGGCCCCGCATTGACAAGGAACTGCTGCGCCGGCACTCCGAGGGGTTGCTGGCCACTTCGGCCTGTATGAAAGGGGAGGTGAGCTGGTATCTTCTCAAGGGGGACATTGAAAGCGCCGTGGCGGCGGCGCGGGAGCTTTGGGAAATCTTCGGCGAGGACAACTTCTATCTGGAAATTCAAAACCACGGCTTGGAACCGGAACAGATGCTCATTCCCAAGATCGAAGCCATTTCCCGCGAGACAGGTATACCGCTGGTTGTGACCAACGACTGTCACTATCTGCGGCAGGAAGATTGGGAAGCGCATGACGCCCTGCTGTGCATCCAGACCGGCAAAACTGTCGAAGATCGTGACCGCATGCACTACAGCACCGATCAATTGTATTTCAAATCAGCCGAAGAGATGGAGAAGCTCTTTGGCGATTTCAAGCCCGCGATGGAAAACACCGTTCGCATCGCCGAAGCATGCAACCTCGAATTGAAGTTGGATCGCTTGCTCTTGCCGGTCTTCCCTCTTCCCAAAGCCTTTGTTGATGCCGATTCCTACCTGAAACACCTTTGCCTGGAAGGACTTAAAGAGCGCTACGGCGAGATCACCGATGAGATCAAAAAACGCCTAGATTACGAGCTCGGCGTCATCATGCAGATGGGGTATGCCGGATACTTTTTGATTGTGAAGGACTTCTGCGACTATGCGCGCAGCCAGAAAATTCCTGTTGGCCCCGGGCGCGGCTCAGCGGCGGGATCGCTGGTTTCCTATGCCCTGAAGATCACCAATATCGATCCGATTGCCTTCAAGCTTTTGTTTGAGCGCTTTCTCAACCCAGAGCGTGTCTCGATGCCGGATATCGACATCGACTTTTCGGATCGGGGGCGAGACAAGATCATCCACTACGTGATAGATAAATACGGCAAGGAAAATGTTTGTCAGATAATCACGTTCGGAACTATGGCGGCTCGGGCTGTCGTGCGAGACGTGGGACGCGTGCTGGGGTTCCCCTATGGCGAAGTGGATAAAATAGCCAAGATGATCCCTTTTGCGGTTGATATGACTCTTGAACGCGCCCTGAAGAAGGTCACGGAACTGGCTGAACTTGTCAAATCCAATCCACGGATCGAACGGTTGATCAATATTTCTCAAACGCTCGAAGGTTTGGCTCGCCACTGCTCTACCCATGCGGCGGGGGTTGTCATTGCACCGTCAGCGCTAACCGACTATGTCCCTCTCTTCAAGGGTTCCAAGGACGAAATCACCACTCAGTACGACATGAAAATGGTCGAGAAAATCGGCCTATTGAAAATGGATTTCTTAGGGCTGCGCACCCTGACGGTGATCGACGATGCCGTCAGGATGATTCATGAAAATCATCCCGGCACAACAATAGATATTAATACGACCCCACTTGACGATCCCGAGGTATACAAGCTGTTTGCCAAAGGGGAAACAGTCGGGATATTCCAGTTTGAATCGCCGGGAATGCGCGACTACCTGCGCAAGCTCCGCCCTGAAAACTTCACCGATATCACCGTAATGAATGCTCTTTACCGGCCCGGTCCACTGGACTCTGGAATGATTGACACCTATATCGAACGCAAAAAGGGAGCCCAGAATATCAACTATCCTCATCCCAAGTTGGAAAAGATACTCAGCAGCACTTATGGCGTTATCGTATTTCAGGAACAGGTCCTCCAGATTGCCAACTCTCTGGCCGGATATTCCTTGGGCAAGGCGGATCTGTTGCGCAAAGCAATGGGGAAAAAGGACGCCGCCTTGATGGCCGCGCAGAAAAAAGAGTTCCTTGAAGGGGCTGAGAAGAACAAGATTGATCGCCAAGTATCGGAAGAGGTTTTTAACCAGATCGAAACGTTCGCCAGGTATGGCTTCAACAAAGCCCATTCCACCTGCTATGCCTACATCGCCTACCAAACGGCCTGGCTGAAATACTACTACCCAAGAGAGTTCATGGCGGCTCTCATGACATCTGAAATACATGATACCGACCGCATCTATGTTCTTTTAGAAGAATCCCGTCGCCTGGGTGTGGATGTTCTACCTCCCGACGTCAATGAATCCAGAATCAATTTTTCCGTCATTGACGGGAAAATCCGGTTCGGACTACAGGCGATTAAAAATGTCGGCGAGGGTTCGACTATGGCAATTGTAGAAGAGCGAGAACTCAGGGGAAAGTTTGCCACGCTGGCAGACTTTGTCAGCCGGGTGCCCCTTCGCGCCACAAACCGGCGAACACTGGAAGCGCTTATTGCCGCCGGTGCCTGCGATTCACTAACGGGGAATCGTGCTCAAAAATACGAGGTGGTTGAGGCTATGATGGAATTTGGCCATAAGGTGGCCCAGCAGGCCGACGCACACGACCTCTTCGCCGATGATGGAGGAGTAGTCCACAGAGTGCCCCCTGAGCTGCCTAATGTTGAAGAGTGGTCCAGCTCAAAAAAACTGGCGCAGGAGAAAGCGATACTCGGCTTTTACATCTCCGGACATCCTTTGGATAAGTATCGCAATGAGTTGAATTCCTTCACCACTTTTACCGCCGGACGTTTGTCCGAGGCCAGTGAGGGCCGTGAGATAACAATTGGAGGGATTATCACGGCTGTAAAAACGATGCTGGACAAGAAGGGAAATATGATGGCCTTTGTCACCCTTGAGGATTATACCGGCGGGGTGGAACTGATACTGTTTTCCGATTGTTATGGAAAAAGTCGGGAATTCGTAGAAGTTGACCGGTTAGTGCTTGTCACTGGCCGGGTTTCGACACGTGAAGGAGAAGCCCCAAAAGTTATTGCCGGCGAGGTACTGCCTTTGGAAAAGCTGATGGAACGATTCAACTGTCAACTGGTTATAAAGGTTACTGAGGACTGCTCCGATACCCTGATAGAAAGGGCATTGGCCTCCCTGGAGCAGTTCAAAGGTTCCACTCCGGTCCTACTGGCAACGAAAGAAAACGGAACCGAGGTGTACATTAAGTCAAAAAAGTACAGAGTCAGCCTTGACTTCAAATTGCTCAACTCCCTGAAAGAATTGTTGGGAGAATCGAGCGCCTTTATTCGACCATTGTATAAGAAAGAAAGCGATTGACACATGTGGGCTTTGTTATGAAACACGCAACATTTATGGTACGTTTATCGGCTCTTCTTTGCTTTTTCGCTTTGACCGTGGGAGCCGGACAAGAGAAGAAAGGCGAGCCCAAAACGCCCCTCAAAAAAGCAACCAATCATAAAGAGATTAATTGGATGCCATACGATGTTGGTTTGCACAAAGCAAAAACCGAAAGCAAACATGTCTTTATCGACTTTACCGCCAAATGGTGTGGTTGGTGTGACAAAATGGATAGTGAAGTCTTCTCCCAGCCAGAGGTTATTGAAATGGTCAATACTAACTTTATCCCGGTAAAGGTGAATGGAGATTCAAACCAAGAGTTAAATATCGACGGTTACAAGATCACAGAAAAGAATCTTGCCCGACATGAATTCCGTATCAGGGGGTACCCTGCCTACTGGTTTTTGAAACCGGACGGCACCAAGCTGGGTGTGATACGCGGCTATCGACCTACCGACGACATGATGAAAGCTATGACATTTGTCAAAGACTACAAATACGATAGTACCCGTACTGAATCCACCCAAAATAAAGAAAAGTCAAAGAACTGATTCCACCCATATATGAAAAAAGCAAAGCGGTGTTTTTTGATCGGTGCTGTATATTATTGCACAAGTAGACCAATTATAGTTAATTTAAATAGTGTCTTAACAAAGGAGTAACTGTATATGCTAAAGAAATATCTACTGTCTTTTTCTTGGTTGTTGTTGTTCGCAGCGCTTGTCTCCTGCAGTAGCGATTCCAAACAGTCCAACAGAACGGACGTCAAACAAAACCCGTCATCCCGTAATCCCAACGCCTTAGCAGCCAACCAGCAGGCGGTAGGGGTGATTCATTTTGAGGCTGTCGATATCACCGGCCAGAGGTTTCGTTCAGATGAATGGATCGGCAAGCAGCCGGTAGTGCTGAATTTTTGGGGGACCTGGTGCGGACCATGCCGGCGAGAGGTACCGGGCTTAGTTCAGCTCAACAATGAATTTTCCCCCAAGGGAATCAAGGTGATTAGTCTCGCAGTCAATGACACACCTGCCAGGGTAAAGAAATTCATTCAGCAATACAGCATGCGCTGGCTCATGTTGATGGCCGACAGAAACATCCTCATCAAGTATCGGGTCGCTACCGGCATCCCGCAAACCATTTTCCTCGACAAAAACGGACACGAAGTCAAACGCTTTATCGGCTCCCGTTCATACGAAACCTTAAAGAAGGGATTCGAAGCTATTTTGTAAAATAGAACTGTAGCCGCCGTAGGGCAAAACCCCTTGCGGTTTTGCCTATTCATGGGTGGAATAAATAAGTTGGCAGAACCGCAAAAGGAGGGTGTGACAAAAGAATGATCCTTGATTGCGCAAGCTCCCGAATTCGTCATTGCGAGGAGCGAAGCGACGTGGCAATCTCTTGTTGCCAATATGGATGCACGATTGAGATCGCCACGTTCCCTCCGGTCACTCGCGATGACGGTGGACTTATGTCACAGCCTCACTAAAGGATTCTGCCCTACGTTTGCGGTTTCGTTAAACAAATCAGTAATAGAGCCAAAAAAAGCACGTCTCAGGGCCACCACGGAACAGGTAATCGACTAAGTATGTTAGGTCAGCGACACTAACATCGCCACTACAGTCGACATTGCCTGTCTCCAGGGGATATGGAGGGGGACCACCTCTAAACAAATAATCAACCAGAAACGTCAAATCGCCAATGTTGATGCCTGTTGCTCCGTCCATGTCGCCAGATTGCATCCATACTCTGGTTGTATTCTCGATAAGAACCGCCTCAGAATTTGACACTTCATTTTCAGGAATGTCACCTCTATTGAAGTAGCTCAGCGCCTGGCACTCGTGCTCGGAAATACCTATCAGTACCGTCTGCTCCAGCCCACTGGTGCCGACATCCCGGTATTGGAAAAAAATATTGCCATCTATGCTCAAGACAATCTCAAAGTTCATGGTCGTGTCACCAGGATCATTGAAATTGCCGGGATGGTACCATTCAATCGCGCACGTATCAAATGACGGGCTGCGATAGAAATAAACGCCGCCTTCAGGCACAAGATCAGGGTCGAAGATTAAATCGTTCCAGAAGGGGGCAACAAAAGTAGCAAAAGGTGCTCCAGGAAGTTCCAGGGAGGAAAAATAGCCGTTGATATTCAGGGCAGTATCTGTAAACGAAATAGCGCCGTTTACCCCGATGTGCACTTGATTGTAGCTTGCATCATAATACCAGAATTCAAAGCCGATGCCGACTGGACCGGCGGTACCGTCATCGAGCGGGTTAGAGCCAGAACTGGTAAAAGAATTGTTGCTGATTTTGAATCCGAGGTCTTTGGCGGAAATCCACTCGTAAACCGGTCCTTCTGGTTCATCTGACGAGGCTGCCTTGTACGTGGTATCATGACATGGAATTTCCAGGAAGACCGGGACAAGGATCAACGAATCAAATGAACCGCCGGAAGGTCCCCACGAAATCTCCAGAACACCAGTATACTTCTCCACTCGATCTTCAATGACGGTAGCATCCAGCGTGACATCGATCTTGACTGAGTCGGTCGGTATTACAGTTCCTGTTTGAGGATAAGCTACCAGCCAGTTTTCTTCCACGAGCTTGGCCAGAGAATCGTTATCAATGATGGAGAAATCGAAGGCGTCGCTGGCAGAACGGTTGATAAGCCACAGTTCCGACACACCCATCTCCCCTTCGGTAACTGTAGTGTCAATGAGAATAGGGTTGGTGTACAGAGATGGCGGCGGTGTAAGGGTTGCGATGGCAACTTGCAGGTCGGGGCGAGGGCCAATGTGCAACGATGTGTCACCCTGTTGCGGCGTGCCGGTGGCGACAAGAACATCCCTGATGTTATCGGAGGTAAGAGCGGCGCCGTAGGTAGTCTTGTTGTACCCTTGAAGGCAGGCGGCGGTGCCGGTGATAATTGGCGAAGCTGAAGATGTCCCGCTGAACGTTGCCGTATAGTATTGGTTTTCATCTCCATCGCCGTCAAAGAGACCGCCGTAGCCGGTAGTGTAAACCCCGGAGCCATAGCCCTGCAAATTCACACGTGAGCCGTAATTCGAGTAATCATGCTTCTGAAGATTGTATGACGATGATGCCGGATAACCGGCGCCAACGATAATGGCATGAGAGTTGCGATAGGTCGTATCAAAAAGCTGGCCGTAGATCATCGTATCATCGAAATCCTCGGCCCCATTACCGCCCGCCTCTACCACGACAATTCCCTTAGCCCAGGCGTACTGAATGGCATCGTAGTTAGCCTGCCAATATTCCATACACACATACCCGAGTTGATCGGGGCGCGACTGGAAATCATAATGCGGGCCGGGGGCGTGCAACTCGATAAGAATCATGTCGCCTTGCTGAAGCGTATCAATAGCTGCGTACAGCGCCTCAGTAGTCGACCAGCCGCCGATTGAAATCATGCCTATATCTGCACCGGGGCAGATGCCGGTAACACCGTACCCGTTGTCGCCGGCTATCATCTCACCTATCACAGCCGTACCATGATCGCGCCAACTTTGACTGTTGTATGGGTCACCTGCAATAATCCCACCGACCGCTTTATCAAGGTCTTCATGAGTAGTCTGCCAAGCACCTTCAACATCGATTATTTTGACACCAGTACCGTCGCCGCCCGGAAGAGTGTTGGCATAGTCAGCGTCAACACCATCAGGAGCTGCCTCACGATAGTCCTGATATGATTGAAAATCCGGCGTCGGTGGGTCAATGTCGCCCGCCGGCTCCGGCATCGGTTCAAAGTAGGCAATCTCCACTATATCGAGAGCGTTGAGTTCGTTTATGAGCCGTTCCGCTTCGGCTGGAGCTGAGACTTCAATCCGGTAATAGCTGTTCAGGTCAGCGAGCTGATATTTTGTCTTCAACTGTAAAGCCAGTTTGTCTCGATCCAGTCCATCTTCCGGGAAGCTTCCAAACAGGCGCCGGAAATGTGAACCTAAGTATGGGCTCAAAGCCGCTTCGGCCTTTTTGACGGAAATGCCAAACGGGGAAACCAGCCTGCCGCCCCGATACCTCATCTGAAGCTCATCCCTGAACTTGACGACAACGTGGGAGACATTCGCATCGGGACTAATAGATATAAAGGCCGACTTCTGAGCCAACGCTCGGGGTTTCAATTGCACAAGTGCGGGAGAGAAGTCAGCTCTTTCGGCAAAAACGGGCTGAGCCAGAGAAAACAGTGATATACCAATAACTGAAAGGGCAAAAGCGCCAATGCTAAATAATCTCTCCGGTTTCATTTTTCCTCCAGCAGCTATGGCCCGGTTTTGGATTGGTTGTAGAGCCAAGCGATGAGTTCAGCAGTAATGCAGACTACACAAAAAATATACCTTTAATCTCAAAATTGTCAACCGGTTATCTCTTGCCGAAGATATCGACCACAGCCAGGGAAACATGAGAAGTGTCAGAGATCGTTTTAAGACCTGACCTTGCCTGGTGACTTAATCTCAAGCCTGTCCTTGCCATTGATCGGAGGAATTCTAATTGGGTACTTGCCGGAAAAACAACTGGCGCAGAAGGAGGTGTCCGGCAAAGAGGGCATAGACAACATTCCCTCAAGGGAAAGGTAGCGCAAAGAATCCACTTCAAGGTACTTCTCAATCTCGTCAACCGACATGTAAGATGCTATCAGCTCGCTTTTAGTAGGCATGTCGATCCCAAAAAAGCACGGGGAAATAATCGGCGGCGACGAAACTCTAAAATGCACCTCTTTGGCGCCGGCCTCACGAATAAGTTTAACCAGCTTCTTCGAGGTCGTGCCCCTCACGATGGAGTCGTCAACGACAACAACACGGCGACCTTTCAAAACACCCTTGACAGGGTTGAACTTCACCTTTACGTCCAAATCCCTGATCTGCTGCTGGGGATCGATGAAGGTGCGACCGACATAGTGATTACGGATCAACCCAATCTCAAAGGGTATACCTGACTCCTCGGAAAAGCCCAAGGTGGCCGTGTTGGCCGAGTCCGGGATGCCGATGACAATATCGGCGGCGACGGGGTACTCGCGGGCCAGCAGGCGGCCCAAGCGGCGGCGAACTTTGTCCACATTCTCTCCGAAGACAATTGAATCCGGCCGTGAGAAATAGATATATTCAAAAATGCAGCAGGTCGGTTTTGTTTTCTTAAACGGATGAAGCGATTTGAGTCCGGCTGCTGATATTTCCAGAACTTCGCCCGGCTCAATATCGCGGATATATCTGGCTCCAATCAGATCAAAAGCGCATGATTCCGAGGCCACCACCCAGGATTTGTAATACTTACCAAGCGCTAACGGTCGAAACCCGTACGGATCACGAGCCGCAACAATTGCGTTCTCAGTCAAAAAGAGCAAGGAGTAGGCTCCTCTCACTCTCTTCAAAGCGTCACAAATCCGCTCAACTCGCGTTCTCTTTCTTGACTTGGCTGCCAGATGCAGGATGATCTCGGTATCGGAAGTAGTCTGGAATATGGAGCCTTTGGCATCGAGATCGGTCCGTAGCCCCAAAGAGTTGGTCAAATTACCGTTGTGCACGACGGCAAGGTAGCGAGAGCGATTAGTTATCAAAAACGGCTGAATGTTTATCAGCGATGACGCCCCGGTCGTGCTGTAGCGGGTATGGCCAATGGCAATTCGGCCACTGAGCCTGGCCAGAACTTCCTCTTTTGCAAATACTTCCGATACCAAGCCCATTCCTTTGTGGAGACGGATCAGCCCGTTAT